>Ga0114129_10006816_pt1 | contig 16225 bp, 13 predicted proteins | sample RhiMetdeltSRZDD1_FD_80071 | JGI IMG/M metagenome (GOLD analysis project Ga0114129, IMG submission 80071) | Populus rhizosphere microbial communities from Tennessee, USA - Rhizosphere MetaG P. deltoides SRZDD1 (version 2) (version 2) | ecosystem: Host-associated > Plants > Roots > Rhizosphere >... | reverse complement strand
GATAACGCGCGTTGCCGATCCCGTGAAGAGTGGGCTCGTGGCCAGCATGTCCCGGCCGGGCGGCAACATTACCGGCTTGAGCTTTCTGCCAGAAGCGCGGTCTCCTTCTATGAGGAGAAGGCGATCAAGATTCTGACCGAATAGGGTGAGCCCGTTCCATGTTCGAGGAACATTCGAATGTTCCTAAAACACGGAACGAAAACATCAACGAAATCGAAAGTGGTGGCCCCAACGGGATTCGAACCCGTGTTTCAGCCTTGAGAGGGCCGTGTCCTGGGCCTCTAGACGATGGGGCCGGCTGAACGCTTCAACGGCGCGACGCCAAGAGTACGCTAATTTGTTGGCTGGGGGAGGAGGATTCGAACCCCCGCTACGTGGTCCAGAGCCACGCGTCCTACCACTAGACGATCCCCCACCAACGCCCCAACCTTACCACACCGCCGGGAAGCACTCAGCGGATCGCCGACTTGAGCGTGCGGCTGGGCCGAAAGCGAGGCACCTTCGCGGTCGGAATTTGAATTTCCTTGCCGGTGCGCGGATTGCGGCCATTCCGCGCGGCCCGTTTCGTCACAACGAACGTCCCGAATCCAGAAATGGTCACGCGCCGACCGCGCCGCAGCGACTCCACGATGCCGCAGGTGAAGGCATTCATGGCGCGCTCGGCGGAAATCTTCGAGCCCCCAGCGTTCTTCGCCATGATTGCGACCAGCTCGGCCTTGGTCATCTCGCACCTCGCCCCCTCTCTAGCCTGCGGGGGCATCGGTGTCAATCGAGATGTGAGCTCAGAACCTCGCGCAGAGACTTCAGGATGTCACGCGGCGCACGGCATCCAGGAAAAACGCGGGCTGGAAGGGCTTTTCGATGACGAGCGCGCCCCCATCGCGGAGCGACGAGAAGCCGTCGCTGTTCGCGGTGTCGCCGGTGATGAAGATGAAGCGCGAGGCGAGCGAAGCATCGCCCGTGGTCGCGTCGCGATAGAACTGCTCTCCATCCCCGTCGGGCATCCGGATATCCGACACGATCAAGTCATAGCGCTGGCCGCGCACGCGCTCGACCGCCTCGCGGCCGCCGGTCGCCACATCGACCCGCCAGCCGGTCTGGCTCAGGATCGTCACCACCAGATCCAGGACGCTCGCCTCGTCCTCCACCACGAGCGCCGCCCGACCGTCACCTGTGACGACCATCGGCGAGCCCGCCGGGGTCGCGCGCCGCGCCGCGGTCGACTGGGCCACCGGCAGCTCCAGCCGGAACACGGTGCGTCCCGGCCGGCTGTCCACCACCAGATGGCCGCCGTGCTCCTCGACGATCCCGTACGAGACCGACAGGCCGAGGCCCGTGCCGGTGCCCACGGTCTTGGTCGTGAAGAACGGTTCGAAGACGTGGGGCAGCGCCTCCTGAGGAATGCCCGGGCCGTCGTCGATGACCTCGGCAAACACCATGCGCCCGTCGCGGTTCACGCCCGTGGTCAGGGTGATGCGCCCGCCGTGCTTGGCTTCCATCATGGCCTGCTCGGCGTTCAGCAGCAGGTTCAGGAACACCTGCTCGAGCTGATGCGGGTCGGCCATCACGGAAGGCAGGCCGCGCGCGAACTTCTTGTCGACGGCAATCGCCGAGATCTGCAGCTGGTTCAGCCGCAGCGCGAGCGTCTGCTCCAGCACCTCGTTCAGATTCACGGTCGTCCGCTCGGCCGGGCGCTGGCGGGCGAACAGCAGGAGGTTCCGGACGATCTTCGCCATGCGGTCGGCTTGCGCCACCATCAGCTCGATGGGCCGCAGCACCGCCGCCGGCACCTCGCGCGCCAGCAGGAGCTGGCCGTAGCCCACGATCACGCTCAACGGGTTGTTCAGCTCGTGCGCCACGCCCGAGACGAGCTGGCCGAGCGCCGACATCTTCGCGGCCTGCACGAGCTGGGCCTGGGTCTCGCCCAGCCGTACCAGGCTGTCGCGCGCGCTCGCGTAGAGGCGCGCGTTCTCGAAGGCGAGCGAGGCCTGGTCGGCGAGCGACTCGAGCGTCTGCAGCTCCTCGCGCGAGAACGTGCTGCCCGGGTCGGCGCCGAGCGCGAGGGCGCCGATAACGCGATCGTGCGTGAGCAGCGGCACGCCAACGACGGCGCGATAGCCACTCCCGCGAATGCGGTCGCGTACCCAGGCCGAGAGCTGAATGGCCGGGTCGGCCAGGACGTCAGCGCTGACGACGATGCGGCGATCGCAAACGGCGCGGCCCACGGCGCCCTCGCCCGGCTTGAAGACCAGCTCGCCCATCGTGTCGGCGTCCACGCCGTGGGTGGCCATCGCGCGCAGCGAGCCGTCCTCGGGCTCGAGCAGGAAGACACCGGCGGCGCGCGCGTTCACCAGCTCGCCGGCGCCGCGCGCGAGCAGCTTGGCGATCGGCTCTACTTCCAGGGTGGAAGTGAGCTCGCGGGCCAGCCGCGCCAGCACCTCGGCCACGTCGCGCCGGCGCTTGGCCTCGCGGTAGAGGCGCGCGTTCTGGATGGCGATGGCGGCCTGGGCGAGGAACAGATCCATCATGTCCTGCTTGTCCTTGCCGAAGCGCAAGGGCCCGGTGTGGGCAACCACCATCACCGCCAGCAGCTCTTCGCCCGCGAGCACTGGGAAACCCGAGAAGCTCTTGATGCCCCAGTGATCCGTCCACGTGCGGACGACGTTCCGCTCGTCCTTCGCCAGGTCGTCGACCACCAGCTTTTCGCGATGGCTGGCCACCCAGCCGACGGTGCCCTGATCGTAGGGCATGATCCGCGGCGTGAACGAGTCGACCATCTCTGGAACGGTGCCGCTCGTGAGCGTCAACGTGCGGCGCTGCTCGTCGGCCAGCCAGAAGGTCACCAGGCGCGCGCCGGTAAGCTCGGCGGCCGAGTCTGAGATGGCGCGCAGCAGGGCGTCCAGCTCGAGCGCGCTCGAGATGCGGCGGTTCACGGCGGTCAGGGTCCGGATGCGGGCGGCCTCGGCGTGCTCGGCCTCGTAGAGCGATGCGTTGCGGATGGCGATGGCGGCCTGCTTGGCCAGGAACTCGAGCGCGGCGATCTCCTCGCTGCCGAACGAGCGCTCGGTCCAGTAGTGCACGACCAGCGCGCCGAGAATGCGTTCCTTCACGGCGAGCGGCGCGGCCGCCGTCGCCTTGAAGCCCTCGCGCTCGATGTCAGCCCGACGCAGCGGCGCCAGCCAGAGCTTGGTGTCGGTCAGGATGTTGCGCGTGGCCACCGTGCGCTTGTCGCGCACCGCGAGGCTGACGGGCCCGCCGCCGACCGGGATCGTGCCGCTCGCCCCGTACTGGGCGCTGAGGCGGCCGGCCGCGCGCATCACCTTGTACTCCGCCGCGGTCGCGTCGCCGAGGACCACCATGGCCGACTCGGCGCCCATCACCTCGAGCGCCTTGTTGACGATCGTGTCGAGCACCTCGTTGAGGTCGAGCGACGAGGTCAGCGACTGGCCGATGGCTTCCATGGCGTGCAGCAGGAGCGCCCGCCGCTGCGGGTTGCTCACGTCCATGAAGAACGCGGCCACGCCTGCCACGGCGCCGGCGTCGTCACGCCATGGCACGCAGCGCGCCTCGAGCCCCAGGGCGCGATCGTCGCCCGGTGCGGTGTACAGGAGCTCGATCGCGTCGGGAGTCTCACCCGCGGCGGCACGGCGCACGCTTGCGGCGAGCGCGGGGTCGCGGAAGAGCGGCAGGACGGTCTCGGCGCTGCGACCGATGGCTTGGGCTCGCCCGACGCCGGTCAACTGCTCCATGGGCGCGTTCCACTCGAGCACCTGTAGCGTGGGATCGAGAACGACGAGCGCCTCGCTGAGGCTGTCAAGGAGACTCTTGGCAACCCCGTTCGTCGGAACGCGCGCCATTGTCCGAGTATGACTGGAGCCGCGTCCGCTATGCAATAATGACGCGCATGCCGCCGTCGTCCTACGTAGCCGATTCAGGTGCAATCTTGCTACCACCGATGGTAGTAGCGTTTCTCCTGGCTGCCTTCAGCGGCGTGTGAGCTTCACCGACCTCCGGGACCTCGTCGCTCACCTCGAAACGCGCGGTCAGCTGCGCCGCATCACTGCGCCCGTTTCGCGCGATCTCGAGATCACCGAGATCACCGACCGCGTCTCCAAGAGCCCGGGCGACCGCAACGTGGCCCTCCTGTTCGAGCGCGTCGAGGGCTTCGACATGCCTATTCTGGTCAATGCATTTGGCTCGCCCGAGCGCATGGCGGCGGCGCTCGGCGTCACCCATCTCGACGAGCTCGGCGAGCGCGTCGCAAAGCTCCTCGATCTGAAGCTCCCGGGCACGTTCGGCGAGCGCCTCGCGAAGCTCGGTACGCTCTTCGACCTGGTGAAGGCCGGCCCGCGGCGCGTCACCGGCGCGCCCTGCCAGGAAGTGGTCGAGACAGCGCACCCGTCTCTGGCTGGAATTCCGGCGCTCCAGTGCTGGCCTTCTGACGGCGGACGTTACATCACGCTGCCAGGCGTCTTCACGCGCGATCCACGGACCGGCGCGCGCAACGTCGGCATGTATCGCCTGCAGGTGTACGACGACCGGACGCTCGGCATGCACTGGCAGACCCACAAGGGTGGCGCCGAGCACCACCGCGTCGCCGAGGAAGGGCCCGCGTCGAGCGAGCGCATGTCCGTGGCCATCGCGCTCGGCGGCGATCCGGCGATGATTTACGCGGCGTCCGCGCCGTTACCGCCGGGCGTCGACGAGGTCGTCTTCGCCGGGTGGCTGCGCGGCAGCGGCGTCGAGCTGGTGCGCTGCGTGACGAACGACCTGGAAGTCCCGGCGCAGGCTGAGATCGTGCTGGAAGGCTACGTCGATCCTCAGGAACGCCGGCTCGAGGGGCCGTTCGGCGACCACACCGGCTACTACTCGCTCGCGCGCGACTATCCCGTCTTCCACCTGACGGCCGTCACGCGCCGGGCGCGGCCAATCTATCCCACGACTATCGTGGGCCGGCCGCCCCAGGAAGACTACTGGCTCGGCAAGGCGACCGAGCGGCTCTTCCTGCCGATCGTCCGGATGATGCTCCCGGAAGTCGTCGACATGAACATGCCGGCCGAGGGCGTCTTCCACAACCTCGTCATCGTCTCCATCAAGAAGCGCTACCCCGGCCAGGCGCGCAAGGTGATGAGCGCGCTCTGGGGCATGGGGCTCATGATGCTCGCCAAGACCATCGTCGTCGTCAGCGAGCACGTGAACGTCCACGACCTGTCCGAGGTCGCCTGGCGCGCCACCGGCAACATCGACCCGCGGCGCGATCTGATGATCCTCGAAGGGCCCATGGACGACCTCGACCACGCGGCGCTGCGCCACCGTTACGGCGGCAAGGTCGGCGTCGACGCGACCGAGAAGAGCGCGCTCGACAACGTCGCGCAGCCCTGGCCCGAAGAGATCACCATGACCGAGAAGATGCGCGAGCGCGTCACGCGACGCTGGAAGGACTACGGGCTCTGAGCAAGCTCCGGCGCGTCCTCGACGCGATCAAGTTCGAGCACACTGTGTTCGCCCTGCCCTTCGCCTACATCGCGATGGCCCTCGCCGCCGGCGGCTGGCCGGGCTGGTGGACGGTCGTCTGGGTCACCGCCGCCATGGTCGGCGGCCGCACCTGCGCCATGGCGGCCAACCGCGTGATCGATCGCTTCATCGACGCGCGCAACCCGCGCACCGCCGGGCGCCACCTGCCGCGAGGCCTTCTGGCGGTGGGCGAGATGAAGGCGCTGGCCATCGCCGGCGCGGTGCTCATGTTCGTCGCGGCCTGGATGCTGAACCCTCTCTGCCTCATGCTGGCGCCGCTGGCCCTCGTGTTCCTCGTCGGCTATCACTACACGAAGCGCTTCACGTGGCTCTCGCACTGGGTGCTCGGCTTCACCGACGGCATCGCCGGCGCCGGCGGCTGGATCGCCGTGCGCGGCCAGTTCGACCCACCTGCGTTCACCATCTGGTTCGCGCTCACGACCTGGATCGGCGGTTTCGACCTCATCTACGCTTGCCAGGACGTCGAGGTCGATCGGCGGGAAAGGCTTCATTCGGTTGCCGCGCGCTTCGGAATCCCGACCGCGCTGATGCTGGCGCGGGTGAACCACGTGCTGACGGCGCTGGCGCTGGCCGTGCTGGGCTGGCAGGTGGCGCTCGGCCCCATCTACTGGGTCGGCTGGCTCGCGGTCGTCGCGCTCTTCGCCTATGAGCATTCGCTGGTGAGCCCGCGCGATCTCTCGCGTCTCGACGTGGCCTTCTTCAACGTGAACGGCTACATCGCGCTGATCGTCCTCGCCGCCGTGGTGCTCGGCCTCAGGTAGTGGCCGCCGTCCCCAGCTTCTCCCCCTCGAAGGCCGAGGCGGTGCGGGCGATGTTCACGCGCATCGCGCGCCGCTACGACCTGATGAACTCGCTCATGACCGGCGGCCGCCACCACGCCTGGCGCGGTCGGGTCGCCGCGGCGGCGACCGAGGCGCCTGCCGGCCCTGCGCTCGACCTCGCGACGGGCACTGCCGATCTCGCCATCGCGCTGCGCCTGCGAAACCCCGGACGCCTCATCGTGGGCGCCGACTTCTCCGACGGCATGTTGCAGGTCGGCCGCGGCAAGCTCGATGCTGGGCGTGTGGCGCGCGTGCCGCTGCTCGCCGCCGACGCGCTGGCGCTGCCGTTCCGCGACGGCGTCTTCGCCTGCGTGATGTCGGCCTTTCTCCTCCGAAACCTGGAAGACCTCGAGCGCGGGCTCGCCGAGATGCGCCGGGTCACCATCCGGGGCGGCCGCGTCATCACGCTCGACATCGTGCGACCGGCGGCGCCGCTCTGGGGCCCGGCGTTCAGCGTCTACTTCAACCGCGTCGTGCCGGCCATCGGCGCCCTGGTCGCCGGCGACCGGCAGGCGTACACCTATCTGCCGCAATCCGTCGAGCGCTTCGTCACGCCCGAGCAGCTGGCGCGGTTGATGGTCTCCGTGGGGCTCCGCGACGTGAGCTTCCGGCGCTACGGCCTCGGGACGATCGCGCTTCACATCGGCAGCGTGTAGCCCCCGCATCACGCGCCCGCATAGCTGGTTGCGCTCCGGCGCTCGACGGCCTATCCTTTGCCCCCGTACGGCCCGATCGGGCCGACGTCCAAATCGAGCACACCGGAGCGCGCGATGAACCAGAGCTTCATGGTCCCGAGCTTCAAGCTGGAGAGCGGTCGGATTCTGCCGGAGTTGGCCCTCGCGTACGAGACCTACGGGCAGCTCGCGCCGGACGGTCGCAACGCGATCCTGGTCACCCACGGTTTCACGGGTAACCACTTCGCGGCGAGCGCGCCGACCCCTGACATGCCGTTCGCCGGCTGGTGGAGCGGCCTCGTCGGCGCCGGCAGGGCCATCGACACCGACCGCTATTTCGTCGTGTCGTCCAACATGCTCGGCTCCTCGTACGGCTCGACGGCGCCGGCCAGCACCAATCCGAAGACCGGCAAACCGTATGGCCCGGACTTTCCGGATATCACGCTCACGGACATCGTGGGTGCGCAGAAGCTCCTGCTCGACAGCCTCGGCGTGCGCCATCTGGTCGCCGTCGCCGGCCCCTCGTTCGGCGGCTATCAGGCGTTCCAGTGGGCGGTCAGCTATCCATCATTCATGACCGGCGTCGTACCGGTCGTGACGGCGCCCAAGGGCTCCGGGGGTGAAGCAGCCGTCAGGGCGCTGCAGGACCGCTTCGCCGCAGACCCGAGCTGGAATGGCGGCTGGCACTACGACCGCGGCGGCATCTTCGCGACGCTCGTCCAGCATCGGGTCGAGACGCTGGAGCGCTACGGACAGAACGAGGCGCTCGCGCGGACCATCCCCGATCCCGCCGTGCGCGCGGCGCGCCTCAGGCAGCTCGCCGAGACGTGGGCCCGTCAGTTCGATCCCAACTCGATGATCACGCTGCGCAAGGCGGCCGTCCGGTACGACGCCGAGCGCGACTTCAGCCGGATTCGCGCCAGGGTACTTTACGTGCTCTCGAGGACCGACAAGCTCTTCCCGCCGTCGATCGCGCCGGCCGTGATGGACAAGCTCCAGCGGGCCGGTGTCGAGGCGCAGTACTTCGAGATCGACACCGAGCTCGGCCACTCGGCGAGCGGCCCGGAGTGGGCGAAGTGGGCGCCCGTGCTGAAAGACTTCCTGGCCAAGCTGGAGCAGTAGCCGGGTGAAGATCACCGAGATCGAGACGATTCCCCTTCGCCTGCCCTTCGCCCAGCCGTTCAAGATCTCGCAAGGCGCCGGCCGGGAGACGATCGACACGCTGATCGTCCGGGTCCACACCGACGAGGGCATCTCCGGCATCGGCGAGACCCAGGCCTGGCGCCGGCAGGGCAGCGCCGAGCTCATCTGGAATCTCGTGCGCACGGTCAAGGACGAGTTCGAGCCCCGACTGGCCGGCCGCTCGCCGTTCGACATCGGCGGCATCTTGAAGACGCTCGACGAGGCGCTCTACAACACGCTCTACGCGCAGGCCGCGGTGGCCGACGCTCTCTACGACATCGCCGGCAAGGCGGTGGGCCTGCCGGTCCACAAGCTCCTCGCCGGCGAGTGCCGCGACCGGGTGCGCGTCTGCGGGCTTCTCGCCATGAAGCCGACCGTCGCCGAGACGCTGGAGTCGGCGCAAGGCTTCTACGACCGGGGCTTTCGCCACTTCGGGCTCAAGATCGGCGTCGATCCGAAGCACGACCTGGCCAATGTCAGGGCGCTGCGCGATCGGTTCGGGGACGGAGTCGTCATCCGGGTGGACGCGAACGGCGCGCTCACCTACGACGACGCGCTCGCCCTGCTCCGGAAGCTCGAGCCCTACGACATCGACGCCGCCGAGCAGCCTATCGCCATCTGGGACCTCGATGGCCTGGCGGCCCTGGCCCGGGCGACGACCATCCCGATCATGGCCGACGAGTCGGTCTCGACCGACCATTCGCTGCTCGAGGTGATCCGGCGGCGCGCCGCGACCGTGGTGCAGACGAAGATCGCGAAGAACGGCGGGATGTATCGCGTCTGGCGGCTCTGGGCGCTGGCGAGCGCCGCCGGCATGCGCATCTATCCCGGCAACCACCCCAGCACGAGCGTCGCCACGGCGGCGGTGGCGCAGCTCTGCGCGGCCTGGCCCGGGCCCCTTCTGGAAGGTGTGTTCGCAGTCGGGGTGAGCGGCGCGCTGGCTGCCGACGTCGTCACCGACCCGCTCGCGCCCGCGAACGGCGAGATCCGGGTGCCGACCGGGCCCGGGCTCGGCGTCGAGCTGGACCCCGCGGCGATCAAGCGCTTCCGCATCGACCGGTAGCCCGGCCCGCTCACCTCACCCGAGCGTCGTTGTCAGGAACGGATCGACCGCCTGGATGAACGCCTTCGGATTGTCCAGCGTGAGGTGGTGGTACGCGCCGGGAATCTCCACGTACCGGGCGCCCGGGATGGTCGCCCGCAGCTTGTCGGCCATCTCGCGGGTGAAGTTCGGGCTCAGCTCGCCGCGCACGATCAGCGTCGGCGCCGTGATCCGATGGACCAGCGTCCAGGCGTCGACCGGCTGGCGCTGGCCGTTGCTCGCGGGGTCGAAGCGATAGACCCAGTGTCCGTCGCGCTCGACCACACCCGACCGTCCGAGATGCGCGAGCAAGGCGGGATCGGCCACCGTCTCACGGGGTAGCAGCCGGAACGACGCGGCGGCGGCCTCCTGCGTCGGGTATGGCCGCAGCGTGACCATGCCGCGCGTGCGCAGCCGGTCGAGCCGATCGACGGGAATCGACGGGCGCGAGTCCACGATGACCAGGGCGCTGACGCGATCGGGGTGCCAGGCCGAGAAGGACATGGCGTTGTGGCCGCCCATCGAGTGGCCGACCAGCGCCGCGCGCCGCCAGCCGAAGGCGTCGAACACACCCAGCAGGTCTGACGCGAAGTTCTCGGTGGCGTACGCCGGCGGCTGGGCCCACTGGCTCTCGCCATGCCCGCGCTGATCGAGCGCCACCATGTGAAATCGGCCGGCGAGCGCGGGCGTCACGTGATCGAACCAGTGCGCGTGCGCCGAGCCCCCGTGCAGGAAGCAGACGACGGGTCGTCCCCGCGCTTCCCACTCGAGAAAGCTCAGTCGCAGTCCGTTCACCTCGATGAAACGTCGCCGCGCGCGCTCGCATCCGAAGTAGTTAGTGGTCGATGACATACGACGAATTGTATCCGCAAAGTTTTTGCTTGGTACACGTTCCAGCGAACGCTATTGTCGAAATACCCTGATTGCTACTGTGGAAACATCCTATGAGTGACGAACACATTTCCTCGAAGCGCCGCCGTGATTTTCTCGACGGAAGCTACACTGTCGGGCTTCTCGCCGTTGCGATTCTGAGCGGCTACCTCCTGCTGTCGCCCTCGGTCGAGACCGCTCGCGCGACGACCGTGGCTCGACCTGTACCAGTGCCGACTCCAGGTCAGGTCTCGGACTACGTCGGGCGGCCGGTCGAGCACGCCCCCGAGCCGCCGAAGATCACGTGGCCGAAAACGATCAGTGGTCAGATCCTTGACGCGAACCACAGCCCGTTCGAGGGCGTGTCCGTGGTCATCGGCGGCGTCGAGCACCTGACGAACGCCGAGGGCCGGTTCACGATCGAGGGCCATCCGGCCGACGCGCCCATGGTGGTGAAGCGGCCGGGCTTCGCGAAGGTGAAGCTGGCGCCGACCCGCGACGCGATCGAGGTAGTGATGCAGCCGCAGATGATCAAGGCGGCATACCTCACCTACTTCGGCATCGGCGACCGGGGCATCCGCGGCCGTGTCCTCGACCTGGCCGCGCGCACCGAGTTGAACGCGGTCGTGATCGACGTGAAGGGCGACCGCGGCTGGATCGTCTACCGTACCGAGGTGCCTCTGGCGCTGCAGGTCGGCGCCCAGGGCCCCGGCACCCTCAAGGACTTCGACGGCCTCATGGCCGATCTGAAATCGCGAGGCATCTACACCATCGGCCGCATTGTGACCTTCAAGGACAACGTCCTCGCCAACGGCCGGCCGGACCTCGCCATCATCGATACCCGCACCGGCAAGCCCTGGATCGACAACGAGAAGCTCGCCTGGGTCGACCCGTTCCGCGAAGAGGTCTGGCGCTACAACGTCGCGATCGCGAAGGAAGCAGCCAGCAAGGGGTTCGACGAGATCCAGTTCGACTACGTCCGCTTTCCCACCGACGGCAAGCTGGGCGCGGCGAAGTACGCGTCAGCCAACAACAAGGACACCCGGCTGCCGGCCATCGCCAGCTTCCTCGGCAAGGCCCGGCGCGAGCTGGGGCCGCTCGGCGTCTTCGTGGCCGCCGATGTCTTCGGCTACACCGCGTTCAACGAGAACGACACCGACATCGGCCAGCGCATCGAGGAGCTAGCCCCGAACCTCGACTATTTCTGCCCGATGGTCTATCCCTCGGGCTATCACATGGGCATCCCGGGCTTCCGGAACCCTGTCCATCATCCCTATGAAGTGGTTCACGAGAGCGTGAAGCAGACTTATCGCCGCTCTGCCCGCCACCCCGTACGCGTGCGGCCGTGGCTGCAGGATTTCAAGGACTATGCATTCGACAAGCGGATCTTCGGCGTGCCCGAGATCCGTGCCCAGATCAAGGGAGCCGACGACGCCGGGGCGGTCGGCTGGATGTTGTGGAACCCCCGGAACGACTACACCGCCAGCGCGCTACGGCAGAAAGAAGCCAGCGGGACCAAGTGAAGCTCTTTTTGGTTCTCTCATTGATTCTGACGGCGGCACTGTTGTTGGTCTCGTACGCAGGAGCGGGCGACCTCACCCCCAACGAGCTCGGCCGCGTGATGATCCTCGAGTACCACAAGATCGACTACCCCGAAGAGCGCTGGACGCGAACCCCCGAGAACTTCCGGCGCGACCTGGAAACGCTCTACGCGAAGGGGTACCGGCTGATCAACCTGGGCGACCTGCTCGACCGGAAGATCAAGATCCCGGCCGGCACGACACCGGTCGTCCTGACGTTCGACGACTCCTCGCCGGGCCAGTTCCGTTACATCGAGGCGAACGGCAGCGTCCAGATCGATCCGAAGTCCGCCATTGGCATCCTTGAGGCGTTCATCGCCGAGAAGCCCGACTTCGGCCGGGGCGGCACCTTCTACGTCCTGCCGGGCGCCTCCAAGCCGAACCGGCTCTTCAACCAGCCGGAGTACGAGGCCAAGAAGCTCCTCTTCCTGGTGAGCCACGGCTACGAGATCGGCAACCATACGCTCTGGCACGCGAACCTCGGCAAGTACCCCGAGGCCACGGTGCGCGCCCAGGTGGCCGAGGCCCAGGTGTGGATCCAGCGCCACGTCCCCGACTACAGGACGCGCACCCTCGCGCTGCCGCACGGCGTCTACCCGCCGGACGTCAACTGGGTGCTGAACGGCACGGCCAAGGGCACCACCTATAGCCACGACGCCGTGCTGATGGTCGCCGGCGGCCCCGCGCCCTCGCCGTTCTCGCGCGCCTTCGATCCGGTGCGCCTGCCCCGCATCCAGGCGGTCGAGCGCGACCTCGGCTACTGGATCAACTACTTCGACAAGAACCCCCACGAGCGCTTCGTGAGCGACGGAGACGCCAACTCGGTCACGGTCCCGGCCGCCAGCCGCGACCGCCTCCGGGCCGAGCTCCGCTCCCTCCGAGTCGTCGAACGCTAAGCAACACCCCCGCATCACCGGGCGGCGCCGCAGTCCCCTGATGGCGCGCCACCCGCGCCCACCGCAAGCAGCTACGCAGCAACGCGGCCGTCACCGCAGCATGAACTCAGACCCGCCGCCGGCGAAACCGACGCCCGAGCTCAGGAAGCGAGCCGCGGGCGCATGACCGAAACGCAAGATTCCGCCCACGTGGAGCAGGCCGCGGCGGGTGGGGTGTGGTCGGGTCGGCGAGGGGTCAACGGACCACGCCCCCGCTCGCCGCGGCCCGACGCCCCGCGCGGAGCGAGTAAAGCTACCGATACATGAGATACGACGCCCGACGCTTCAAGAAAGCAGCGCGATCCATTTCAGCCCAGGCGACGACGCGCTCCAGAACCTCGCCCCTCAGAAAAGCCCACATCGTGGACCGGTTCACCAGGAGGTTCTGGATGTTCTCGGGCCTGAACTGGTCGCGATGACGCTCGCGTAGCGCCCGCGCCACGGCGAACGCCACTGTCACCGGCCGGATCGCCTCTCGGTCGGTCACCACGAACCGCACGCCCGGGCAGAGCGTGCTGGCGTAGACGTCGCTCGCCGGCGTGAACCAGATCGGCTCGAAGGTCACGCCGCGGAGTCCTTGCCGGTTGAGCAACTCCGCGAGCCCGCGCGGCTCGATCCACGGCGCGCCGATCACCTCGAAGGGCATGTCGGTGCCGCGGCCCACCGAGAGGTTCGTCGCCTCGAGGAGCCCGACGCCCGAGTAGAGCAGCGCCTGGGTGACCGAGCGGATGTTCGGCGACGGGTTCACCCACGGCAGGCCGGTCTCGTCGTACCAGCGCTCGCGCTGCCAGCCGATCAGCGGGACGACCGTGAGCGAGACGGGAACCTTGCGCTCGGCGGCGGCCAGCCGGCCGAACTCGCCAATGGTGAGCCCGGTTCGCACGGGGATCGTGTGCGGGCTGGTAAACGAATAGAGATCGGGATCCATGAGCGGCCCCTCGATCACGCGCCCCGTGATCGGATTGGGCCGGTCGAGCACGACCACCGGGATCCGCTGCCTGGCCGCTTCCTCCATGACGTAGATGAGCGTCGTGAGGTACGTGTAGTAGCGCGCGCCGACGTCCTGGATATCGAAGACGATCAGCGTGACGTCCTTGAGCATCGCCGGCGACGGGCGCCGGGTGGCGCCATAGAGGCTCCAGATCGGCCGGCCGGTCGCGACGTCGAGCCCGTTCGGAACGTCGGTATTGGCCTGGCCCGTGATGCCGTGCTCGGGGGAGAAGATCGCCTGCAGCCTGACTCCCGGCGCATTGGCGATCAGGTCGATCGTACGCCGGCCGCGCGAGTCGATTCCCGTCTGGTTGGTGACGAGGCCGACCGAGTGTCCCTGGAGCATCGAGAACTTTTGATCGACGAGCACGTCGATCCCGGTGAGGACGCGGTCGGGCGTCAGAATCGTGTCGGGCAGGCGCTGGTCGGGCACGGGTCCGTCGGCGGCCGGGCCGCTGGTGGGGCCCGGGTCGGCGATGACCGGCGGCTGGAAGAGCTGCGCGCCGGCCGCCGCCGCGAGACGGATACGCAGATCGCGGATCTTGGCAGCGCCACCGCCGTTGGGATGCACGCGGTTGGACAGGACGATCAGGTAGCTCTTGGTCGGCGGATCGATCCAAATGGCGGTGCCGGTGAAGCCGAGATGGCCAACCGAGCCCTCGGGGAAGAACGGCGCGATGGTGCGGGAGTAGGACGACGCGCTGTCCCAGCCCAGCGTGCGCGCCCCGCGCACTTCGGGCTGCATCTCCCACATACTTCGCACCGTGGCGGCTTCGAGAATGCGCTGCCCGTCGAGCGCGCCGCCGTTCAGCAGCATCCGGCAGATCTTCGCGAGGTCGGCGGCGGTCGAGAAGATGCCGGCGTGGCCGGCGACACCGCCGAGCAGGCGCGCCCGCGGGTCGTGCGGATCGCCGCGCAGCATGTGACCATTCGCGAACTCGGTCGGCGCGACGCGGCTCAGCGTGCCGGCGCGCGGCTGAAATGTGGTGTCGGTCAGGCCGAGCGGGCGGAACAGCAGCCGGTCCAGGTAGCGATCGAGCGGCGTGCCGCTGACCCGGCGAACGACCTCGGCGAGGAGAATGAACCCGGTGTCGCTGTACTGGAAACCTGAGCCGGGGGGATACTCGAGCGGCAGCTTGGCGATCGCGCGCACCGCCGCCGGCATGCCCGAGGCCACCGTGGCGTTCGGGGGGTATCCGCCGAGTCCGGCGCTATGGGTGAGGAGCCGCCGGATCGTGATCTCTTCGAATTGCTTGTCCTGGTATTCCTTCAGGTATCGGCCGAGCGGCGCGTCGAGCGAGATCAGCCCGCGCTCGACGAGCGACATGACGGCGATCGTCGTGCCCACCGGCTTCGTGAGCGAGGCGATGTCGAAGATGGTGTCGAGGGTCATCGGGGCCTGGCTCGGGATCAGGCGCCGCGAGCCGTAGGCGCGCTGGAACAGCACGTCGTCGCCGCGACCGACGACGACCACGGCACCGGGGATCTCGCCGCTCGCGACGGCCTCGTTGGCTGCGTCGTTGATTCCGGACGGATTGAACCGTGGGGAGATTCCGGAAGTATCGCCGTGCGGTGCTTGGGCCGACGCGGGAACCGCGAGCAGGACGAGGAGCGTGACTACCACGACGCGCGCAACGAGCACGTTAGAATCTTAGCATTGCGAGCGGGAGATTCATGACGCCAGACTCACCTTTCGGCAGCTCGCCGCGGCGCGACCCGAATCAGCCGGCCGCGCTGAACGACCGCATCGAAGCGCAGCTGCGCGAGCGCCTCGAGGAGGCGGTCGATTTCGTCTGCCTCGGCGCCCTCGTCGAGCGCCGCCGCGCCCTCGGCCTGCCGGCGCCGCGCGCCGACAGCGCGACCGACCGCGCCGAGTTCACCGAGGGCGTGCGCGTGTTTCTCGCCGAGCTCCAGGCGGCGATCGCGCCCGGCCTCGACGAGGGACAGCGACGCAAAGTGGCGGCGGCCGAACAGGCCCCGGGCGACGAGATGCACCGGCTGCTCGGCGCGCACGTCGTCCTGGCCCGCGAGCTGCCGGACTACTGGCAGCGATTCGAGGCTGCCCGCGCCACCTATTCGGCCGCGCGCGTCAAATCAGGCCGCGAGCGCGGTGGACTGCTCGGCCGGCTCCTCGGCCGCGGCTGAGCGCCAGGCCCCAAGCGCCCAGAGATTTTCCAGATCTTCGAGCGCCCGGCGCCAGCGGCCGTAGCCATCGAGCAGCGACTCGCGCGCCGCCGCCAGCCGGGCGTCGGCGTCGTCCAGCTTGCCCTTCAGGCCCGGGTGGGCCGTGCGGATACCTTCGAAGCCGCCCTCGGGCAGAGACGCCGCGAGGCGATCGAGAAGCCCTGTCAGATCCTGAGTCAGCGCACGCTCTACCGGGTTCATCGAAGCCACCTCCATACGGACCTTAAATACTAAACAGATGTTGATCTCGTGTCAAGGCTGCCCGAAATGCCGTTCCTTGTCTTACGACGCGGGCAAGAGCACTATCGTCGCCACGAGAATGCGCCGTGACTGACCTGTGGCGGCTCGACGCGATCGCGCAGGCCGAGCTCGT
>Ga0114129_10006815_pt1 | contig 16225 bp, 13 predicted proteins | sample RhiMetdeltSRZDD1_FD_80071 | JGI IMG/M metagenome (GOLD analysis project Ga0114129, IMG submission 80071) | Populus rhizosphere microbial communities from Tennessee, USA - Rhizosphere MetaG P. deltoides SRZDD1 (version 2) (version 2) | ecosystem: Host-associated > Plants > Roots > Rhizosphere >... | reverse complement strand
CGTGACATGCAGTACCTGATGCGGCGCATCCTGGATGTCGACCCGGACGCGATCTTCATCGACCTGGAGAATCCGAACCGCGATGTGCTGGAGCAGATGTTTCAGGTGTCGCGCTCGGTGCAGCGGCCGATAGCGATGTTCGTCGACCGCTCGGATACGGACATGATCGAGGCCGCCGTGCAAGCAGGGGTCGGCGCTTACGTCGTCGACGGCTTGAAGAAGGAGCGCGTCAAAGCAGTACTCGACATGGCGGTGTGCCGCTTCAACGCTTTCAACAAGCTGCAGGCGGAGCTGGCAAGCGCGCGGCAAGCGCTCGACGAGCGCAAGTTGATCGAACGCGCCAAAGGCATTCTCGTGAGGGAGCGCGGCATCTCGGAAGAAGCGGCCTACGCTTTGCTGCGCAAGACTGCGATGAACGAGAACCGGCGACTCAGCGAGGTGGCGCAGAGCGTCGTGACCGCGGCGAGGTTGTTCCGATGAGCGCGAACGTTGTGGTCGGCTTCATTCCGTTGCTCGATTGCGCGCCATTGGCCGCAGCCGCGGCGCTCGGCTTCGCGGAGCAGGAAGGTATCGACCTCACGCTGATGCGTGAAACGTCATGGGCCAACATCCGCGACCGCGTGGTCGTCGGACACTTCGACGCCGCGCACATGCTCGGTCCGATGCCGATCGCTGCCACTCTCGGAATCGGCCATCTGAAAGTACCGATGGCAGCGCCGCTCGCGCTTGGCCGCGGCGGCAATGCGATCACTGTTTCGGCTGCGCTCTGGGAAGCCATGAGCGAGCATGGTGCACGGATCGGCGGCAGTGCCCAGCTGCAGGGCGAGGCGCTACGCCGTGCCGTGCAGGTGCGCCGGGACGCCGGCAGGTCGATACTCACATTCGCAGTTGTCTATCCGTTCTCAAGCCACAATTACCTCTTGCGCTACTGGCTGCACTCGAGCGGCATCGATCCCGATCGCGACGTTCACCTGGTCGTGATCCCGCCGCCGATGCTTGTCGATGCAATGCGCGAAGCTCAGATCGACGGCTTCTGCGTCGGCGAGCCGTGGAGCAGCGTCGCCGTCGCGTCCAGCGTGGGATCGATCGCACTGCCGACGACCACGATCTGGGCGCGCAGCCCTGAAAAGGTGCTGGCCGGTCGCCTGGAATGGTGTCAACGCAACCCCGCTCTCCTGCAGTCACTGATCCGCGCCGTGCACCGCGCAGCCCAGTGGTGCGAAGAGCCGCAGAATCAGGATCAGCTCGCCCACCTGCTCGCGGAACCGCGTTACGTCGGAGCACCGTCCGAGATTCTGTTGCGGGGCCTGCAGAACCGACTCGTGCTGGATCCCGGTGCAGCAGCGTGCGACGTACCTGGCTTCTACGAAATCGAGCGTGGCTCGGCGACGGTGCCGCGAGTCGATCACGCGCTCTGGTTCTACTCGCAGATGGTGCGCTGGGGTCAACTCGATTTCTCCGCAGCCAACCTGCTCCACGTACGAGCTGTCTACAGGCCGGACCTATACCGCCTCGCACTTGCGACAACTGCAGCGTCGCCTGTCGATGCGCGAACTGCCGACACAGCGACCCTCTTTGACGGTCGCACCTTCGACGATCGCGACATCGAGGGCTACCTGCGAGGTTTCGCGCACCCCGTGTAACGCTCGCACCGTCATCGTGCGCGCACGGTGGCACGATGGTTGCAAGTTCGAATGCATGCGTGCCCAACACCGGGCGCGCCGGCAACGCCGCCGACTCTGCGCATCCGCATGCGCGAGGTCGGCGGCTTTTTTTTGGGGAGGGACATCATGAACATCAAGACAGGCTCTCTGCTCGCGCTCACAGTGTTGGGCAGCACGACCTCGAACGATTCCTGCGCGCAGGACGCAAGCTCGCTGCTCGAGGCCCTCGAGACCTGGAAACCGATCATCGACGCCCGCATGCGGGCGGAGGTCGTCGACCAGGTACCGTTCGCCGAAGATGCCGACGCCTTGACCTTGCGGCTGCGAGCGGGCATCGAGTCCGGCAAGGTAGCGAACACGACGCTGCTCGCCGAGGGAGAGTTCGTAACACCGCTCGATGGCGACTATCGCCCCGACCCGGCACGTCCGACGCACACGGCATTTCCGGTGGTAGCCGACCCGGAAAGCTACGAAGTGAACCGCCTGCAGATCACGAACACCGCGCTTCCCGGCACGACCCTGACACTCGGCCGCCAGCGGATCGTTCTCGACGACCATCGCTTCGTCGGCAACGTCGGCTGGCGACAGAACGAGCAGACCTTCGACGCCGTGCGCGTGGTCAACAAGAGCGTTCCCAAGCTGATCGTCGATGCGACTTACCTCAACCAGGTCAACCGCATCTACGGTCCGGATTCGCCACAAGGTCGCTGGCACGGCGACGGCTGGCTCGGCAACGTCGCGTGGCAACTACCGATCGCCAAGGTCACCGCGTTCACGTACTTGCTCGACTTCGAGCCGCTTACCAGCTTCCCGGGCCTGGCGCCCGCGCAAGCAGCGGCGCTCAATCCCGTGCGCGTCTCGACTGCGACTTACGGTGCACGCCTCAATGGCGAACACGCCATCGGATCCTTCAAGCTCGGCTACGTGGCTTCCTATGCGCAGCAAAGCGACTACGGCTCGAGTCCCCTGCGCTTCGACCTCGATTACTACCTGGCTGAGGTCACGGCCACGTCCGGAAAGTATGGCGTCACGCTGGGCAATGAAGTGCTGCAAGGCGACGGCACGACAGGCTTCGCGACACCGCTCGCGACGCTGCATCGCTTCAATGGCTGGGCGGACAAGTTTCTGACCACGCCGGCGAACGGTATCGATGACCGTTATGCCGGCGTGAGCTACACGTTGAAGGCAACCCAGATTTTCGATGCGCTGTCGGCAACGCTGGTCTACCACGAGTACAGCACGCAACGGCTCGACACTGATCTCGGCAGCGAAGTGAACGTGCAACTGCAGGCGAAGGTGAAGCGCTTCTCCGGGCTGATCAAGTACGCAGCCTTCGATGCGCACGAAGGTCGCACGCCGGCCGCCTACCAGGATACGACCAAGCTGTGGGTCCAGCTCGAGTACGTGTGGTGAGGTCAGGCGGCTTCTACAAACCGCGTGCGCCGGTGCAGGAAGTCGAGCACGGCGCCGCGACAAGCGATGTAGGTCGGATCGGCGACGAGATCAAGGCGCGCGCGCGGTCGCGGCAGCTGCACCTCGAGCACGGCGCCGATGCCGGCCGCCGGACCGTTGGTGAGCATCGCGATGCGGTCGGCAAGCAGTACCGCTTCGTCGACGTCATGCGTGATCATGAGCACAGTAGTGGCGAGAGTCGCATGAATCCGCATCACCTGGTCCTGCAGGTGCGCGCGCGTCAGCGCATCGAGCGCTCCGAACGGCTCATCCAGCAGCAGAACCTTCGGCCGCATCGCGATCGCACGTGCGATGCCTACACGCTGCTTCATGCCGCCGGAGATCTCGGCCGGACGCTTGTCGTGCGCGTCTTGCATGTGCACGAGTTCCAGGTTGTGCAGCGTCCAATCGCGCCGCTCTGCCCTGCTCATCCTGCCGCGAAACACCTTGTCGACGGCAATGCTGACGTTCTGCCGCACGGTCAGCCACGGCAGCAGCGAGTGATTCTGGAACACGACGGCCCGATCCGGGCCCGGCCGATATACCTCGCGGTTCTCCAGTAGCACCCCGCCTTCGGTCGCGGGCGTGAGCCCTGCGACGATGTTGAGCAGCGTCGACTTGCCGCAGCCGGAATGCCCTATCAGGCACACGAACTCGCCTTGGGCGACGTTCAGCGAAACATCCTGCAGCACGCGCGTGGTGCGATCGCCGCGAGTAAACGATTTGCTCACGTGCTCCAGCGACAGGTAATGGTTGCTCATGCCGATCCTTCAGGTTGCGGCGTCCGCACGCGCCAGGAGCCGCCCGAGCAGCTGCACCAGCCGATCGAGGCAGAAGCCGATCAGGCCGACATAGACGAGCGCCAGAATGATGTCGCTGATGCGCGAGGAGTTCCACGAATCCCAGATGAAGAACCCGATCCCTACGCCGCCGATGAGCATCTCGGCTGCGACGATCGCGAGCCACGACAGGCCGATGCCGATACGCAGGCCGGTGAAGATGTACGGTGCTGCAGCCGGCAGCATGATGTGAACGAAGTACTCGAGTCCCCTGAAGTTCAGCACACGCGCGACGTTGCGATAGTCTTCAGGAATGCTGCGGATACCCACCGCAGTGTTGATGATGATCGGCCAGACGGCCGTGATGAAGATGACGAACACCGCCGCCGGATGGCCATCGCGAAACGCTGCGAGCGACAGCGGCAGCCAGGCAAGTGGCGGAATCGTGCGCAGCACCTGGAAGAGCGGATCGAGCGCGCGCATGGCCCAGATGCTGGAGCCCACCAGCACACCGATCGCCACGCCGACTATCGCCGCGAGCGCATAGCCGACTGCCACACGCTTGAGACTCGCGAGCAGATGCCAGAACAATCCTTTGTCTATGCCGCCGTTGTCGTAGAACGGATCGACGATCAGCTGCCACGTCTCCTGTACCACGGCCACCGGCGAAGGCAGACCCGATCCGGGCGATGACGTCGCGGCCTGCCAGATGCAGATGACGAGCGCTAGCGTGAGCAGCGGCGGAACCACGCTGCGGGCGAGCGATCGCAGTCGCGCGAGCAAGCCTGCAACTCGGTTGGCAACGGCGCCTCGCTCAGTCGGTGATACGTCCGGACATTCCAGTTCGGCTGCCATGAGCTACGAGCGCCGAATGGCAAGACTGGCGAGGTACGCGCCGGGGTTCGCAGGATCGAAACTCTTGCCGTCGAAGAAGCGCTCGATGCCGCGCGATTTGGCTTGCGGAATCTGCGCGGCTGGCACGCCTAGCGCTTGCGCAGCTTCACGCCACAAGTCCTCACGGTTGACGCGCGCGATCAGCTTGTTGTGATCCTGATCGCCCAGCCGACCCCAGCGCACGTTCTCGGTCAGAAACCAGAGCTCATGACTTTGGTAGGGATAGGATGCGTGATCGCGCCAGAACTTCATCAAGTGCGGACTGCGGGCCACGACGCGCCCACTGCCATAGTCGAACTTGCCTTCGAGCCGGTCGACGACGTCGGTGTACGGCGCGCCGATCCACTGCCGCTTCGCGAGGATCTGCGCGACTTCCCTGCGATTGCCGTCTTGGTCGCACCACATCTGCGCATCGAGCACGGCCATGAGCAGCGCGCGCGCAGAGTTGGGATGCCTGTCGACCCAGTCGGCGCGCATGCCGAGCGACTTCTCCGGATGCTTCGGCCACAGCTCGCCGGTATTGAGCGCGGTGTAGCCGATCTTCTGGTTCTTGAGTTGCTCGTTCCACGGCTCGCCGACACAAAAGCAGTCCATGGTCCCGACCTTCATGTTCGCGACCATCTGCGGCGGCGGCACTACGATCGTCTCCACGTCCTTGTCGGGATCGATGCCCGCGGCCGCCAGCCAGTAGCGAATCCAGCAGTCGTGGGTGCCGCCTGGAAAGGTCATCGCCGCCTTGACTGCTCGGCCGGATGCCTTCTTCTTCTGCAGTGCCCCCTTGAATGCCGTGGCGTCGAGGCCGACCTTCAACTCGGCGTACTCTGCGCTGACCGAAATGCACTGGCTGTCGAGATTGAGCCGCGCGAGCAGATACATAGGTATCGGCACTTTGTTCTGCGTGACCGTGCCGGTGGCGATCAGATACGGCATCGGAGTGAGGATGTGCGCGCCGTCGATGCCATTGCCTTGGGAGCCCAGTACGAGGTTGTCGCGAGTGGTGCCCCACGACGCCTGCTTGACGACCTCGACATCGGGCATGCCGTGCTTCGCGAAGAAGCCCTTCTCTTTGGCGACAATGAGCGGCGCTGCGTCGGTCAGGGCGATGAATCCGAGCACCGCGTGTGTGGTTTCCAGCTGTGTCGTCGCCGCATGGAGCGGTGCGCGCAGCATTGCGGACACACCGCCGAGCGCGGCGGCGCCGGCGGCTGCTTTCAGGATCGTTCGTCGCTGAACGCTTTGTTGAGGATTCTTCGGGACGGTCACGGTCGACGCTCCTGTGTTCACCGGCCCGAAGAGTGCCGGGCCCGCACCCGGCGTTCATGCCGAGAGTGTTGCCCGTTGTTGGACGGAACAGTAAGAGCAAGCGACGTGCCAGCGGCTCGTCCGCTGCGCCGAAATGCAAAACCCGGCGAGATTCATCGGCCTAGCGCTGGAGGTGCCCGCTCATACGCGGAAACTCGAGGCAACCGACGCATCGAATTGGCCGGATACTCGGGGCCGCTGCTCCTCCGCGGTGCGCGTCGAGGTGTTCGACGGCTCGTGCTCAGGTAGCGAGTTGCTCTCCGATCGGCAACCGACGAATGCGCTTGCCCGTCGCCACAAAGATCGCGTTGCACAGCGCCGGCACGATAGGTGGCAGACCGGGCTCGCCCACGCCACCGAGAGGCATCGACCAGTCAGTCGCCGGAAGCAAGTGCACGCGGATGTCGCGCGGGGCTTCCGCCATTCGAGTCACTTGATAGGTGTTGAAGTTGTCCTGTTGCGCGCGACCGTTCTTGAACGTGATCTCACCGAGCGTGGCCAGGCTCACGCCCATGATGACCGCGCCTTCGAGCTGCGAGCGGATGCGATCGGGGTACACCTGCGGACCGCAATCGAACGCGATGTCGACGCGCGGAATAGTGAGCTTCCCGTCCGCGCTCACCTCGACCGCCACGACTGCCGCAACGTAGCTGACGAAGCTGTAGTGCGCGGCCAGCCCGAGTCCCTGCCCTTTCGGCAGTTTGCGTCCCCAGCCTGCTTCGCGCGTTACGGTCTCGATCACGCGCCGCAGTCTGCCGGTATCGACCGGGTAGCGCACCGGCGACTCACCGTGATTCCACGAATCCTTGAGTGCGGCTGGATCGATGCGTCGCGGCGGACCGATCAGGTCCAGCAGAAAGTCGCGATGATCGCGTCCCGCAGCGGCAGCCAGCTCCGCCACGAAACTCTGCACGGCGAAAGCATGCGGCACGTTCGAGACCGAGCGGAACCAGCCGATGCGCGTATGCGCCACGGCAGCAGGATTCTCGATGCGCAGATTGGGAACGTCGAACGGCACGTTGATCAGACCCATGCCGGTCTCGAATGGCGCCTCATGCTGCGGATCCGGCGCAAAGGTCGACACGATCGTGGGAGCCACACTTCGATGCAACCATGCGGTGGTCTTGCCCTGCGCATCGAGACCCGCCTGCAGGCGCTCGACAGAAACAGTGTGGAAGTAGTCGTGATGCAGATCGTCATCGCGCGTCCACACGACCTTCACCGGCCGCCCGCCCATTTGCTGCGACAGGAACGCCGCTTCAGTGGCGAAGTCAGGCTTGGATTTGCGACCGAAGCCTCCGCCGAGCAACGTGACATGCACGGTCACTTTCTCGAATGGCAGGCCCAGACGCTTCGCGACGTTCTCGCGTGTCGCCTGCGGCGCCTGCGTCGGCGCCCACACTTCGCAGTGGCCGTCGACAATCCGCGCCGCCGCGCTCGGCGGCTCCATGGTCGCGTGCGCAATGTGCGGCAGGTAGTACTCCGCTTCCACCTTGCGCGCCGCCTTCGCCATAGTGGCATCGACATCGCCCGCTTCGCGCAGCACCTTTCCCGGCTTGCGCGCAGCTTGCTCGAGCTCAGTGCGATATACGACTGAATCGTATGTTCCGTGCGGGCCATCGTTCCATTCAATCTGCAGCGCCTGGCGCGCCTTCATTGCAATCCAGGTGTCCTCGGCGAGGACCGCGACGCCGTTCAGCGGCGCAAACAGCGCGGGCCCCGGCGACCCCGGGATTTCGATCACTTTCACTACACCGGGAATCGCCTGCGCAGGGGCGGCATCGAAGCGCGCGATCTTGCCGCCGAAGACCGGCGAGCGTGCGACCACGGCGTACAGCATTCCGTCCAGGCGCACATCGATGCCGTATTGCGCACGACCATGGTAGATGTCGCTGCTGTCGAGCAGGGCAATGTTCTCCTTGCCGATGTAACGAAACTGCGAAGGATTCTTCAGCCGCAGCGTCTCGCGCGCCGGCACGGGCAGCTTCGCGGCGGCGCCCGCGAGAGCGCCGTAGCCGAGCCGGCGACCGCTCTGCTCGTGAATCACTTCGTGATTGACAGCGCGCACGGAGCTCACCGGCACATTCCAGCTCGCTGCTGCCGCTGCTTCCAACATCGTGCGTGCAGCCGCGCCGACGCGGCGCATCGGATCGAAGTGATGCCGCATGCTGCGTGAGCCGTCGGTATCCTGATTGCCGAACTTCTCTTCATCGCCGGGCGCCTGAGTGACGCGCACCTTGCTCCAGTCGGCGTCGAGCTCATCGGCGATCACCATGGGCAGACCGGTGCGGATGCCCTGTCCCATTTCGGATCGATGGACGACTACGGTGACGATGCCGTCTTCGCCGATCGCAACGAAGGTCAGTGGATCGTCGCGCCAGCCGTGCTGCATTCCGTCCGCGCCATACTTTGGAGCATCGGCGGCTTTGGCGATGCGTGAGACGCTGGCGACGAGGACCAGTCCGCTGAGCCCCGCAAGGAATGTGCGGCGCTGGATCATTTGCTCGCTCATGCCTTCTGCTCCAGTCCCGCAGCCGCCTGCTTGATCGCGGCGCGGATTCGCGGATAGGTGCCGCAGCGACAGATGTTGCCGGTCATTGCGGCGTCGATATCGGTGTCGGTCGGCTTCGGCGTTTTCGCAAGCAGCGCGGCGGCCGACATGATCTGCCCCGACTGGCAGTAGCCGCATTGGGCAACATTCACCTTCGCCCATGCCGTCTGCAGCGCCTTGCCCTGCGGCGTTGCGCCGATCGCTTCGATCGTGACGATTCTCTTGCCGGCCAGCACTGAGATCGGCGTAATGCAGGCCCGCGTTGCAACGCCATCGACATGGACCGTGCAGGCTCCGCATAGCGCCATGCCGCAGCCGAACTTTGTTCCAGTCATCCCGAGGCGATCGCGCAAGACCCATAGCAGAGGCGTGTCATCGGCGGCAGTCACGTTCATTGAGGCGCCGTTGATAGTGAGCTGCATTGCGATCTCCCCAGTGGTCAGTGCTTTGCGGCAGGCACTTGAGATACCTGCATGTGGGGAGCGCAGTCAAGTGGAACCACCTAGCCCGCTCCCCAGCGTCATCGTCCTGCAAAGGCGTAATACAAGCCGTAAAGGATCATTCCAAGATTCATGTACGCGGTCGCCGACATCCCAGGTGCGCGATAAAGCGGGCTGATCCGGTAGCCAAGCCAGAAGGCGAATCGAGCAACAATGAAAACGATGGCGCACGCCCACACGGCTTGAAGGCTGTGCAGCGGAACAAACGTGCTCACCGCGAGAGATGTCACGGCAAACACGAAATTCTGCTGCAGCGTGTTGTCGGCGACGCGTCCATCGATCTCCATCGAACGGCTTTCAGCGCGGCGCGTGGGGTCTATTGCGTCGCTCAAGAAACGCGAATTGGCGATGGTGATGATCATGACGAAGAGTGGCACCACCGCGACCATGTTTGCCTTTAGCGCGTACGCAAGGCGCTCCGCAATGGTGTCTGTGATGGCCGGTCGTGGCAGAAGGCCGGTTAGAACCCACACGCCTACGAGCATGAGCACGACTCCGCTCGCGGCGCCAACAGCAACGATTTTCTGCTCACGTCTCATATAGCGACCTCTGGAGCCAGCGCCGACGCAGGTACGCCATGCTGGCGGGCACGGTGAGACTGACGTCGGTACCGGCTCCGGGGCGACTGCGGATGTGGACCTGACCTCGAATGCGCTGCGCGCGTTCCTGCATTCCCATGAGCCCGAAGTGTCCTTCGCGACCCGTTCGAATCATGGATGTCTCCATGCCTCGCCCGTCGTCTGTAACGGTGATACGCAGATGCCGGCGCTCGTACGACACTTCGATCTCGATCGTCGTTGCGGCCGCATGGCGCAAAGCGTTCACCATCGCCTCGCTCGCGATGGATACCGCTTCTTCGCGAACGATCGGGTGCAGGTCTCGCGGTGCACCTTGTTCGATCACGCGCAGCTTGGCGCGCTCGTCCGGCGATACATGCTCAAGGGCTTCCAGCAATTGCTGCCGGAGGTCGACGGGCGTTGCGGCCGAGCCGCGCAGGTCCTTGACACGGTCACGCCCTTCCGCGAGCAACGCGTCGGCACGATCGAGCGCATCATTGAGCGATCGCCGCGACGCCTCGCCCGTGCTCGCCTGGTTCGCCACGGCCTGAACCCTGAGAATCAAGCCTTGCGTGCCCTGCAAGAGCGTGTCGTGCAGCTCTCGTGCTATGCGCTCACGCTCCGAGATGCGAGCCTCGATGCGCATGCGCAACCGCATCTCGATCTGTCTCACTCTGAGCAGGTACAGCAGCCACAACGCGAGCAGCGCCGCAAGCACGCTGAGAGCCACGAAGGTTCGCGTCTGGTAGAACGTAGGCGCAATCGAAAAGGCAAGGCTCGCGCCTGCCTCGTTCCACACACCGTCGTTGTTGCTCGCGGTCACCTCGAAAACGTAGTCGCGTGGCGGCAGGTCGGTATAAAACGCCTGGCGGCGCGTGCCGACGTCCTGCCACTCGGTATCGTGCCCGAGGAGGCGATAGCGAAAGTGCATCTTGCGCGGTACGACGAAGCTCAACCCCGTGTAGTCGATCTGCACGTCGCTTGTTTTCGGCGGCAGGCGTGCGTTGTTGGCGAATGCAACTGACTTGCGATCGGCGACCAACTGCTCGATCTGTACGGGCGGGGGCACAGCATTGATGCCGAGGCGCTGCGGATCGACCATCTGCACGACGCTCGCATTGGCAAACCACAGCCTGCCATCGCGGCCGACCGAGGCTTTCGGGAAGAAGTTGCCGCGCGCGGGCTGTGCGCCATCGAGCGAGTCGAGCACGCGGAAGCTCAGCTTCGCATGCGGATCGCTCCACCACTGCTGTAGCTGATCGTTGGCAAGAAACACGACACCGCAGGAGGCATACAGCCACAAGCCATCCCGGTGATCTCTGAGCAGCGTGTGGATCTCGCGGCAGGGCAGTCCGTTCTCGGCCGTCATCAGCTGCGTCTGTCCGTTGCGCAGGCTCGCGAGACCCCGGGCGGAGCTCGCCATGATTGTCCCGTCCGGATAAGCAACGAGGCCGGTGGTCATGAATCCCGGTTCGCTGCGGATGTCGAAGGACTCGAGTCGTCCGCTCCGATACCGGCCGAGTTTCCCGTCCGTGAGCGGCAGCCAGATCCCTTCGCGCGGATCAGCAACGATCACACCGAAAATAAACGGAAGCTCAGAGCGTGGGATCTGCTCGATGACCTTCCGATCACGCAATCGATAGAGCATCCCAGGCGTATGCGTGACGACCCAGACGTCGCCTGCGGCGTCCTGAGCGATGCCGGTAACCGAACCGAACGGGCTACCGTCAGCGGTGCGAAGCGGCTGGAACTTGCCGCCTTCGAATACGGTGAGGCCACGCTCGATACCTATCCACAGGTCTCCTGCGCGTTCCTGGAAGAGCGCAGTCACTTCCTCGCCGGGTAAGCCGTTGCGTGCGCTGCGCGAGGTCATCTTTCCGTCGCGCCACGCGTCGAGCGAGTGCCAGGCGTTGATCCAAACGGTGCCGTCGTTGGCAGCGAGGACCGCGTTTGCAAGATCCGCGCTCAACCCCTCACGACTCGTGAGGCTGGCGACCCGCAAATCCCGAAAAGCGTCGATTCCTTGCGTCGTGATGATCCAGATCGTGCCCTCCCGATCTTCGAAGATGTTCTGCACCGTGTCGCTCGACAGGCCGTCGGCTCTGCGAAAGCGGCTGATCCTGCCTTCGTGCAAGCGGTAGACGCCGGCATCCTGCGTGCCTATCCACAGCATGCCTTCCCGATCGATGTGCACCGACCCGACCGACAGCTTGCGACCGTCGAGCTGCGGTGTAACGAAGGAGCGCAACTCATCGCCCTCGAGCCGCAGCAGTCCAAGCCCGCGGCTCGGCTGCATGGCCCCGACCCACACAGTGCCGTCACTCGCTGGTGCGACCGACTGTACGACATCGGAGAGCTTTGGGTCGTTGAGGCCTGCGGGCAGCCAGGTGCGTGCGTTGCTCTCTCGCCAGCGCACGAGCGTGGTGTCCGATACGGTCCAGAGATTGCCCTGCGCGTCCCGCTTCAGGTCTTTGGCGAGAGGAATCGCCACACCTTCAGCGACGCCATGACACACACTGCGATCGCCTGCCACTTCACACAGCACGCCTTGCGTGTCGCCGGCGGGCAGGCTCGATCGAGTGAACCAGATCTTGCCACTGTCATCTTCCAGGATCGTCATGATCGATGCGGGCGCATCGACATACGGTGTGAGGTGTCCCTCGTACCAGCGGTGCAGACCACCCCGAGTTCCGATCCACAGACTCCCGTCGCGTGATCCTCGCAAGGAGAGGATGCGGCTGGAGCGCAGTTCCTCGCCCTCCGGCGGTGCGAACGGCACGAAACGCACACCATCGAAGCGCACGAGACCGTTGCGCGTGCCGACCCATAGATAACCATCGGCGGTTTGCGCCATGGCGGTTGGTGTCCCCGGCAGGCCGCCATCCTGAAGCGTCCACATCGTGTGTCCGTACTGCGAGATCAATCGCGACGGATCGAGTGCGAACGCTGCCGGTGCACCGAGGAGAAGTAGCAGGAATGCGAGCCGCATCTGTATGCAACCCGTGGCCGGAAGGGACACTAGTGTCGCACTTTCGCCGATTGTGCAATCACCAAAAGTACTCGCAGCGAAGCGTGCCGGTCGCTCACGAGCGCCTCCCCAACATGCCTCATAGGCTCAACTCGCTGCTTCAGAATTCAAGCCTCGCCCTGCGTGAGGTACCGCCAGGGGTATTCAGGTCGTCCACATGCTGTACGATGTGTGCGCTCAAGAACTTACGATTGATTTCGAATCCAGCCCGGGGAGCCATCCGAGGACGTCCGTAGACGTCCGCTGACGTCCATAGACATCCAGTAAAGCGGCTGAAACCCTGGCTTCAGGGCCGTCGCTTGGAGCGCGTTGTTGGGCGCGCGACTTCACAGTTGCTCACTGAGCTCCCCGCTCCAAACTGCGCCTCTGGCTGAAACTTCGAGATAGCCAACATCACGCAGTTTCCCCCAAGGAGTCGTTGAGTTGTCGAACTCGAGGATATGGTAGTCGCGATGGCACGTCCTCCAACTCGTGCACGGGCACCTGTTCGGTTCGTCGTCCCAGCGCAGCGTGGCTCGACGCTTGAGCTCCTCTAGCGCCTCTTCCAGCGAGCCATATTCGCCCTGCCATTCCGCATGGAAATCGTCCTCCAGAACGAAGGTGCTCATAGTCACGCCTCGCGAACCCTGGCGAGTTCCTCCTGCAGCTCGCGAATCGCCGAGCGAAGATCGTGAGCTTGAGGGGAGGCCTGCACTCGCTTCAGCAGCCCGCGTGCCGTTTCGATATTGCCGATTCTCAGCTCTGCTTGCGCGAGTCCGAGCACGATCCCGGGATGGTCCCAAAATGTTAGATGGCAACGCTTCCCATTGAGAGCAGTCATCAAGTGACCTTTGAAATTCCCCGAGCCATCGCGATGCATTCATTCACGACCTGGTCAGGATCATTGCCTTGGCTTGCGACACGGCGACCCCATAGGTCGATTCCTTCCCCTTGCCACGCGCCAGCGGACCGCTCTGTAACTCGGAAGAACCAGTTCGGCAAGCGATCGGTGATAGGAAACTCCTTTGCCAATGCCAATGGGTCTGAACTCGAGACGCGAACTTTCATTGCTATCTAACGGTTGAGCTGAGCGCCGGGCGTGCAGACGTTTGTGCTCGGCACTTTATCCCTCACGCGTGCGCTCCAGCGAGGTGTTAGGCGCCTTGCCTACCGGACTGACCGAAAAGCGAAGTTCCTTGCGATTCATATCAAGCGTGAGGTCACCTATGAGCGCATCACCGCGACGCCTGGCAAGCATTCGCTGTGGAATGGCCGCTGTGAAGGAACACTTGTATTGCGAGCCGCGCCCATCCACGACCCAAGCAATGCCCGACACGTCGATCCCGTCCCTCGTGTCTTGCGCGGCCTTTGGGATGAAGCCATCGCACCAGAAACCACCGAGCGAGTTGTCCCCACAGGTGCGGAACCAGCCAGACATGCCGAACTCGAGCATGAGCCAGAACTCGCTGTCTTTGAGAATCTCGTGACGATCGCTCACAAGTCGCCTAACGCCGCGAATGAGCCGCGAGCAAGCGGCATCGCCGGTTGCGAGTCGGGCGACCGAAGGGAGCGAACTCGATTCGCATGTTAGGCAACATGCGCTGCCGCCAGCTATGCAAACGAAATTGTCATTGCGTAGTGGGACCGAAACATGAGTGGACTCCTTCTGATGATGAGTCTGCCGCCTAACGATTGAGGCCCACAACGACCGGAACGGCCGGCCACGGGTTCAAGCATTGCCCGCGAAACAATCGCCACAATCGCTGCTCACAACTCCCAGGACTAGGATACTCAGGGCGCAAAGCAGGAGCCATGCCTGGCCTGGCAATGGCGTGAGGAGGATAGGACACTCGGCGCCAGAAATTGCATAATCCACTCCCTTGCTTACGCCGAGGTCGCGCAATGATAAGACGAATATATGCGCTCGGGATGCCAGTCGCGCTCTGCACGCTAGCGTTCGCGCTCGAAGCTACCATGGCCGCTACATCATCACCTGCAGACGCTACTGCACCCTCAGCTTCCGCGGCTTACTTCGACCAGAGCGCCCGGACGGATCTGCTCAGCGGCGGGGTGCGCAAGATCGCAGTTCAAACGCCGCGGGGTGTTTTCAACGTCTGGACCAAGCGAGTTGGCAACAACCCGCAGATCAAGGTGCTGCTGCTGCACGGCGGACCCGGTGCAACTCACGAATACTTCGAGGCTGCGGACAGCTACTTCCCGGGCGCGGGTGTCGAGTACTACTACTACGACCAGCTAGGTTCGGCCTTCAGCGACCAGCCGAACGAGGATTCGCTGTGGGATCTGCCGCGTTTCGTCGAGGAAGTGGAGCAGGTACGCCAGGCACTCGGTCTCGACCGCGAGAACTTCTACCTGCTGGGCCATTCCTGGGGCGGGATTCTCGGCATCGAGTATGCGCTCAAGTATCAGTCGCACCTGAAGGGCCTGATCATCTCGAACATGATGGCGAGCGTGCCGCTGTACAACAAGTATGCACACGACGTTCTCATGCCCGACATGGATCAGAAGGTGCTCGCCGAGATTCTGCAGTTCGAGAAGGCCGGCGATACCGAAAACCCGCGCTACATGCAGCTACTGGAATCGAGCTACTACACCCAACACGTTCTGCGAATGCCGCCCGAGCAGTGGCCGGATCCGGTTTTGCGCGCCTTCGCCAAACTCAACCGTAAGGTGTACGTGCGCATGCAGGGCCCAAGCGAGATGGGCATCGGTGAACTGGCCACGCTGGCGAAATGGGACCGCGGCGCAGATCTACCCAAGATCACTGTGCCGACGCTGGTAGTCGGTGCGCGCTACGACACCATGGATCCCAAATACATGGAGTGGATGTCGAAGCAGCTGCCGCGCGGCAAGTATCTGTACTGTCCGAGCGGAAGCCACCTTGCGATGTACGACGATCAGCAAACGTGGTTCTCGGGCGTGATCGGATTTTTGAGGACGTCTCGATAGGCGATGACTTGTCGCGAGATCCGCGCTGGACAGGTTTGTTAGGCGGCCGCCCGCGCACGCTACCCACTTTCGAAATAGGTGCGAATCGATGGGAGGTGGAACAAGACTGCATAGATGATCAATGCGGCAACTCCAGCTTGAACGAGCAGGACCCACGGCTGATCCACCTCCCCCGCTACGATGGGCACGATCACCAGAACTTGCGTCAGCACTAGTGCCCACCGGCTCCAGGGCCTACGTGCCGCCATACCCCAGGAACCAACAGTCACAAGGCCGAGAAAGACGACCATCACTAGGCCGACACCAGAGTTCCACACCTCGCCATAGGACATCGAGCGCCCGTCAACTCGCCAATCCACGCCGGGAATGGCGAGCATGACCAGCAGCAACGGTCCGGCGAGCATCCCGCCGCGACACGCAACACACAAGATGATGGGCATCTGTTCGGTGTTGCGCCAGTACGCTGTCAACCGCGACATCAAGGAGCCGCCTAACGCCAACAATGAGCCGCGCGGCGAGATGAGGTAGCGGATAGGCGCATGCGTTTCACCG
>Ga0114129_10006814_pt1 | contig 16226 bp, 8 predicted proteins | sample RhiMetdeltSRZDD1_FD_80071 | JGI IMG/M metagenome (GOLD analysis project Ga0114129, IMG submission 80071) | Populus rhizosphere microbial communities from Tennessee, USA - Rhizosphere MetaG P. deltoides SRZDD1 (version 2) (version 2) | ecosystem: Host-associated > Plants > Roots > Rhizosphere >... | reverse complement strand
GGCACGCTCCCGCTCAAGAAGGTCAAATCGATCGCCGTAATCGGTCCGAATGCGCAGACGGCCCAAATCCTTGGCGGCGGCAGTTCCTCGGTCACGCCCCATTACGCGGTTTCCCCCTTCGAAGGGATCCGGGACCGCGCCGGCGACAAGATCAAGGTGCAGACGGCACCCGGCTGCTTTATCTACAAGACTCTGCCTGCTCCTGCTCCGGAGACATTATCCACAGCCGACGGCCGCCGGGGACTCAACCTGAGTCTATTCAACGGGACCGAGCTGGCCGGTGAGCCTGCCTACAAAGCAGTCACAATGCGTCCCCAGTATGGCTGGTTCGAGTCCACCGTCCCTAACGTGGACCAGGAATCCTTTTCCCTGCGTTTAGAAGGGTTCTTTACACCGCAGGAAAGTGGAACACATACGCTGGGTTTGTCCGCGGTGGGCTGGGGCAAACTCTATCTTGACGACAAGCTGGTCATCGACCACTCCTCCGACTCGGACATGGCGAAGCAGCTGACCGCTGAGCTCAAACTTGAAGGCGGCAAAGTCTATCCCGTCCGGATCGAATACTACTGGAAAGGTAGCCCGCGCTGGCGCTCGCTGGCATTCGGACACCAGCCACCGCACGCCAAGGATATGATCGCCGAAGCCGTCAAGCTCGCCAAGAGCTCGGACGTCGTCGTGCTGGTTGCGGGCTTGACCGGGGAATGGGAGTCGGAAGGCTTCGACCGCGTCGACATGAAACTGCCCGGCGCGCAGAACGAGCTGATCGAACGCGTTGCCAAAGCCAACAAGAACACGATCGTAGTATTGAACGTCGGCTCGCCGGTGGAAATGCCATGGATCGACAAAGTTCCTGCGGTGCTGCAGCTCTGGTACAACAGTCAGGAGCAGGGCAACGCGCTGGCTGATGTGTTATTCGGCGATGTGAATCCCTCTGGCAAGCTGCCCACCACCTTCCCTGTCCGGCTGCAGGATAACCCTGCCTATATCAACTACCCCGGCGAGAACGGCAGGGTTCGGTACGGGGAGGGCATCTTCGTCGGCTACCGCTATTACGACAAAAAGGAGATCGAGCCGCTCTTCCCGTTCGGCCATGGGCTGTCTTACACAACATTCCAATATAGCAACCTACGCCTGAACGCCAAATCGCTCACCCCGAATGAACTGCTCAAAGTGCGAGTCGATGTGACCAACACAGGCAAGATCGCAGGTAAAGAGGTGGTTCAGCTCTATGTGCGTGATGTCAAATCCAGCGTGGCGCGCCCGGAGAAGGAACTAAAAGCCTTCGCCAAAGTGGAGCTCGCTCCGAAACAAACCAGAACAGTCACCTTCACACTCGACCGCGAAGCCTTCTGGTACTTCGACGTGACCCGGAATGTATGGACCACCGAACCTGGCGACTTTGAGATCCTGGTCGGGGCTTCGAGCCGCGATATCCGCTTAAGTGAGACCTTTACCCTCGTGCCGGAGCCGCGCTCATCGCGATTACATACAGGACTAACCGTCCAAACGTTGCTCGATGACCCCGAGGGGCGCGCCATCCTCTCCAAATACATCGGCGGCTTCCTGCTGATGGCAGATATGAGCATGGCGAAGGATATGACGCTCGAACAAATCGCGACCAACCATCCCACGTTCCTCTCGCCAGCCCTGCTCGCAAAAATCGGAGAAGATCTGGCAAGGGTGTAGGATTGGCACCGTATGGATGGGGAGCTCGCACCCCTACGGTGCTCCTACAGAAATGGAACCATTCATGAAATATGGCTACTTTGACGACGCACAACGGGAATATGTGATCACCCGTCCCGACACCCCTCTGCCGTGGATCAATTATCTGGGATGTGAAGAATACTTCGGGTTGATCTCAAACACGGCAGGCGGTTATTCCTTTTATAAAGATGCCCGGCTACGGCGCCTTACGCGTTATCGTTACAACAATGCCCCACTCGATATGGGCGGACGCTATCTTTACCTGCGCGATAACGGGACAGGCAAATACTGGTCGCCTTCCTGGATGCCCACCCGCGGCAAGCTCGACGAATATGAGTGCCGTCACGGGCAGGGCTATACGATTATCACTTCCAAACTCAATGGAATTAGGTCCTCCACGAAATATTTCGTTCCACTGGGAGAGTCGCTCGAGATCTGGCAGGTGACCCTGACCAACGAGGGCGAGGCGGACGTGGATCTGAGCCTGTTCTCAGCCGTGGAGTTTTGTCTGTGGGACGCCAACGACGATACCACCAATTTCCAGCGCAACTACTCCATTGGTCAAGTAGAAATTGTCGATGAGGTCATCTATCACAAGACGGAATACCGCGAGCGCCGCGACCACTTCGCCTATTTTGCCTGCTCCGAAAGACTGGCGGGCTTCGATACAATCCGCGAAGAGTTCCTGGGCACATACCGAGGCTGGAATGAGCCTGCCGTTGTGGAAGAAGGTGAATCTTGTAACTCCGTGGCGCACGGCTGGCAGCCGATCGGCTCGCATCACGTCAAAGTCAGTCTGAAGCCCGGGGAACAGAAGGAAATTATCTTCATTCTTGGGTATCAGGAAAACCCAAAGGACGATAAATTCGACCCGCCGGGCTCGCAAGTCATTAACAAAAAATCGGCGAAGAAGGCGCTCGAAAAATACCTGCAGCCCATCAACGCCAACAAGGCGTTCTATGAACTGCGCGAATACTGGACGATGCTCCTGGGCAAACTCCAGGTGACCACTCCCGATGCACACACCGACCGCATGGTCAACATCTGGAATGCATACCAGTGTATGGTGACGTTCAACATGAGCCGCTCGGCTTCGTACTTCGAGAGCGGGATCGGGCGCGGCATGGGCTTCCGCGATTCGAACCAGGATCTGCTCGGCTTTGTGCACATGATCCCGGAACGCGCCCGCGAGCGGATTTTGGATATAGCCGCTACACAGTTAAAGAACGGCGGCGCCTTCCACCAGTACCAACCGCTGACCAAGCGCGGCAACAATGACGTTGGCTCCGGTTTCAACGATGACCCCGCCTGGCTGGTGCTGGGCGTAGCTGCCTACGTCAAGGAAAGTGGCGACTGGTCCATTCTGGATGTGCCGGTGCAGTACGAAAATGAGCCGGGAACAGAGACGCCGCTTTATGAGCACCTTCAGCGCTCCATCCTATATACTCTCGACCGGCTGGGACCCAACAATCTCCCCCTCATCGGGCGGGCAGATTGGAACGATTGTCTCAACTTGAACTGCTTCTCAGATACCCCCGGCCAATCCTTCCAGACAACGACCAACAAAGACGGCCAGGTCGCTGAAAGCGTTTTCATAGCAGGTTTGTTCGTGCTGGCATGCCAGGAAATGGCCGGTATCACAAGAAAGTTGAAAGAAGAAAGAGGAGATTCTTTCGTCATTCCTCTTTCTTCCGATGATTATCTCAAATTCGCCACGGATATGGAAGCCACCGTCTGGGCAGCAGGCTGGGACGGCGAGTGGTTCCGGCGCGCCTACGATGACTTCGGTCATGTACTGGGTTCGAAGGAAAACACCGAGGGACAGATTTTCATCGAGCCGCAGGGCATCTGTATCATGGCCGGGCTGGGCCTGGAAAATGGCAACGCGGTCAAGGCGCTCGATTCGGTCGGAGAGCATCTTGCCACGCCGCATGGGATTGTGTTACAGCAGCCCGCGTTCAGCCAGTACTACCTGCATCTCGGCGAGATCTCTTCGTATCCGCCGGGCTATAAGGAGAACGCCGGCGTTTTCTGCCATACCAACCCGTGGATCATGATCGCCGAATCGATTGTCGGGCGCGGGGATAAGGCGTTCGATTATTACACGCGTATTAACCCTTCGGCGCGCGAAGAGATCAGCGAACTTCACAAGTGCGAGCCATATGTCTACGCCCAGATGATCGCGGGCAAAGACGCCCCCACCCATGGTGAAGCAAAGAACTCCTGGCTTAGCGGCACTGCCGCCTGGAACTACGTCGCGATCACGCAGCACATCCTTGGCATTCGTCCCGCGTTCGACGGACTGGAAGTGAAGCCGGTCATGCCGTCACGGTGGAACGGATTCGAAGCGACGCGCAGTTTCCGGGGAGTCCACTATGAGATTTCGGTCAGGCGGGAAGGTCCAGGAAACGAAGTCTCTCTGGAAGTGGATGGCACGCCAGTCCAGGGAACGGTCATCCCACTGCCCAAAGAAGAAATCAATACAGTAAAGGTCAAGGCTGTCATCCGATAATGAAAAGAAGAGTTCTCGTTTTGTTCGTTGCTCTCGCGTTATTCCTCTCTGCCTGCGGAAGTGGGCAAGTGGCCAGCGAGGTAACTCCCACCCCCTTCCCCACACCGGTCCGCCCCACCTTCACGGTGCAGCGCGGCGATATCATTGTGGAAGCGAAACTGAGCGGGCGCGTAGTGCCCCTGGCATCGGAAACGGTGTACTTTCAGATCACCGGTCAGGTGCGGGAGGTGTATGCCAACGTCAACGATGTGGTGAAGGAAGGACAACTGCTTGGCGAGCTTGCGGAAGCCCAGGAGCTACGGGCGAAGGCAGATGAAACCCGCCGCACGATTCGCCGCGCCCAGATCGATCTTGAAATTGCTCAATTGACTCTTGAACAATTGAAGTCGCAGGGACGCTCGGAAAATGAGATCAAGATCCAGGAACTGCAGGTGGAGCTGGCGCAGATGAAACTCGACGAAGTGCTGCAAAGCCTGGGCATCGACCCGGACTCGCCCGTGCTCGATGAGCTCGAGGCGCAGGTTGCACAGGCCCGGGCCTTTGCCCCCGCAGACGGCACGATCATCGCCTCGGTCGACGTGGGCCGTAACGTCACGCCGACCACGCCCGCCTTTGTCCTGGGTGACCCGGATGAGCTGGAGGTGGTCGCGAACCTCGATGCCAGCAAGGGCGATACGCAAGTGCGAGAGATGTTCGAGGGCATGCCGGTGACCGTCACCCTGGATGCAAATACCGATGTCAAGTTGAGCGGCACCATTCGCCAGCTGCCATCGCCGTATGGGACGGGCACGAGCGATGAAGGCGCCATCCACGTGGGGCTGGACTCGCCGCCTTCCGCCAGCACCTATCAGACCGGCGACAACGTCACCGTAACCGTACTGCTCGCCAGCAAGGAAGGCGTGCTCTGGTTACCGCCCGACGCGATCCGCTCGGCAGGGGGGCGCACGTTTGTGATCATCAACAGCGCGAGCGGACCCCAGCGCGTGGATGTGGAGCTCGGTCTGCAAACGCGCGACAGAGTGGAGATCCTCTCTGGACTGGAAGATGGTCAGGTTGTCGTTGGGCCGTGATGCGACCCTTGCGCGCTGAGTGCTACCCAATCGAAGCGCGGATGAAGTAATCTCGCAACGGACAGGCGAGATTGTTTCGCCCTCCGGGCTCGCAATGACGAACGTTCATTTTTATGAATTTTCTTTCTCAGATCGTCTCATTCGTACTTCAAATCTGGGCAACAGCAGGCATCGCTTTCAAGCGCCTGCTGACTCAACGCTTCCTAGGCCTGGCATCGATTGCCGGGCTGATGATCGCGTCCGGGTTTATCTTGAGCGTACCTTTGTACGCAGATGCAACCTATTTCCGTTTATTGCGGGAGGAACTTCTCGCCGGGCAGGAGCTTGACCTGATCCAAAAGCCGGTTGATTACGCGCCGCTTTCCTTTGTCTTTGAGCAAAAAGCGGCCGGGAAAAACAGCCCGCAATGGAAGAATGTCGAAGAGGTGGATCAATACCTCTCCAGTGGGGCACTACGAACGATCGACCTTCCGATTTTGGATGTAGTCCGCCGCTTCCGCACGGATGGATATTTCATGTTCCCGCCGCGCGACCCGAACAATCCGGGCACACAGTACTCGCTCACGACCGCCAACTTCGCGTTCATTACACCGATGGAGGAGACGATCATTATCGTCAATGGCGTCCCGCCGCAGCCGTTTGTCTCGTTGCTGCGGGAGGGAGACGCGATCGAAGCCATAGCAAATGAAAGTCTCGCCAATGAGTTCGGCGTGCAGGTCGGTGACACCTATTCGCTGCGCACGGATAACGGCCAGATCCCAGTCATGATTGTCGGTCTTTGGCGAGCCGTAGATCCCACAGCCTCCTATTGGGATGTCAAGGATGAAAGCCTGCTGCTGGTGCACGAAGAAAGCTACAAAGGCATCCTCAGTGACCGGGTGGGCGATGAGCTTCGCAACGCCACGTGGATGATCATCGCCGATGGTTCGTCTCTCCACGCAGATGACGTCGCCCCACTGCAGGCGCGGATCCAGACGATCGAGAATCGTGTCGAGGCGCTTCTCCCGAAAACGGCGCTGATCGCCTCGCCGCTCGAAGCCCTGGCGCGCTATCAGGACAACGGGCCCAGGCTCACGTATCTGTTGTTTGCATTCAGCGTCCCCATTTTGAGCCTGATCCTGGCTTTCATTGGCCTGGTCGCAGGCTTGTTCGTGAATGAGCAGCGCGGCGAGATGGCCATCCTGCGCAGCCGAGGCGCCAGCACCCTGCAGGTGGTCGGCATCTCACTTTTGCAGGGGATCCTACTCGGCGCCATTGCTCTGGCAGGCGGTGTTGGTCTGGCGTACCTGATCACACACTCCATCGGCAAGGCGCGCAGTTTTCTGGACTTCAGTGCGACCGGTGGACTGCGCGTCGGCATGACTCCACAGGTGCTCGGGTATGGTCTGCTGGGAATCGCAATCATTCTGATCCTTCAGGTTTTGATACCCACGTTGAGCGCCGCGGAAAATACGATCGTTACCTATAAGCAGGAGCGAGCGCGTTCCTTCCGCACCACGTGGTGGCAGCGCTATTGGCTGGATATCCTTCTGCTCATCCCGGCAGGTTATGGCTTGTGGCAGCTCACCCAGCAGTCTCAACGAGCATTGGAAGGTGCGGAGGGAATCCCAGACCCGCTGCAGAATCCTCTCCTGCTTCTGGTGCCTGCCTTGGGAATTTTCTCGGTCGCTCTCTTCACCCTGCGACTTGTCCCCCGTCTGATGGACCTGATCTCCCGGGTGCTCAAGCCGTCAAAGAGCATTGGGATGTTGATGGCCGCGCGTTACCTGGCGCGCACCCCCGCCCTCTACAGCGCGCCCCTCGTTCTCCTGGTACTGACGCTTGGTCTATCCGCCTTTACCGCCTCCCTGGCACGCACACTCGATTCCCAGCTTGATAAACAGGTCCACTATCAGGTGGGCGCAGACATGAACATTTTTGAGCTCGGCACCACCTTCAACGAGGACAATCCAAATCCCGTCTACACGTTTGGGCCCGTGGAAGATCACCTGAGTCTTCCGGATGTGCAAGAGGCGACGCGTGTAGGCCGTTATAAGTTTACAGCCAGCACACAAGCTGGAGCGCTTTCAGGGACTTTCCTCGCCATCGACCGGTTGACGTTTCCCTCCGCCGCCTACTGGCAACGGGACTTTGCCTCCGAACAGCTGGGCGTCTTGATGAATGAGTTGGCCGCCAACCCGACCGGCGTACTGGTTCCCAACGATCTACTCATTCAACGAGGACTGAAAATGGGCGATACGCTCCGGCTTGGAATTACCACCGGAGTCGCCGGACAATCCATTCCCATGGAAGCGCCAATTATCGGGATGTTCGACCTCTTCCCCACCTGGTATCCTGAAGATGGAACCATGATCGTCGGCAACATCGAAGAACTGTTCCTGCGCGCCGGTGCGGAGTATCCTCACGAAGTATGGCTGGGGACAACTCGCGATGCAGACCCGGAACACATCGCCTACGCCATCCGCGGCTTCAGCATCCTGCTCGACCAGCAAGCCGATCAATCAAAACTGATACGGAATGGCTTGAACACGATCGTCAACGAATGGTCATCGGCAGAGTTGAACCTCCGCCGCGAACAACGCCGGCCGGAACGACAGGGGTTGTTCGGATTGCTTTCCGTGGGCTTCGTCTCTTCGGCATTGCTCACGGTGCTGGGCTTTCTGCTGTACGCCTTATTCTCCTTCCGCCGCCGCTTCATCGAGATGGGTATGCTGCGCGCCATTGGCCTATCCATTCAACAGATGACTTCCCTGCTGGCGGCAGAGCTTGCCTTTCTGGTTTTGCTCGGCATAGGAGTGGGCACGGCCCTCGGCGTCCTCGCCAGCAGGCTATTCGTGCCCTTCTTACAGATCGGAGCCAGCGCACAGTCCCAGTATCCGCCGTTCCAGATTGAGATTGCCTGGCTCTCGATCGCACAGATCTATGTCTTGTTCGCCTTGCTCTTTGTGGGAGCGCTGGCTGTACTCTCCTCGCTGCTGGTGAGGATGAAGATCTTCCAGGCGATCAAATTGGGAGAGACAACGTAAGGCGGGATGGCGGCCCGCCCCACGCATCATTATGGCTACTGAACCTTTGATCGTCTGCGAAAACCTTGTAAAAATCTACCGCCTGAACCAGGAAGCCGGTGGGTCTGTCGAAGTGCAGGCATTACAGGGCATGGACATTACCGTCGCCGAGGGTGAGATGCTGGGCATCGTCGGCGCGAGTGGGAGCGGCAAATCGACTCTGCTCAATGTCCTCGGCGGATTAGACCGCCCCACAGGCGGACGCGCACTTGTGGGCAGGCAGGATTTAGGTCAAATGAGCGCGGGCGCTCTCGACGAATACCGCCGCAAGACTGTTGGCTTCGTCTGGCAGCAGGGCGCGCGCAACCTCATCCCCTATCTGACCGCCCTGGAAAACATTGAGCTGCCGCTCACTCTATCCGGGCAGGTCGGCAAATTGACACGCGGGCGCGCGTTGGAGCTCCTCAAATTGGTTGGCTTACATGAACGCAGAGATCATCGCCTGGAGGAACTCTCCGGCGGCGAGCAGCAGCGTGTTGCGGTTGCCATTGCCCTGGCGAATCACCCAGGGTTGTTGTTAGCGGATGAACCAACCGGGGAACTGGATACTGCCACCGCACAAACCATTTATGATCTATTGCGTGGTCTGAATAAAGATCTGGGCCTCACCATGATCATCGTCAGCCATGACCCGGGCATTGCGCGGCACGTCGATCGCGTCGTCGCCGTGCGGGATGGCAAGCTGGCAAGTGAAACCCTGCGGGTCCAGAAGTCTGATAGCGAGGAGCATCATCTCGTGGAGCTGGCAGTGGTCGATGCGGCAGGTCGATTGCAAATTCCGCGCGAATACCTGGAGCAATTCGACATCCGCCGCCGCGTGCAGGTGGAGCTGACCGAGCAGGGCATCCTTATCCGGCCGCCAGAAAAGGAACATCACACACAGGATCATGTCGCTTCATCGGGCGATCCGCAATCGGGAGAACCCGAGAAGATAGAGGCGTCATCTGGTTTGGCGAAGGTCTGGCAGGGTCTTAAATCACGATTCACACGTTCCTCAAGGAATGGAGAGGAAAAGTGACTCCTGTCATTGAAACCAGGGATTTGTGGCGGGTCTATTCCTCCAGGCTGAAACCGGATGGCATTCCTGCCCTGCGAGGTGTAAACCTGGACGTGCAATCGGGGTCCTTTGTTGCACTGAGAGGCCGTTCAGGCAGCGGCAAGACGACTTTATTGAATTGTTTAGCCGGTCTTGACCAGCCTACCTCGGGCACTGTGCATGTGCTCGGGCACGATCTGATGCAGATGAGCGATCAGGAACTGACCGAGTGGCGTCGCGGACAGATCGGCCTGGTATTCCAATCCTTTGGGTTGCTGCCTACGCTTTCCGCTTATGAAAACATCGAGCTGCTTCTGCGCATTAAAGGGGATGAATACAATGCGCGGCACAAACGCGCCCTGGAGTGCCTGGAGATCGTGGGCCTGAGCCGCTGGCGAGACCATCGCCCCTACGAGATGTCCGGCGGGCAGCAGCAGCGTGTGGCGATCGCGCGTGCCCTCGCGAATCGCGCCCAGCTGATCCTTGCCGATGAACCGACCGGCGAACTGGACAGCAAGACGACGCGCGAGTTACTGACCTTCTTCCGTGAGCTTGTGGAGCAACAACACCTCACCATGCTGATGGTCTCGCACGATTCATTGGTCGATCAATATGTGCACCAGGTCTTGACGCTGAAAGATGGTGTTATAGAGCACCACCGCGCTGAGCGGAGCGACGAGCGATAGCAAGGAACGCAGTCGAAGCGTAAGAACATATGAAACATATCCTATCTTCCGTCCTTCTTCTTTCCTTTCTCCTCTCTTCCTGTGGCGCGCCCGCTCCCGCGACCGATACACCCACAGAGCAACCCGCTGCCGCCACACAATCCCTCGGACCTGTGAGGTACACGGATCCCTCCCAGCCCGTTGAAAAGCGCATCGAAGACCTGCTGTCGCGCATGACGCTCGAGGAAAAGATCGGGCAGATGACCCAGGTGGAAAAGAACAGCATCCAGCCCGGCGACATCACAAAGTATTACATCGGCTCCATTTTGAGTGGCGGCGGCGGCTCTCCCGAGGTGAATACGCCGCAAGCGTGGTACGCGATGGTCGAGGGGTATCAAAAGGAAGCACTCGCCACGCGGCTGCAAATCCCAATCATTTACGGCGTGGATGCGGTCCACGGTCATGGCAATCTGCTCAATGCTACTGTCTTTCCACATAACATCGGCCTGGGTGCGGCGAATAATCCAGAGCTGATGCAGAAGATCGGCCGGGCCACGGCAGAGGAAATGCTGGCGACAGGCATTCCCTGGAACTTTGCGCCATGCATCGCCGTGGTGCAGGATGTGCGCTGGGGACGGACGTACGAAGGGTACGGCGAGGAAACCGGGCTGGTCACTTCGCTGAGTACAGCCTATATCGGAGGCTTACAGACTCTCACCGACGAAGATAATCCCGCCCCCGGGCAGTCCATTTTTGTGTTGCCGAGCGCGAAGCATTTCCTGGGCGATGGCGCTACGATCTGGGGTTCGTCGCGAACCGAGAATTATGAGCTGGATCAGGGAAATATGCAGGCGCCCGAAGCACTGGTGCGCAAGCTGTTTCTGCCTCCTTATCAGAGCGCAGTCGATGCAGGTGTGATGAACGTTATGGCCTCCTTCAGTAGTTGGAAGGGAATCAAGATGCATGCCCAGCAATACCTGCTGACCAAAGTCCTGAAGGATGAGCTGGGCTTCAGCGGCTTTATCGTTTCCGACTGGCAGGGAATGGACCAGATCAACCCCGGTGATTACTACACATCCATCGTCACATCGGTCAACGCCGGCGTGGATATGAACATGGTGCCGTATGAATATGTGAATTTCATCCAGACGATGAAGGATGCTGTCAATAACGGGGACATTCCCGAATCACGCGTCGACGAGGCGGTCCGCCGCATCCTGCGCGTCAAATTCGCTCTCGGGCTTTTCGAGCGCCCCATGCCGGATACGAAATACCAGGGGAGCGTAAGATCACGAGCACATCTCGAGCTTGCACGGCAGGCAGTGCGTGAGTCACTGGTGCTGCTCAGGAATGAGAATGAGGTGCTTCCCTTAAGCAAAGATATGCCGGTCCTCTTTATCGCCGGGGAAGGCGCGAACGACATCGGGCTCCAATCCGGGGGTTGGACGCTCGAATGGCTGGGCAAACCCGGCAACGACAACGAAGGCACGACGGTCCTGAGCGGCATCCGGGCAGCGGCTGGTTCGGAGACGCAAATCGAATATAACAGCGCGGGCGATTTCCGCGAATTCAATGATTCGGAAGGCAATCCACTTGTCGCGAACGTGGGAATTGTCGTCCTGGCGGAACAGCCGTATGCCGAAGGAGTCGGTGACCGAGCCGATATTTCGCTGACAGAAGAAGAGACCCGGCTAATCGCCGAAGTCAAGGAACAAAGCACGTCGTTAGTCGTGATCCTGATCTCTGGCCGCCCGCGCGTCATCACGGAGCAGCTACTGCTTGCCGACGCCTGGGTCGCCGCCTGGCTGCCGGGCACCGAAGGCGGTGGGATCGCGGACGTGCTTTTCGGAGACCACCCGTTCACCGGCAAGCTATCCTATTCCTGGCCGCGCTCGAACGAACAACTGCCCATTAACATCAACAACTCGGGGGATAAAACCGGGTGTGGCGCGCCACTCTTCCCATTCGGCTATGGCCTGGAATATGGCGACCCATCACCTGAAAATCTGGAATGCGACTGACAAGGGAGAAATCATGAACTACGGCTACTTCGACGACCCCAACCGGGAATACGTGATCACCGATCCGCGCACGCCGACCAAATGGATCAACTACATTGGCACACTCCAATTCGGGGGGTTTGTAGATCATACCGGCGGCGCGCTCATTTGCAAGACCGACCCAACCTTCAACCGCATCACGAAATACATCCAGCAGATGCCCTCGTCCGATTTCAAAGGGGAAACTCTGTACTTGAGAATCCATCCCCGCGCTGAGCGGAGCGACGGGCATTCTTCGAGGAGCACAGTGGAAGCGCGCCGTTATCAAGTTTTTTCCCCCTTCTTCGTGCCGACGCTCGATGCATATGATAAGTACGAATGCCACGTCGGTCTGGGCTACACGCGCATCCTCAGTGAGTTCCATGGCATTCGATCCGAAGTGACGATTTTCGTTCCAATCCATGCCTCTACTGAAGTGCGTGATATCAGGATCACCAACATCGGGGACAAGCCCGTCGAAGTAGACGCCATTCCCATGCTGGAATATACCCATCCCGACGCGCTCAAGCAATTCACCAATGCGGACTGGATTCCTCAGACGATGACATCGAAAGCCGTCAGGGAAGGCGACTGTGTTGTATTAATCCAATATCCGTTCATGTTCAGAGATATCAAGGTTAATTATTTCACGTCAAATCTGCCCGTCTCCTCCTTCGAGACCGACAGAAGGACATTCCTCGGGGACAATGAATACGGCACGTGGGCAAACCCGGCCAGCCTGCAAATGGATGAGCTCTCGAATACGGAAGCCTTACGCGGCGACAACATCGCGGCACTTATGCACCACCTCGGCACTCTCCAGCCGGGTGAAACAAAGCGTCTCATTACACTGTTGGGACAGGAAGTAAAGCTTGAAGATGCGAAGCAGAGCATCGAAGCGTTTCGCGATCCTAATTCTGTCGATGATGCACTTGCCGAGATGAGAAAATTCTGGGATCAGTATCTGTCCACCCTCCAAGTAGAAACACCGGATGCGGCAATGAATGCCGTCCTCAACATCCATAATCCCCATCAATGCTACATCACGCGCCAATGGTCACGCTATCTTTCGTACTATCAACTGGGTCTGGGGGCACGCGGCATCGGTATTCGTGACTCATCGCAGGACATTCTTGGCGTAATGGCGAATATTCCACAGGATGCAAAAGAGTTCTTAAAAACTCTACTCTTCTTCCAAAAACAAAATGGCTCGGCGATGCATCAGTTCAACCCGCTGACGATGGAAGGCAGTATCGGTGACTCGGCAGAACAGGAAGATCGGCCGCATTACTACAGCGATGACCATTTATGGAGCATCCTGGGGGTGACGGCTTATATCAAAGAAACAGGTGATATTGCTTTTCTGGATGAACCGATCTTCTTTTACGGAAAGGACAGGGATGCCACGACGGTGCTTGATCATATGAAACGCGCGCTGCTCTTCACCCGTAACGACCTCGGCAGTCATGGTCTCCCCCTCCTCGGCTTCGCGGATTGGAACGATACGATCAATTTGGGCTCGGGCGCAGAGTCTCTTTTCTCGGCGCACCTTTATGGACGCGCGTTGAATGAGTTTATTGCTCTGCTTGATTTTCTGGGAAGAAAAGAAGAAGCAGGTGAATGGCGCAAGGCACATGCCGAAATGAGGGCACGCGTCGAGGAGCATGCGTGGGATGGCGAATGGTATGTGATGTACTTCGACCACGACGGCACACCCGTCGGTTCCCATAAGAATCAGTACGGGCAGATCCATCTCAACGGACAGTCATGGGCAGTGCTTTCCGGCTTTGCCTCCCAGGAAAGAGCACGCCAAGCCATGGACTCTGTGTACAGACACCTCAACACAAAATACGGGATCAAACTGTCTACGCCCGGCTACAACGGCTTCGACCCGCGTTATGGCGGCGTCACAACCTATCCGCCCGGCGCCAAGGAAAATGGAGGGATCTTTCTCCACCCCAATCCCTGGGCAATGATCGGGGAGGCCATACTTGGTAACGGGGACCGAGCCTATGAGTATTATGCGCAGATCAACCCGGCAGCCAGGAACGATAGAATCGATCTCTACGAGAGCGAGCCTTATGTCTATCCGCAAAACATCCTGGGCGATGAACATCCTCAGTTTGGGCTGGCGCGGAATTCATGGCTCTCGGGCACGGCGTCATGGATGTATCAGACCGGCACGCAATGGATTCTCGGAATCCGCGCCGACTATGAAGGACTGTGTATCGACCCGTGCATCCCCTCGAGTTGGGACGGCTTCAAAGCTACGCGCAAATATCGCGGCGTCAGCTATCACATCACGGTAACCAACCCCAGGCACGTCTGCAAAGGGGTGGAAAGGGTCATCGTGAACGGCGGGCAGGCAGAGGGGAGTCTGATCCGGGCGGATGCATCTGCCACAGAAATACATGTCGAAGTCACATTAGGATGATCATGGATACCTCCTCCCTTCCTTTTGCTTCCATGGAGAATGATTCCCTGCGCCTGGACTATCTCACTACGGTTGGACCACGCCTGATCGGCTTATATTCCAAACAGGCTGGTATAGAGCTTCTGGTCGAAACACCCGATATCCATTGGCCCACTCCGCACGGCGAATATTACCTGTATGGCGGTCACCGCGTCTGGAAGGCGCCTGAAGATTCCTTCTATAACTGTCCGGAAGGTGATGTAAATGTGGCTGCTGAAAAAGATAGAGTTACACTCCGCAGCGGCATCGATGCATCCGGTTTGCAGAAAGAAATCTCTTTTTGCCTGGATGAAAACCGGGTCCTGCTGACCCATCAGATCACCTGGCATGGCAGTGAGCCTCTCGAGCTGGCGCCATGGACGATTACACAACTGCCATTGGGTGGCGTGGCGGTCTTGCCACAATCGAGACTTACTGCCGGCTCAATGCCGACGCGCAGTTTGGCTGTCTGGCCCTATGCATCGATCGCCGATCCGCGGTTGGAAGTCCATGATGATCTGATCCTGGTGCACGGGTCTGCAGATCAAAGACCTTTTAAGGCGGGCAGTTACAATCCGTTTGGCTGGGCCGCTTATCTGCTTGACAAACTATTGTTCGTCAAGCGATTCCCGGTCAGTGACTTCCGTACACTGCCCGATATGGGATCCAATGTGGAAACTTTTGTCTGGGATGGCTACCTTGAGCTGGAAACACTGGGAGCTTTGGCTTTGTTGAAACCCGGCGAGTCGGTGACTTTTGAAGAAACCTGGGAAATATGCGTAGGAGAATATCGCCCTGCGTTGGATGCAGCACGCACAGTTTGCAGTCAGTTATTACTGAAACAAAATGGAATGGAGTAGAGAATGGCAAACAAAATTACGTTTCCTGAAAATTTTCTGTGGGGTGCAGCAACCGCTGCCTATCAGATCGAAGGCGCCTGGAATAAGCACGGCAAGGGCGAATCGAGCTGGGACCGTTTTACGCATACCCCCGGCAAGATCAGGAATAATGATACCGGCGATGTTGCCAATGACCATTATCGTCTCTGGAAAAAGGATATTGGCTTGATGAAGAAGATCGGGCTGCAGGCATATCGTTTTTCGATATCTTGGCCGCGGGTCTTGCCTGCCGGGCGGGGTAAGGTCAATCAAAAGGGACTGGATTTCTATAACAAGTTGGTGGATGCTCTACTGGCAGCAGATATCGTCCCATTCGTGACACTCAATCACTGGGACCTGCCCCAAAAATTGGAGGATGAAGGCGGCTGGCCAGTTCGCTCGACCGCTGAAGCGTTTGCCGAATATACGGACGTGATCACCCGTTCCCTCGGCGAACGCGTCAAGAACTGGATCACGCACAATGAGCCGGCGGTCGTTGCGTGGATGGGATATGCCACCGGGCAACACGCGCCCGGCCTGAAGGATTACGCGCTTGGTGCCGGCGCCGCACATCACCTCCTGCTCTCGCATGGGCAGGCGATACCGGTCATTCGTCAAAACAGCCCGGATGCAGAAGTTGGGATCACGCTCGATATCAGCTGGCGCATCCCTGCCTCCAATAGCCGCGCCGACCGGGAACTGGTCCGTATGGATGATGGTCAATGGTTTCGCTGGTTTGCCGACCCGCTCTATGGCCGCGGTTATCCTTCCGATACCGTTGCCGATTTCGTCAGGATGGGTG
>Ga0114129_10006813_pt1 | contig 16228 bp, 14 predicted proteins | sample RhiMetdeltSRZDD1_FD_80071 | JGI IMG/M metagenome (GOLD analysis project Ga0114129, IMG submission 80071) | Populus rhizosphere microbial communities from Tennessee, USA - Rhizosphere MetaG P. deltoides SRZDD1 (version 2) (version 2) | ecosystem: Host-associated > Plants > Roots > Rhizosphere >... | reverse complement strand
GCGCACGTCGAGCGCGCCCAGGCGGCCGGCCTCCATCGCCTCGCGGGCGAGCCAGACCCAGCCGGGCAGCCCGTGGCTGCCGATCACCGACGTGGGCAGGAGCGTCGAGGGGAGAGTCATCGCGCGGGTCCTTTCCTCCGCTGGCGGATCTCGTCCATGGCGGCGCGGTGCTCGGCGGAGTCGAGGCAGAGGCGGAAGCCCGCCTCCATCTCGCGGCGAAATGCGTCGAAGGGAAGATCGAAGGCGCGCGCCAGCAGCCTCTTGCTCACGGCCACCGCGGTCGTGGGGAGGGCGAGGAAGTGCCCGATGCACGCGTCGAGCGCACGGAGAAACTCGGATGCCGGGACCACCTGATTGATGAGTCCGTAGTCCGCGGCCCGGTCCGCCGAGATCGGCTCGCCGGTGAGGATCATCTCGCGCGCCCGCGCGGCCCCGATGAGCCGCGGAAGCCGGTACAGCGCCATGGATGGGATCAGGCACTCCTTCACTGCGGGCAGGCCGATGACCGCGTCGGCCGCGGCCAGCCGGTAGTCGCAGACGAGCGCGAGCTGGAGCCCCCCGCCCAGGCAGTGGCCGTTGATGGCCGCGATGAAGGGGATCGGCATGCGCTCGATCGCGGTCATCGCCTCCTCCCAGGCCACGAAGTGCGGCAGCGTCATCTCCCCCGCGGCGAGGGACCTGAGATCCACCCCGGTCGAGAAGGCGCGCCCGGCTCCGGCGATGACCGCGACCCGGAGCTCGCGAAGCGCGCCGACCCGCGCGACGACGTCGGTCAGCTCCGCCACCCAGGCCGGATCGCCCGCGTTCAGCACCTCGGGCCGGTTCAAGATGATGCGGGCGACGGGCCCGTCGAGGTCGAGTCGGACGGAGGGCATCACGGTCGGTCATCCTCCGGGAGGCTGCGCGCGTTGTCAATCTGGCCACGCGCCGGACCGCGTGCTAACCTTCGTGCCGGAGGAGGGTCTCCGATGCTGAGCCGCGACGACAACGAGCTCCTGACCAGGACCGGTCCGGGCACCGTGATGGGCGACCTGGTCCGGCAGTACTGGATCCCGGTGGTGGAATCGAAGGAGCTCGAGCCGGGCGGGCGGGTGAAGCGGGTGATGCTGCTCGGCGAGCGGCTGGTGGTCTTCCGCGGCCGGAGTGGCCGCGCCGGCCTGATCGGCGAGTTCTGCCCGCATCGGTCGGCGTCCTTGTACTACGGGCGCGTCGAGGAGAACGGGATGCGCTGCGCCTACCACGGCTGGAAGTTCGGTCTGGACGGCCAGTGTCAGGAGATGCCGAGCGAGCCGCCCGAATCGAGCTTCGCGGCCAAGGTCAAGCACACCGCGTACCCGTGCCTGGACAAGGGCGGAGTGATCTGGGCCTACATGGGACCGGCGAGCCCGCCGCCCCCACTGCCCGAGCTCGAGTTCACGCTGCTGCCCGAAGGACACACGTTCATCTCGCGTCGCGTGCAGGACTGCAACTGGTTCCAGGCCATGGAAGGCGGCATCGATTCGAGCCACATCTCGTTCCTCCACGCGCCGATCGACCACCGCAACCGCGACGTCACCCAGGACATGGACCGCGTGAGCTTCGGAGTCGGCGCCGCGGTCTCGACGGGCGATCGGGCGCCGCGCTTCGAGGTGGCCGACACCGACTACGGCGTGCTGATCGGCGCGCGCCGGGCCAACCCGGACGGCCGCTGGTACTGGCGCATCACCCAGTTCCTGCTGCCGTTCTACACGATGCCCCCCACCGATCTCGACGAGCGCATCGTGCAGTCGCACATCTGGGTGCCGATGGACGATACCCACTCGGTGAACTGGATGGTGACGTGGCACCCGGACCGGAAGCTGACCGGCGAGGAGATCCGCCTCAACATCGAGGGCAAGGGTGCGCACGTGTGCGACTACGCGCCGGCCACCTCCGAGCCGTACGGCGACGTGCGCACCGCGGCCAATCGGGACAACGACTACTTCATGGACTGGGAGGTTCACCGCACCCGCATGTACTGTGGCATCCCGGGGTTCGGCGTTCAGGACCAGGCCGTCCAGGAGAGCCAGGGCGACATCGTGGACCGCAGCCAGGAGCACCTGGGCTCGAGCGATACCGCCATCATCCAGGTGCGCCGCCGCATGATGACGGCGGCCCGGGCGCTGCGTGATCACGGGACCCCCGCGCCCGGCGCCAACCCGCGGTCTTTCCTCGTCCGGTCCACCTCCGTCGTGCTGGCCCCGGGCGAGAGCTGGATCGAGGGCGGCATGGCGCGGATGGTGGTGAAGGCGGGCGACCAGCTCACGCTCGGCTGATGCCCGGCCGCATGGCCGGCCGCGTGGCGCTCGTCACCGGCGGCGGCGGAGGTATCGGGGAGGCCACCGGCCGGCTGTTCGCGGAAGAGGGCGCCGCGGTGGCATTGCTCGACGCGGATGCGGCCGCGGTAGAAGCGGCGGCCGCGGCCATCCGGACCGCGGTGCCGGGCGCCCAGATCGTGGCCTTCGCGGGTGACGTCACGCGGGAGAGCAACGTCCGTGGAATCATCGACGAGGCGGCGGGCCGCTGGGGCGCGCTCCACACCCTGGTGAACGTGGCGGGCGTGCGCGTCTACGCGCCGTTGGCGGACGCGGACGGAGCGGACTGGGAGCGCATCATCGGGGTCAACGTGCTCGGCACCGCCCACTGCTGCAAGGCGGCGCTGCCACGACTACGCGCGGCGGGGCGCGGGACGATCGTCAATGTCTCGTCGGTCTACGCCCTCATGGGGCGGACCGGCATGGGCCAGTACGACACGACCAAGGCCGCGGTCCTCGGCTTCACGCGCGCGCTGGCGGTGGAGGAAGCTCCACACCGCATCCGGGTCAACGCGGTGTGCCCGGGCGGCACCATCACGCCCTATCATATCCGTCGCGCGGCGGCCCGCGGGGTGTCCGAGGCGGAGATGCGCACGCAGCGCGCGGGCGACAACCTGCTCGGGCGCTGGGCGGAGCCGCGGGAGGTGGCCTACCCGATCCTGTTTCTCGCCTCCGACGAGTCGTCCTTCGTCACGGGCGCCACCCTGATGGTGGACGCCGGCCGCTCCATCTTGTGACGCCGTTCGGCGCGGACGCGCGCCTGCTTTCCGTGGATGCGCTCCGCGGGCTCACGGTGGCCGCGATGGTGCTGGTGAACAACCCGGGCACGTGGAGCGCGGTGTACGCGCCGCTCCAGCACGCGGGGTGGCACGGGTGGACGCCCACCGACATGGTCTTCCCGTTCTTCCTCTTCGTGGTGGGCGTCTCCATCCCGCTGGCCCTGGGACCGGCGCTCGAGCGGGGCGTGGGCGGGCTGCCCGTGCGCGTGCTCCGGCGCGCGGCGGTGATCTTCGCGCTGGGCCTGCTGCTCCACGCGCTGCCCTTCTTTCCCCTCGCCGAGCTCCGCATCCCGGGCGTGCTCCAGCGCATCGCGGTCTGCTACCTGCTGGCCGCGCTTCTCGTGCTGGCCACCGGGGGCGCCGGCGGCTGGCGCGTGCAGGCGGTCACGGCGGGGGTGTTGCTGGTGGGCTACTGGCTCGTGATGACGCGCGTGGCCGCCCCCGGCCAGGTGGCCGGCGATCTGAGCCCGGAAGGAAACCTGTCGGGCTACGTGGATCGACTCGTCCTCGGCACGCGCCACATCTGGCAGGCTTCGCGCGTCTACGATCCGGAGGGCATCCTGAGCACGCTGCCCGCCACCGCGACGACGCTCCTCGGCGTCCTGGCCGGCCACTGGCTGCGCACCGGGCCATCGTCGGACCGGCCGGTGGCCCGGATCGTCGGGGGGCTCGCGGCGGGCGGGCTCGTCGCGACGGCGCTCGGCTGGCTCTGGGGCCTCTCGTTCCCGGTGAACAAGCCCTTGTGGACCAGCTCGTACGCGCTGCTGATGGCGGGGCTGGCCGCGCTCGTGCTGGCCCTCTGCCACTGGGCGATCGAGGTCCGTGGGCGCCGCGGCTGGGCCGTGCCCTTCGCGATCCTGGGCGTCCACGCGCTCACGCTCTTCTTCCTGTCCAGCCTGGTGGCGAAGCTCCTGTTCATCGTCCGGGTGGGGGCCGGGGGTCCGCGGCTCCAGGCGTGGCTGTTCGCGCACCTCTTCGCGCCCTGGGCCTCGCCCATCAACGCGTCGCTGGCCTACGCCCTGGCGTACGTGCTGCTGTGGTGGGCGCTCATGTGGGTGCTCGACCGGAGCGGACTGCGCCTGCGGGTCTGACGAGCGGAGGCCGGGCGCGGCTCACGAACGGGTTCCCGCGCAGCCAGAAGCGCCATGGGCGCGCGACCCAGTCCTCCGCGTAGTCGATGCCGACGCGCGGGCCGGTCGCGATGCCGGCGGGGCGGACGCGACGGCCGGCCTCGATCCAGATCCGGTCACCCAGCAGGTCCGCGCCGTCGAGGCGGCGGTCGATGCCGAGCGCGATGCAGAGCTTACCCGGGCCGCTGGTCAGCGCGCCCGGCGCCACGCCCCCGCGCCGGCGTCGCATCAAATCGATGCCCTCGACCGGCTCCAGCGCGCGCACCAGCACCGCGTGCGGCACGTCCGCCACGCCGGTCACCACGTTGAACTGGTGGTACATGCCGTACACGAAGTAGACGTACGCGGTCCCGCCGCGCGCGTACATCGTCTCGGTGCGGCGGGTGCGGCGGCCGCCGTAGGCGTGGGAGGCGCGGTCCTCGGGGCCCTGGTAGGCCTCGGTCTCCACAATGATCCCGGCCACGCGCCGGCCGTCGCGCGCCGGCGCCACCAGGAGCCTACCGAGCAGGCGCCGGGCCACCGTCACCACGTCGGCGCGCGTGTAGAACGCGCGCGTCAGCTTCACGGCGTCCGCGGGGAGCGGGCCGCACCCGGCTCGATCGGGAAGAGGCGGTTCTCGCGCATGAGGCGGTCGGTGGTCTCGTAGAGCGCGAGGAACTCGCGGGTGAGGCGGCTCGCCACCTCCGGGTGGTCCTGGGCGAGGTCGGCGGGCGGCATCGCGTCGCCGTCCACCGCCAGCAGCTCGGCCTGGCCCGCGTTCAGTCGGTAACGGAGGGCGAAGCCGTCCTTGAAGTAGAACGTCTCCTTCGTGTCGCCGCTGATGATCCCGGCGGTGACCGGGGCCTCGAAGAGGCTCCGGCCCATGCCCGCGTAGGCGCGGTCGCCCTCGAGCAGCGAGGCGATCGTCGGCAGCACGTCCACCTCGCTCGCGGGCCGGTCCGGGAGCGCAGGCCAGCGCGCGCGCGCACGGGCGATCGGGGGCCCCGCCAGGATCAAGGGCAGGCGGAGGCGCTCCAGCGGCTGGCTGCCGAAGGTGGGGCCGGTGTGATCGCCGATGACGACCAGCAGGGTCTGCTCGAAGTCGGGCCGCGCCCGCAGCCGCTCCACGAAGGCGCGGATGCTGTCGTCGGCGTAGCGGAAGGCGCCGAGCGGGGTATTGCCGAGCGGCATGGACGCTTCGGGAGGTACCTGCCACGGCGAATGGCTCGTCCCGGTCATCACGTACAGGCTGAAGGGGCCCGGGCTCGCGGTCACCACTCGCGCCGCCTCCAGGAGGAGCGGGCCGTCGTTGATGCCGAGTGGGCCTGCCGCCGCCGACCCCAACGGCTTCTCGAGGGCGTCGAACCCGGCGGCGCGGAAGCCCAGGTTGCGATGGAAGCTCGTGATCTCCGCGGTGCGGTGGCGGAAGCCCGAGAAGGCGTAGTGCCGGGCGCCCGGCGCGGTGAGCAGCCGCGGGAGCGAGGCGAAGTAGGTGCCCATGACCGACTGGGAGAGGCGCACGCCGCTGCCGCCCAGGGCGTGGGTCCAGTGCAAGCTCGTGAGCGTCGCGAAGACCGCGCCGTCCGTGGACGGGAAGCTCTGGAACACGCGCGGGAAGTAGAGGCCCTCCGCCGCGAGCGAGCGCAAGAACGGCATGACCGGGCCCTGGGGCTCATCGTGCTCGAGGAGGGTGGCGCCGAGGCTCTCGACCTGGATCAGCACCACGTTCCGGATCCCGAGGCCGCCGGTGCCCCGGAGCGTGCGCAGGAGCGGATACGGCCGATCCCCCTCGGGAATGCCGAGCAGCCGCTGGGTGAGCGCGAGCGCCTCCCCGCTCTCCAGCCGATACGGAGGACGTCCGCCCGCCATCACCACCGGCAGGTACTCGCGGATCAGATCCCAGAGTGGATTGACCACGGCCTGATTGAGCACGTAGTCGTCCAGCGCCATCTGGTGCCGGCTCGCGATCCAGGCCACCTCGGTCTTGGCCCGCCCGCCCACCTGCTTGACCGTGATGGGCTGCGCCATGGTCAGCGCGAACAGGGCGAGCAGCGCCAGGGCGGCCGCGGGGACGTACCACGGACGCCACAGGTCATAGCGGTGCCGGCCCAGCCGTCGGACGTGGGGGGTGGCGAGCGTGACGAGGCCCGCCAGGACGAGAATCACCAGCGTGACCAGGAGGGGATGGCCCCGGAGGAAGGGGCGCAGCGCCACCCAGATGTCGCGGGGCTCGGCCAGGTAGGCGAAGAGCATCTCCCAGAGATGCTGGTTGCGCTCGCGGACGAGGAGGAGATTGACGGCCGCCACGGTCGCGTTGATCGTAGTGACCACCCACAGGCCGGTGACCACCGCGCGGCCGCGCGCGTGCCGCGTGAGCAGGGTGAGGCCGCCGATGACGAGCAGCTCGAGGCCCAGCAGCGCCACGTCCAGGCGGAGCCCGTGGCGCAGCACGGCAGGCACCTCGCCCCACGCGGCGCGTCGGGCGAACCACGCCACGAAGAGGAGGCGGTAGGCGGCCAGCAAGAAGAAGTTGAGCGCGACCAGGCCGAGGGCGTGGGCGGCCAGCCGGATGGCGCGCGGCCCGTCGCTCATCGAAGGCCGAAGAGGGACACGAAGAATTCTACCCGCTGCCCGAAGGTGGCGGAGCTCGCGTCCGCCCAGATGCCGATGAGCGCGAGGAAGGTCCATACGCCGGCGATCCGCCGGATCCGTGTCGGCATCGAGGCGGGCGTGGCCGCGGCCGCGGCGCCCCGCCGCTGTTGCTCGCGTCGCATCGAGACGTAGACGCCCAGGCCCAGCAGCAGGCAGTAGAACGCGCGGGCCTCCAGCCAGGGACGGAGTCCGGCGAGGTCGAGGGTCAGCAGGAAGGTGTCGTTGAACACGATGTGATAGTAGAGATTGCCGAACTCGGCGGCGGCGAGGGTCGCGGCGAGCATGCGCAGCGCCGGGCGCCCCCGGAAGCAGCGCACGTACGTCGGGAAGAAGAAGAAGTCCACCAGCATCTCCTTGAAATAGTAGTAGTAGCGATTCCAGAACTCGACCAGCGACGGCGCCAGGAGCGGCTTGTACGTATTCCGGAAGACGTTGAAGCCGAAGAGTCGGAGGACTCCGATGACCTCGTGGCCGCGCGCGGCCAGCTTCAGCACATCCCAGACCAGCCCGGCGTAGAGTGCGCTCCACGCCGTCGCCCACGGTGCCCGCGCGCCCAGGGGCAGGAGGGCCTCGACGCGCGGCACCCTGAGCCCGTACACGCTCCAGGGCCCCCGCGATTCCGCGTAGACCAGCCCGGCCATCAGCGCGAGGAGGCCGTGGTAGATCGCGGCCAGGGCCAGGAGCTTCAGGCCGGCGAGCTGCGAGCGGGCCAGGGTTTCCTCGCTCGTGGCCTCGTGCCGCGCCAGATGATCGAGCCCCTTGCCGTAGGGCACGCCGCTGCCGCCGTAGGCGGGATAGAGGTAGAGCAGGTGATCGGAGAAGCGGGTGCCCGCCATGCGCCCGCGCTGGCCGGAGAGAAGGAGATAGCCCATCCGCCAGAGCAGGAAGGCCAGCGCCAGCACCAGGCCCGATAGTGCGAGGGCGACCACGCTCCCACTGTCGGGGACGAGCCAGCCCAGGACCACGATCGCCCAGAAGCCGCCGTGCAGCCAGAGCTGGGGCCGGCGGCGCACCGTCGCGGGGAGTGAGGCGAAGCGGCGCGCGGCCAGGTAGACGGCCGCGACCACGACGAGGCAGAGCAGCACGACCAGGGCGCCGGCGAGCGGGCCGGCCGGGGCCCGCACATCCACCGCGGGAGCCATCTCCTTGAGGGGTCGACGCACGACCACGTAGAGGGCGCCCAGGGCGAGCAGCGCGCGGCGCCGCGGGGGCGTCAGGCGGGAGAGGAGCGGCCCGGTCCAGGCCTGCCAGCGCGCGACCACGGCGGGGTCCTCGTGGAGCTGCCGCAGTCGTCGCGCCGTTCCCGAGAAGCCCGCCGCGAGACTCACCGGGCCTCCCGCTCGATCAGGTCGAGGATGCCGCTCACCGAGGTGAGCTGCTCCGGCTCGAGCCCCACGGCCGCGAAGTCGATGCGATACTGCTCCTCGAGAAAGGCCACGATCTCGAGCAGGGCCCGCGAGTCGATCAGGCCGCTCTCCACGAGGCTGTCGGTCTCCGCCACCGTGTCGAGCGGGCGGTCGGGTTTCTGGATGGTGCGCAGGAAATCGAGCACCCGCTCCCGGTGGCGCTGGCGCACTCAGCGCCCCTGCAGGATGCGCGAGAGATCGAGCGGCGGGTGGCCCGCGGACGCCGCTCGGACCGCCTCGCGGCTGACCTTGCCACGCTCGGACCGCGGGATGGCGTCCACCAGCCACCACCGGGCGGGCAGCTTGCCCTCGGCGAGTCGCTCGCGGATCCAGGCGTAGGCCTCGCGCACCGCGGCGTCGTCGCGCTCGGTGAGCACCATCGCGAGGCCCACGTTCTGCCCGTAGAGCGGATCGTCCACCGCGAACGCACAGACGTCCGCGACGCGGGGGCAGCCCTCGGCGGCCGCGTCCACCTCGGCGGGCGCGATCTTGAGGCCGCCCTTGTTGATCTCGTCGCGCTCGCGCCCGCGCAGGTGGAGCCAGCCGCGCTCGTCGAGCAGGCCCAGATCGCCGGTGGCGAAGCGGCCGTTCCGGATTGCCCGCCGCGTCAGCTGATCCTGCCCGAGATAGCCCCGCATGAGGGCGGGACTCTCGATCCACACGTGCCCGATCTCGCTCGTCGCGCACGACGCCCCGTCGGCGCGCTGCACCTGGAGGATCGCGCCCCACGGCGGGCCGATGAGCCCGTCGGCCGGCGTGAACGCGCCGCCCGATGTGCCGGCCACCCAGCTCCCGGTCTCGGTGAGCCCGTAGGTATTGAAGACGTCCGGCGTGCCCGCCCATCCGCGGACGCTCTCCCACAGGGTGGCGGGGAGGGGCGCGGACCCGCAGTGGACCCGCTGGAGCGTGCCCTCGCGTGGCGGGCGGGCCACCCGGAGGGCGAGACGCCACATCGCGGGTACCGAGGAGAGGAAGCTGATCCGGTGCTCGTCGATGATCGCGCCCAGACGGAGCAGCAGATCGGGCCGGAAGGGCGGCGTGATGAAGAGGTCCTGGCCCGCGAGCCAGGGGAAGAGGCTGTTGCAGATGAGCCCGTGGCCGAAGTGAGTCGGCAGGAGACAGAGCGTGCGGGCGTAGGCGGCCAGCCCGAGCTCGCGCCGCAACGCGCTCCACCGGGCGGCCAGCGAGGCGTGGGTGTGGACCACGCCCTTGGGCACGCCGCTCGACCCCGACGTGAAGAGCACGAGGGCGTCGCACGCGGGGTGCGCCTCGTCCTCCGGCAGCATGGCATGCCGATCGGCGGGCGGGAGCGACTCGGTCGCGTCCACCACGGTCACCTCGGGCGGCAACGCGCGGGCGATCGCTCCGTCGGCGGTGTCGTCCACCACCGAGAAGCGGGGCGCGACCGTTTCCGCGAGGCGCTCGAGCTCGACGCGGGTCAGCGTGCCGTCCACCGGCACCGCGACGCCGCCCAGCCTCCAGATGGCCAGGAGCTCGGCGAAGAACTCGAGCCGGTTGCCGAAATGGAGGAATACGCGGTCGGCGGGGCGGAGCCCGCCGCGCCGATAGCGGGCGGCCCGGGCCGAGACCTCGCGCGTCACGGCCGGTGCGTCCCACCGCCGACCGGTCAACGGCTCGACGAGCTGGCCGACGGTCAGCAGGACGCGCGCCTCTTCATGACCGTTTCGCATGATACCGCGAGGGACGCGCTGGGCGAAAAACACCACGGGCGCGGCCGAGAAGGGACCGCGCCCGTGGGCGACGCCGGAAGCTACCCGGCGTCTTCTGCGACGTCAGGCCGCGGCGCTACCGTCGCGCTCCCACCGCGAGCAGGACCACCCCGCCGGCCAGCGCCAGGCCGCCCAGGATCGGCGGGAGCGGAATCGTCTTCTCCTTCTCGGCGGTCGCCTTGATGGGACCTACCTCCAGGACCTTCTCCCGCGTGGTGTAGGTGATCCCCTGGTAGGCGAGCGAGACCACCCCGATGGCGATCAGCACGATGGCGACGATGAGCACTCCGCTCTTCATACGATGTCCTCTCTCAGAAGCGGGCAGTGAAACGCCCGGCCTTGCTGTCTTTGTGCCGCTGCTCGACGACTTCCCAGTTGACGTTCTCGAGGAAGGCCGCGACGTACTCCGCCCGGCCTCCCGCGCCGTGGTCGACCATGAAGGCGTGCTCGAAGAGGTCGAGCACGACGATCGGACTGAATCCGGCCGGGTGACCCTGCTCGTGGCTCGACACCCACCAGTTGAAGAGGCCGCCGGTGGCGGGGTCCCGGTAGAGGATCGCCCAGCCGACGCCGCGCATGCCGCCGGTCTTGGCAAAGTCCTCGCGCCAGGCGCCCACCGAGCCCCACGCTGCGCCCAGGTCCACCGCGAGGTCGCTCCCCGGGGAGAGCTTGGAGCCGGAGGCGAGGTTGCCGAAGTAGTACTCGTGGAGCACCATGCCGTCGACCTCGAAGCCGAGACGACGCTTGAGCTCGGCCCACGCGGGTGAGCCGGCCTCGGTCTTCGCGGCGCCATCGAGGAGGCCGTTGGCGTTCTTGACGTAACCCTCGTAGAGCGTCCAGTGCTGCGCGATCTGATCGTCGGAGATGCCGCTCAGCGCCTTCGGCTTGAGATGATCCTGGACTTTGTAGTTCATGAAGCACTCCGTTCGATCAGATAGGCCTTCGACCCTGGATGACCCGGATCAGGACTACCGCGATGGCGATGAGGAGCAAGAGGTGGATGAAGCCGCCGAGCGTGTAAGAACTGACCATGCCCAACGCCCAGAGCACCAGCAGGACCACGAAGATCGTCCACAGCATGGGAGTCATCCTCCTGTGTACGAGAATAGGAATTCTCGGTGCCTTGTGCGCGAGTAGGTACGCACGCCACGTGCCACAGACGGCTGCGGCGCCGAAGTCCGCGATTCCGCGACCGAGAAGTCGTGACAATGCGGCGGGAGCGCGCGAGCGTCGCCGCGGGGTGGGTCAGGATTACCGAGTAGAACAGTTCCGATCGGAGGCGATCGCACCCGTGTGGCATGCCGCTTGCCCGCCAAGGACGTATGAGAATTCCACGCCCGGTGCAGATCATGAACCTCCTGCCGGTAGCGGCACGAACGACGATCGGATTGACGCACGCGACGGCGACGGGGCTGGGCGCCCTCGTCCTCGTGACCAGCCTGGTGCCGGTGTTCGCGGTATGCATGGTCGCGCTCGGCGCGCGACAGGAGGATCACGGGCGACTCAGTCGCTCGTTGGGCTCCGCCCGAGAATCCGCTTGATCCCGGCCAGCGGAATCGCAACCCAGTCGGGGCGGTTGTCGAGCTCGTAGCGCAGCTCGTAGGCGGCCTTCTGGAGCTCGAAGGGGGCGCACGCCGCCCGCAGGGCCTGGCCGGCCGCGGGCACGAGCGGCGCCGAGCTCTCCGTCACCGCGCTCCCGTAGCCGATCAGGAAGGCGTGGCGGGCCTGCGCCTCCCAGGTGGTGAGGGCGCTGAGGGCTGCCGCCCGCTCGGTCTCGGGGTGACGGAAGGCGACCGCGTGCGCCGCGTAATCGAGGGACCGCAGCATGCCGGCCACGTCGCGCAGGGCCGACTGCTTCTGGCGCCGCTCGGCGAGCGGGCGAGCCGGCTCGCCCTCGAAGTCGATGATCACGAACCCACCCGGCGTCTTGAGCACCTGCCCGAGATGGTAGTCGCCGTGGCCACGGATCTTGACCGTCGCGCCCGCGAGCCCGTCGAGCGCCCCGAGCGCCCGCGCCACCGCGTCCGCCACCTGGCCTCCGTCGGCTCCGAGCCGGCCGCGGACGTCGGGGGTGGCCAGCTCCCGGGTGATCTCGCCGGCCCACCGCGCGACGTCGTCGTGGCCGATGGGGTCCGGGCGAAAGTCGGGGTCGCGATCGTCGGAGGCCAGTGCGGCGTGCAGGCCACCGGTGATCGCGCCCAGACGGTGAACCTCCTCGAGGAGCGGATCGGGCCGGCGCTCGATGGCGGTACCGCGGGCCGCGAGCGTCGAGACCACGTGGGTCCATCCGTCCCCGGTATTCGGGACGAACTCCTGCAGCACCGCGAGGATCGCGGGCTCGCCCCCGCCCACGTACTCCACCCAGCCCGCGAGTCGCGGCACATCGCGGAACCCGGTCCGGGTGGTGAGGAAGCGCGTGATCTCGAGATCGGGATTGAGGCCGGGCTGGGGCCGGCGCAGCGATTTCAGGACGAGATCGCCCACGACGACCGAGGTATTGCTCTGCTCGCCGGTGAGCCGCCGGGCGGCCAGCGTGTCCGGATCGGGCGGAAACGCCCAGCCAGAGGTCGGCCGGAAGGCGAACCGGCCATGGCGGCCGTCGGCCGAGCGCGCGGAAGCAATGGCGGCGAGGACGCGGCGGCCGAACCGCGGGTCGTGGTGGGCGTCGACCACGGCCTCCGCGCCGGCGCGGGCGAGCGTGGCCTCCGGCGCGGCCTCGGCCGACACGGTGACCGGGACGTAGTACGGGTCACCGTCCACCGCGAGGAGCAGAAGCACGAGCGGCCCGTCGGGATCCAGAACGGCCCAGTCCAGCACGTCCACCGCCGCGATGCCGCGGGTCTTGGCCGCGAACCAGCGCTGGCGGATCAGGAAGCGCGCGAGATCGGAGCGACCGGGGCCCGAGAGCAGCGCGACGAGCGCGGCGGGCTCAGAGTGGAGCGGCCTCGATGCCATAGAGGGGCTGGTCGGGCAGGGGCGGCTGCAGCCGGAACCAGTAGTAGCCATAGGGCGCCAGGCTGATGAAGTAGGGCTGAGCTCCGATCGTGGGGAAGCGGGTATCGCCCAGCATCTCCACCGGGGTGTGCCCCCGCCAGGCGCGCAGGTCGAGCTCCACCGGCTGGGCCGAGCCGGCGAGGTTGTGGACCGCGATCACCGTCTCGCCCTCGTGCTCGCGCGCGTGGGCGAGCACGCTCTCGTTGGCCGGGCGCAGGAAGGTGAGCGTGCCGCGGCCGAAGACGCGCGTCTTCTTGCGCACCGCGATGAGCCGCTTCATCCAGTTGAGCAGCGAGGACGGGGTGCGCTGCTGGGCCTCCACGTTGATCGCCTGGTAACCGTAGACCGTGTCCACGATGAGAGGCAGGTAGAGGCGGGCGGTGTCGGCGCGGGAGAAGCCCGCGTTGCGGTCGCCCGTCCACTGCATCGGGGTGCGGACCCCGTTGCGGTCGCCGAGGTAGATGTTGTCGCCCATCCCGAGCTCGTCGCCGTAGTAGAGGATCGGGCTGCCCGGCAGGGTGAAGAGCAGGCTCGTGAGCAGCTCGATCTTGCGCCGGTCGTTCTCGAGCAGCGGGGCCAGCCGCCGCCGGATCCCCAGGTTCAGCCGCATGCGCGGGTCGGAGCCGTAGGCGTAGTAGAGATGGCGGCGCTCCTCGTCGCTCACCATCTCGAGCGTGAGCTCGTCGTGGTTGCGCAGGAAGAGGCACCACTGGGCGGTGGCCGGGATCTCCGGGGTGTGCACGAAGATGTCGGTGATCGGGCGCCGGTCCCCGTGGCGGACGGCCAGGAACATGCGGGGCATCAGCGGGAAGTGGAAGGCCATGTGGAACTCGTCACCGTCGCCGAAGTAGGGGCGGACGTCGGCGGGCCACTGGTTGGCCTCGGCCAATAGAATACGCCCCTGGTACTCGCGGTCGATGGTCGCGCGGATCTCCCGCAGGAAGTCGTGCGTCTCGGGCAGGTTCTCGCAGTTGGTGCCTTCCCGCTCGATGAGATACGGAACCGCGTCGCAGCGGAAGCCGTCGAGGCCCTTGTCCAGCCAGAAGCGCATGACGTCGAGCAGCTCGCGGCGGACCTGCGGGTTATCGAAATTGAGATCCGGCTGGTGGTGGAAGAAGCGGTGCCAGTAGTAGGCCTTGGCCACCGGATCCCACGTCCAGTTGGAGTTTTCCGTGTCGAGAAAGATGATGCGGGCGTCCCGGTAGCGCTCGTCCGTGTCGCTCCAGACGTAGTAGTCCCGATAGGGGGAATCGGGCCCGCGGCGGGCGCCCTGGAACCAGGGGTGCTGGTCCGAGGTGTGGTTGACCACCAGGTCCGCGATGACCCGCATCCCGTGGCCGTGGGCCGCCTCGAGGAAGCGGTCGAAGTCGGCCATCGTGCCGTAGTCCGGGTGGATCGCTCGGTAGTCCGCCACGTCGTAGCCGTCATCGCGCAGCGGCGAGCGGAAGAAGGGCAGGAGCCACAGACAATCCACCCCGAGCTCCTTGAGATGCCCGAGCTGGCTGGTGAGCCCGATGAAATCGCCGATGCCGTCGTCGTTACCGTCCTTGAAGGCCCGGACGTGGAGCTCGTAGAAGACGGCGTCCTTGTACCAGAGGGGGTCGCGATCGCTCACGGGAGACTCACGAGTAGATGTGGGGTTCGGGCGTCCGCCCGCCGACGAATGTCCGGGGCAGTAGCTTGGCGAGGCGCAGCCGAAGGCGAGCCGAGCGGATGTATAAAGCTCTTAAGGCTTTCAAGCGTGTTCATGCGAAATAGTCGAAATCGCGCTCGCGCCGCCGCCAGCGGCCCACGCGATAAATATGCGCCGGCGCGGTGCGCGGGTCGAGCGTGACGGAGTGGGTCGCGCCGCGCACGAGCCGGCGGTCGCCGCCGAGCAGCTCGTGGATCTCGTAGGTCTCGTCGGGGGCGATGCCGACCTCGGCGAGCGGGATCTGGAGCGCGGCCTCGTGAGTGGCGAAGGGGTCCAGGTTGACCGCGACCAGGATCACGTTGTCGCGAGCGGGGGTGAGCTTGCCGTAGAAGAGCACGTGCGGGCTGTTCGCCGGGTAGAAGCGCAGGCCGCCCATGCGGTGGAGCGCCGGGTTCTCCTGCCGGATCGTGTTGAGCTGTGCGATGTAGCTCGAGATATTTCCGGGGGCGTCCCAGTCGCGCACCCGGATCTCGTACTTCTCGGAGGCCCGGTATTCCTCGCTGCCGGGCAGGGGCGTCGCCTCGCAGAGCTCGTAGCCGCTGTAGAGGCCCCAGACGGACGACAGCGTGGCGGCCAGGGCGGCCCGCATGCGGAAGGCGGGCGGCCCGCCGCGCTGGAGCACCTCGGGGAGGATGTCGGGCGTGTTGACGAAGAAGTTGCCGCGAAAGTACTCGGCCATCTCGGAGCCGGTCAGCTCCTCGAGGTACTCGGTCAGCTCCTCCTTGAAGTTCCGCCAGGTGAAGTAGGTGTAGGACTGGGTGAAGCCGGCCTTGCCGAGCGCGCGCATCACCTTGGGCCGGGTGAAGGCCTCCGAGAGGAACACGACGTCGGGATCGCGGTCCTGGACTTCTCGGATCAGCCAGGCCCAGAAGTCGAGCGGCTTCGTGTGCGGGTTGTCCACCCGGAACGTCCGCACGCCCTGGTCGATCCAGAATCTGACGACGCTCAGCAGGGCGTTCCAGAGCGATTCCCAGGCCGGGGTCGCGAAGTTGATGGGGTAGATGTCCTGGTACTTCTTGGGCGGGTTCTCCGCGTACTTGATGGTCCCGTCGGGCCGCTGGTAGAACCATTCCGGGTGCTCGCGCACCCACGGATGATCCGGCGAGCACTGGATCGCGAAGTCGAGCGCGATCTCCATCCCGAGGCCCTGCGCGGCCTTCACGAGGCGACGGAAGTCCTCGATCGTGCCGAGCTCCGGATGCACCGCGGTGTGGCCGCCCTCCGGGCCGCCGATGGCCCAGGGGCTGCCCGGATCGCCGGGGCCGCCAGCCAGCGCGTTGTCCGGGCCCTTGCGCGCGGTGCGGCCGATGGGATGGATGGGCGGCAGGTAGACGACATCGAAGCCCATGCGCCGGATCCCGGGGAGCCGGTCGATGCAGTCGTCGAAGGTGCCGTGGCGGCCGGGGACCCGGGCCTGCGAGCGCGGGAACATCTCGTACCAGGCCGCGAAGGCAGCCTGCGGCCGGTCCACCACCACCTCGAGCTCCCGGTCGTGGCGCGTGAGGTCCGGCCGTGGCTGGACGCGCGCCATC
>Ga0114129_10006812_pt1 | contig 16228 bp, 10 predicted proteins | sample RhiMetdeltSRZDD1_FD_80071 | JGI IMG/M metagenome (GOLD analysis project Ga0114129, IMG submission 80071) | Populus rhizosphere microbial communities from Tennessee, USA - Rhizosphere MetaG P. deltoides SRZDD1 (version 2) (version 2) | ecosystem: Host-associated > Plants > Roots > Rhizosphere >... | reverse complement strand
CGTGCGCAGGCATGCCGGGTCGAGCGCATCGAGGGCGACTCGGTAGTCGCCGTCGCGCGCGACCTCATGCACATCCATCCCTCCGTCGTTCACGCCCGGTCGAACTATCTGAAGGTGGCCGTCGTGGCTCGGCTGCTCAACTTGCCTCTGGTCCTGCAAGCAGGGCGCGACGACGTGAACGCAGTCACGGCGCGCGCCGCTCGCGGCGCCGATCGCGTCCTGTGCGCGACGACGTCCGTCCGGGAGGCCCTCGTCGCACAGGGAGCGCCTGCCTCCACGGTCGCGGTGATGCGAGGGCTGCTCGACCCCGAGAAGGACCTCGCCGGAGAAGGCGTCTTCCCGCCCGTGCTCGACAGCCGGCTGCGCTGGATCGTCAGCGCCGCACCATGCGACGGCGCCGATCGCGGCCATCCCGACCTGCTCCTCGCCTTTTTCGCGTTGGCGCGGACGCGCCCGCAGCTGCGGCTGCTCGTCCCCGGCGGCGGCCAGATGGGTCGCGATCTGCTGCTCCAGGCAAAGCACGCCGGCATGGCGGGACGGGTCGTCGTGCATCCCATCTCGCTCGACCAGCTGCGCGGCGTCCTCACGCGCGCCGCCGTCGTGGTCGGAGCCAGCCGCGCCACCAGCGTGCCCGATGCGGTGCCCGAGGCGCTCGCGCTCGGCGCGCCCGTGGTGGCGACCGCGATCGGGCAGCATCCGCTCTGGATCCGCGAAGGCCGCACCGGGTTCCTGGTGCCGCCCCGCGCGCCAGCGGCGCTCGCCGCGCGCCTCGCGCAGCTGCTCGACGACCGCGACCTGGCGGCGCGCGTGGGAGCGGCCGCTCGAACGGCCGCCCTGGAGCTGCGGCACCCGCAGCTTCTGGCACTGGAGCTGGCGCGCTGCTGGGCGTCAGCGGCGCGGCCGGCCGCGACGCCGTTCACGGGGCTGTACCTGCCCGACGCTCCGCGCGGCGTTCGCGCCTGACGCGCCAGCGCCGGTCTCCTTGCCTGGCGGACGGGCGCTGCACAGCTTCCTGGGCATCCCGGTTCCCACCATGAGCGCCGCACCCAAAGTGTTGATCGTCGGCGACTATCCGCCGCCGCATGGCGGGGTCGCGGTGCACGTCGAGCTGCTGCAGCGGGCAGTGCGCGCCAGAGGCGGCGAATGCACGGTCCTGGACATCGGCAAGGGCCAGCTGCCGGCCGACGGCGTGGTCCCCGCCGGAGGATACGCGAGCTTCACCGCCGAGCTGTTTTCCCGCGCGCTGCGCGGATATCGCGTCCACGTCCACACCAGCGGCGCGAACCGCAAATCGTGGGCGCTCGCCGCCATCTGCGCGGCCGCCGGAAAGCTGTCCGGGCTGCCTCCGTTCATCACCTTCCACTCCGGCCTCGGGCCCGGCTGGCTGGCCGAGGACGCGATGCGCGCGCGGATCGCGGGCGCCGTCGGCAACTCGTTCGGGCGCGTCATCGCGGTGAGCGACGACATCCGGGAGGCGCTCCTCTGCTGCGGGGTCGCGGGCGCTCGCATCGAGGTGCTGCCGGCCTTCTCGCATTTCTTCCTGGAGCCCGGGGCGCCGCCTCCAGGTTTCGGCGAGCTGCGGGAAGCCGCCGCCCCGCTCTACTGCGCCATGCTCGCGCCCGGCCCCGTGTACGGGGCGGAGGTGCTGCTGCGCGCGTTCGCGGACATCCAAGCCCGCAATCCGCGCGCGCGGCTCGCCCTGTACGGTCCTGGCACGCGCGAGCTCGACCCGTCGCGCTTTGCCGGTGCCGCAGCCGCGGCGGTGTGCGCGTTCGGCGAGCTGAGCCGTCCCGCTGCGCTGGCGCTCATCGCCCACAGCGACGTCTTCGTGCGCCCGACGCTGGCGGACGGCGATTCGGTGTCGGTGCGCGAGGCCGTCGCGCTCGGCCGCGTGGTCGTCGCCACCTCGGTCGGAACGCGGCCGAAAGAAGCGCGGCTGGTTGCGCCCGGGGACGCCGCCGCGCTGGCTCTAGCGCTTTGCGAGGCCGCCGACGCGCGGCCCACGCTCCACCTCGCGCCTGACGCTGCCCACGAGCCGGGCGGCGACTGCGTCGCGCGGCTGCTCGAGCTTTACGGATTCGAACGGACCGAGGAGGAGCCCGCGAAGACGGCGCAGCCGCCTCGCTCGCGTCCGGCCCGGGAGGCGCCCGCATGTGCGGCATCAGCGGCTTCCTGAACCGCGACCCCGCGCAACCCGCCGACCGCGACCTGGTGGCGCGGATGACCGACGTGATCGCGCACCGCGGACCGGACGGGAGCGGCTTGCACGTCGACGGCCCCGTAGCGCTGGGCCACCGCCGGCTGTCGATCATCGATCTCTCGTCCGCCGGCGCGCAGCCGATGACGAACGAGGACGGCACCGTCTGGGTGACGTTCAACGGCGAGATCTACAACTTCCTCGACCTGCGGAACGAGCTCGCCGCGCGCGGACACGTGTTCCGCAGCCACTGCGACACCGAGGTGCTCGTCCACGGGTACGAAGAGTGGGGCGACGCGCTGCCGGAGCGCTTGTGCGGCATGTTCGCCTTCGCCATCTGGGACTCGCGGAAGCGGCGCCTGTTCCTCGCGCGCGACCGCCTCGGCAAGAAGCCGGTCTACTACCACCTCGGCCGCGAGCGCCTCGTCTTCGGGTCCGAAGTGAAGTCGCTGCTGTGCGACCCCGACGTCCCGCGCGAGCTCGACGAGGAGGCGCTGGATCTCTACTTGAGCCTCCGCTACGTGCCGGCGGGCCTCACCGCGTTCGCGAAGATCCACAAGCTCCCGCCTGCCTCGTGCGCCACCTACGAGAACGGGAAGCTCAGCGTGCGCCGCTACTGGCACACGGTGTTCCCGCCCGAGCCCGACCTGCGCTCGGACGACGAGCTGGCCGTGGACTTCTGGGAGCGGCTGCGGCACGCGGTGAAGATCCGGCTCATGTCCGACGTGCCGCTCGGCGTGTTCCTCTCCGGCGGCCTCGACTCGTCGGCCATCGCCGCGCACATGGTCGACCTGCGTCGCGAGAGCGGCGGCGAGCGCGTGAAGAGCTTCTCGGTCGGCTACCTCGCCGAGGACGGCTCGTCCGAGCTGGACCAGGCCCGCCGCGTCGCGCGCGCGCTCGGCACCGATCACACCGAAGTCATCGTCACCGCGCAGGACTTCGCCGCCTTCCTGCCGCACCTCGTCTGGTACCTCGACGAGCCCGTGGCCGACGCCGCCTGCGTTCCGCTCTACTACTTGTCGAAGCGCACCCGCGACGACGTGGTGGTGGTGCTCTCCGGCGAAGGCGCCGACGAGGTGCTCGCCGGGTATCCCATCTACCGCACCATGCTCTACCTCGAGCGCGTGCGGCAGGCCGCCGCCGGAGCGGTGGATCGCACTGCTCCGCTGGCCGCGCGCGCGGTGAAGAACCCGAAGGTGCGCAAGTACCTCTACTGGTCGACGCTGCCGCTCGAGGAACGCTACCGCGGCGTGTCGTGCGCGTTCGTCGACGAGGAGAAGTCCATCCTGCGCGGCGAGGAAGGCAGCATCGTCCCGCCGCGCAAGATCAGCGCGAAGCTGGTGGACCGGCTCGCGATGCACTGGGCGGAGACGGAAGGGCTGCCGACGCTGGAACGGATGCTCGAGCTGGACCGGCGCGTGTGGCTCCCCGACGACCTGCTCGTCAAGGCCGACAAGATGACCATGGCATGCTCGCTCGAGCTCCGCGTGCCTTTCCTGGACCACCAGCTCATCGAGTGGTGCGCCGGGCTGCCCGAGCGGATGAAGCTCCGCGGACGGCTGGGCAAGTGGCTCCTGCGCCATGCCGCGCACGAGCGGCTTCCGCCCGAGTGCACCGCGCCGGGCAAGCGCGGGTTCACCGTGCCGATCTCGGGGTGGTTCAGAAAGCAGCTCCACGAGCCGCTGCGCGACGCGCTCCTTTCGAGCGACGCGTTCTGCCGCCAGCGGTTCGGCGAGAAGCCGCTGCAGCGCCTGCTCGAGGATCACAAGCACGGCGTCAGCGATCGCAAGGAGGAGCTGTACGCGTTGTGGGTGCTGGAGCTGTGGCTGCGCCAGCACCGGGTAGGGTGGACCGCGCGCCCGAAGGCGCGCATGCCGGAGCTGAATGCGAGGAGGAACGTGCCGATGGTGGGGACGGGTGGAAGGGTGACGGGGCGCGACATCGTCTGCTTCTCGAACGACTGGGACGGGGATCCGCTGTCCAAGATGCACGCCATGAAGATCCTGGCGCGCGAGAACCGGGTCCTGTGGGTGAACAGCATCGGCAACCGCAGGCCGACCGCCTCCGCGCGCGACGTGAAGCGCATGGTGAAGAAGGTGCGCGGCGCGGTGGAGGGACTGCGCGAGCGGCATCCGAACATCTTCGTGCTGACGCCGCTGGCGATCCCGTTCTACGGGTCGGAGCTGGTCCGCGCCGCCAACGGCGCGCTGCTGCGCGCGCAGGTCAAGCACGCCATGGAGAAGCTCGGGTTCAAGGACCCGATCAGCTGGTCCTTCCTGCCCTCCTCGGCGCCGGTGTCCGGGACGATCGGAGAGCAGCTCGTCGTCTACCACTGCGTGGACGAGTTCAGCGCCTTCTCCGACGCGCCCGCGCAGCAGATCCGCGAGCTGGAGCGGCGGCTGCTGGCCAAGGCCGACGTGGTGATCTGCTCGGCGGAGAAGCTGCGCAAGGACAAGGAGCGCTACAACCCGAACGCGTACCTCGTGCAGCACGGCGTCGATCTGGAGCACTTCGCGAAGGCGTTCGATCCGAGCACCACGGTGCCGGACGAGGTGAAGAACCTGCCCGGGCCCGTCATCGGCTTCTGGGGCCTCATCGCCGATTGGGTCGACCTGCGCCTCGTCCGCCACGTCGCGGACGCGTTCAGCGGCGGATCCGTCGTGCTGCTCGGTTCGAGCGTGACGGACATGTCGGCGCTGGACGGCGCGCGCAACGTCCACTTCCTCGGGCGCAAGCCGTACGCGGACCTGCCGCGCTACGCCAAGGCGTTCGACGTGGCGCTGATGCCGTTCAAGGTGAACGAGCTGACGCTCGCCTCGAATCCGCTCAAGGTGCGTGAATACCTCGCCTGCGGCCTCCCCGTCGTCTCGACGGCGATCCCCGAGGTGGAGCGGCTGGGCATCTGCCGGATCGGCGCCGACGCCGACTCCGTCGTCCGCGAGATCGCCGCGGCGATCGCCGCCGGCCCCGGACCGAGCGAGGTGCGCGCTGCGCAGGTCCGCAGCGAGGGTTGGGAGGCGCGCGTTCTGGAGATGCAGGAGATCGTCGCGGCCGCGCTGGCCGCGCGGAAGAAGGCGGCGTGAGCAGTCTCGATCTCGGATATTTCGCCTACCTGGCGAGCAACGTGCCGCCGCGCGAGCTGGCGCGCGCCGTGGCCGCCCGGGCGCGGCGCGCGGTGCGCGGCGGGATCCGGCAGATCCTGGGGCCCGTCGCGCGCCATCCCGCGCTGCGCCCGCCGTTCTTCATGCACGTCCCGAAGGACGCGCGCCGGCCGTTCGAGCTGCGCGGCAAGCGGCCCTCGATCGTCGACCCCGCGCTGCGCGAGATGACGGCGCGCATGCTGCGCGAGCGCTTCCCGGAGGCGTGCCGATTCGTGCTCCACGAGGCGGAGGCCTGCCGGCGCGGCGAGGTCCCGATCTTCGGCAAGTGGAAGGATTGCAGAAAGCACGTGCTGCACACGGTGGGTGCGGACATCGTCCCGCTCGACTACGACCTCGACCCCATCGGGCACGGCGTCCGGTACGACCCGAACGTGCCGGGAATGCGCATCGACCACTTCGTCGACGGCGCGGACGTGAAGGCCGCCTGGGAAATCGGCCGCCTGCAGCAGCTGTGGCGATTCGGCCAGGCGCGCTGGCTTTCGGGCACCGCCACCGAGCGATCGGCATGGGCGCGCGCGTACATGGCCACCGTGCGGCAGTTCCGCGCCGACTGTCCTGCCGGCATGGGCGTGCAGTGGTCATGCGCGATGGAGGTGGCGTCTCGAGCGTTCCACGCCGCGCTGGCATTCGCGTACGTGCAGGACGACCCGGCCATCGACGGCGCCTTCGTCGCCGAGCTGAGCGAGATGCTCGACGAGCATTGCCGCTACGTCGAGGAGCACCTCGAGGACACCGGCGCGGTGCGCACGAACCACTACGCCGCCGACCTGGTCGGCCTGGTGGTGGTCGGCTCGCTCTTTCCCGAGCTGCCGCGCGCCCGCGTCTGGCGCGAGGCGTTCGGCCGCAAGCTGTGGGAGGAGATCCCGCGGCAGGTGCGGTTCGACGGAACGCACTTCGAGTCGTCGACGGGATACCAGCGGCTCACGGCGGAGCTGTTCCTCGGCGCCGTCCTGGCGGCGCGCGCGGCGGGAACGCCTCCTCCGCGCGAAGTGGAGCTCGCGGTGGCGGGGCTCTTCCGCAGCATCGCGCACCTGCTCAAGCCGAGCGGACGCATCCCGCAGATCGGCGACCTCGACTCGTGCCGCGGCCTGCCGCTCATGCCGCGCGCCGCGCTCGACTGCGGTTACCTGCCGGCGCTCGGCGCCGCGGCGCTCGCCGATCCGTCGCTCAAGCTGCCCGAGGCCTCATGCCCGGTGGAAGTCGCCTGGCTGCTGGGCGCACCCGGCGTCGAACGGTTCGATCTGTTGCCGGCGCGCGGCCCCTCGGGAAGCTCGCTGCTCCGCGATGCGAACGTCGCGGTGCTTCGCCGCGGCAACGGCTACCTGTGCCTCTCGGCGGGTCCGAACGGGCAGGGCGGTTGCGGCGGGCACGCGCACAACGACAAGAACTCGGTCGAGCTGTCCTTCGGCGAAGTCGACCTCGTGCTCGACCGCGGGACCTTCGTGTACGCGCGCGACCCGCGCGATCGCGACGGGCGGCGCGGAACCGCGGCGCACAGCACGGTGCAGGTGGACGGCGTCGAGCAGAACCGGATCATCCCCGGGCGGCTGTTCGCGCTGCCGGACACGTCGCGAGCGCGCATCCGCTGGATGGACGCTCCGAACGGTCACCAGATGGCGAGCGGCGAGCACGTCGGATACCAGCGGCTGCCGCAGGGCGTGGTGCATCGGCGGCTGGCTGCGCTCGGCGACGGCTTCGCCGCGTTCCAGGACGACGTATTCGGCGACGGATCGCACCTCCTCGAGGCGCGCTGGTACGTCCCGCACGTCGACGTGGTGCAGCGCGCCGCGACGCCCGACGAGCTGCGCCGCCTCGCGACCGAGTCTCCGGAGGGATTCGCGCCCGAGGGGTACGACGGCGCGCGCTGCGTCGAAGTCCGCGTGGGTGGGAAACCGTTTGCCCTCTTCGCCTTCGCCTCCTCGTTGGACTTCGAACTGTCCGTGGACGAAACGGACGTCTCGCCGGGCTATGCCGAGCGCGCGCCGGCGCGCGTCATGACTCTGCGGTGCGCTGGCGAGGTCCCGGCTCGCATCTGGACCGCAGTCCTCGTGCTTGCGCGCGAGTGAGTGCCTAGCTTCCGCGCATTCAGAAGGACCAGCGCTCGCTCGGTCCTTCAGTGACCCGCCCGGAACGGGCACATGCGAGGGGGTTTAGAGGCAATGCTGCAGGTCAAAGAGCCTACGCTGCTCGACAAGATCGAGGCGCGTCAGGCGGTCGTCGGAATCTGCGGGCTCGGCTACGTCGGGCTTCCGCTGGCGCTCACCTTCGGCGAGAAGGGCTTCCCCGTCATCGGGTTCGACATCGACGCGCGCAAGATCAGCGCGCTGGAGAAGGGCGAGAGCTACATCCGCCACATCGATCCCGCGCGCATCGCCAAGCAGAACGCGCGCGAGGACAAGGGCTTCTCCGCCACGATGGACTTCCGCAAGGCTCGCGACGCGGACGTGCTGATCATGTGCGTCCCGACGCCGCTCAACGCGAACCGCGAGCCGGACATGACGTACATCGAGAACACCGCGCGCGCCATCGGCCCGTACGTGCGCTCGGGCCAGCTGGTGGTGCTGGAGAGCTCGACTTATCCGGGCACGACCGATGAGGTCGTGAAGCCGATCGTCGAGCAGCTCTCGGGCTTGCGCGCCGGCATCGACTTCCACCTGGCGTTCTCGCCCGAGCGCGAGGACCCGGGCAACCCGAGCTTCAATACCGCGACCATTCCCAAGGTCGTCGGCGGGTACACCAAGCAGTGCACCGAGCTCGCCTGCGCGCTCTACTCGTCGGCCATCACCAAGGTCGTTCCGGTGAAGGGCACGCGCGAGGCCGAGCTGACCAAGCTGCTCGAGAACATCTTCCGCTGCGTCAACATCGCGCTCGTCAACGAGCTGAAGCTCCTCTGCGAGCGCATGAACATCGACATCTGGGAAGTGATCGACGCCGCCAAGACCAAGCCGTTCGGCTTCATGGCCTTCTATCCGGGCCCGGGCCTGGGCGGGCACTGCATCCCGATCGATCCCTTCTACCTGACCTGGAAGGCGCGCGAGTACGAGTTCAACACGCGCTTCATCGAGCTGGCCGGCGAGATCAACTGGCAGATGCCGTACCACGTGGTGGACCGGACCATCGAAGCGCTCAACGAGCAGGGCAAGTCCGCCAAGGGCGCGAAGGTGCTGATCCTCGGCCTCGCCTACAAGAAGAACATCGACGATTTGCGGGAGAGCCCGTCGATCCGCCTGATCGAGCTGTTCCGCCAGAAGGGATTCGAGGTCGAGTACCACGATCCCTACTGCCCGAAGATGAAGGAGATGCGTCACCAGCCGAAGTACATGCTGGAGATGCAGAGCGTTCCGCTCGAGCAGGGCGTCTCGTGGGCCGACGTGGTGGTCGTCGCGACCGACCACGACTCCATCGACTATCAAAAGCTGGTGCGGGACGCGAAGCTGGTGGTGGACAGCCGCAACGCGACGAAGAACGTCACGTTCGGCAAGGACAAGGTCAAGACCGCGTAGGTCGCGGTCGCTGGCTCGAGTGGCGCGCGCCTCATGGCGGTGGGGCGCTGCGCGCGGCGCGGCGGGGCCGGTTTCCGGGCGGCCCCGCCGTGCCGGTTCGTCACTGCAGCGACAGCACGCAAACCGACTGCCCCAAAAATCCCTTGCCCTCGAACGTCTGGCCGTTCTCCAGCAGGAGCGGTTTCGGAAGAGGAATGTGGGGCTTGTCACCGTCGAATATCGCGTCGATTTGCAGACCCAGGTGCGAAGCCCAGGCGGCGATGCCATCGCGGCTCATGAACTGCTCGAGCGGCTTGAACGTGCCAATGGCTGCCAGGCTCCCTTCAAAGACGGTCCAGTGACTTGGAATCGAGAATTCGTGAAAAGAGAAGACGATCCTGCCTGTCGGTTTGAGGACTCGCCTGGCCTCCTTCAAGTAAAGGAACGATTCTTGGTGCAACAGGTGTGTGAAGACCGAGAAGAAGCAGACCATGTCGGCACGGCCCTCCTCTTCCGGAATCGTCAGTCCGGGAGCAGGCAGGAACCGCCATTGCGGCCGAGCGACCATCTTCCGCGCGTACGCGAGCAGGTCCGGAACGACGTCGATCCCCAAGTAATCCCCTTCCAGGTATTCGGACAGCGGCTTGGCTAGACGACCGGAACCACAGCCCACGTCGATGACGTATCCGTCCTTCGGAAGACCTGCTTGGATCAAGATTTCACGCTGCATGATGCCCTGGGACTCGAACGCGCCGCCTACGGCGGCCTCCATGGCGGAACGGAGTCCGTCGCCGGAGCCCTTGAGACGCGAGACGTGGCGCTGGTACGTCCAGCGGTAATTGAGCTTGTCCTGCCGGAGCCCCGCCGCCCTGAGAGCGTTCCCCGCGACTGTTTCGAGCACCGAGGCTCCACGATTTCTTGCACGCGTCAGGATTGCTTGCGTGAGCTTCACCACGCCAGACCGGATCGAATGCTCGGACATGGAGGAACTTCGACCACGCGCCAGTGGCGTCGTCAACCGCAAGCCGAGCAGCACGCCGCGCTCGATCAGCCGCACCGCACCGCCCACGTCCGGGTCGGGCGTATCCAGGCGGGCAGCCTGAAGACGAGCTGGCGGGACTCTCGCGACAGCATCAGATCGCCGGCCTCGAAGCGGGCGGCAGGCAGATGGGAGCCGGGCAGGGCCAGCTGGCGGGTCCACGAGAAGGGGCCCAGCCCGGTGGTCTCCGCGAGGCGGCAGCGGCCGAGCTGCGCGGAGTCGAGCACGCCGGACCGCGTGGCGCGCAGCTGCGAGAGCGGCCAGCCGGCGGGCGTCCGCGACTGTTCCCAGCGCCCGTCGCGATCGAGCTCGATCCGGGGCAACGCCGGCACGGGGCGGGCTCGGAACAGGCACACGGTCCGCTCGAATTGCTCGAAGCAGCCCTCCGCGTCGACCAGTCCCGTGGCGGAAAGCCGGGCCGCCCAACCCGGGTCCGCGGTCGCCACGAGAGGGGCGCGGGTGAGCTCGAGGAGCTGCTCGAGCGACCCGGCCGTCCAGGGCTTCGCTTCGGTGAAGAAGGAATCGATCAGCTCCGCGTTGGCGGAGGCGCGGCCGCTCAATCCCTGCAGCAGCGGGACGCCCGAGGGCAGCGCATAGAGCTCGAAATAGGCATCCAAGAAAGGTGCCACCAGCAGCGGCCCGCGCCCCGCGACCGCAGCGTCGAAGGCGGTGGCGCGGCGGCCCAGCTCGACCGACACGGGCATCCGGAGCGCCGGTATGCCCGGCACCAGCTCCAGCGCCGCGAGCGCGATCGGCAGCCAGCGGAAGGCGCCGCGAGCGTCCTCGGCGACCAGCAGCGCCGCCGGGACCGCGAAGAGTGCGGTGAGCACCTGGAACCTCCCCGAGGCCCGGAGGGCGGAGACTCCCGGCAAGAGCTGCAGGAGGTCGAAGAGCCCGCGGCGGAAGCCCAGCGCCGCCCAGAACGCGAGCAGCGCTGCGATCGCCCACGGGCGGGCACGGGGACGGAACAAGGCGGCGAGAAGAAGGGCAGTCCAGGAGAGCCCGAGGAAGCCGGCCGACTCGATGGGGACGTCGCTGGCGGGATAGAAGGGCAAGAAGCGCTGCAATAACGTCGGCCGCATCGCCGTCCCGAGGAAGCTCTCCGGCACCGCGCCATAGCTGACCCAGACGCCGAAGCTCCCCATCACGTTTTGCAGGGCCAGGTATTTGAGCGCGATGGGCGCTTGCACGACTGCCGCGCCCGCGAGGGCGGCGGCGCGAAAGCGCAGAGGAAGTCCCGCGCGCAAGAGGAAGAGCGCGAGGAGCAGCAGGTCCGCGAACACCTGGAAGTACATGTTCCATCCGCCCACCCAGCCGAACGCCAGCGCGCACAGGGCCGCGCGCGCCGGGCCCGGCGAGCGCTCCAGCGCGTTCCAGCTCCACAGCGCGAGGGGCAGGAGGAAGATGCAGAGGTTCTGGTAGTGCGCGTACTGGCTTTGCACGAACCCGCAGCAGGCGAAGAGCAGCGCGCCGGCGCCCGCCACTTCGCGCAGGCCCAGCGATCGCAGCCATCCGAACGTGCAGCCGAACGCGGCCAGCGTCATGAGGATCGCTCCCCAGTGCAGCGCGAGCGGCCCTCCGAAGAAGCGCCACAACGGGCGCAGGATCAACGCCGGGTAGAGCTGGTTCTCCGAGAACGCGAGCTGCAGCGGCAGGCCGGCGAAGATCGGCGCGCTCCAGAAGCGGTCGGACCAGAGATGGACCGCGCCGAGTCGATCCATCTGCCTCCAGACGTGCTCGAAGGTCCACAGGTTGAAGAGCGGATCGCCGCCCCAGCCCGGCATGGAGCCGCGCTGCGGCCAGAACGTGAAGAGCGCGTACGCCACGGTCAGCGCGAGAGGGACGAGAGTGCGTGCGCGCACGCACTTCCTCCTACAGCACAGTCTCGCTTGTGTCGCGGGCTACGCCGAGGCACAACGGAGGGATGCCCCTGCTGGTGATGCTGTGCTCGCTCCTCGCGGCGGTCCCGGATGCGAACGACCCGCGCCAGCGCGTCCTCGACGCGCTCGTCGAGGAGCTGTCCCGTTCGCAGAAGGACCTGCGCCTCCGCGGCCACGAGGCGCCCTACTTCCTCTCCTACTCGGTCCGCGGCGTGCAGTCGCGCGAGGTCGGCGCGAAGTACGGGGCGGTGTTCCTCGACCACTCGCGGCGCGACCGCCGGCTGCAGGTCGACGTCCGCGTCGGCAGCTACGACTTCGACAATACGGGGTCGCAGGAGATGTTCGACCTCGACGGCCAGGACTCGGGCTACAGCGCCGGCCGCGAGGCGCCGCTCGACGACGATCCGGCCGCGCTCCGCAACGCGCTGTGGCTGCTCACCGACGACCTCTACAAGAAAGCGCTCTCCGCGTATCTCAAGAAGAAGGGCAAGGAGGTCTACAGGCCCGACGATCCCGAGCGGCCGGCCAGCTTCTCGCGCGAGCAGCCGCAGGTCGATGCGACGCCCCGGGTCGAGCACCCCTTCGACGCGGACGCATGGAAGCGCGAGCTGCGGACGCAGTCGGAGCGCCTGCGATCGCATCCGGAGATCTTCGACTCCCAGCTGCGGGCGCGCGTGGACCACGAGGAGCGCGAGCTCGTGAGCAGCGAGGGAACGCGCCTGATCACGGAACGGGCCATCTACGGGCTGCACGTGCAGGCCTGGGCGCGCGCGCCCGACGGCATGCTGCTCGAGGACAGCCGCGACTTCTACGGGGCGACCGAGGCCGAGCTTCCGCGCGGCGAGAAGCTGGCGCGCAAGATCGACGACATGGTCGGCGAGCTGCTCGCGCTGCGGGCTGCGCCGGTGCTCGATCCGTACACGGGCCCCGCGCTGCTCGCGCCCGAGGCCGCCGGCGTGCTCTTCCACGAGGCGGTCGGGCATCGCCTCGAAGGCGAGCGGCAAAACGACGACAAGGACGGGCGCACGTTCAAGGGGCAGGTCGGAAAACAGATCCTGCCCGGGTTCCTCACCATCCTCGACGATCCCACGCGTGCGCAGGTCGCCGGCGTGAGCCTGAACGGCATCTACAAGTACGACGACCAGGGCGTCCTGGCGCAGCGGACCGTGCTCGTCGAGCGCGGCGTGCTGAAGACGTTCCTCCTGTCGCGCGCCCCTGTGGCGGGCTTCTCGAAATCGAACGGGCATGGGAGGTCGTCGCCGGGCAGGGATCCGGTGGCGCGCATGGCGAATCTGATCGTGCAGTCCGATCGCACGCTCTCCGCGGCGAAGCTGAAGGAGGCGCTCCTCGCCGAGGCGCGGCGCCAGGAGAAACCGTTCGGGCTCATCATCCGCGACGTGACCGGCGGGAACACCGACACGAGCAGTTACGCCTATCAGGCGTTCAAGGGACAGCCGCGGCTCGTCTACAAGGTGGACGCGAAGACGGGCGAGGAGACGCTGGTCCGCGGAGTGGAGATCGTCGGAACTCCACTCACCGCGCTGGGGAAGATCGTCGCGACCGGCGACGACACGCGCGTCTTCAACGGCTACTGCGGAGCGGAAAGCGGATTCGTGCCGGTGTCGACGGTCGCTCCGACCGTACTGATCGGAGAGATCGAGCTGCAGCGGACGCGCAAGGACACGGGGCGTCCGCCGGTGCTCGCCTCGCCCTGGGCGGCGCCGCCGGTCACTGCCGTCAAACGTTAAGGGCCGCCGGCACCCAACGGCATCGGCGTGCGGAACGAGTCCGCCGAATAGCCCGAGCGGACTGCTTCTGCTTCGAACGCCGCGAGCGGGTGTCCGGTCGCCGCGGCGAACGCGTCCTCGAACCTCGCCCCGGATCGGACGCCGCGCAGGACGTCGCGCACCGCCTGATCGCCGCGCAGCGCGACGAGCAGCTCGAACGCGTGATGGGCGGCCGCGTACACGGCTTCCTTCTCCGTCCGATAGAGCTCCGCGTCGGGCCGCATCAGGTCCTTGTCCGGGTGCGCGCTCTGCCACCTCTGGAGGTCGCGCAAGCCGAGACGGCGGTGGCCCTGCCCCGCGGTGACGGACGCCATGCCCTCGCGGAACCAGAGCGGAGGCTCTTCCGGGAAACCGCCTTCCGCGGGCTGCAGCAGCTGGTACATCAGCGCGTGCGTCAGCTCGTGTGCGAGCAGCTCCGCGAGCTCGTCCGCGCCCGCCGCGTCGCTCCAGCTCCGCGGGCTCTGCAAGAGGATCTGCTCACCGAACGCCCAGGCGCGGAGCCACGGATAGCCGTGCAGCCCGACGAGATCCTCCAGCGCCGCGTGATCGGGCAGGATCCGCACCGCCACGCCGTGCCGGAACCTGCCCCAGCGCGAGATGCGCTCGCCCGCCGCAAGCAGGCCGCCTCCGATGCGTGCGGCCTCGCCGGACTCCGCGCGCGGGTAGCGAAGCTCGAAGAGCAGCCCGGGGCCGCGCACTTCGGCCGCGAGCGGAGCCTCGTCGGCCGTGCTAGACACGCGCGGCACGGCGCAACCGACCAGCGCCGCGAGGCTGAGCACCGCCAGGCGATCGGCGCGGCCCGTCCGCATGACGGCCAGCTTGCAGGACGGCAGCGCGCTTCGCAAGGAGGCCATGTGCGCCAGGTGTGGATCACGCGGCGGGGCGGTCCGGAGGTGCTCCGCCTGCGGGAAGCGCCCGACCCGCACCCGGGGCCGGGCGAGGTGCGCATCCGCGTCCGTGCGGCCGGCGTGAACTTCGCCGACCTGATGGCGCGCCGCGGGTTGTACCCGGACGCGCCCAAGCTGCCCTTCGTGCCGGGGTACGAGGTGGCCGGCGAGATCGACGCGGGCCCACAGGAGCGGATCGGCCAACGCGTCCTGGCGTTCACGCGATTCGGCGGCTATTCCGACGTCGTCGTGGTCCCGGCGAATCGCGCGATCGAAATCCCACCGCGCGTGTCCCTCGCGGAGGCAGCGGCGATTCCGGTGAACTGGCTGACCGCCTGGCACATGCTGGTCGAGCTGTGCAACGTGAAGCGCGGCCAGCGCGTGCTCGTCCATGCCGCGGCGGGCGGCGTCGGCACCGCCGCGCTGCAGATCTGCCGCCGCGTCGGCGCCGAGGTGATCGGCACGGCGTCGTCCTCGAAGCACGCGCGGCTGCGCGAGATGGGCCTTGCGCACGCCATCGATTACCGTACGCAGGACTTCGAGCCGGAGGTGAAGCGGATCACCGGCGGCCGCGGCGTGCACGTGATTCTCGATGCGGTCGGAGGCGCGTCCATCAAGAAAGGGTGGCGTTGCCTGGCGCCGACGGGAAAGCTGGTCGTGTTCGGCGCCAGCTCGGTGATGCAGGGCGCGCCGGGGATGATCGCCTCGGTGTTGCGGATGACGCCGTTCTGGCCGCTCAAGGTCATGCAGGAGAACAAGGCGCTGATCGGCGTGAGCATCCTGCAGTTGTCGGGCGAGGAGAATCTGCTCACCGAGGAGCTGCGGGCCGTCCTGCAGGGCGTCAGGGAAGGCGCGTTCCGGCCCATCGTCGATGCGGAAGTGCCGCTCACGGAGCCGGCCAGGGCGCACGCCCGGCTCGAAGGGCGGGAGAACTTCGGGAAGGTGGTGCTGGTCGCTTGATTCGTCGCGGCGCTCTCGCGATCGCGGTGCTCACGGCCTGCGGCGATCCGCCGTGTCCTGCGACCACCGCGGCGCAGATCCCCGGGACGCTGCAGTACTTCGGCTATTTCTCGAGCGGGGCGGACAACACGCCCGCCGTCGTAAGACCCTCGTACCAGGACGGCGCGAACATCATGCGCGACGTCGCCAGCCAGTCCAATCTCGTCTGGATCGTGGACAACGAAGTCGCGAAGCTGCGACTTGCGAGGGAGCTGCGGGTCCACGCCATCCTGTACCTGTACCGGATGTTCTTCCAGGACGAATGGCTGCCCGTGGATCCCGCCGTGTTCACCGCGACGTGGCAGGCGTTCGCGCCGGCGGTGGCGGAGTTCGTCGCGGACGGCACGCTCGTCGCGATCGCTCCGCTGGACGAGCCCCTGTCGCAAGTGGCCGGGCACACGGGTGATCCCCGCAGCCTTTCCGCGGCCCAGATGTACGCCCGTCTCGAGCAGATCGCGTCGCTGATCCACGGCACGTTTCCTTCGCTGCGCGTCGTCATCGACGAGGCGGTCGCGGCGATCACGCCAGCCTATGCGCCTCCTGCGGGCTTCGACTGGGTTGGCTTCTTCTGCTACGGGCCCAGCGCGTCCTGCGATTTTGCCGGGCACGTCGAAGTCCTCAGGCAAAAGGTCACCGCCGGACAGAAAGTATTCCTGATCACGGACGCCAACCTGCTGTCGAGCAACCCGGGCGATCAAGACGATGCCGAGCGCGCCCGGCGGCTCGACGACGCGCTTGCCCTCGCGCGGTCCGAGCCGCTGGTCGTCGCGCTGCTTCCCTTCCTCTGGCAGTCGTT
>Ga0114129_10006811_pt1 | contig 16229 bp, 15 predicted proteins | sample RhiMetdeltSRZDD1_FD_80071 | JGI IMG/M metagenome (GOLD analysis project Ga0114129, IMG submission 80071) | Populus rhizosphere microbial communities from Tennessee, USA - Rhizosphere MetaG P. deltoides SRZDD1 (version 2) (version 2) | ecosystem: Host-associated > Plants > Roots > Rhizosphere >... | reverse complement strand
GGTTACCCGCAGGCCGTTCCGCCGCTCTCACGGCAGTCGACGATGATGGGCCGTCTTGATGCCGGCCATACCGTCGCGCTCGACGATCCGATTGCCTCGGCACGATTCCTCGCCGAGGAAGTCGAGTTCTGGCGCGACGCCGGCACGTACTACTTCGTGCCGTGTGTGTTTCAGGGCCGTGCGATCGCCGTCCTCGCTCTCGGGCGGAAGGAAACGGACGAGCCGTTCAACAGCGAAGACCTCGCCCTGCTCACGGCCGTGGCCGGACAGGTGGCGACGGCCATCGAGAACGGCCGGCTGTATCGGGAACTGCACCTGAAGGCCGAAGAGCTTGGCCGGATGCGCGAATTCAACGAGAACATTCTCGAGTCGCTCGACGACGGCCTGGTGGTCTTCGACGCCGACGAGCGCATCGTCCGGTGGAATCGCGCGCTCGAGGCGTTCTACGGCGTGAAGCGGGCCGACGCGGTCGGCCGCCCGCTTGCCGACGTGTTCGATTCGCTGTTCGTGAGGCGCTGAGGGCTGCCCGCCACCAGCATCCGGACGGTGCGACGCTGTATCGAGTGCCGCTGCCATCGCGGAAGGCCGATTCGGCGCGGCTGCTGGTCAACGCCAGCGAAGTACCCTTGCAGAACGCCATGGGCGACGATGCGGTCGTCGGGACCCTTCTGCTCATCGAAGACGTCACAGATCATGTGCGTTTGGAAGAGCAGCTGCAGATTTCCGAGAAAATGGCGTCGATCGGGCTCCTGGCGGCCGGCGTGGCCCACGAGGTGAACACACCACTGACGGGAATCTCGAGTTTCACGCAGATGCTGCTCGAGGGCGCGGACCCGGCCGATCCCCGAACGGTCCTGCTGGAGAAGATCGAGAAACAGACGTTCCGTGCCGCGAAGATCGTCAACGGACTCTTGAACCTTTCGCGCCCGGGCACTTCGTCGAACGAGCGCATCGAGGTGGACCTCAACGCGGTGATCGGCGACGTGTTCTCGCTCCTCGAGCACCAGTTCGAGGTCGGGAGAATCAAAGTACGCCGTGAGCTCGCGGGTGACGGGCTCCTGGTCAACGGCATCGAGCACCAGCTGCAGCAGGTCTTCCTGAATCTGTTCCTCAACGCTCGAGACGCCATGCCGCGCGGCGGTTGGCTGTCGGTCACGACTCGCGTGGATCGCGATCGCGCGATTGCGGAGATTGCCGACACCGGTTCGGGGATTCCGTCGGAGCAGCTGGCGCGCATTTACGACCCGTTCTTCACGACGAAGGCGATCGGTCGAGGGACGGGTCTCGGGTTGTCGATCACGTACGGCATCGTGCACGAGCACGACGGCATGATTCACTGCGACAGCGCCGTCGGACAGGGGACGCGGTTCACGCTCTCCCTGCCGCTCGCGGTTGCCGAAGTACGTAGGTCCGGCTTTAGCCGGACGTGAGCGATATGCCGACTTCCCGCAACGGCACGATCCTCGTTATCGACGACGAAGAGATCATGCGCGAGATTCTCGAGACGCTGCTCGTGAGGGAAGGCTACGACGTGCGCCTCGCCTCCTCGGGCGCCGAAGGGCTCGAGCTCGCCCGCGCGTTGCCGTTCGACGCCGCGATCGTCGACATCATGATGCCGGGGCTGGATGGCATCGCTACGCTCGACGAGCTGAAGCGGATTGACGAGGACCTCAACGTCATCATCATCACGGCGTACGCGTCCGTCGAAAGCGCCATCTCGGCGATGAAGACCGGGGCCTTCGACTACATCACGAAGCCGTTCAAGAACGACGAAGTGGTCGTGGTGGTCCGCAACGCGATGGAACGCCGGCGGCTGGTCAGCGAGAACCGAAACCTTCGCCAGAACATCCAGGAGCGCTACCACAAGTTCGCGAACATCATCGGCAGGAGCCCGCGCATGCGTCAGGTGTTCGACCTGATCATTCAGGCGGCGCCGAGCCGATCGACGATCCTGATTCAGGGCGAGAGCGGCACCGGCAAGGAGCTGGTGGCGCGCGCCATCCACACGAACTCGTCGCGGTCCGAACGCTCGTTCGTCACCGTGAACTCGGGCAATCTGCCGCCTGACCTGCTGGAGTCGACGCTCTTCGGACACGTGAAGGGCGCGTTCACGGGCGCCGTGTATCCGAAGAAAGGGATGTTCGACCTCGCGGACAAGGGGAGCATTTTCTTCGACGAAATCGGGAACGTGCCGATCGAGACGCAGGCCAAGCTGCTGCGCGTCATCCAGGAGCGCGACTTCATGCGTCTCGGCGGCATGGAGACCATCAAGGTCGACGTGCGCATCATCGCCGCGACGAACGTCGATCTGCGGCAGATGATGGACGACGGCAAGTTCCGGGAGGATCTCTTCTATCGCCTCCACGTGATCACCATCCAGCTGCCGCCGCTGCGAGACCGCAAGGACGACATACCGCTGCTCGTCCACCACTTTCTCGAGAAATACGGCGACGAGAACAGGAAGGGCGGGCTCGAGCTCACCCCCGAGGCGCTCGATCTGCTCACGGAGTACGACTGGCCGGGCAACGTGCGGGAGCTGGAGAACGTCATCGAACGCGCTGTGGTGCTGAGCGCCGGTCCCCGAATCGGCATCGAGCTCATTCCGGACCACGTGCGTCGCGCGCCGAACTTCCAGATGCCGCAGTTCGTCGTGCCGCCGGAAGGCATCTCGTTCAAGGAGGTCATCACCGATTTCGAGAAGCGGCTCATCGAGTCGACGCTCGAGGCGGCTGGCGGCGTCCAGAAGCGCGCCGCGGAGCTGCTGCACATCAAGCCGACGACGCTGAACGAGATGATCAAGCGATACGAGATCCGCCCGCGCCGCAGGCGAGTCGCCACCGGCGACGCCCCCGTGCCGACGGGTCAGCCGGTTTCCGAGCCACGCCGTCCGGCGTCGACCGTCGTCGGCCCGCTCACGCCGACCGGCACGTTCGACGACGAGTAATTCAGGCCTACCGGGCGTTCCTGATCTTCGCGAACAGCCGTTCGTACTTTCCAAGGACGACATCCCACCGATACTGGCGGCGGATGTAATCGCGGCCGTTGCGGCCGAGGGCGGCCCGCAGGCGCTCGTCGCGGACCAGAAGGCTCAAACACTCGACGAACTCGTTGCGGTCGGCGTAATAGAGGCCGGCGTTGCTTCGCACGCAGTGCTCCACCAGCACGGCGCTGCGCGCGTTGACCAGGACCGGCGTGCCGACCGACATCGCCTCGAGCGCGAGTAGCGACAGGCTCTCGTACGGCGAAGGGCAGACGACCACGGTGGCGGCTTCGAGAGCCTGGAGTCGCTCGCGATCGGACAGGAGGCCCGCGAACCTGATGCACGGCTCCTCTGGCAGCGACATCAGCTTGACGCCCATCAGCACGAGCGTCGCGTCGCCGCCTTCCTTCGCGTACTCGCCGAAGTACTGAATCAGCTCCTCGCAGCCCTTGCCGGGATCGATGCGTCCGCCGTAGAGCGCGACGGGGCCGTACAGACGGTGTCGGCGCCTGAACACCGAGCCGCGTGTGAAGAGGTGCGACGCGAATTCGCGCTGCGCCGGCTCCTCTTCGCCGGCGCCGGCGACAGGCTCGGGCGTAGCCTCTGCTGCCGCCTGGGGCTCCTCTTCGGTGCCGGTCGCGGGCATGCGAGGGTAGGGCTGGCTCTGCGGAAGATCGACGCCAACCCCGACGACTTCCTCGAGGAGCGGACGATCCGGAAATTGCAGGTGGACGAACTCGCGCTCGCTCTCCGTCAGATAGCAGAGCGCGGCCGGCGTTCTGAAGACCTCTTTGAAGATGTCCAGTCGAATAGCCGGTTCGTCATGCGCCGTCGACACGAGGATGCTCCGCCCCGGCGCCACCTCCAGTCCTTGAACGGTTGGCGCGTACAGGTACGTGAAGAAGATGAGGACGTCGTATTGCTGGTGATGGCGCCGGAGATGATCGATCAACGCGGGCGTCCAGGGCCCCTGCTGCTTCAGCCACGACATCTCGTCGGCGCCGCTGTGCGGGTTCTTGTAGATCCACTCCGAATAGGCGTTGAAAGCCTCGATATCGCGGACTGCGGCCGTCGCAAACCGGCGGACGGTGACGCCCTTCACGCGATCGGCGCCTTCCGGGTATTCGTTCTGCCAGGTCACGTAATCCCGCGCGCACGTCGTGAGAACCTCGACGTCGTGGTTCGGGGCCAGGCGCTCGGCGACGAGGCGGCAGAGATGCTCAGATCCGCCCAGCACTTCGGCGCCGTAGCGTTGGATGATGAACGCGAGTTTCACGAGAGTTGGCGCATCAGCGCGGCGAGCTCGTGTGTGATGCGGGCGTCGCCGAAATCGGCCAGCCGGCGCCGCTGACCGCCGATGACGCTCTCGCGCAGCCGGTCGTCGAACGCCAGCGCGCCGAGCAGCTCGGAGGCGTATTCGAGATCTTTGGGCGCGAACTGGACACCCGCGCCGCCGAGCGTATCGGGGACCGCGGCGGCGGCATACGCCAGCACCGGCACGTCGGCGGCCATCGCCTCGACCAGCGGCACGCAGAAGCCCTCGTGCTCGCTCAGCGAAATGTAGACGGCGGCGTGCCGATAGTAAATCGCGAGCTCCTCGTCTGGAATGGCGCCGGTGAAGATGAACCGATCGTTCAGCAATCGGAGGTCCGTCATCAGCGCGCGAATCATCGAATAATAGCGCGGCACCACGTCGTACCGTCCAACGAAGATGAAGCGGTAGTAAGCGTCGATGTTGCGCTTGTAGAGTTCCGCCAGCCGGATGTGATCTTCAATTCGCTTGTTCGGCGCGATGCGCCCCACGAACAGGAAGTTCACGAGGCCATCGTCCAGGATCGACTCGAGCGCCGGGCGGCGGATCGCGTGCGTGACACGCGCCGTGTCGACCGCGATCGGGAAGACGCCCGTTCGCTCGAACCCCATCGCCTGCAGTTCCTGTCGGTTGTAATGAGAGTCGCCGAGCGCGACATCGACGCGGCCGACGAGTGTCCGCAGTTCCTCGCGACCAAGCGACGCGAGCCGGAAGAGCGCCGGGTCGTACTCCGCGAAGTAACTCGCCGGCGTGACGTTGTGATACTGGAGCACCTTGCCCGACGGCAATGACGCGAATGCCGCCGTCATCAGCGAGGGTAGGGCGTAATGAAAGATGGTCACGTCGCCGGTTCGCGCCGACGGATGCGCGAACGGACGGATGTCGCCCCGAAGCTCGTCATCGATCGTCAGGGCATAGAGGTTGGAGTCGTGTCCCATGGCGCGCAGAAGACTGCGCACCCGGCGCGCGCTGTCGCCAATCGCGTCTCCTGCGTGCGCCGCCGGCACCCATTGGTTGATGACCATCAGGCAGGCAAGGCCTTGTAAATCGACGGCCGATACAGCCGCAGCTCCTCCAGCTCCTGCGCGGCGTCGAACTGCTGCCAGAAGTCGAACGTGACAGCGGGGCGCGGCGCCCGTGCGCGCGACAGCATCTGATGCACGAACCCGAGCAGCGTGCCGGCAAAGTCCTTCGCCTTCAGCCGATCGACGGCAGCGAGTTGCTCCTCCACCATGCGATCCTGCAGAGCCGGATCGGAAAGGATCCCGTCCATCAACGCCGCCACGTGCAGCGGATCCCGGTCGTCGAACAGAACGCCCGCGCCATCCATGGTCGACGGCACGGCCGTCGCCGCGTAGGCGAGTACCGGCACCTGCTTGTAAAAGGCTTCGACCAGCGGGACACAGAAGCCTTCGTGCTCGCTGGCGCAGAGGAACAGATCGGCGACCTCGTAGAACGCCACGAGCTCCTCGTCCGATACATGGCCGATGAAATGCACGTGCGATGCGCTCAGCGTCACGGTCAGATGATGCAGCGACGCGAGGTACCGCTCGAATCCGCTCTGGGCGCCGACGATTAGCAGTCGCGAGCGGGGGTTGAAGGAGGTGTGGTACGCGTGGAAGTAGCGGATCAGGTCCTCGATCTTCTTGTTGGCGATGACTCGGCCGACAAAGAGGATGTTGGTCCAGTCGTCGTCGAAGTCCCTGGCCACGAGCCAGTTCGGCGCGCGATCCAGGTGAGCGAAGTCGGGCACGACGGGCAACACCGCGGTGCGCGGAAACCCGAGGGCCTCGAGGTCCTGGCGGTTGAACTCTGAATCGCCCAGCGCCAGATCGCAGCGGTCCGCGTACGCCCGAAGCTCGCGTCTGCCGCGAAAACATTGCCGCGCCAGCGTCCGATGCACGCCGACGAAGTACTCGGGCGGCGTGATGTTGTGATAGATGAGCGCCATTCGGTCGGGCAGCGCGAACGCGGTCCGCGAGGCTTTCGAGCCGATCGAAAAGTGATGGAGGAGCAGGTTGTCTGGAGCGCTGAAGTCGACCAGCTCACGAAAGTCGCGCGTGAGCGATTCGAGCCGCGAATCAGCCGTCTCCACGAAGATCTCCGAGTCGTAGCCGGCGGCGCGCAGCACGCGCTGAATGCCCAGGACCTCGTGGCCGATCGCGTCCCCGTAGCCGAGCGTGGCGAGCACCTGATGAATCCGAATCACGCCCATCTCCGTCCATCGGACTGACGCGCGACCGTGACGGGGCCCGCGGCCAGCCGTGCGAGAACGTCTTCCGCGGGGGGCAGGTCCTCACGCCGACGCTCGAACCATCCTGGCAGCGGTTCGACCACTCGGGTGGCGGGCGTGTTCCTGACCCGATCGAACATGTCGAGGTACTTCCGCTCGATGACCGGCCAGTCGTAGTGCTCGCGGAAGAACTGACGGCCGTTGCGGCCGAGCGTCCCGCTCAGCCATCGGTTCTGTTCGATCGCCTTCAGCGTTTCAACGAACTCCTGGAGGGTCTCGTAGTACAGGCCGGCGTTGCTGCGGATGCACTGGCCCTTCAGGACATCGCATCTGCCGTTGGCGAGCACCGGACGCCCGAGCGCCCAGGCTTCGAGCGCCACCATCGAGAGGCTTTCGTAGTACGAGGGCATGAAGAGCAGTTCGGCGGCCGCCATGGCGTCGAATTTGTCCGTGTCGTTCAGGAAGCCGAGATGGCGGATGCGTGGGTGCTGCGGAATCGGCAGCAACGAGTTGCCGATGAGCACGAGCGACAGTTTGCCGTATGAATCCCGAAGGTAGTCCTCGAAGAACTCGAAGAGCTCCTGGCATCCCTTGTTTTCGTCGATGCGGCCGACGTACACGGCAAAGGGGCCGCGGATGTTGTATTTCTGGCGGAAGCGCCCGGGCTGCGGATTACTCGGCACGTCGGAGCCGACACCGACCACGACGCCAGCCACGGCTTCGTTGCCCGACACGGCGTGGATCATCGCGCGCTCTTCGGGCGAGTTGTACATGACCGCGCGGACGTTCCGGAAGAGTGGATGAAAGATCGACAAGCCGATCGTGGCGTCGCGCTCGGCGGTCGGCACCAGAATCGCCCGGTCGGCGGCCGCGCGCGCGCCGTAGAACGCATGGTAGTAGCGGTAGCTGAAGAACAGGCAGAACGCGTACTCGCTGGCATGCCGCGTAATGTGATCGACGAGCGCTGGACTCGTGGGCCCCTCGGCGTCCAGCCAGTCGAGCTCGTCGCCGATTGAGTGGCGATGGGCGAAGACGCGTTCCTGTCGTCGCCCAAACAGCCGCGGGTCGCGCTCGTGCTTCACGGGAAAGCGGCGCACGGCCACGCCGTTGACCTGCTCGATGCCGGCGGGCAGTTCGTTGCGCCAGGTGACGTAGTCGGTGGCGCAGGTGGTGAGCACCTCGACCTCGCCATGTCGCGCGAGGCGCTGCGCGATGTACCGCGCATGAAGCTCGGCGCCGCCGTTGATTGACGGGCCGTACCGCTGAACGACGACCGCGACCTTCACTGCCCGTGCGGCTCGCCGCCACCCGTGCCCGGCGCGCCATCATGATCCGGCCCGTCGTCTTCCTCGTCGTCGGCTCCCGCTCCTGCCTGCCTCGCCGAAGCGGCGGTGGGATCTGAGGCCGCGAAGGCTGGCCTCGCCGAAGCAGCCATGTGATCTGCCGCTGCGGAGGCGGGTCCCGCCGAAGCATCCACATGAGCATCGGATGCGAAGGTGGAGCTCGCCGGAGCAGCCGCATGATCCGAAGCCGCGGCGACGGGAGGGCCGGCCGACGAATCCAAGGAGCCGGCCGCAGGTTGTGGCGCGGCGGGCGAGCCAACCTGCGCGGCGACCGAACCACCGCCGCGCCTGCCCCGTCGTCTGCGACGGCGTCGGCTCCGTTGACCGGGCCCTTCGCCTGGAATGCCGCCCTGCGTGTGCGTCGGCTGCGCGAGTGGGGCCGAGGGCTGTTGAGTCGCCGACGGAGGCTGCATGGGCGCGGCAGCTGCCGGCTGCAACGGTCGCGTCGGCCGTTCTTCGTCCGACGGCCTGTAGACGACAGCGCTCTCGAGCGCGCGTGCCCGACGCTCGTTGAACTCGAGTCGGCTCGCCAGCGATTCCGCGCGCATCTTCAGGTTCTTGACTTCGATGCCGGTGCGCGTCAGCTCGACGACGAGGTTGTGAATCAGCTCGTAGTACAGCTGATCCATCGCTCGTCGAGCGGACTCGCGCTGCGCTTCGCGCTCTGCGTACACCGTGTTCAGCCGCGCCTGGATGTTCAGCGCGCGAATGAGCGGGTTGGGGTTGAAGAGAAAGAGCTTCAGCAGCGGGTGAAACAGCTTTCGGAAAAGCCGAATGATGCCGCGGTGCGACTCGAAGAGCGTGTCGGACTCGAAGCTATAGTTCGGCAGGACTGGCGGCTCGTACGCCGGCATCGCCTTTCTGAATTGATCCAGCAGATCGGAGCGGACGCCCTTCGGATCGAGAAACTTCTCCAGCTTCACCGCAGCAAGCTCGCGGATCTGCTCCTCGGTGTAGTCGACGCCGCGCTTTTCGCGGACGCGTGCGCGGATCTGCTCCATGATGTGCTCGACATTCACCGAGTCGGAGCGGACGTTGAATTCGGGCATAAAGAGCTATCAGCTTTCAGCTGTCAGCGTTCAGCCTGCCGCACAGCGCCCGCCCGGGGACGAGCTGACGGCTGGAGCTGATAGCTGAGAGCGACCGCATCTCATAATGGCCGGTAAATGATCAGCGCCACGGCAAGGGCCCACATCGCCACGCACGCCAGGAGCGGGCGATCGGTCAGGAGGAGATCGGCCGGGCTTCCGCCTCCGTCGCGCCTGTGGACGAGATACAAGTACCGAAAAATCCCATACAAGGGGAACGGAATCGTCAGCCCCAACCAGGGAGTTCCGAACTTCTCCTGGGTCTCGGGGCTGATCGTGTAGAAAACATAGGCGATCAACGTCGACGCAGTGACGACGGCGATCATCTGATCGAGCAGATACGCGCTGTACTCGCCGAGAATCGGCCGGTGGCTCGCCGCCCCGTCGGCCAACAGGACGATCTCGTGCCGTCTCTTGGCGAGCGCCATGAAGAGCGCCAGCAGGATCGTGCAGACGAGCAGCCAGCGGCTGATCTCCACGTTGACGGCGACAGCGCCGGCCACAGCCCGCAGCACGAACCCGATGGCCAGCGTGAGCACATCGATGATGACGATGTTCTTCAGCGGACCGGAGTAGAGCGACTGAAGCACGAGATAGGAGATCGCGACGGCCAGGAACGGCAGCCCGATCGCGCTCGCGCCGGCCAGCGCCGCCGCGCCGATCGCGGATGCCGCCGCCGCGGCTGCTTTCACCGGCAGCGCGCCCGACGCGATCGGCCGCCGGGCCTTCAGCGGATGCCGTCGATCGCTCTCCCGATCCGCGATGTCGTTGAGGATGTACACGACGCCGGACAACAGGCAGAACACCGCGAAGGCTCCGAGCGCCGCTATGACGGCGTCCTGGTCCAGGAGCCGTCGTCCGAACAGCAGACCGGCGAAGACCAGGAGGTTCTTGGTCCACTGGCCCGGACGCAGAGAGGTCAGCAGCTGGAGGCCGATGGGGCGCCCCGATACTTCGCGGACCGAAGTACCGGACGACGCCACGGAGGGTGATGAAGTGATGCGCGCCATCTAGAGCGCGGCGATCCGTCTCGAGAACGCGAGTCGGGCTAGACCTTGGCCGATGCGGCAAAACTCCGGACCGCGTCGTTCTCCGACTCGTAGGTCTCGAACACGGTCAGCAATTTGGTAATCGACAGCAGATCGGTGATGCGCTTGGTCAGGTTCAGCAGCTTGAGGCTGCCGCCCTGCCGGCTCACCGTGGTGTAGGTGCGGACGACTTCGCCGAGGCCGGCGCTATCGATGTAGGGCACTCCGGCGAGGTTGAGGACGATTTTCTTGTGACCCTGGTTGACGAGGCTATTCACCTTGTCCTTGAGCAACTCGTCGCCTTCGCCCAGGGTGATCTTCCCCTTCAGGTCCAGCACAACCACGTCGCCCACCATCCGTTCGTCGATCTGCATGGAAACACTCCAGATATATGCGATGTGAGCTTAACACACCCGGATTTTGATAGTGGTCGAACGGCAGTGAAAACGCTGGAGTGAGCCCTTAGACGCCACCAGCACCGGCGAATTTCCGGGACTGGAAGCATTCCTTGCAGAAGACGGGGCGCCCCTGCGTCGGCTTGAACGGCACGGTCGTCTCCTTGCCGCAAGCCGAGCAACTGGTCTGAGTTTCGACTCGTTCACGGGACATCCCGCCGCCGGCGGGACGCGCGGCGCGCTTGCCCTTGCAGGCTTTGCACCGCTTCGGCTCGTTTTTGAAGTTCTTGTCGGCGAAAAACTGCTGCTCTCCCGCCGTCCAGATGAACTCGGTGCCGCAGTCCACGCAACTCAGGATCCTGTCTTGGAACTCCATCGGTCGCTACCTCGTCCGGGTCGTCTATTCCGACTCGCGTCGCAGTTTCTTGCGATTGCGCTTGCGCGCGAGCGCCTGTTTCGCTCTTCGTTTGTCCCCAGGTTTCAGATAAAAGGAATGCTTCTTGATGTCCTTGATAATGTCTTCCTGCTGGACCTTCCGCTTGAACCGTCTGAGAGCGCTCTCAATCGATTCGCCCTCCTGGATTTTGACTTCAGCCACGCGACCAACACCCCCTTCATGGGTGGCAAACTGCCCAGATAACCCAAATATGCTAGGCTATCACAGGTAAACGCGGATTCTAGGCGCAATTCGCGTCAAACGTCAACGAAATAGTCCCGCTCGCGCTGTGCTCTCGTGCAGCGCGTTCGCACGCCCTAAGCCGTTCACACAATGAGAGTTCTGGTTCTCGGTAGCGGCGCGCGCGAGCACGCGCTCGTGGCGCGTCTGGGCGCCGACCGCGAGACCGTCGCCCTCATGGCAGCACCGGGAAACCCGGGGATTGCGCGCATCGCGCGGACGGCCCCGATCGATCTCAACGACTCTTCAGCGGTCGCCTCGCTCGCCGCCGCAGAGCGCATCGATGTGACCGTCGTCGGACCGGAACTTCCGCTGAGCCTCGGACTCGCGGATCGCTTTGCATCAGAAGGGCGATTGCTGTTCGGACCGACGGCCGCGGCGGCGCGCCTCGAATCCAGCAAGGTGTTTGCGAAAACCTTCATGGCGCGGCACGGCGTGCCGACCGCGCGCTTCTCCGTTGCCCAGTCCATGGACGGGGCACGCAGGCTGATTCGTCAGAACGAGCTGGGATTCCCCGTCGTCCTGAAGGCCGACGGGCTCGCCGCCGGCAAGGGTGTCGTGATCGCGGAGGATGCCGCGGCGGCCGAAGCCGCGATTGTCGCCGCGATGGCCGACCGGAAGTTTGGCGGCGCCGGCGAGCGGCTCGTCATCGAGGAATGCCTCAGCGGTCCTGAAGTCTCATTCTTCCTCGTCTGCGACGGCACGCGTGCGCTGTCGATCGGATCCGCACAGGATCACAAGCGGATCTTCGACGGCGATCGCGGGCCGAATACCGGCGGGATGGGCGCGTTCGCGCCAAGTCCTCTATTCGATGCCGCACTCGAGGCCCGGGTCATGCAGGAGATCGTGGAGCCGGTCCTGGCCGGGATGGCGGCTGAGGGGCATCCATTCCAGGGATTCCTTTATGTCGGCCTCATGCTCACGTCGAGCGGACCGAAGGTCATCGAGTTCAACGTGCGCCTTGGCGATCCGGAAGCGCAGGTCGTGCTGCCGCTCGTCGACGAGCCGCTGTTGCCGATCCTCGTCGCGGCAGCCGGGGGGGAGCTTCGCCAAACTGCCGTGCGCCGTGGCCGCGATTCGCTCGCCGGCGTCGTACTGGCGTCGCGCGGCTACCCGGAGTCGTCTGAATCCGGCCGGCCGATTCGCGGTGTCGATCGGGCGGAGGCGCTGCAGGACGTTGCGGTTTACCATGCGGGCACGGCGCTACACGGCGATCAGCTGGTGACGGCCGGCGGTCGCGTGCTCACCGTTGTTGGCCGAGGGCCAGGTTTTGCCGACGCCATCGCGCGCGCGTACTCTGGCGTCGAACAGATTACCTTCGATGGGATGCAGTACCGCCACGATATCGGGAAGAAAGCGCTGTGAAGTATTCGGTGATCACCTTCGGATGCCGCGTCAATCAAGCCGACTCGCTCGGCTTCGAGGAGGACCTGCTCGCGGCCGGAGCGGAGCCGGTGCCGTCGCACGCCGCCGATGTCGTGATCGTCAACACTTGTTCGGTGACCGCTACCGCGGATCAGGGCGCACGTCAGACGATTCGACGCGTCGCACGCGACAATCCCTCGGCGCGCATCGTCGTCACTGGATGTTACGCGACACGGCGGCCCGAAGAGGTGGCAGCGCTTCCGAGTGTCGTGCAGGTCGTGCCGAACGACGACAAGCCGCGCATGATGTCCTTCGTACGTAATGTCGGGCTTCAGCCTAACTTGGATGTACGAAGTGTCCGGCTTCAGCCGGACCTGGCGGAGACGGTGTGCCTAAAGGCAGACACTACGTACGTCCCTGATGAACGTCGCGATGGAGATGGGCCGTGCGGCGCGACGATCGAACCGGGCGTCGCAGGGAGGACTGCGTTCACGCTGCGCGTTCAGACCGGCTGTGCCGAGCCCTGCTCGTACTGCATCATTCCATCGACGCGCGGGCGGCCGCGAAGCGTTCCCACTCAGGATTTGATACGCGAAGTCGAGCGCATCGCCGCATCCGGTTTCAAGGAAATCGCGCTGACCGGCGTTCATCTCGGCTCCTACGGCCGTGACCTCGAGCCCGCGACGTCGCTGATCGAGCTCCTGCGAGCGCTAGACGAGGTGGGACGTCGCCAGACCCTTTCAGGGTCGCTATCCGAAGTCCTCTTCCGCATCAGCTCGCTCGAGCCGATGGATTGCTCACGCGAGATCGTCGACCTCGTCGCCTGCTCGCCGTCTTTCGCCCCTCACCTTCATCTGCCGTTGCAACACGCGAGCAGTCGCGTGCTTGCGGCCATGCGGCGGCCCTACACGATCGAGTTCTACTCCGCGCTCGTCGATCACATCCGCGCCCGGCTTCCGCACGCGTCGATCGGCTCCGACATCATCGTGGGCTTTCCTGGCGAGACGGACGACGACTTCGAACAGCTGATCTCGTATCTCGAAGGATCGCCGCTGACGCACATCCATGTCTTCCCGTATTCCGATCGGCCAGGGACGCCTGCGTCGACGATGCCGGGCAAGGTGGCGGGATCGGCGATTCGCGATCGCGGACGCCGAGCGCGCGAGATTGGCCATCAATTGACGACCCGATTCCGGGATTCGCAGGTCGGGACGACGCATCGGGCCTTGACGCTGGAAGATGGCTCGGTCGTCGTGACGGGGAACTATCAGAAGCTGCGGATTGCACCGGGACTTCAGCGAAACGAGTGGGTCGTCGTCCGCGTCACGTCACATGATCACGGCGAGCTGCTGCGCGGCTGATTTCTTCTGGCCCTCCACAATCAACTGACCGCACGCCGCGCGGATGTCGCGGCCTCGACTCTTCCGCACCGAGACGATCAGGCCGGAATCGGCGAGGACCTTCGCGAAGCGATTGACGGCCTCGTCCGACGGCCGCTCGAACGGAATGCCAGGCGCGGCGTTGAGCGGAATCAGGTTGACCTTCGATTTCACCCGCGCAAGGAGCTTCGCCAGCAGTTTCGCCTCCTGTGGTGAGTCGTTGACGCCGGCCAGCAGGACGTACTCGAACGTGATGCGCCGGCGCTTCTGCAACGGAAACCGTTGGCACGCGGCGATGATCTCGCTCACCCCGTATTTCTTGTTGAGCGGCACCAGCTCGCCCCGAACGAAATCGGTCGGTGCGTGCAATGAGATGGCGAGGTTCGGCATCACGGGCTCCGACGCGAGCCGTTCGAGCGCCGGCAGGAGTCCGACCGTGGACAGCGTCACACGTCGTGGCGGCACCGCGGGACCCTGCGGATCCACGAGAATGCGCAGCGCCTTCATCGTCTCGTCGTAGTTGTGGAGCGGCTCGCCCATGCCCATGAGGACGATGTTGAAGGCGGTGTCACGCATTTCGAGAGCGGCAGTCAGCACGCGAACCTGCCCGACGATTTCGCCGGCTGTGAGGTTCCGAACGAGCCCCATTTTCCCTGTCAGGCAGAAGGCGCACGCCATCGCGCACCCGACCTGCGTCGATATGCAGAACGTCATCGACGGCGTGTCGGGGATGAACACCGATTCGATCTGGCGCCCGTCGGCGAGGCGGAGCAAGAACTTTTCCGTGCCGTCCGTCGACTTCTCGCGATGGGCCAGCGTCGGCGTCGTGAGCACGAACTCCTCGGCCAGCCCGCGGCGCAAGTCCTGCGGCAGGTCGGTCATCGCCGCGAGATCGGTGACGCCGCGGCAGTAGATCCAGCGGAAGATTTGACCGCCACGAAAGGCGCTCTGCCCGCGTTCAACGAGCGCAGCCTCGAGCGCTGAACGTTCCAGTTCGGCGAGATCAGGCGGACGCCCACTGACACTCACGATTCGTAGCTTACCATGTTATAATGAGCACTTTCGCCGGTAATCCCTTCTCGTTCAACGCTTTGCGGCGTTTTCAACTTGTCGAATTCACCGATAGTCAGAGACGTTCTCGATAACGGCCTCCGGATGCTCACCGAGCGGATGACGCAGGTCCGCTCGATCAGCATCGGTGTGTGGCTGACGCGTGGGTCGCGGCACGAATCGGCGGAACGAGGCGGCATCGCGCATTTCGTCGAGCACATGCTGTTCAAGGGAACCGGGACGCGTTCCGCCGAGGACATCGCCCAGGCCATCGACTCAATCGGCGGTCAGCTGGACGCGTTCACCGCGAAGGAATACGCCAGCTACTACATCAAGGTCCTCGACGAACACCTGCCGCTCGCCATCGACATTCTGTCGGATATCGTTCGCAATCCAGCGTTCACTCCCGATGACATCGAGCGCGAGAAGAAGGTCGTCCTCGAAGAAATCAAGATGGTCGAGGACACCCCGGATGATCTCGTCCACGAGCTGTTCACGCAGGGATTCTGGGAGAACCATCCCCTCGGTCGTCCGATTCTCGGTACCAAAGAAACGGTGGAGTCGTTCAACACCGAGCTGCTGCGCGACTACTTCACCAACGTCTACACTGCGAAAAACCTGATCGTGTCGGCTGTCGGCAACCTCGAACACGAGCGCGTGCGGGAACTGGTTACGGAAAAGTTCGGCTCGCTCACGCAGCCCGGAGAGCCCGCGCGCGACGAGGCGCCGCGCGTCGTGCCGAAGATTCTCGTGCGCAACAAGGAACTGGAGCAGAGCCACCTCTGCCTCGGCGTCGGCAGCTACCCCCAGAATCACGACGACCGCTATTCGAGTTACGTCCTCAATACGCTGCTGGGCGGATCGATGAGCTCGCGTTTGTTCCAGAATGTGAGAGAAAAGCGTGGACTCGCGTACGCCGTCTTCAGCGGTCTCAGCGCCTACCGCGACGCGGGTTCGTTCACGGTCTATGCAGGCTGCTCGAACGAGGCGGTTGGTGAGGTGATTGATCTGATTGTCGAAGAGTTGCGCGGCGTCAAACAGACGCCGGTTCCCGAGGCAGAGCTGCAGCGATCGAAAGATCATCTGAAAGGCAGCCTCATGCTCAGCCTCGAGAACACCGCAAGCCGGATGTCACACCTCGCCCGCCAGGAAATCTACTTCGATCGACAGTTCGGTCTGGACGAGACGCTGCAAGGGATCGAGCAGGTCACGGCGTCGGACGTGCAGCGCGTCGCCACGGATCTCTTTCAGAACGGTTCGCTTGCGGCAACAGTGCTCGGAAACGTGAACGGATTGCAGATTCCACGGGAGCGGCTCGACCTCGATTAGATGATTCCTCGGTACACGCACCCAGAGATGGGGCGGATCTGGAGCGACCAG
>Ga0114129_10006810_pt1 | contig 16229 bp, 15 predicted proteins | sample RhiMetdeltSRZDD1_FD_80071 | JGI IMG/M metagenome (GOLD analysis project Ga0114129, IMG submission 80071) | Populus rhizosphere microbial communities from Tennessee, USA - Rhizosphere MetaG P. deltoides SRZDD1 (version 2) (version 2) | ecosystem: Host-associated > Plants > Roots > Rhizosphere >... | reverse complement strand
CTGCATCACGTCCACTTCTTCGGCCCGCAGAACACCGAGATGCAAGCTTGGTACGCGAAGGTCTTCGGCGCCAGGCCCCGAACGGGAGGCAACTTCCCGGCCGCGGATCTGCCGGGCGTCGCCCTCAATTTTTCGCCGTCGCCGGACCCCGTCATTGGCACATCAGGGCGTGCGCTCGATCATCTCGGCTTCGAGGTCAAGGACCTCGAGGCGTTCTGCAAGAGGCTCGAGGCGATGGGAATTACGCTGAACGTGCCCTATCGCAAGGCCGAAGCCCTCGGTCTCGGCGTCGCCTTCATGACCGACCCATGGGGAACGTCCATCGAGTTGATTGAGGGACTGGATGAATTGAACTGATGGCCGGCGGGTCTACCAAGCAAGACCCGCCCTACACTGTGCCTGCGGGAACATTGCCTCGAATCCCACCGGCCGGCAAAGTGCGCTACCGCGTACTCCGAATGGCCTTCCTGCTCGCGATCGTCACCTACCTCGATCGCATCTGCATCTCTGTCGCCACGCCGTTCATCATGCAAGACCTCGGGCTCACCCTGGTGCAGATGAGCGGCGTGTTCAGCGCGTTCACGCTCGCCTACTCCCTCTTTGAGATCCCATCGGGTTGGCTGGGCGACGTCATCGGGCCGCGACGAGTGCTGACGAGGATCGTCCTGTGGTGGTCGGCGTTCACGATGCTCACGGGCTTGGCGCAGGGACTGCGATCGCTCGTCGCGATCCGCTTCCTGTTCGGGGCCGGCGAAGCGGGCGCGTTTCCCAACGTCGTTCGAAGCTTCTCGCTGTGGTTCCCAGCGCGCGAGCGCGGCATGGCGAACGGCGTGCTGTTCTTCGGCTCGCGGCTTGGCGGCGCGCTCACCGCACCAGCGGCGCTGCTGCTCATTCAGCGATGGGGGTGGCGTCTCAGTTTCGTCGTATTCGGCGTATTCGGCCTCGGGTGGGCGTTCGTCTGGTTTCGCTCATATAGAGACCGGCCGAGCGATCACCCCGACGTCGATCGCGAGGAACTGACATGGATTCAGCAGGACGAACCTGCGCCACCGGCCTCACACGCGGGCACGCCATGGCGCCGGCTGCTGGCGAGCCGGAATCTCTATGCGATCTGCGCGATGTACTTCGCGTTCGGCTACGGTCTCTACTTCTATTTCACATGGCTGCCGACCTATTTGATCCGCGAGCTGCACTTCTCGCTCGTGAGCGGCGGCCTGTTTGCGTCACTGCCGTTCCTGCTGGCCGGAGTCGCGAACCTCGCGGGCGGCTGGTGCACCGACCACCTGTCTCGCAACATGGGCCTCCGCACCGCGCGTGTCACGCTCGGGTTCTGTTCATTCGCCACGTGTGGGGCGCTGATCCTCGCATCAATCCTGGTGTCAGACGCCGTCAGCAAGGCCTTACTCCTTGCGCTCGCGCTCGCATCCGCGGACTTCGCGCTGAGCGCGTGTTGGGCGGTGTGCCTCGACGTGGGCTCGAATCATGCCGGGGTCGTCACCGGCTTCATGAACACGTTCGGCAACCTCGGTGGACTGGTCGGTCCGCTGGTGGTTGGGCTGATGGTCGATCGGTTGGGTTCGTGGACGCTCCCGCTGTACGTCACGGCCGGCGTGTACTGGCTGGGCGCGCTCACGTGGCTGCTGATCGACCCGGAGCGACCCGTCGCATAGACCGCTCGGATTGTTTCGCAGCTCTACTTGCGTCGTGTCAGGTCGCGCAGGTGTCGCAAGGCCCGCATGACCGCCATTCGAGCGGCGGTGACCGTGGGAAACGCCATCCGTTGTGCGATCTCGTCGTACGGGTCTTCGTGGATACGCTGCCGGATCAATTCGCGCTCCCATGGGGTCAGCTTGTCGAGCACGTCGCGATAGCGCTCTTCGATCGCTCGCTCGACAGCGCTGCGCGTTGCGAGTCGTGTTTCGTCTTCGACACGATCGAGTGTCGCGTAGGGCAGATCCGTCTGATGCGCGGGAGAGCGGAGAGGCCCAGCCATCGTGTGCAAGGCCGACCGACGCAGCAGCGCCTGGACCGAGTCTCCCTCAGAGACCGCAGATCTGATCGTCGCAGACGCCTCGGCAAGATTGCGAAGACGCGCCCCACGGTCTTTGGACAAGCAGCTACGAAGCAGCCCGTCGATCGATCGCGGCGTGGCCGCCGGCAGCAGTGTCCATTCGGGTTGCGCCTCGACGATCGAGGCCAGCATCTCCGACAGATCCTCACCGCTGAATGCCTGTCTTGCTGTCAGCATCTCGTACACGACGCATCCAAATCCCCATACGTCAGCAGCCTGATCGATGTGCGCCCCGCAGACCACTTCCGGACTCATGTATGCCGCAGTGCCCGTGATGGTTCCCAGCAGACGGGCCGTTGCAGTGGGCAGCAGCGCTGGCTGTGGCGCGGACCCTTCAGGTTCGTAGACTTCGAGCAGCCCAAAGTCGAGCACCTTCACCTCGCCATCCGGACTCAGCTTGATGTTCGAGGGCTTCACGTCGCCGTGAATCACCGCATGCTCGTGAGCCTCGGTGAGCGCGTCAGCGATCTGCGCGGCAACCGCCAAGGCCTCATCAATCGGCAAGGGGCCCTGCGCGATGCGGTCGGCAAGCGATGTCCCCGTCACCCACTCGAACGCGACCGCCCGGACGCGATCGAACTCCACAAGACCGTACACGACCGCGATGTTCGCGTGTTTCAGTTTCGTCAACACCCGCATATCTCGCTCGAAACGAGCGAAGCGATTCGGCTCTCCGGCTGGCGGCGTCGGGAGGATTCGCAGCGCGACCTCGCGACCGTGCTCCATGTCGCGCGCTTTCCACACTTCGCCGAGTCCACCTTCGCCGACGGGGGACTGAATGTCGTAGGGACCAAATCTGAAGCCGTCGTGGAAATTCATCCGGTCGTACTCGTTTTTCAACGCACTCGCGTAGAGCGAGATGCGCTCCCTGCAAACACGAGTGACACGCCTTCACAAATCAAGGCTCTGCACCGCATCAATATGTCCTGAGAGTGCTCTGATGATACCGCGAAGCGCGGCCCACATTCTAGAAACGGAACCGCAAGCCGCCACCCGCCTGGAATCCGCCGATCTTGAGATCAATCGTTCCCCCGTCTGGCGAGGGCGCCTTCATGGTCGCACCGGCGTACAGTGCGGTGCCGCCGACGCCGACCTGGCGCGTGAGGAAATAGGTGAAGTCGCCGCCGACACTGAATCCGACCTTCGATTCGCTGAACGTGTTGGTGACGCCACGGCTGAAGGTCGCCGTGTCGTAGGGATAGCTCTCTGAAATCTCGAAGTCGTTCACGATGTCCTGCTTCACCTGAAAGAACGAGGGGCCGCCAAACACCATCGCCTGCATCCGAGGAGCCACTGGGATCATGGCGCGGGCCTGCACGTGTACCGCCAGCTCTGTACGGGTAAGTCCGCCGACGTCGCCGCTCACGGATCGGGGACGACTGAAGAAGAACGGGTGCGGCACCGACCCGGACAGGGTCGTAGGGGTCGCATGAGAAAAGCGGCTCACGCCGACGCCAACCGCGAGTCTCTGCCACACGAGGCCGCCGCCCGAGAGAGTGAAGGCAGGACCGGACTTGACGTCATAGCTGGTCGAGAAGGCGCCGCTCTCGGCGTTTTCCTGAAACGTCACGCTGTCGCTGAAGTCCTTGGGGGCGGTCTGATACACCCCGTCGATCGACACGAAGATGCGATTGATCCGCGCGCGCGGTCGTGGCGCGGGGCGTGTTTGTGCATTCGCGGCGGATGCCATCATGACGAGAGCCAAGACGCCTGCCGCATGTTTCACGTGATATCTCCTGATCGCAAACGCCGGTCTCATGATTCGCCTCTACGACACGCCGACGGCGGTCCACGCTTGCGTCACGGCGGTGACCGCTGCGCCGGTCGGACCGTACAGGTCGATGGCCGCTTGAATGGTTGCGACACGCGCTGTTGCAAACGTGGCGTTGGCCGGCAGCAGGAACACGAAGGCGCGATAGAACACCTTTTCAATCTGCTCGCGATTCGCGGGGCCAACGCCTTGCACCGAGAGCCCGGACGTGCGGTTCGTGCCGCCTTCGATGGCGAGATAGTAGACGTGGTTCGCGATCCCGGAGTTGATGTGTACACCGCCGCCATCGGCAGTGCCGGTGTAGCGAAGGTTGTAGTGATCCGGCTGGCCGAAGAGCCGCGGGTTGTCCATCGATCTGATGCCGTTCAGCGAACCGGCTCGCACCGCGCGGAAGACGTCCTCGCCACAGAGATAGTCGGCTTGCCCACGGCCCGGCCCAGGTGTCTGGTAATAGAACTCGACGGCCGTACCCATGATGTCCGAGAAGGCCTCGTTGAGCGCGCCTGACTCGTTCAGATAGATGAGATTGGAGGACGAAGAGGTCACGCCATGCGTCAACTCGTGCGCGGCCACGTCGATCCCACCGGCGAGCTGCGCGACGTTCTGGCCGGTACTCGCCATGAAAAAGTTCGACGGCACGCCATTGCCGAAGAACATCAGGCCAACATTACCGGGTCCGCACGCGTCGCACCAGAAGGCGTTGATCACGAACAACGAAGGAGCCGTCAGCCCGCCCTGCTGTGTGAACGCGTTGATCAACGTCACCAGCCGGCGGTCCTGATTGTCGAGTCCTCGACGTCCATGACGCTTGAAGTAATAGTCATACGTCCAGCCGACGTGCACGTGCGCGTCCACCGCGCTCGCATCGGTCCAGTCGTTGTCGACGTCGGAGGCGACGTCGGAGGGCAGGAAGGATGTCAGCCCGTTGAGTAACAGGAGCGTGCGGTTGAAATCGGCTCGCAGATCGTAGGTCGTCAAGTCCGGCGGGCGGTGCTGATCGTCAGCGAAGTACGCGCCCGCCTGCTGCAGCACGCTCAGCTTCTTGGTGTCACCGAGCACGCCGCGACCTGTTCCCACCGCGGACTGGGTTTGAATCTCCGAGTACCTCAAGACCTCCGCGGCCGTATGCGCGTCGACGAACACCCGGTACACACCGTTGTCGGTGGAGACGACGGTCGTGTACACGAGACGATGCTCGCCGCTCGCGAGGGGCAGGATCGCGAGCGTCGCGCGGCGCAGCAATTTCGCGTCGTCGCCGGCTGCGACGAGCAGCTGCTCAACGTTGTCCGAAGACAGCGTCGGCGCGGTGTCGATTGTGAGCGAGGAGGACAGCTCGCCGAAAATCGATTCCGCCACACCGTTGGTCGAGTCGCGTACGACTTGCGCGCCCCAGATGGGAACCCCTTGGTGGTACTGCTGCAACCGCTCGATTGTTCTCGCTGGCAATGAGGGATCGCGATCGACGCGCATAGGACGCAACTCCCCCGCGCGTTGTCGGCTGGTCACATAGCTGTCCCACGCGCGAACGTCATTTGCGACCGTTGCCCTGATTTTCACGGCCGGCGACTGCTGCGCCAACCCCGTGTCGAAGGAAAGAAGGAGTGCCCCGGCGACCGCGATCGCGGCAATCGTGCGTCTCATGTCGTCCTCAGCAGAAGTGGCGCGAGGCCGTCGCATGTTATACCGTCCCATTGCTGTAACGACTGAGGGGGACCTGTCGAACAGACAAGTGATAGGAGAGTCGTTCGACAAACTGCAACGGCGCAACTAGAATCGCGCGAGCGTGAATCCACCAGCCGCCTCGAGCGCGCGAACCGTCGCCATCGAGTCAGGCGTTGACGTCCCCTGGTACCGACAAGTCAGCAAGGAGCAGTGGCGCGCGTTCTGGGCCGTTTTCCTTGGCTGGGTCGTCGACTCGTTCGACTTCAACATCCTCGCGTTCATCATCATCGACATCCAGAAGAGCTTCACGGTGGATCGCGCGCTGGCGGGACTCCTGGGCACCGTGACGCTGATGATGCGGCTGGTCGGAGGCACGATCGCCGGAACCGCCGCCGACAAGTGGGGACGCAAGCTGCCCCTGATGCTGTCGGTGCTGTGGTTCTCGATCTTTGCGTTCCTGAGCGGGTTTTCCCCGACGTACGCGGCGTTATTCGCCATCCGCGCGTTGTTCGGCCTCGGCATGGGCGGCGAGTGGGCGGCCGGCATGCCGCTCGTCCTCGAGCACTGGCCCGCACGGCTGCGCGGCCTCGCCTCGGGGCTGTTGTTGGGCGGTTGGTATTGGGGGTACCTCCTCGCGGCGGCCGCCTTTCAGTTCGTCTATCCGATCTTCAGCGACACGCCGGATCTCGGCTGGCGCGTCATGTTCTGGTTGTGCATCATCCCGGCGCTCTTCACGCTGTGGATCCGCACGCGCGTCACGGAGAGTCCCGTGTGGCTCGAGCGTCAGCGCCGCCTGAAGCAGAGCGGTGCCGCCGCGAACGAGCCGAAGCTCTCACTCGTGCGCATCTTCCAGCGCGATCTGCTCGGCACGACGCTCCAGACGACGCTCGTCATCGGGTCGTTCATGTGCATCTACTACTCGCTGAACTTCTGGTATCCGACCGTACTGCGCGACGCGGGAAGGACGAACCTCCTGCCGTTCCTGGCCGCATTCAACGTCGGCGCCATTCTCGGTACTGCGACGTGGGGGCGGCTGTCGGAGGGACGGCTCGGCCGGCGCGGCGCGTTCACGGCCACTCTTATTCTGGGGCCCGCGTCGCTCCCGTTCTTCCTCTACGGCGGCAGCACGATGACGCTCGTCTTCGGCGCGTTGACCATGGGCTTCTTCGGCATGGGCGTCTGGGGAATGGCGCCCGCGTACACCGTCGAGCGGTTTCCGACCGAGGTCCGCGGGGTTGGCCCCGGCTTCTGCTATCACGCCGGATCGGCGATGGGTGCCGCCATGCCGTTTGTCCTCGGGGCCATGCAGGACCGCGGCTTCTCTGCGGTCAACGGTATGAGCGCGGCGATGATCACTTCCGCAGTGCTCGCGGGCATTGCCGTCTGGTCCGGTCCCGAGACCCGTGGGCGCGAGTTCCTCGCGTAGCGAAATCGGCGGTCCGCTACGGCGTCGCGGCGGCCGCGGCGAACCTGAACGAGACCCCTCCGCTCAAGGCCAGCCTCGTCCCACCTTCCTCGATCGGCGACAAGCTGCGACCGACATTCACGAACGCTGCGGTCCTGTTCGTCAGCGGCACGGCCACGCTGCCGGATACGTCAACGTGCTCTCGGCCGACAGCCATGTTGTCGAGCACCGCATCCGCCTTGATTGAATACGACTGCGTCAGCGATCCAGTCAGGATCAGACGAGCACCTGTCCACTCGAGCGCGCCGCCGGCGAAGACTGACCCTCGTGTGAAATACCCGGCCGAACCGTAGACGCGGAACGGTTGCCGGCGCAGTTCGACGCTCACCGGCAATGCGAAATGAAGACGGCCATCGGGGTTCCCAGCGCTCAAGACCTCGACAACGGGATTTACTGCGAGTCCGAATTCGCTCAGAGTCAGCGTTGGATCGATCAGCGTGTACTTGGCACCGAAGTACAGGTCGTCCATGCCCGAAGCGGTCGCGCCCGCATAGCTCGTGTGATAGAAGGGAACGCTCGCGCTCACTTGCATTCGGTCAGTGAGGCCCCAGCCCGCGCCAAGCATCGGCGCGTTGATCTGGCTCGCAGTCGCGAGACGCCAATACCCGACGCCGATACTCGCGTAGCTGTCGCCCCGATACGAAGAGCTCGCGTCATCGAGCCACGCGCCGAACTGACGGGACGTCGTGACGGTTGCCGGCGCCACGAGCTGTGGCGCCGATGTGGAAGTGGAGGTCGGCGCCTGTGGTGCCTTCGGGCGCCCGTTACCCTGCGCGTATGCCGCACCAGGGGTCCAGAGTGCGATAGCGACGAGCAGACCAATCGCTGAGGGAAGGAAGCGGGGTCCCACGAAACGCTCCGACTACTGCGCCTGGCCGGTCGACGCGCCGGTGGTCGTGCCCGTGCCCGTCGTGCCCGTGCCCGTCGTCCCGGTGCCCGTCGTGCCGGTGACCGTCGTGCCCGTGCCGCCAGTCGGCGCCTCAGGCGATGCGGTTGGCGCGGGCGGCGCATTCTTCGCGGCCTGACCCAGGCTCATGCCCTCGGCCATCGCGTCCCTAATCGCGACGAAGTCCAGGTTGCGGTTCTTGGCGACGTTCAACGCCGCAATCAGCTGACCCTGGTTCCGGAGTCCGACGGTGGCTTCCTCGAGCGTCCCCGCCCACCCTACAGCATCCAGCCGCGCCTGGATCTTTGCGAGCTGGGTTGGGTTCTTGCTGATTTTGTCAAACAACGCATTTGGCGCAGTGACCTCTGCTGAGGCCGTCGTGCCCGTGCCCTCGGTCGACGTCGATGTCGTCGCGTTCTTGCCCTTGCCGCCGCCATGCGATGTGGAGGCTGTCGTCGTGGTCGGCTTGTTGCTCGACTCGTGACCCGTCGACGTCGAATGAGTCGACCCCTTTGTTGACGTGCCGGCCGCCGGTCCGTGCGACGTGGCTCCACCGCTCTTCGGCGCTTGCGTCGTGACGTGCGGCGCCTTGGTCGCGCCTGCCCCTACGCCCTTGCCCTGCGCCGACGCCGTCGTGGTCATCGCAACCGCTGTCACGGCTACCGCGAAAAATGGGAATCGGTTCATCGTGGAAATTCCTCCAGGGCCCCTGAACTCCAAGAACAGTGCCGTGACGCCAAGTGCAGCAAGTCATCACTTCTTCGCGCTTTGGACATCCGTTTCGAGGGCCTTCATGCCCGGTGTGGTGACCAGGATCGGGACCGCTCTTGCAAAACTGATTTCGTGGTGCGCCCTTCCTGACTCACGACCGTGTAGAATCGCGCGGCGTGTCCAGCGACATCTACGAGGTATATGCCGTCCGGTACGGGCATCACGACCGGAAGGCGCACGAGAACTACATCGGCGGCGATCCGCACGACATCCTTCAACCGCTGGCCTACTTCGTGTGGGTGATCAAGGGTGCTTCCGGCACGTTCGTGCTCGATACGGGCTTCGATCAAGCAATGGCTGCCAAGCGTGGCCGCATCATCATCAAGCCGGTGGCCGAGGGATTGAAGGCGATCGACGTCGATCCTGAGGTCGTACAGGACGTCATCATCAGTCATCTTCATTACGATCACTGCGGCAACCACGATCTTTTTCCACGCGCGCGCTATCACCTGCAAGACCGCGAGATGGCGTACGGGACCGGCCGCTGCATGTGCCACGCGTATCAACGAATTCCCTTCGAGGCCGACGATGTGGTGGCGATGGTGCGGAAGGTGTTCGACGGACGAGTGGCGTTTCACGATGGCGAAGAGCAGCTCGCTCCTGGCCTGACGCTGCATCACATCGGCGGCCACTCGATGGGGCTGCAATGCGTGCGCGTGAAGACGAAACGCGGCCATGTCGTGTTGGCTGCGGACGCGACACATCTCTACGCGCACATCAACGAAGGACGCGTGTTCCCGATCACCTACAGCGTGGCCGACACGCTCGAGGGATATCGGACGATCAAGAAGCTCGCAGACTCGCCGGATCACATCGTCCCCGGCCACGATCCGGACGTACTACGACGGTATCCCGCTGCGAGACCAGGTCTCGAAGAATGGGTAGTCGATCTTGGCCAGTCCGGCTGAAGCCGGACCGATATCGATGAATCCGCGTAGCGTCCGCCTTTAGCCGGACCGGGGACTCACGCTCGGGCGGTGGCCTCGAAACTCCGCAGCGCGTCAGCCTCCGAGTCGAAGGCGTCGAATACGGTCAACAGCCGGCAGATGGCCAGGAGATCCTGCACGCGTTTTGTCAGGTTCACCAGCTTGATGTGGCCACCGTGTCTCCTGACCGTCGCGTGCGACGCGACCAGCTCTCCGAGGCCGTTGCTGTCGATGTAGGAAACTTCCGCCAGATTCAGCAGCAGCTCGTGCTGACCTTGCAGCAACAGGCTGTTGACCTTGTCCTTCAGCTTCCCGTCGCCATCGCCTGCCACGAGTCGTCCCGCGACATCGAGCACGATGACGGATCCAACTGGACGTTCCTGGATGTTCACGATGTCCCTCATTCGCTTTCTCGATCCCAGACGGTTTGCTGCTTGAATTGCCTGAGCTGGGAGTCGTACCCGAAGTTGGTCGCCGTCAGGGATCTGCGATCGGCGGAGACTACCATGGTGCCGCCTCCGACGATCGATCCATCTTCTCGCCGCGCCTCACCGATCAACGTGTGCGGGTCTGGCTGCGTCGACGTGGCGAAGAGACCGGGAAAGTCGGGGATGGGATACAGCTGCCCGTCCGGGATGAACCGAGCCGGCCGCTCGGCGACCTTTTCCCCCTTGGCATTCAGCCCTTCGGCTCTCATGAGATAGTGACCTTCCTCGTTGAGCTCGAACGCCATCGTCCCGGCGGTCGGGTGGTGATTAGGATCGAAGTTCGACTTGGCGATATTGAGCGTCCAGGTGCCGACGAATGGGTCTGTGGTCATGACCATCGCGTCCTCCATGTCACGTGACGATATGGCCGCAGAGGCGATGGCGTCCTGAAGGTTTTGCTAAGATTCGCCTAATTCTTCCGCCCTTCGACTTTCGCTCAGGGCGTCCCGAGCAACGTCGAGGGACGGGATTCTGGATTCAGGATTCGAGGTCGTATCAGGATGTCGCGTATCGAGCGCTTTGTCTTCGGCGACTGGACGCTCGATGTTTCCGAGCGGCGACTCTCGAAGAGCGGGCGACCTGTCGCCTTGACGCCGAAGTCGTACGATCTGCTGGTTGCGCTCGTCCGACATGCGGGACGACTGCTCACCAAACGCGAACTGCTCGATGCCGTGTGGCCTGAGGCTTTTGTCGAAGAAGGCATTCTGACGGTGCACGTGTCGGCGCTGCGTAAGGTGCTCCGGGATTCCGGTGGTTCGGCGACCTACATCGAAACGGTACCTCGATCGGGCTATCGATTCGCCGCGCCCGTCACACGAGACGATTTCGATCCTCACGTCCTGGATGGCCGATGGTCGCTCGCAGTGCTTCCGGCTCGACCGCTGACGTCGGGCGAGGGGTTCGCACCATCCGTCGGCCTGGCCATTGCCGATGCCATCATCGATCGACTCGGTCGATTCGATCACATCGTCGTACGCCCCACGCGGGCAATCCACTCGTATGAGGAAGGCCAGCACAATCCAATCGACGCCGGGCGGACGCTGCGCGTGGACGCGGTGATCGAACCTCGCTATCAGCAGACGCCGGATGGCCTGGCCATCTCGGCACAGCTCGTGCGAACGACCGATGGAGCTCGCGTCTGGGCCGGCCCAATCGACCACGTCCCGCGGGCGCCCGAGGTCTACGAGCAGGTCGGTCGCGGTCGTGCGCACCTGCTCTCCGCGTCGTTCTTCCAGATGCCGCAGGCGGAGGCGGCCTTTCGTGCCGCGATCGATGTGGATCCGACATACGCGGCAGCCCATGCCGGCCTGGCCCTGACGTTCTGCGCACAGGCCGAGCTTCGCGCGATTTCTCCCGCGGAGGGTTACTCGAAAGCGCGAGACGCGGCGCTTCGCGCGCTGGCCATGGACGACGCGTGTGCGGATGCGCAGGTGGCGCTCGCCACGGTTCTGTTCCTGAGTGAGTGGGACTGGATCGCGGCCGAGCGAAGCGTGGTGCGCGCGCTCGAGATCAACCCCAATCACACCGAAGCCCATCTCCTCTACGGCCGGCTGCTCGAGGCACTGGGAAAACTGCAGGACGGATTGGCGATGAAGATGCGCGCGCTGGAGCGCGATCCGTTGTCACCGCTCGTCCATCTGCACGTGGCGATGTCGTACTGGAACCAGCGGCGCTATGACGATGCCATCGTGTGGGCGAACAAGACGCTGGAGCTCGACCCGCGGCATTTGCTGGCACGCGAGTTCCTGGCAGGTGCGTACCTCGCCCAGGGCGACTACGATCGCCACATGGCGGAAAACATACGACAGGCCGAGACAGTCGGGATGCCTGCCGAAGCATTGGCTCCGCTGAAGCAGGCCTACGAGATGGGCGGACGTGCCGCTGTCGTACGGTTCGCGATCGAACATGCCTCTGCCCATTCGCAGGCGATACCGCATTTCCAATTGGCGGTGCTGCACGGCGAGGCCGGTGACGTTGATGACGCGTTCTCGCATCTCGAGAAAGCGTTGGACAATCACGACCCCGCACTGTTTCATCTCGCCGTCGCGCCGCAGTGGGACAATCTCAGGGCGGACCCACGCTTCACCGAATGTCTGACGCGGATGGGATTGCGATCGTGAAGCGCGCGCTCATGACGGTCGCCGCGTTCGCTATCGCAGTGGCGCTGTTCGCGCAGCCAGCGCAGCGCAGTGGGCGTCAGGCGCCGCGTCCTGCACCACGAGTGCCAGATGGTCGGCCCGACCTGTCTGGGCTGTGGCAGGGCGGCGGTCCGGTCGCCGACATCGGCCAGGGGCTGCCGAAGGGCGAAGCGATTCCGCTGCTCCCATCGGCCAGAAAGCAGATGGAGTCACTGCAGTCGAAGGACGACCCGGAGGCAAGGTGCCTGCCGACCGGCGTGCCGCGTATCGCACCGTATCCTTGGCGCATCGTGCAGACGCCGACGCACATCTTCTTTCTCTTCGAAGCGAACATCCATAGCTACCGCCAGATCTTCATGAACGGCCGCCATCCGTCCGATCCGGATCCGACATGGTACGGCCATTCGATCGGACGCTGGGACGGGAGCACGCTGGTCGTCGACACCATTGGGTTCAACGACAAGTTCTGGTTCGACTTCAAAGGTCACCCACATACCGAGCGCCTGCACATCGTCGAGCGCTATACGAGGAAGGATTATTCGACGCTCGTGAACCAGATCACGATCGATGACCCAGGTGCGTACTCCCGTCCGTTCACCATCACGTTCACGGCGGAGCTCGCCCCGGCCGGTGATGAGTTGATGGAGTACATCTGCAACGAGAACAACGTGGATGTCCTGCATATCCTGGGGCCACCGGCCGCGCCGGGCGATCCCGACCGGCCTCCTGGGACACTAAAGACGCGATAGCGACGGTCCGGCTGAAGCCGGACACTACATGGCGATAGAGACGGTCCGGCTGAAGCCGGACACTACGTGGGAAGGAGCAAGCGATGATCGGGCGAGACGCGCGCACTCACTTCGCGGTCGTGATCCTGGCAGCCATGCTGTGGCCCGCGCCGACCGACGCGGCCTCGTGTGAGAGCCTGAAGTCCCTCTCACTCGTCAACACGACGATTACCATTGCGCAAGTCGTCGCTGCGGGTCAGTTCTCGGTGCCCGCGAGCGGCCGCGGAGCCGCGCAACAGAACAACGCGTTCAAACAACTGCCGGCGTTCTGCCGCGTTGCCGCCACGCTCACGCCGACGGCTGACTCGGATATCAAGATCGAGGTCTGGCTGCCTGCCTCCAATTGGAACAACAAGTTTCAGGCGGTGGGCAATGGCGGGTGGGCCGGAACGATCAGTTATCCCGCTATGGCGCAAGCGCTGCAGCGCGGATATGCCACGAGCTCCACTGATACGGGGCACTCGACTCCCGGCGGAAGCTTCACGCTGGGACATCCCGAGAAGTTCATCGACTTCGCGTACCGATCCGAGCACGAGATGACCGTCAAAGCCAAAGCGCTCATCGCGGCCTTCTATGGCAACCCTCCGCGGCTTTCATACTGGAACGGATGTTCGACCGGAGGCCGGCAGGGCTTGGCAGAGGCCCAACGGTATCCCGACGATTTCGACGGCATCATCGCTGGAGCGCAGGCGAATCCGCGAACCCATCTCAATGCCTGGCAGCTCTCGCTGGCGAAGGCCATGCTGATCGACAAGGCCAGCTTCATTCCAGAGACCAAGTACCCGATGATTCACAAAGCCGTGTTGGAGGCGTGCGATGCCCGCGATGGCGTCACCGACGGCCTCATCAGCAGTCCGAACAAGTGCTCCTTCGATCCAAAGGTTCTGTTGTGCCAGAGCGGCGATTCATCCGATTGCCTCACCGCCCCTCAGGTCGAAGCGGCCAGAACGGTGATGAGCCCGGCGAAGACGAAGAGCGGAAAAGAGATCTTCCCCGGCCTCGCGCCCGGAACCGAGCTCGCCTGGGCTGGTCTCGTCGGTGGCCCTGAAGCCAGCTCGAATGCCGTCGAGCACTACAAGTACATCGTGTTCAAGGATCCGAACTGGGATTGGCGGACCTTCGATCTCGACAGGGACGTCGCCATCGCCGACAAGGTCGACAGCGGCGGTACCATCAACCATATCAATCCCGACCTCGGGCGATTCTCGGGACGCGGCGGCAAGCTCCTGATGTATCACGGCTGGAGCGACGCGAGCGTTGCCCCGGGCACGAGCATCAACTACTACAACAGCGTGAACGGAAAGATGGGTGGAGCGTCCAGCACGTCAAACTGGATGCGCTTGTTCATGGTGCCGGGAATGGGCCACTGCGGCGGCGGCGAAGGGCCCAACACATTCGACATGGTCAGTGCGCTCGAGCAGTGGGTCGAAAACGGAAAAGCGCCCGATCAGATCATTGCCTCTCACAGCACCGCCGGCAAAGTCGATCGCACGCGGCCGCTCTGCCCATATCCACAGGAAGCGACCTACAAAGGCAGTGGCAGTACGGATGACGCGGCAAGCTTCGTGTGCAAATGATCGAAGGGCACAGACGATGAGAATCGCGCTGGCCATCACGCTCGCGCTCGGTCTCTCAGGCCAGGCCTTCGCACAGGGCAATCCCGGCCTCGCTGGCACGTGGACGTTGGACCCTGCATCGAAGGGCGGTGGTGGCCGAGGGGGCGGAGTGCCGGGGTTCCCGCTGGCCACCCAACTCGTGATCAAGATGTCTCCGGCGGAAGTGACGGTCGACAGTGATACTGGTTCTGCTCAGAGTATCCAGACGTCTGTTTACAAGACGGACGGATCCACGACGAACGTCCCTGGTCCACTCGGGTGGGAGACGACGGCGAAGGCCGCGTGGCAAGGTGACAGCCTGGCTGTGACTATCCGCCGCAGCATTACCGGACCCAATGGGCCCATCGGCGCGAACGTCACGGACACGTATCGCGTCAGCGGCGATACGCTGACGATCGAGCGCTCGCTGGGACAGACGACGCAAAAGCTGGTGTACAAGCGGAAGTCGTAGTTCGCCGGGCCCACAGCACAGGACCCGGCCTACACTGAGGTGATATGACTCGCAAATTCCTGATTCGCGTATTGAGCCTTGTGACCGCGTTCACTGCGGTCGCCACGTCCGCGGCCGGCCAGACCCCGCGAACACCGTGGGGCGATCCGGATCTGCAGGGCGACTACACGAACAAGTTCGAGCAAGGCACTCCCTTCGAGCGTCCGGACGAATTCTCTGGACGCACGATCGAGGACGTGAAGGGCGACGAACTGAAGGGGATTCTCCAGGAACGGCAGGACCGCGTGCTGCTCCAGACTGTGCTCGCAGGCGGCGATCCGGCCGGTAACCTCGGCGGTCCGCTGCACTGGCAGGATCAATTCGACATCACGAAAGGCAGCCGGCCGTGGTTCGTCGTGGACCCCACGGACGGCAAGATACCGCCGCAGACAGCGGAATCGAGGCGACGTGCTGCTGCACGTCAGGGCGCTCGCCGCGGACGAGGACAGGCAGATTCGTGGGTAGACCGCAGCCTGTACGATCGCTGCATCACTCGAGGCCTCCCGGGCTCGATGATGCCGGCCATCTACGGCAACTCGTACCGGATTGTGCAGGCGCCTGGCTATGTGGCGATTCAGTACGAGATGGTGCACGAAACGCGGATCATTCCGCTCGATGGCCGCCCATTCGTGAACGCCGCCATTCGCTCGCACATGGGCGACGGACGCGCGCGTTGGGAAGGCGAGACGTTGGTGATCGAAACCACGAACTTCCGCGACGAAAGCGTGTATCGGGGAGCCAACCCGGAAACGCTCAAGATCACGGAGCGCTTTACCCGCGTGTCACCCGATCGGCTGGATTGGCGCGTGACGATCGACGATCCCACGACGTGGACCAAGCCGTGGACATTCGCGATGCCGCTCACGCGGAGCGCCGATGAACGGATCATGGAGTACGCGTGTCATGAGGGAAACCGCGCGATGGCGAATATCCTCAGCGCGGCACGCTCGGAAGAGAAAGCCGTCGCGGAAGCTGCCAAGCGCGGCATCAAGCTGACCGTCAGCGACAGCCCGACTGCCGCGGAGGGCGAACGGTAGAAGAGCTTTGCCTTTGGCGATTATGCCTTTGACAAACCACGCTCATTCGCTAAGCGGAAGCCGTGGCTGCTCGGCCGTCTCTTTCGCCTCGCGTCGCTTCTCCGCTCGTTCCTGCGCCTG
>Ga0114129_10006808_pt1 | contig 16231 bp, 4 predicted proteins | sample RhiMetdeltSRZDD1_FD_80071 | JGI IMG/M metagenome (GOLD analysis project Ga0114129, IMG submission 80071) | Populus rhizosphere microbial communities from Tennessee, USA - Rhizosphere MetaG P. deltoides SRZDD1 (version 2) (version 2) | ecosystem: Host-associated > Plants > Roots > Rhizosphere >... | reverse complement strand
CTCGTGTACTCACTATCTCCAGACCTGCTCATCAACTCCCACAGATGCTCTTGCTGTGGCGACAACCGAAACCCCGATATCGTTTCTTTCTCCATTAATCTGCCCTGTTCGCTTCCCATCGTCACGTTTGTTGGTAGTCTTGATCGCTCGGTCGTTAGAAGTGCGGCGCGGGTTGGGATTTGAAACAACTGGTCACTGCAAACGAACTGAATCCTTCATTGAACCGATCGAATGGCTCTTCTCTTGACGCTTCTCAGCTTTTCGAGAGCGTCTTCTTTTAACATTCTCGTCTCGAGGATGTTCTGCTGTTCGTCGGCTCGATCAATCACTTTTTCAAGCTTGCTCAACTTGACGTAAGGGTCCGCAGCAATACTCTCTAAAACGATGGAGAAGTGTGTCAGCATACGATCCACTACGTCACTGTTAAGGTGCGCGCGATCATATCTAAACAGCAGCCACAGCTCTCGCTCAGGCTCCACCGTAAGGGTGAGAGGATAGCTTTCAGTTATAACCCGGCGGATGCTGTGAGCGTCTAAACTGTCGCTCACGTCCATCGACAAAGCGGTCTTCAAACGCGGATAGTTTTCAAAGACCAAAAGACTATTGAAAAGCGGCACGCCTCGCGGCACCTCACTCCAAGCTTGCACTTGAGATAGCGCGCTGAACTCAAGCTGTCGCGATTCGGCTTGTTCTGATTGAATCCGGCGAAGCAAGGACAGCAGCGAGTCTTCAGTCGAAACGCGAACTCGCACGGGCAGGGTGTTGATAAACAGTCCTATCATTGTTTCTACGCCTGCGAGTTCCGGGGGCCGGCCCGAAACGATTGTACCGAAAACTATGTCGTCAGATTTGCTGTAGTAGCTCAGCAGCAGCGCCCATACTCCCTGAATAAGAGAGCTCATAGTCAATTGATTCTCTCGCGTAAGAGATTTGAGCGCGACTGTAGTCGCCTCCGATAGCCGCGTATGCTGCTCCTCATAATCTTTGCTTTTCTCCAACAAGCTATTCGTAGATCGATTGCCCGGCAGCGGGGTAGGTGATCGGAACCCTCGCAGCGTTCGGTGCCAATACAACTCCAATTTCTTCAAATCTTGCTGATATAGCCACTCGATGTAGTCCCTATAAGGACGACTCGGCGGCAGACTCAGTTTTTCACCCCTTCGGGATGCGTGATAGAAAGCAAAGAATTCACTGATGAGCAAGCTGGTAGACCAGGCGTCAATTAAGAGGTGATGCGTGCACCAGATCAATTGATAGGCACTATCGGCCAAACGAATCAGGGATATCCGCATCAGCGGAGGCTCCGTAAGATTGAAATCGCGTCGTTGATCTTCCGCGAGATAGTAATCCAGCCTGAGATGCTGTTCAGGTTGAGAGAACTCTCTCCAATCATATTGCTCCAGCACGGTTTTCGCCTCCCGCAGCACGACTTGGACGGGCCTCTTGAGACCCTCGTGAATAAAAAAAGTTCGCAAAGCCGGATGGCGTGCAATCACTTCCTGGTGTGCCATTTTGAGCGCTGAAACATCCAGCTCGCCGCTGATGCAGCAACTCAGTTGAGAGATATATGCATTAAACTTGGGATTCAACAGCACATGAAAAAGCATCCCCTCTTGAAGCGGGGAAAGGGGATAGAAATCCTCTACGTCTTCCAAAATTAGAGTTGTCCTCTTGATTTCTTAATCGCGGCAGTAATATCAGCGATATCTGCCCGGCCCCACCCGAATGCATTCAAGTCCGAGGCTGCATGCTTTGCAGCCTCAGCAGTCTGAGCCTGAGCGGTGAGCATCCGCAGGGTGTTCAAAAGCCCCCGGGCGAGCGCTTCGATGGTTGCGCGGCGATGAACGTTCTGGCTGTATGTGAACTCTATGCCGAGCCGGTTTTCCGCCAGGACGGCGCTTACTTCCACCAGATAGTATCGTCTCGCGCGCGGGTTGCAGCTAAGTCCGGAGACACTACTCGACGTTCCTGATTTTTCATCCGATGCTTCTGCGTTAGAGGTGGACTCAGTGAAGCTCGACGACTCATTCAAATAATTGAACGATACCTCGGGCCGAGGCAGATCTCTCAATTGTTTAGCAAAGCTGGGGTTGTTCAGGTAGCGCAGCAAACCGTAGGCTATCCCACCGTTCGGTATTTTGCGGAGCTCCTGCTTAACACATTCGAGTATGTCCGACGGCTGTTGCGTCCGGGCCAAATCTAACAGCACAGGATAAATTGCAGTGAACCAACCTACGGTTCGGGATGTGTTGAGGTTTTCAAGAATTGATTCGCGTCCGTGCCCCTCAATATCAATCAGCAAAGACTTCTCTCCGGTCCACTTTCCAAATGCATCTGCCAGGGCCGCCAGCAATGCTTCGCTGACCTGCATGTTGTGCATCTTCGCGAGGCTTTGCAGCACGCCCGTATCAGCTTTATCAAGCGAGACAAAGATTCTGCGCGCCGACGATACTGTGTTATCTCCTCCGGGTTTGTCGCTGGGCAACTGGGTTCTCGGAATGGCTGCCAGGCCAAGCCAGTGATTCATCTGTGCTGACAGCACACCTGACTTCACATGCTTGCTCAAGCTCTTTGCCCATTCCTCGAAAGAACTGGTTCCGGGTGTCAGCTCTATTTCGGAACCTTGGCTCAACTGCTCATAAGCGCTCCGCAAATCTTGAAGCAATATCCTCCACGACATAGTGTCTACTGCAAGGTGATGAATCACTAACAGCAGCCGCGGCGGCAGGTCGTCACCCATATCAAAGTAACTCACGCGCAGTAGAGGACCATCTGTCAAATTCAAGCTCCGATGTAATTGTTCGGCGGCCGCTTTCATTGCATGCTGCTTTCCCTGTTCTGACAACTCTGAGAGATCAATGACAGAGAAGACATTGTGGCTCTCGCGCTCTGCTTTGAACTGTTGCCATTCGCCGTCCCTTCTGACGAACCTCAGTCGCAACGCATCGTGACGCTCCAACAGAAATTCGACCGCGCTTTCCAGTAATGACACGTTTATTTGTTCGCTCAACTCTACGAGATATCCATGATTGAAATGATGCGGATCCGGAAGCTCCTGCTCGAAGAACCAGCGCTGTATCGGCGTGAGGGGTATTCTTTCCTTTGTCTCGACGGCATCTGCCGTGCCCACCAGTCCCGCCAGCGCGGCTATTGTGTGATTCTGAAATAATTGCTTTGGCGTCAACTGGAAGCCCGCCGCATTAGCGCGTGCGGCGATCTGTATGCTCTGTATCGAATCTCCGCCCATCTCGAAGAAATCGTCATGTATCCCAACCTGCTCGACGCCAAGCACGTTTGCCCATATGTCTGCAAGCGCCTGCTCTGCCGGCGTGCGGGGTGCGATGAATGGAGCTTCCAAGGCGGACTGCTGGTCGGGCGCAGGAAGCGCAGCGCGATCTAACTTCCCATGCTCGTTGAGCGGCAAGCCGTCCAGCAGCAGGAAGGCGCGCGGCAGCATGTAGTCAGGCAGCGACTTCTTGAGATAGCCTTTTAGATCTTTAAGGAAGGCCCCGGGATCGCCGTCTGCTTGAATCGGCGTTTCACCGGTTCTGAATAGATGCGTATAGAAAGGCGTCTGCCTGTGAGATTGTTTGTGATGAGCCGATTCGTATTCATAATTAATAACCTCGCCTGACCCTTTGGTCAGCTCTCCCTCCATAACATAATCCGGATTGACTGCGTTCTCAGAGAGCGTGGCGCTGCACACGGCTCTTATGGTGTCGCCCTCAGACGCATCTATGCCGGGATAGAAGACTGGGAAGAAGACCGGATACCAGGAGGACTCTTCCTCCAGGATGTCGAGCGTTACACCTTCAGTCATCTGCATATTCAGCCACAATAGAAAACCGTCGAGCCTCGACGTCTTGTTGACAGTCAGAATCGCTTCGCGGTTGAACTCCGGTTGGGTGAAGTCGCTAAAGTCCAGGTCTTCGAAGACACCAATGTCGGAGATGATGTTAGATTTAGGAAAGTTTCTTACGCATAGTCTCAAGTCAAACTTATATCCAACCTGTTCGAATATCCTATCGACGTGGTAACCGGCGACTTTTGTAAACTTTGGGTCCTTCGCTATCACGTCCGGGAGCGAGATCGCGGCAATTCTGGTCGTCGCTCGCTGTGGGATTACGACACAGTTGTCTTTGAAGAGTCGCCTGGCCCCGTTGATCGTCACCGCAGCTCCTTCAGCTCCCGCGATGGCCTCAAATATCTCCGATACACATGCATCAACTTTTTCCGGCAACTCGACTCTTGTTGAATCACCGTGAATGACGGTTATCTTATCCTGCAATCCGAGATTCTGAACGCATCGCTTTGCAAGGTGACAAGGTTCCTTTAGCACCTCGATGGCATATACCCTTTTTGCGCCTGCCTCCACACATAACCTTGCCAGGATCGCATCCCTTCCCGTCCCTATGTCTACTACAACCTTGTCCTTCAATAGCTGCTTGAATGCAGTCTGATAGATGGTATTTCTCCGCTCATCCCCTGTTAGCGCATCGTATATCAGATCATCGTAGATGAAGTATTCTCCAATCGAAGGCCACAACTCTATATGATCGCGTCCTTCACGAACCGGTCCGCGGGTGTCGATTTGCAGAGAGTGCCGGGGCACGACATAAGCTGCCAGGCGCTTGTCGCCAAATGCATCGCTAACGGGGACAACGGCGGCGTCTTCAACATCGGGATGCCCCTTCAAGACGGACTCGATCTCTTCGGGCTCTATCCGATACCCATGTATTTTCACTTGCTGGTCCAATCGTCCGAGAAACTCGACATTACCGTCTGCAAGGTACCGGCCGACGTCGCCGGTCCTGTAAAAACGCTGACCATCCATCATCAGGTATCGCTCGGAATTCAGCTCTTCTCGGTTCAGATAGCCTCGGGTGGTTCCTGCGCCGCCTACGTAGATCTCTCCGCTTACTCCGATGGGCACTGGATTCCGGTTGTCATCACATATTCGCAGGATGGTGTTGGCCAATGGTTTTCCAATGATGTGTCTTTCTATTCTCTCCCCGCGCGGCGCTTCATAGCTTGAACAGATGATTGTCGCCTCGGTGGGTCCGTAAAGGACTTTGATCTCTGAGTGAGGGAAAACGTCCTGCAAATCTCTCAGCAGTTCGACAGGCACGAGGTCACCGCCGGTGAAGACTACCCTCATATTCCCAAACGACTGCTTTACTGATTGCGCCTTGATACGGCTGACTATTTCCGCCATCAGGCTTGGAACTGCGTGTAAGCAGGTCATCCGGTCCAGACCGTCTACAAGCCGACCGACGTCCAATACGTCATGGTCAGCCAGCCTGACGGTCCCGCCGACTATTAGAGGATTGAATAACTCGAACAACGATATGTCGAACGAAAAGGCGGCAAGGCATGGCATTACGTCTCTAGAATTAAAATCGAATTCGCACCTGCTTGCCAGTAAGGTGTTGGCCAGGTTCTTGTGCTCAACCATGACTCCCTTTGGTTTGCCGGTGGTTCCCGACGTATAGATCACATAAGCCAGATTGTCCGGGCCGGTTGCTCTTTCGGGGTTTGTATCTGCGCATTGGGACATGCTCTCACAATCGTTGTCGAGCAATACCACAGGCACGTTTAGCTCAGGCAACCCCGCCAACAAATGCCTTCGGGTTACTAAAGCCACCGCGCGAGAGTCTTCGAGCATGAACGCCAGTCGTTTTTTCGGATAATCAGGGTTCAGCGGAACATAGGCGCCGCCCGACTTGAGTATGCCGACAATCCCCACCAATGCCTCTAATGACCTGCCCATACAGAGAGCCACGCGAGTCTCAGTCCGCACACCCAAAGTCCGCAGATAGTGCGCCAGCCTATTTGCGCCCGCGTTCAACTCTCGGTAGGTCATCGAGTCGGGCCCGCATTGTACTGCCACCGCGTCGGGTGCCTTGTCTGCCTGCGCTTCAAACAGTTCATGCAGAAGTTGATCGAGTGAGTAATCTGCTTGCGTATCGTTCCAATCCTCGATTATTTGCTTCCGCTGAATATCTTCGAGCAGTGGTATCTGTGAAAGCTGAGAATCCGGATTCCTAACGATGCCGTTCATCAAGGTCTGGAAATGCGCCATCCATCGCCGTACAGTCTGACTTTCAAATAGGTCCGTGTTGTATTCCCACTCCAGTAAGAGATCGTCTCTTCTCTCAGTAACATTCAAGCTGATATCGAATTTCGATGATACGCAGGCGGTTTCGGCAGCGTCTAAATCGCAGCTTGCATTGGAGCGGTCATGATCGAGGTTAAATGCCGTTGTCACAAGTGGCGCTCGCCCAGGGTCCCGCGGCAAATTGAGTTTCTTAATCAGCAGGCTTATCGGGTAGGATTGGTTATCGTAAGCGCCAGACAAGGTTTCTTTCACATAGACGAGGTAATCTCTAAATTGCATGTCTCCGGTGAGTTTGCTGCGTACGGGCAGCAGCTTGGTACAATAGCCGACCAGGCGGCTGTTGCTACCTGCCGACAATTGACCCGATGAAGCGATGCCGACAACAATGTCATCCTGGCCAGCCATTCGATGCAATAACGTATTGAACCCAGCGAGGAGTAACATGAACAAAGTACAACCTTGCTGCGCGCTGAACCATTTCAACTCCAGGTATTCAGACGTATCGATCCTGTCGAGTTTTCTCGCTCCGGAGAATGTCTGTGTTGCCGGCCGGTGGTGGTCGATCGGAAGTTCTAATACCGGGATGGTACCGGCGAATTGACTTAACCAGTAGGTTTCGGCCAAGGCCATTTCCGGTCCCCCTCGCTGGCGGGCCATCAGTCGCGCATACGCGGTGAATGGCATCGGCTCCGGCAGATGGCATTCTATGCCCTGACACTCTGCCTCATAGATTTCCCGCACCTCCTGAACGAGAATGCCATTCGACCAGCCATCAGTGATGATGTGATGAAGCGTAAGAATCAGCACATGACGGTATTCATCCATCCTGAGCGCGCGGGCGCGCAGCAAGGGGCCGTGCGTCAGATCAAAAGGCTGCTGCTTTTCTGTTCGTATTAGGTTGACCAGCTCCTGGCGCTGCGTTGAGTCATCTATATGCGAAACGTCCGTTAACGGGATGTCGATCTCTAGGGCAGGACAAACCTGTTGGTAGTCGCCATCAGGGCTGAAAGTAATTCGCAATGCCTCGTGACGGCCAATAACCTTGTGAACGGCATTACGAAGTGCACTCAAATTGAACATCCCGTGCAGGCGTAGAACGAGAGACTCGTTGTAAGCTCTTGAAGCTTCTTCATCCATCTTCGCTAACAGCCACAACTGCTCCTGCGCTTCGGTCAGGGGCGCTGTAATCACGGGCCCAAATTGGCCATCTGGACTTTGTGCAGTTGGAAGAGCGACGTTTGATTCAGCGATGCCGCTGGATCTCAAGCCCTTAGAGTTATCTAAAGACCCGGCCTGCTGACAGGTGAATTGCTTTGTAGTCGGTGCTGGGTCTGACGACTTCTCCGAAAAGAACCCCCCTTCTTCCATCTCTGCGATGCTTTCCCTGACGGCGCGGACCACATAATCGACATCCTCATCTGTGTGAGCGGTCGATAGAAAGCAGTTTCGCGTTTCGCAAATATAGACACCTTTCTCGAGCAGATGATAGTAGAAGGCATCCATGACCATCTGGCTCCCGGGATAAGGAAAACGAAAGAGCGATCCAAATTGCGAGACTTGAATCGGCAGATTTGATTCCTCAAAGTAAGCGTTGAGCGTCCGGGCTAACCGCGATGTGAGTTGATCGAGTTGTTCTTGAAGCTGGCTTCCTGTGTTCCTTATATGGTTCAGGGCTGCCCATACCCCAGCCATTATGAGAGGATGTTTGAAATAGGTACCCGCAAAAAATGTAGTCTCCGCCCGAGGGTACGACGCATCATCGTAGTCCCACATCCCGCCATCGATTGCATTCATATAAGCGGCCTTGCCCGCAATCGCCGCCGCCGGCAGGCCACCACCCATCGCTTTGCCATAGGTCACCAGGTCTGCTTGAACCCCGAAGAGTGCCTGGGCTCCGCCGGGGCCAAAGCGGAATCCTGTGACCATTTCATCGAAGATCAGCACCGCCCCTGATTCTGCCGTGAATTCCCTCAGCTCACGTAGAAACTTTTCAGGCTGCATATCAGGTCGGCAGCTTTGCAGAGGGTCAACCATTACAGCGGCCAGTTCGTGCGCATGAGATTTCAGAATGTCGAGCGATTCGGGGCTATTAAATCTCAACAGCAGCACTTCGTCAGTCAAGTGAGAAGGCACCCCGGGACACAGAGGCCGCGCAATCAGTCTTCCGTCCCAACCGCTCACCCCTCTCACCAGGGTCTCGTCAAATGTCCCGTGATAAGACCCCTCAAATAGAGCGATCTTGCTGCGCCCAGTGGCTGTGCGCGCTAAACGCAGCGCGGTCATAACGGCATCTGTTCCCGAATTGCAGAAGGCTACGCGCTCGACGCCTGTCAAGTCACAAATCAAACCGGCGGCCTTGCCCGCCAGGTTTGATTCCAGACCGAGTTGTATCCCATGATTTATTTGTTCGTGCAACGCCTCTAGGATGAAAGGTGGAGAATGACCAAATAAGAGCGCGCCGAACCCCATGGCTATATCTACGTATTCATTACCGTCGACGTCCCACACTCTGGAACCGGACGCTCGTTGCACGATGAGCGGATAAGTAATTTGCTTCCAGAGAAGGTTGAAGCCTGACGTTGCTCTGCTATCGGCCAGACAAGACCGATGCTCTTGCGCAATCTGCTTCGAGCCCTGGGTGCGCTTAACAACGCGCGCAATGAATCGCTCGAGATACATTCGCTGGTGAGGGCTTAATTCTCCAGTCGCCTCTTTGTTGACGGGCTGATAAGCGACAGATGGCTTGACGTTAGTTTCCTGGCTAACGGCCGGTTCAATCGCTTTTGCATTTGGGAGCGAGGACTGGATCCCTGGGAGCGCAGGCGTCTCGCCTCCATGCTTGGGTGACCTGGAACCCTCGTTCGCGGTTGAAAACTCTTCACGCGCCGGCACGCCCGCACCATCTGTGCCTTTGGGCGAAGGGGATGGTTGACTGCGCGCGTAGAGCTTGTGCAGCAAGTCTAGCTGCTTACTCATTAGCTGCATTTGCTTTGCTATCGTGTCCTCCAACACCGTCTTGGACGCGGAATCCATCTCTGGTTTGTCCGAAGTTTTATTCTCAAATAAACCCAGAGGCTCGTCGGAGATCTGTTGGGCGACGGGCTGCGGCAGCGATGAGTCAAGCAATTTGCCGTCTGATTTTTCGGTGATTGGGGTCGAGGATTTTCCCGAGGTTGATTCTTGCCGCGATTCATCCCTCGCTGATCCTGACGGAGCGGAAGGCAAGGGGAATTCTCCGGGTTGCAATTGCCGATCTAAATAATCGGCTAAAGAATCAAGGTTTGGAATCTCTGCCAATAATGTACGAAACGGGATCTTGAGACCAAACTTATCCTGGATAGCCTGGCTTGCATTAAGCAGCATAAGCGAATCGGCGCCCAGCTCGAAAAAAGTCGCTCCGGAGTTGATTTCGGCAGGGTCTATGCCGGTCAAATCGCTGACCAGCTCGTTTAATAGCGACAGCAAGTAATCCTTGCGCATCACGTTGAGTGCCATTGCAGTGAGTGTTTCAGACGTGATTTATCCTTTCCCGGGTTCTGGCGGTCATTTGCGTTGTCAACAGGAAGCTCGCGTAATCAAAGGCTGTCGTCCAAAAGGTCTAATTGCGCGGACATCAGCTTAAGCTGCTGCTCCAGGATTTGTGCGACCCGCTCGGCGACTTCTTCGTTGTTCACCTCGTCGACCGGTTTGTCGGTTGCGTTCTGCAGATGGTTGTTGTTAGTTGCGCGGTCTCTGACAGGCTCGATCCAGTAGCGCTTCCGCTCGAACGGATAAGTTGGCAAGGGCACGCGACGACGTTGCTGATTGGCATAAAACGCCTGCCAGTTGGGCTGTACCCCTGCGAGCCAGAGTTGACCAAGCGTGTTGAGCAGGACTGATTCATCAGAACGCTGATCGTGCGGATGGCCGAGCGAAGTCAGGATGACAGCATCGGACACTTTGTCGGTATGCTGCGCCGCCAACGCCGACAATGTCCGGCCTGGGCCAACCTCTAGAAAGATCCTGGCCGGGTCCTTCACTAGCTCGCCAATTCCATTTGAAAACCGGACCGTTTGGCGAAGGTGCCTAACCCAATAATCCGGATCAGTCGCTGCCGCCTCTGTAACCCATGTGCCTGTCAGATTGGATATAAAAGGAATTCTCGGCGGATTGAGCGTTATGCTTTCCATCTGCTGCCTGAGTGATTGCAGTATCGGCTCCATCATTTCGGAATGAAAAGCATGCGAAGTACGCAAGCGACGACAGCTGACCCCCATCTCGATAAGCTGGTACTCCAGAAGATCAATGGCCCGGGTTGTGCCCGACACTACACACAGCCGCGGCCCATTAACGACTGCTAACGAAATATGCCTGCCGAGCAGGGGTTGAAGCTCCCTTTCCGACAAGGGAACAGTCAACATCGTTCCTGCCGGCAGTTGCTGCATCAACCGCCCTCTGACGGCGACGATTGTCAGCCCGTCTTCAAGAGAGAAGACGCCTGACAGGCACGCCGCGACATACTCGCCGATGCTATGGCCGATCATCGCTTGCGGGAGGACTCCCCATTGATTCCAGAGTTTGGCCAGCGCGTACTCGAGCACGAACAACGCTGGTTGGGTTATGAGAGTCTGGTTAAGTTTCCCGGCAGCCGCTTGGGCATCTTCGCTGCCCGGATACAGCACGTCGCGCAGGTCAAGCCCGATCTGAGGGATAAGCATCTTTGAGCAATAATCTATCTGCTCACTGAATGCCGTTTCCGTCTGGTATGCTTCCAGTCCCATGTTGACGTGCTGTGAACCTTGACCGGGAAACATGAATATCACCGGCCTGCTGCCGGAGTCGTTGAATGAAGTGAACACGGGCTTTGGCTCGCGCCCTTCGAGCGCTTCTATCGCAGTCTCAACGGCGCGGCATAGCACAAACCGGCGGTAGGGGAACGACCTCCGACCGACTTGCAGGGTATATGCAACATCAGGAAGGTCAGTCTCTGGGATTTCCTTCAAGCGCTCGACAAGATTTGACGTCGCGGACTCCAACGCAGAGCTTGACTTCGCCGATAACATTATCAGAGTATCACGCCTGCATGGCGCCGCTGCCACAAGGTCGGGCGCTTCCTCCAGCACGACGTGCGCATTGGTTCCCCCGATGCCAAATGAGCTGACGCCGGCGCGGCGGGGGCTGCCATTTGTCTTCCAGTCGCACAGCTCCCGATTGACGAAGAACGGACTATTCGCGAAATCGATCTGCGGATTAGTTTGCTCGTAATGCAAGCTTGCGGGCAGTAACTTGTGCTTGAGCGCAAGAACAGCCTTGATCAGTCCTGCGATGCCGGAGGCGGTATCCGCGTGCCCTATGTTTGATTTTACCGAGCCGATTGCACAGAAACCCTTCTTCTGAGTTCCGACAAAGAAGGCTTGTGTTAAAGCTTCGATTTCGATCGGATCACCCAATCCTGTCCCGGTTCCGTGTGTCTCGATGTGGGTAATGCTTTCGGGGCCGAGGTTAGCCATGGCCATCGCTTCGGCAATCACTTTGGCCTGACCGGCTACGCTCGGCGCGGTGTAGCCGACTTTCATCGAGCCGTCATTATTCACCGCCGAGCCTTTGATAATCGCGTAGATGCTGTCACGGTCTGCAATGGCGTCAGCCAGCCGTTTCAGCGCCACGACTCCGACTCCGCTGCTTCCCACGGTGCCCTGAGCTCTTGCATCAAAGGCCCTGCAATGTCCATCGGGCGAGAGTATCCCGCCTTCCTGATAGTAATATCCTCTGGCCTGCGGTATGCGTATCGAGACCCCGCCAGCTAGGGCCAAGTCACATTCGCCGTTGAGCAAGCTTTGATAGGCCAGGTGGACAGCGACCAGAGACGTCGAACACGCGGTTTGTACATCGATGCTCGGTCCGCGCAGGTTCAACTTGTAAGATACTCTTGTCGTCAGGTGATCTTTATCGTTTCCAAGCGCCGCTTGAATGGCGCCTGCCGACTCAATAGACTTTGGGTCCGAAAAAAGCAGGTTGATCAAATAAGAATTCAACCCGGTACCGGCATATAGACCGATCAACCCCTCGTAAGTCTCCGAATCATAGCCGGCGGTTTCGAGCGCCTCCCATGCGCACTCAAGAAAGAGGCGATGTTGCGGGTCTATGATTTCCGCCTCTTTGGGGGTGAAGCCAAAGAAGGAGGCATCAAACATTTCTACCCCCTCGATCACGCCCCCCGCCTTCACATAATTTGGATCGCTCAGCGCATCGGGGTGAACGCCGGCAGACAACAGGTCCTCATCAGAAAAAAATGATATAGACTCAACTGCTCCCCTCAGGTTTTGCCAAAACTGTTCGACGTTCTTCGCCCCGGGGAATCGACACGCCATCCCGATTATGGCGACTTCCGAAGCGTAGAACTGATCGGGCTTGCCGGCGTCGCTCACTTCATGCTCCGTCGATCCCTCTGCCTCATCTCCCGCTGCCTCTTCATGGATTGTCTGCGAGTCTTGCCTCGGTCACTCTCTAAATGCAAAGCGAGGGGCTCGGTTTCCTGCCGGCTCAGGTGTTTCGCCAGTGACTCGATAGTCGGGTACTTGAACATTTCGATCGCTGAAATCTCACGGTCAACAATTCTCCCGAGCCTGGAGAGGACCCGCATCATAAGCAATGAATGTCCGCCGAGATCAAAGAAATTGGCATGCACACCAACCTTGTCTACCTGGAGCACGTCTTGCCAGACAGCGGCAATTGCGCGCTCCATCTCTGTGCCCGGTGTTACATAAGCCGCTTCTAAATCAGAGCGAGCACTCTGCGGGTCAGGCAGGGCTCGGCGGTCCACTTTTCCGTTTGGTGACAAGGGCAGGTTTTCCAGCTTGATGAACCATGACGGGACCATATAGTCGGGCACTTCACTTCTCAAATTGCTTCGCAATTTGTCGGTCGTCATTTGATCGTGGTCCGTGGTAACATAGGCGACCAACCTGCTTTCGCCCGCCTTACCCTCGTGCACAACCACGTAGGCATCCCGCACGTGGGGACGACGAGCCAGCACTGCCTGAACCTCTGCCAAATCGACGCGAAAACCACGTATCTTTACCTGATTATCGATACGCCCCAGAAACTCTATGTTGCCGTCGGGCAAGTAACTGGCGAGGTCGCCTGATTTATATAGCCGCGCGCCGGGCTCCTTGCCGAAGGGGTTTGGAATGAATTCCTGCGCCGTCAGTTCAGGCCAATTAGAGTATCCTCGCGCCAGCCCCGCGCCGCCGATGTGTAGTTCGCCGCGCACGCCGATAGGAACCGGATTACCTTCAATATCCAGCAAATGGACTTGTACATTGGCGATGGGCCGCCCGATGTGAGCCCTTATGTTCCCGTAAGCATTCTCGGCTATCGTTGCGCAAACGGTAGCTTCCGTTGGCCCATAGGCGTTTAAGAAGCGTCGCCCGCGCGACCATCTTTCGACCAGGGCGGATGAACAGGCTTCTCCTGCGGCGATCAACGTCTTCAAGGACGATAATTCTTCATAAGGAAGAGCGGCCAGCATCGATGGCGGGAGCGTCACTGTGGTAACACAGAGATCGCGCAACAGGGCCATTAATTTCGACCCGGACATCAGCGTCTGATTATCCACCAGGCAAAGTGATGCTCCCGATAGCAACGCGGTGAATATCTCAGAGACCGAGGCGTCGAAGCTGAACGAGGCGAACTGCAGTTCGCGACTGTCGGGCGCGAGTTCAAATGCTCTTATCTGCGCTTCAGCCAGGTTGCACAGTCCACGATGTTGTAACAGTACACCCTTGGGCCTGCCTGTCGATCCCGATGTGTAGATCACATAAGCGAGGTTATCGGCTGTAGCCGAACGGGGCAGGTCCTCCTTGCTTTGACCGGCAATCTCGACATCAGGCCGGTTCAGGCATACCACCCGTGCTCCCGCATTTGGGAGATTCTTCGCCAGGTAGTCCCCGCTCACTATCAACTTTACTTGAACCTCCTCGATCATCAGCTCAAGCCTGTGAGCCGGGTAGGTAGGGTCGAGGGGCAGGTAAGCTCCGCCAGCCTTTAGTATGCCCAGTAAGGCGACAATCAGTTCGATGCTGCGATCGAGGTAGACCCCAACCACTTCCTCCGGTCCGACTCCGAGGCCCGCAAGATGACGCGCTAGTTGATTGGCCCGCGCATTAAGCTCCCCGTAAGTCAACCAAACGTCGCCTAATATGACTGCTACGGCGTCGGGCGCTTGCCTCACGCGGCTTTCAAACAATTCGTGAATACAAGAGTCATCTGAGGAGCGAGTATCAGTATCATTCCATACTGCCAATTGATGCTGCTCAGCCGCTGTGAGCATCGGCAGGCGAGAAATCTTTTGATCAGGATCCGCGACCACACCTTCGAGCAATGTCTGAAAATGATCGACCATACGTCCGATGGTCGAGGGCTTGAATAAGTCGCTGTTGTAATCGAATGATCCGTTTAGCCGATCACCCGCCTCGGTCAAGTTCAAGGTTAGATCAAACTGCGATGCTCGCGTCTCCACCTCGACCGGAGTCAGGGTGAGACCCCGTACTGTCAGAGATTCTCTCGGCGCGTTCTGAAGTACGAACATAGCTTGGAACAAAGGTGTGTGGCTCAGGTTGCGCTCGGTTTGAAGCTCGGCAACCAGTTTTTCAAACGGGAGGTCCTGATGAGTGTAAGCATCAAGGGCCGAATCGTATACTTGTCTGAGCAACTGTCGATACGTCGGATCATCTGAAAGGTCTATTCGCAGCACCAGAGTATTGGCGAAGAAGCCAATCAGATCCTGGGTCTCTGGTCGCCTGCGATTGGCGATCAGAAAGCCTACGGGGATCTCCCTCTGACCGGTATTGCGATACAACAAAGCGCTGAATGCGGCAAGCAGCGTCATAAACAATGTAGTGCCTTGCTGATGGCTCAGGGCCTTGAGGCGTCCGATTATTTTTTCCGGCAGTGCCAGCGGATGCCTTGTTCCTCGCGACGTTCGAATCGCCGGGCGCGGGTAGTCCAGAGGCAACTCCAGGACGGGAATACCTTCCAGTTGCGTTCTCCAATAAGCGAGTTGAGTCTGTTGCGCTCCTTCTTGCAGCCATCGTCGCTGCCAAACCGCAAAATCGGCATATTGAATTGGAAGTTCAAGCAATGATGACGGCTCGCCCTTGCAGAAGGCTTCATACAGCGACACAAATTCTCGAATCAGTAATGCCTGCGACCAGCCGTCAAAGACTATGTGATGTATCACCACCACAATCACATGGTTATTTCGCTCCAACCGCAGCAAGGCTGTCCGAAGCAAAGGACCCTTGGTCAGATCAATCGCCTGTCGAGCTCGCTCGCTGACCAGACGCAGCATTTCCGCCTCGCGATCGCTTTCTCCCAACTCGCTAAGGTCTATGACCGGAAGGGGCATGGCGCGAGGCGGAGCAATAATCTGCACAGGTTCTCCATCGACAGTACTGAAGGTCCCTCTCAGTACTTCATGCCGCCTGACAATCTCATTAAAGGTGCGCTCCACGACCGGTACGTTAAGCTCTCCGGTTAGGCGTACCGCTGAGGTTACGTTGAACAACGGCCGTCCGGGCTGCAACTGTTCCAGGAACCAGATCCGCTCCTGCGCGTACGATAGAGGGCTCGGGACGGGCACGCCTTGCTGCTTTGCTATAAGCTCGGCGAGTATCTCTCGCTGTTGCTCTGTGGAAAGATCCGCAATACTCTTCCTCGAAATCACTTCTTTCCCCACTCTCCACCCATCATACTAATGAACAGCGAGTGGGCCTCATCGTCTGAAAGTTCGTCGATCTGATTCTGGATTAGTTCACTATTCGCTCTGTTGATTCTTTCGATTGGGGGAAGATCTCTGAAGACCTGTTCAGCTTGGACCCGTTCGACGGCCGAAGCCACGCTGGAGACAGTCGGCCTTTCGAAAAGGCTGCGCAAGGAGAGTTCTACGCCGAAGCATTTTTGAACCATGGAAGCGACTCGCGTGGCCAGCAGGGAGTCTCCCCCCAGAGTGAAGAAGTTGTCGTGAATGCCCACCCGGTCTACACTCAGCACCTGCCTCCATATCTCCGCCACCTTCCGCTCTGCGTCCGTCCGCGCTCCCACATACTCCTCCCCTAACTCTTCCTGCTTCAT
>Ga0114129_10006807_pt1 | contig 16233 bp, 14 predicted proteins | sample RhiMetdeltSRZDD1_FD_80071 | JGI IMG/M metagenome (GOLD analysis project Ga0114129, IMG submission 80071) | Populus rhizosphere microbial communities from Tennessee, USA - Rhizosphere MetaG P. deltoides SRZDD1 (version 2) (version 2) | ecosystem: Host-associated > Plants > Roots > Rhizosphere >... | reverse complement strand
TTGCCGGGTCACGCGCCGTTAACTTCGGATAGGTTTGGTCGCGCATCGAGCGTGTCCGGTGGAGCGAAGAAGCTTCGCTATCGCGCAAGTGGCAAATGACCTCCACTACCGACCAATCTTCATCTCCATCGCTGGTAGTTGCGGATCGTTCGGGTGAATAATGGCGGAGCAATGCCTGAAGTGTTTCAGGCGTTGCTCGATAAGCATCGAGTAGATCCTGAATGGTATTGTACATATTGTGTTTCTCCTCTAACGTTGAATCTTCCAAAACCAGCGCGGGGCTTGATTCTTATATTCGCGATACGCTTCGCCGAAGCGCGCCTCCAGGGTATGTTCTTCACGTGGTATATGAACAAAATTGAAGAACGCGCCCGCGGTCACAAATGGTATCAGAACTGCGACACTCCCGTAAAAGATCGTCCAGCCCGGTAAGAGTGCCAGTTCAGAGAGATACATTGGGTGGCGCGAAAAAGCATAAGGCCCGCGCCTTATCAAATAACTTGGAGTTAGAGCCAGTGCTACCCTCTCGGGGGCCTGAGCAATGTGCAGTACCATTAACCAAATGAGGCAGATGGTTGCGATCCCGACCGGGATCAGCCCGATCAGATTCCAAGGGCCTGGATGATTCGCCGCCCATCCACACCGAGGCAGAAACAACGAAATTGCCCAGGGAGCTACACAATAAAATAGCGGAACGCCAATTAGCCAAAAGACGAGAGCAACAATAATGGCCAGCCAGCGGGGAATACTCGCTCTTTTTGACGACTGGTTGGAATTTTCACTTCTGCTCAACACGTTGCACTCTATCTTTCAGATGACCATTGAACAGCGAGCTTCGTTCCAGGATGGCTGGCAGGATGAACAGCTTTACGATATCCAGGTGTTGTGTTAACTCAGGAAAGGTTGCATTCCCTGTCATCACCACTACAAGATCCGAATCGGGAACGACATAAATGAACTGCCCGCCGGCCCCGGCGGCATAATAGGCAGCATGACCTTCCACTGTGGATACCCACCACAAATACCCATAGTCATCGTTCAGAATATCAGCTTCCGTATGCTTTTGTGTGGACACCTGAATCCATTCAGCAGGCACCAACTGTTTGCCATCCCAGAGTCCCTGATTCAGATAAAGATATCCTATCTTAGCCATCTCTCTCGGTCTGAGTGACAAGCCGTCCGAACCCACATTATTACCTTGAGGATCGGTTTCCCAGGGTGGGGCAGGAATTCCTAATGGTTGAAATAGATATTGGTTTCCGAATTCCAGTGCGGTCATGTGGGTTGTCCGAGTGAGGATTCCAGACAATAGATGGGCAGCTGAGTCACTGTAGTGAAAGACTTTTCCAGGAGTATCTGATATTGATTGTTCCAGTGTAGACTTAATCCAGTCGTCACCGTAATTTGTTTCGCGCTCCAGGCCCGACGTCATGGTGAGCAGGTGTTCAAGAGTTACTTCGCTAATCGTAGGATCGGTGTTCGAGATAATATACTCGGGATAGAAATCCACTACTTTTTGGTCCAGGCTTTTGATGTACCCTCCCTGGAGCGCAACGCCGATCAGGGCTGAGATAATGCTCTTGGTAGTGGATGCTATCTCCTGATAATCATTCGGCGTGGCTTGATAATATTCTTCAAAAATAAGATAACCGTGTCGAATTACCAACACACTCCACATATGCGGCAGGTTTTCCTCGATATGCTCGCGAAGTAAATAGAAATGCGCGGAATCCATCCCCTGTTCCTCAGGTGTAGACTCTCGCCAGTCAGTGATAGGCCAATAGCCTCGCTGAACTGGCGTGGGCGCGGGGCTACAACCCGCTAATGCGATCATGCTAATGATGATAATTAGATTCGTAACAATGCTTCTACTTAACAGGGAAAGTTTCGTAAATTTCATTCCTTTCTGGAGATGATCATCCCATTCCCGCGTCTCGAGCGCGCAGGACGGCTTGGGCTCGATCTGCGACCTGTAATTTGCTGAAGATATTGGTGATGTGATTGCTCACGGTCTTGCCACTGATCACCAGCTTCTCGGCAATATCCTTGTTACTGGCGCCCTGTGTCATGAGCACAAGAACTTCTCGTTCTCTATCAGTAAGTTCGGGGAAAACAGTAGCAGAAGCATTAGATTGAGGCCTTGTTCCAAGGCTCTGGAAAAAAATCATCATGCGAGCGGCAATCGCCGGGCCAAACACAGCCTGACCACCAGCCACAGCGCGAATGGCTTGAAGGATTTCATCGTGATGGGCTCCTTTCAGCACGTAACCGCGGGCACCAGCTTTCATCGCTGCGAAGACAGAGGCATCGTCTTCCAGCATCGTCACCATGATAATTCCCAACGTTGGATGCTCCTTCAAAATACTCCGAGTAGCTTCGATTCCGTTGACTCCCGGCATATTGATGTCCATCAGAATCACTTCGGGTTGTGCAGCCCCAATTTGGGCAATGGCAGATTCGCCATCTGCGGCTTCACCCACCACTTCGATATCGGGTGTGACATTGAGCAACGCGCGCAATCCTTCGCGAAAGAGAGTGTGGTCATCAGCAATGAGAATACGAATTTTTTTCATGGGGGCATCTACTGTTTGAAAGAATGTATAACAAGATTTTCACTAATAGGTAAAGTGGCAGCGATATAGGTGCCACCCGCATCTGACTCGACTTTCAACCTACCGCCCAGTTCTTCTGCGCGTTCGCGCAGCGAGCGTAGTCCAACTCCGGCGCGTCGATCAGGCGGCAAGCCGATCCCATCATCCTGAATTTCGATTTGAAGAAAGTCCTTTGAGCCGGTCTGCGTCAGCGAGAATCGAATGGCGCAATGATGTGCTTGTGCATGACGAATCACATTCGTGAGCGCTTCGAGCACAATCCGATAAGCTGCTACCTCCACCGAAGCCGATAATGGAGGCAGACATTCCACTGGCTCCGTGATTTCGATCTGTAAGGTCGGGCCTCTATCCAGCCCGGCCACCTGATCGCGGATAGCCGCTACTAATCCTAACGCATCCAACGCGGGTGGGCGCAATCCGTATACCAAACGACGGACCTCTTCTACGGTGGATTGATTTTGTGTCATAACTTGTTCGAGTAAGGGGATGGCAGAAGCCGGATCTTTCTCCAAGAGTTGTTTGGCCGCGGCAAGTTTGAGACCCTGGCTGGCGAGGTTTGGACCCAATCCATCGTGCAGGTCCCGTCGCAGACGACGACGCTCTTCTTCACGCGCCGCAACCAGTCTTTGGCGTGAGCGTTGAAGATCTGTTGTGAGTCGGACAGCATAGGCAGCGATGCCCGCCTGGCGCGCCAGATCGTTAAGCAACTGCCGTTCACCGGGCGTGAAATAATTCCCAGGCGCGCGGGGCGCGAGGAGCAGTTCGCCCACAGGTTCACCTTGATAGATCAGCGGCAGATCGATGGGTTCATTCCTCAGGTTTCCAAACTCGGCTTCCATTTTGAACTCTCCCTCCCTGTTCAATGAGATCCCCACATAAGGCAGTTTCAGTGTCTGGGCGACCGTTTCGACAATCGTAGACAACACCGATTCTGGCGCGTATGCGGCTTCGAGGCGTTTACCTAAACGCGAAAGCACAGCATAAGGATCATCACGATCGCCGTACATTAGGCGGTTAATGGCACGGTGCAGGTGATGACGTAAAGGTTGAACAAGTACAGCAACAAGCCCCGTTGCCAGGATGGATATGAGCAGGTTACTACGCCCTTGGATGGCCGTTCCGATAACGCCGACTACGATCACGTATATACCCACGAGCATAGCTGTGAGCAGACTGTAGACCAGGGTACGGTTGATGATGACATCAATATCCCATAGACGGTAGCGAGAAATCGAGATACCAAAGCAAACGGCGCCAAAGAGTACACCTAGGTAGTAGAGCGGCTCATAGACACTAATAATGAATAGCTCAAAGAATCCCGGTTGCGAGAATTGCCAAAGGATATCTAACCCTATTTGGAATACACTTCCAACTACCACAGCTATCATCACCCACTTGAGCTGCTGGCGTTGGAGGGGTCCAGCATCATGTCGATAGCGGAAAATCATGGCATAAATACCCACAATTATCAACAGAGTATTAAGGGGCCGCGCAATAAATTTGCTCCAAAGTGAGTCGCGAAAAGAAACTATAGGATACGCAAACATGAAATCATAAATATTGAGGCCTACCCACAGGATAAGCAACCAACGCGTCCAACGCGGCACAAAGCGTCCATCAGGGAAGAGGCAAAAGATTATCACAGGGGCTGTGTTGCCAAGGGAACGAAGGAATGCGTCTGGCAGGTGCCAGTTTGGATATCGAATTAATAAATTGTCGAGCATATGTGGATTGGCTGTACTTCCTGCCAACACCAGTACCAGGGAAAAGAGAAGAGCGACAATATTCCCTGACTTACGCCAGAACACCAGGCACCCAAGTAGAATCAATGGCAAAGCTGCGACCGTGGCAATTGGTGTATAAAAATTAGCAAGGTCATCCCAAGTCAAACCAAGCTGATGGAGGGCATTTTCGGTAGGAAAACACTTGAGTTGAAGATTTGTTAGCAATGCACTGCAAGGCGCCCGAAGGACGTTATCCTGCTCCACTGTACCTATCACGAACAAACTGATAGACAGCAGAGCGATGAGAATCCAAATAATTCGGGCAAGCCAAATCCATAAACCTCGCAAGGTAGGCAGAGCGGATGGTGCTGCTGCTCTAATCATCATTTCTTCTCTATAGGCGTCTGTGGCGCTAAATTCTCTGGAAGGAATGCTCCACCCAACGGAAAAATTGCCAAGACGCGTGTAAGCCCAGGTTGTGACTCAACGGTCAGCCTGCCATCCAATTCGGCTGCACGTTCACGCATCGAATGCAGTCCAATGCCAGCCCTCAGGTCACGCGGCAGGCCTATTCCATCGTCAGCAATTTCAATTTGAAGTGTCGCGTTTGAGCCGTTTTGAGCAAGTGAGAATCGAATGGCGCAATGCCTGGCTTGTGCATGTCGAATCACATTGGTCAGCGCTTCCAATACAATCCGATAAGCTGCCACTTCCACTGCTGCTGATAAAGGAGGTAATCCGTCCTGAGATTCTGTGATCTCAATCTGTAAACTGGACTTTCCCTCCATTCCAGCCACATAATCACGGATGGCGGCTACCAAGCCCAATTCATCGAGCGCAGGTGGCCGGAGATCATATACCAAGCGACGGACATCTTCCACAGTGGATTTGTTTTGAACCATCACTTGTTCAAGTAATGGGACAGCAGATGACGGATCCCTCTCTAAGAGTTGTTTGACGGCTGCGAGTTTGAGACCCTGGCTGGCAAGGTTGGGACCCAGCCCATCATGGAGGTCGCGTCGCAGACGACGGCGTTCCTCTTCACGTGCGGTCACCAGTCTTTGGCGCGATCGTTGTAAATCAGCGGTGAGGTTCACCGCGTGAACAGCCATACCTGCTTGATGAGCGATATTTTCCAGCAGGTGCCGATCCATCGGACTCAACGCTTCCCCAGATCCACGCCGCGCGACTACCATTTGACCGATCGTTGCGGATTGAAAGATAAGTGGAAAGCGCATTAGATCCACGGTCGGATTGCCGTAAACAATTGTCAGGGCAGTCACGTCGTTCGAGCCAGCCCCAGATGTCGACTCAGAGTCGAGGCGGTGGTTGGTTGTCTCGATCGAAACATACGGGAGTTTGAGCGTCTGGGCGACCGTTTCGACCAGAGAAGGAAGAACTGCGTCCGGCGCTAGCGTCCCTTCCAAACGCTCACCCAAACGCGAAAGCACTGTGACCGGGTCATCTCGCTCACCGTACATCATGCGGTTGACACCGCGTTGCAGGCGATCGCGTAAGGGTTGGACCAGCACGGCAACCAGACCGGTTGCCAGAATCGAGATGAGCAGATTGCTGCGCCCTTGAATGGTCGTTCCCAGAGTACCCACCACGACTACATAAATTCCAATCACACTCATACTGAGCGCACCATACACCAGTGCGCGGTTGATAATGATATCAATGTCCCACAAGTGGTAGCGCAGAATGGCAATTGCAATTGCAATAGGTAATAGAAGCATGAAGAGTTGAATCACTGGATAGCCGATCAAATCAAATAGCACAGTCGGATTACCCGGTTTTATTGGATTCCAGGGTTGTGCCACATAAACTAGAGCAAGCAAACCCAGTGCGGAGGCAACCATGCCAAGCACCACCCATTTGGTCTGTTGACACTGCGTTGCACTAGAGTGATGGCGATAGCGATAAATTTGAGCGATCAGGCCAACGGTTAACCAGCCAGCAATAATCCCAAATCCTTTTTGAAAGGACATTTTCCATGGATACAAGCGGGGATCCAACCATTGTGCAACTAGCCATAGAACTCCGATAAGCATAAAAATTGACGTCCAGCGAGGCACAAACTTCCCATCAGGAAAGAGACAGAAGAACAAGACCAAGTCAAACAGTACGAAAGCAAACCAAAGATCCAGAGCGGGTCGCCAAACTGGTTGGTTCGCATAAACGAGAAGAACATTATCGGATATCCCCACGAGCAGCAAAATAAAGCTTAGGGAAGCCAACAGTGCCAGCCAATCATTGGACTTACGGCGGAAGATCACTGCTGCGATTCCAATGCAGATCAAAGCGAAAATTACTTCCACGGCGATGATATACGTAGTGATGAATTTAGCGGAGAGTCCGAGTTGAGCCAGAGCAACCGGATTTTCGCCGGCAAGGTAAAGCGTATACTCGCGCGTCGGATAATTCCCCGTGCGCACTTTCAGCGTGACCGGTGCTCCAATTTTGTCAAGTGGAATCAGGTCGTCCAATATTTGACCCGGTTCAGCTTGTGGTGGGACACCATTCACAGCAACCAACACGTCACCTTCCAGTACACCCGCGTTATAGGCTGGGAAATCCCACCACGGTGATAGCGTGATTTGGCCCGCATGATCCCCAATCAGTTTTGCCCCAAGCCTGGGCTGATACGCATCGCGTGAAACTTTGGCTCGCAATGGGATTCCTTTGATGAAGAGGCCCACAGCTAAAACGACCAGCGCCAGCCATATCATGCGGGCCAGAACCAACCAAGCGTCCGACAAAGTGGTGAGACTCGATGTAGTATCTTGAGATGTGGGGAGAGAGTTACTATTCATTACATATCCTATCAACGTAGGCAGTCCGGCTGGTCCAACAGCCAATCCCTGGCAGCAAGTATGACCGGGTCATTGTCCTCGCCAAAGAGACTCCAATTGATTACTATGATTTCATTGGGCGTGATCGGACCATCATATACCTGACCCGTTCGATCCACAGAGAAAGCCCCACTGACGCCAAGCCATGCTCCGTCGCTTAAGCCTGTCCAATAGACAAGAAATGGCGACCCACCAGTTGGCTCTCCGAATGAACGAACCTTGGCGCGTCCCTGGAACGTTACCATGGCCAGTTCCCCTGCAGCCATCGTGGCGCGGCTCGTCAGCAACGCAACCGGAGGCAGAGACTGCTTCAGTTTGTAAATCTGGCCTTCCACGAGACTCTCCTCTCGTTCCTGATTACCCCAGAATACCTTGGCATCCTGATACTTCCACAATTCACGTGTGCCGTCGAGATAGCGAAATCCACCAACCTCCCCTTCACCCAGGATAGGTCCTATGGCAGCAATGTAAGACCAGATGTCTCCGCTATGGTTGCGTCGCAGATCGATGATCCAGCCACACGCTCCTGCCTGATCTGCCTCACGGATAAGCTGTTGGGCAAGGGTCGGATAGCGCTCTCCCGCACCCGATTCGACCCGTAATTCAAGGTAGCCAACCCCACCTTGCTCGGTACGAATGAGTCGCCCAATTGGTTTTGACTGTTGGGGAGGCGACATCACCTTCTTCAGTTGCACAGTGATCGGTTCGGCCTGACTAGCTCGCCGAACGGTCATTTGAATTGTTAGATCTTTATACATTTCCAGGAACGGTGTACCCTGAAATGGTCGAGGAGGCTCACCGTTGATTGTTTCGATGACATCGCCCACGCGCAGTCCTACTCGATCAGCAGGGCCGTCGGCGCTCATCCACATGATGATGGCCTCTGGATAGAAAGCCATCATGCCGGGGTCAGCATAGGGTTTATTTACCTCATCAGGAGTACTAAACCAGGTAACAGAGTCCCTCAATTGCTCCATTACAAACAACATAGCAGGATAGGTATCCGCCGTCGTCTGTGGATTGGGTGCCAGATTAAGCGCCTGCTCTCGAACTGTTGCCCAATCCACAGTGTTGATCTTGACGGAGTGTGTTTCGATCCAATCAAGCGCGTTGGAAAGGTATTCATCGGGTGGCTGGGGAGGCTGCGTTGGAATTGTCTGTGCTGTGCAGGAAGACAATATCGCCGTAAAGACAATCATCAGGATTTTGAATGAACAGAATCTGTACATAGAACTGCTCCAATTCCGTTCTTATGGCGATGGTGGCGTTGGTATGGGAACCGGTACAACAGAGGGCTCGCTTCCCACAGCTGAGGATGGGACCGGCGTCTCGGATGAGATTGGTTGAACTGTGGCGGGCGGCGTTGGAATCGGAATAGGGATGACCGAATTTTGTACGACAGATACAAAGTCAACGGGATTCGTATCTCGGGTTGTTGAAAATACTATAACCAGAATCCTGCTGGCAATCAAGGCCAGACTTATCATCATTAAAATCACTCTGATCGATTGGACAGGTCGGTCCTGTATAACATTTGGGTAGTTGAGTGCGGTCGTAGACATAGCGTTTTCCTTTCTTCATTGCTGCACTCACTATAAGCGAAAGGTATACCCGTTGTCATGAGAATTATCCCCATCTTCGAGTCTTATTTTGGTGCCTAAATCATGGGTGAATCTCCCAGGCCGAAGCATTTTAAGCTCGTTTTCCGGCCAAGAAAAAGCTGATTTGCAGGAAGAACAATTATCTGGGGTTGTCAGGTGTCGATGTTTTGCAGGTACCAAGAATCAGGCATGGTGGGAGAGTAATGAACGGAGTAATGACTACGGGACGTGGTTCAGTTGGAAGGAAAACGACCTGAGTACGTGGTGTAACCGAAATGGGGAAAGATATGGGAAAATTGGGTGTACTCGTCAATGTGGGTGTTGGCGAAGGCGTAGCAGTTAATGTATCCGTAGCCGTTGGAGTAGATGTAGGAGTGAAGTTAAAAGTAAGCTTGGGAGTAAAAGTAGTTGTAGACCTAAATGTTGGAGTAATAGAGGATGAAGGTACCACTCTTCTGACTTCCTTTGGCATTGCAACTGCGATGATCATTACCGACAGAAATAATAACGTGAGCAGAGCTAAACCACCAAGAAGCCAACGCAGGCACCCTCGTTTGCCTGTCTTGAGCGCGGCTATGTGTCCTGTTTGCAATAATACAAAATGACGATCACCACTTAATCTCAGTGCATCGATGCCCTTGGTAATTAAACGAGCGTTGCGATTGAGCGCCGCGGTCTTTATCTGGTAAGCCGCAGTTGCCGGCATGCTGACGAATGCATGTACACTGCCAGCGGTGAGTTTCTCAAGACGAATATGAGCACGTGGGGTACTCGTAAAGTCGGCGATCAAATCCAGCAATTGCTCTTGTTTTTCATGACCAAACTGTGAGAGGTTCAATCCTTTAAGGACGAATTCGACTTCACGTATGTCAGGTGTTTTAGCGCCTGGTCTGGGCTGGTGAGTCCGGAGTACTTCGACCAGTTCAAGATATTTTGCTTCTTGATCGTTGTAATATTCAATCCACTGAATGCCAGCCAGTTGATAGCGGAGTCTGTCGGATAGTTCAACGGGCGCAAGCAACACCGGAACAATCTCTTTGGTCGAGCCTTCGGCCAGATCCGCTTCTTTGCGGACATTCTCAGAAGCCACCGAGGCAGAGGAAAGCATAAGTACAAAAGCATAGGCGTCATCAACAGCTTTGACAATTGCCTCGCGCCATAGATCACCACCCTTGATTTCCTCCCGGTCAATCCATACATCCAGGCCATCTTCGATCAGACGTGCAACCATCTTATCAACAATTGCCTTGTCCTTTCGGGAATAGCTAACAAAAACATGACTCATGGTAGAACCTAATCGCTCACTCTATTATCATTTTGCAACTGACGTTTCAACATGAAAATTCACGAACCATCTATATGTATTGGCTTCTGTATGCGCCGCGCCATATAGCACATGTGCGCCAGGAGTGGGGTTTAGGAGCACTACATTCCAGGCCTTTATCTGCCTGAAGATTTCTCGAATGGGAGAAGGGCGAGCAGCGAGATCTGGCAAAACAAAGTCATACGTGCCGAAGGCCTCCAAATCCACCGATTGTCCATCTACGGATAATTCCCAACTCAACTCCGACCAATCTAACGCTTGCAAAGCGGGATCCACCAAACCAAAAGTATGGCCAATGGCGAGCTTGGATAATCGTGGAACCTGACAATTCATGCTTTTGATACCCTCATTTTCTGAAGCGGGCGCGCAGAAGGCCCAGAGTGGGGGCGCCTGCGCTACACCAGTAGTGATGACCATGCTACCAATTTCGTCACCAGGCTTGAGCATTGAAATCTCTGTGGATTCATTTATTAGCTGACAGGCCATCAAAACAGCAATCCATAAGCTGAATTTCAACAACGAGATTTTCTTCATTTTCATCTCCTGATTGGAAAGAAGAAAATTTCAATGTCGTCGACTGTAGACTCATCTTATAGAAACCAGTTGTGACTGTCATGAGAGTTAATCCTATTTTTGGACCTGTTTTTCACCCGCCAGGCCATAGGAGAATTTCCTAAGAGAAGCATTCGCTGAATCGGGAACCAGCGTCAACGCGGAAAGCGGGACGCCACAGACCTCAGCATCTTTTGCATAACATTATTAACTTGAGAATTATCGTTTTCAGGAGAAGATGCGAGCCTTCATCCAATCATTTGAGTTATGAAAGTCAGCCACCGCAGTACCCGGATGAACGAGCTCATCAAAGAGGGGACGATCAGCATCGTCGAACTTCTTATCCAAGATGACCAAAGCATCCTCCAGGTGGGCCAATGTGCGGGGCCCGATGATGGGAGAGGTGATACCCGGTTGATCCTTGATCCACAGCAGAGACAACTGTGAAGCGGTCAGCCCGCGTTCCTGAGCCATCTCGCTCACGGCCCGACCAATATCAATGCCGCGTTGGGTAATCCGCGCTTTCACCATGTTATTGTCCCAGCGATGAGCGCGTGAATCTTCCGGATAATTGTCCGTTTCAGGATAGCGACCTGCCAATATGCCCATCGCCAAGGGTGACCAGGGGATGATAGCAAGATCATATTTTTGACACAACGGAACCAGTTCATTCTCGATTCGGCGATCCAACAAGTTATAAGGAGGCTGCTCGCTGATATACCGATTCAATCCATAGCGCTCGCTGATCGATAAAGCCTCCATCACCATCCAGGCGGGATGCGTGGAACAGCCAATATAGTGGACTTTCCCAGCATGGATCAGGTCATCGAACGCCCGCAATGTTTCTTCCTGCGGGTGCGTCAAGGGAGGGCGATGCAATTGATACAGGTCAATGTGATCGGTTTGCAGGCGTCGCAGCGAATCTTCACAGGCTTTAATGATATGGTAGCGAGTCCCACCGCCTTCATTGGGCAAATCGCCCACGCGGCTGAACACCTTAGTAGCCAGCACGATCCGCTCACGCAATTTATGCTCTTTCAGAAACCGTCCTGTGATGTTTTCGCTTTCACCTTTGTTATAGACGTTGGCCGTATCAAAAAAGTTGATTCCAGCATCAAAAGCTTTCTGCATGATTGCAAAAGAATCTTCTTCATTGGTTGAGCCGCCAAAATTCATAGCCCCGAGGCATAACGGCGAGACCATCACTCCAGAACGACCTAGTCTACGATATTCCATGGTTCACATCCTTTATTTTTTAATTGAGAAAGCTGATTGATCTTATGGGATTATATCGAAGGTTTATTGTTTTTTATGATGGATGAGTTTATACTACCAATCGTTATAACTATGCCCCTAACCGATCTCACCAAATCCCTACTAGTTGAGAAGAGACCATGCAACCCCTCCATAACATTCGAATTTTAGATATTACCCGCGCCCTGGCCGGACCTTATTGCACGATGATGCTAGGAGATTTGGGCGCGGACGTGATCAAAGTGGAACGGCCCGGCATCGGCGACGAAACGCGCGGTTGGGGACCTCCTTTTGTGGGCAAGCCGTATGGTCCTTACCCCGGGGAATCCGCTTATTTTATTGCAACGAACAGAAACAAACGCAGCGTGACCGTCAATATCCAAAGCGCGGCAGGGCAGGAAATTATCCGCAAACTGGCGGGGATCTCTGACGTGTTGGTTGAGAATTATCGCACGGGCGATTTGGACAAGTTGGGCCTGGGCTACGCTGATTTGCATCAGCAGTATCCTAAATTAATCTATTGCTCGGTGAGTGGCTATGGGCGCACCGGTCCGTACGCTGATCGCCCCGGGTATGATGCGATCTTGCAAGCCGAGGGCGGGATGATGAGTATCACTGGTCCCATAGAGGGCCCTCCTTCTCGCGCTGGTATCCCAATTATTGACATCACTTCTGGCATGTTTGCCGCCACCGCGATTCTCGCAGCCTTACGCGGGCGCGATCTGACAGGCGAAGGCCAACTGGTGGACATCTCTCTCTTCGATTCGCACGTTGCCCTCCTGACCAATGTGGCCTCCAACTATCTCGTTGGCGGAAAGCCGCCCAACCGGTTAGGCAACGCCCATCCAAACCTTGTCCCGTATGATGCATTTTCTGCCCGCGACGGCTGGTTCATTGTAGGCGTCGCCAATGAAAAACAATGGGGAATTTTATGCGACGCCCTTGCCCGCCCTGATATGAAAACCGACAGCCGTTTTGCTGCCAACCGAGACAGGGTTACCAATAGAGATGTGCTGGTCGCTGAACTTAATCAAATCTTCTCTCAACGGGATGCTAACGAATGGCTGGCAAAGTTAACCAAGGCTGGTCTGCCCTGCGGACGTATCAATTCCATCCCCGAGGTCTTTACCCACCCTCAGGCCCAGGCGCGCTCGATGACCCTGGAATCAGAACACGCGTCTGCCGGGACCGTGAAACTGCCTGGTTTCCCCTATAAATTTTCCCAAACCCCGGCAGAGATTCATAGACCGCCGCCAATGCTCGGCGAACACACCGAGGAAGTGCTTACAAGTTTATTGTATTATTCATCGGAGGATGTGGCTGCTTTGCAAGAAAGAGGAGCAGTATGATTTCACAGACGGGGCAAAGTAAACTCTGAAGTAGGACGTTGCCAAGCAGGCGTTTCGGGGAAACACGATCTGACTCTTCAAACAGAGCAATATCCTGCAAGACATCCAGCGTCGGGTCATGGTACAACACGAGTATCACGAGCACGGAGATATGATGCAGACCAAGGAATGGACGAAAATTGCCCATAATCCCCAGTTGGATGTTGAACTTTTGCATGCCTATTATGTTCAACACGCTTATCCGCGGCACAGCCACGATTATTATGTGCTCAGTCTCATTGAACGCGGACGTCAATCGTTTACGCACAAAGGCACAAAGCATTCCACGCCGCCCGGTGGATTAATTCTAATCAACCCGGGTGCCGTTCATACGGGAGAAGCGGCCGATGCACAAGGTTTCGAATTGCGCGCAATTTACCCATCTCCCTCCGTCATGGAGAACGCCGTCTATGAAATGACAGGGCGACGGGCTCTTCCGTTTTTCAAGGAAGTGCTAGTCGACCATCGCTGGGCGACAAACAATATTTCGTCTCTGCACAAAGCGATTCTGGATGGGGCCAGCCTGCTGGAATGCGAGTCACGCATTTACTGGGTGATGACCCAACTCATTAAGCGGTACGCCGATTTTGGTTCAAGTGAAGGACATCTCGGGAAAGAGAAAAGAGCGATACGAATGGTACGCAATTTTATTGATGAACATTTTGCTGAGACTGTTACCTTGAATAGGCTGGCTCAACATGTCTCTCTCAGCCCGTATTATCTCCTGCGTGCCTTCCGAGAGGAAGTTGGCATGCCACCCTATGAGTATTTGGAAAGTGTGCGCATAAGGCATACACAGCAGCTTATTAGAGCTGGCAAACCCCTGGCAGAAGTCGCTGCCGAGGTTGGATTCAGTAGCCAGAGCCATATGACACGCCAGTTCAAGAAGATCATTGGTGTCACGCCCGGCCAATACGCCCACTACATTGGATACTAACAGCCTGCCTCCTTATGACCACCAGTTTAATCCCCATCCTCTCCTATATCTTGATATCCAGTTTTACACCGGGACCCAGTAATATTTCCAGTGCTTCCATGGCCATCCTGCATGGCTATAAAAATACACTGAGATATCAGGCCGGTCTGGTAGCTGGCGTTTTTCTATTGATGCTATTGAGTGGGTTGCTTTCCACAACGCTTTTGAAGGCTTTTCCTGCCATGGAACCGATCATGCGCTATGTTGGCGCGGCGTACATTCTTTATCTTGCCTATAGGATTCTAAAAGCGAATTACACTTTCAACGAAAATGATAGCAAGGCATTAGGGTTCGTGCATGGCCTCCTGTTGCAGATATTGAATCCCAAACTATTGATCTACGCCTTTACTTTATTCTCTGCCTTCCTTGCCACAATGACAAAAAGCATAACGATCCTGCTGGTGGTGGCAGCACTTCTGGCATTCGTTGCGTTTTGCGCCACATCCACCTGGGCTTTATTTGGCACAGCTATCAAGACTCAGCTTCGTGAGCCGCGTCTGAAGACGGTCATAAATATCCTTCTCTCCCTTTCGTTGGTTTATACGGCAATTTCGCTAACAGGGCTTCTGTGATGGGTGACCTAACGCTAGCAGGAAGGCACTCCAGAATACGTTTATCTCCCAACTCCTGATCACAAGTTCTTAACGAAAGGAACAAAGCTTACAGAGTTTAGCCTGGCGGGGCTGGCTCTGTGAAAGATAAAATATATCCGTTCCTATCACGGAAATAGAACTCCTGTGTGCCGTAGAAAGTGGTATGCAGATCCACCACGATATCTACTTGCTCTCGCAGCGCTTCATACAACTTCTTTAAACCCTCCACTTCGATATAGAAAGTTTGAGAAGCACCGATGGGATGGCCCGTCAGCACAGGGACATTTTCAGATAGACTGGCGCGCGACTGGAACATGAATTCCACTTCATCACGCTGCACGATGGCAAAGTCAAACGGGGGCTGATCGGGCAAAGTCATCAGCACATTGAACCCCAGAACGTCGTGATAGAAAGCCAGAGTTTGTTGCACGTCCTCCACCATCAAATTCGGCGTAAGTTTCTTGAGCTTCATGCTACCTCCAGCGCGGAATACGCTCCGGAATACGTTCATCTCCAAACTCTTGGCAGATCTTCCTCAAGCGCGGATACGCTCCCTGCCACTTCAAATCATTTAGAGTTTCCTTAAGGGGAACATCCGTGCGCAGGGTGGACAACTGGCGGAAGAGCAGCGCTTCCTCCCAATGTTCCTTAAGGTTTTGAGTCAGGCTCACCGCCCGCCCCGCGCTGATGGCAGGTACCTGCCATTTGCCCGCGTCTTTCGGAATGGATTCGATGTGCCCATAGCGTGCCATCACCACCGAAGCAGATTTGGCGCCCCAGCCGGGAACCCCGGGATAACCATCCGCGGAGTCGCCTACCAGTGCCAGATAATCGGGTATTGACTCTGGCTGTACGCCGAACTTTTCCACCACGCCTTTTTCATCCAAAATGATCTCGCGGCGGCGATCCCAGCATACAACCCGCTCCCCATTTACCATTTGAGTCAAATCTTTATCTACCGAGCAAATAATAACTTGCTCCACAGATTTGTTCTTCTTGAAACGCAGGGTTGCTGTAGCAATGGCATCATCCGCTTCAAACTCCACCATGGGCCAAACCACCACGCCCAGTGCCGACACGGCCTTTTCCGCCAATGGAAATTGATCGAGGAGGACCTGGTCAACACCTTCACTGGTTTTGTATCCAGCATACAAATCGTTGCGAAAGGACTCGATCACATGATCAAAGGCCACCCCAACATGCGTAACCCCTGGGCTTCCCAGTAGCGTGAGCAGGCTTCGCAGGAGTCCCAGTGTGGCACCCACCTCCTGGCCATTAGGAGCCGTCTTGGGAGGCGCGCCAAAGTGGTTGCGGAACAATTCATACGTGCCATCCACGAGGTGAATTTTCATTG
>Ga0114129_10006803_pt1 | contig 16237 bp, 10 predicted proteins | sample RhiMetdeltSRZDD1_FD_80071 | JGI IMG/M metagenome (GOLD analysis project Ga0114129, IMG submission 80071) | Populus rhizosphere microbial communities from Tennessee, USA - Rhizosphere MetaG P. deltoides SRZDD1 (version 2) (version 2) | ecosystem: Host-associated > Plants > Roots > Rhizosphere >... | reverse complement strand
GATCGTCGTCGCGCTCGGCGCGCTGACCTACGCACGCAATGCGGAGTTCGCGAGCGAGGAACGTCTCTATGCCGCCGACGTCGCGCGCCGGCCGGCGAACGCTCGCTCGCGCAGCAGCGTCTCGGCCTCCGCGAGACGGCCCTGCTCGATGAGGATCGAGGCGAGATTGCTGCGCGCGCGCGCGTTCGCCGGCCGGCGCGCGACGTCGGCGGCATAGAGGCGTTCCTCGCTCGCGAACTCCGCATTGCGTGCGTAGGTCAGCGCGCCGAGCGCGACGACGATCGCTGCGACTGCGAGGCGCCAGGCGCCGTGTAGCGCGGGGCTTTCAACACTCGACAGGTGTAGCGCGAGGCTTTTAGCCGAGCGGTACAAGACCAACACCACACAAGCCATGACCGCGGCGAGCGGGAGATACATCCGATGATCCGCGGCGACCTCCGTCACGATTGGGATCACGCTCGACGTCGGCGTCAGAATGAGAAGAAACCACACTCCGGCGAACGACCACGGCGCTCGTCGAATGATGCCGAGGAGCGTCGCGACGGCCAGCGTCAGGACCAGCGCCGCGGGCAGCAGCACGTCGCGAACCGACGCGGCAAGCGGCCACTCGTAGTCGAGCGCCAGCGGCCACGGGACGATCGCCGCCCGCACGTAATGCGCGACGACGCCCGCCTGCGTGGTCAGGTAGGTCCACGACGAGACGCCGTGCAGACCGATGCCGACCGACGCGGACCGCGGAGACGCGGCCAGGATCGCGGCGAGCACCATCCACGTCGCGGCGAGCCCCGCGTACAACGGCCACCGCCGCGCGACCATCGCGCGCCACGGCTCGCGCAGCATCAGCCAATCCCACGCGACGACCATCAGCGGCGCGGTGACGAACGATTCCTTCGTCGCCATGCCGAGGGCGCAGGCGGCAATCGCCGCGATCGCCCAACGCGTACGCCCCCTTTCACCGGACGTTTCTGACCTTCGCGTCCCTCGTGCCCTTTGTGCTGAATCCGTCAACCGATCACGAGCGCGAATCGCGCAATACATCGTGACCAGATACAGCAGCCCCGCGAGCGCCTCGACGCGCTGCACGATGTAGGTCACCGCCGCGGTCGTCAGCGGATGCACGACCCAGATCGCGGCGATCGCGAGCCCGAGGACGTCGGCGCGATTGCCGACGGGTTCGCGACCCGCCGTCGAGGAGAGTGTCCGGCGCACGACGCCGAACAGCACGCACGCCGCCGCGAGATGGATCCCGAGATTCACGGCGTGGTACGTCCACGCGTTGCGCTGGAGACGATCGAGGCGCGCGGCGTCGGCGCCGGATCCGGCGGCGAAGACGTCGCGCGCGTCCCGAGGCGCGAGCGCGTACGTGATCGCGAACGACAGGTTGGCAATCGGCCGGCCTGCCACCGCGGTGTCGCGGGGCGGCGCGAGCGGCGTCGCGACCGGCCGCAGCGTCCGGATCGTCGGATTCGCCGCGATCGCAGTCTTGTCGTCGAGGACGAAGACGCCGTCGAAGGAATTGGAGTACGCCGCCGCGCCGCAGACACAGATCGCGAGCATCGCAACCCACGTGGGGACGCGATTCCCGGATCGGCCGCCGCCTCCGGTCCGACTCTCTGGATCCGGCCGCCCGCGCCGCTCGAACGTATCCCTTTTGATATTGACGCTCCTTGTCGGCACCGATTAGGGTAGCTGAACCGTTGCAAGTTTCTGCAAGCGTCGGCTCTGACAAGGGGGATGGTTCGATGAGGCAAGGGTTGTTTCGATACGTGTGCGCGCTGGCGGCCCTCGTCCTGCTCGCTGCCAGCGCGTCGGCGCAGACGGGCGCGACGTCCTCGCTCTCGGGGACCGTGGTCGACACGTCGGGCGGCGTCATTCCCGGCGCCAGCATCAACGTCAAGCACGACGCCACCGGCGTGCAGTTCGAGACGACGACCGACGACAAGGGCATCTTCCAGCTGCCGGCCATCCCGCCCGGCACCTACACGCTGACGACGACGTTGATGGGCTTCAAGAAGCAGGTGCACCCGAACCTGAAGCTCGAAGTCGGCGTGCAGGGGACGCTGAAAATCGTCCTCGAGGGCGGCGGCCTCGAGGAAGCCGTCAAGGTGACCGGCGGCAACGAGATCGAGCAGACGCCGTCGACGGCGATCGCGCAGACGATCAACAGCAACCAGATCGAGAACCTGCCGCTCGTGAGCCGCGACGCGATCAACGCGCTGACGATGCTCCCCGGCGTCGACACCGCGTCGAGCAACCGGAACTCCACGGTCAGCGGCCTGCCGCGCAACGCCGTGAGCATCACGATCGACGGCGTGAACACGCAGGACAACAACAACAAATCGACGGAAGGGTTCTTCTCGCTGATCAGCCCGCGCCTGGACGCCGTCGAAGAGGTGACGATGTCGAGCGCGACGGCAGGCGCCGATTCGTCGGGCACCGGCGCCGTGCAGATCAAGTTCGTCACGCGCTCGGGGACGAACAGGTTCAACGGGAGCGCCTACTATTACGAGCGCAACCCGAAGTGGAACTCGAACTACTGGTTCAACAACCGCGACAAGCCGCCCGATCCGGCGACCGGCAAGGCGCCGAAGGATCAGGTGTTCCTCTACGAACCCGGCGTGCGGCTCGGCGGACCGATTCAACGCGACAAGGCGTTCTTCTTTTTCAACTTCGAGGAGTTCCGGCAGCCGAACGAGGTCGCGCGCAATCGCACCATCCTGACGCCGGACGCGATGACCGGCCTCTTCACGTACGGCAGCACGAGGGTGAACCTGCTGCAGCTCGCCGCCGCCAACGGCCAGACGGCGACGCTCGATCCAACGGTCGCCAAACTGATGGCGGATATTCGGACGGCGACGGCGTCCACCGGCATCACGAACCTGACGGATCCGAACGAGCAGCGCGCGACGTTCAGCAACCGCGCGAAAGGTCTGCGCTATTACCCGACGGTGCGGCTCGACTACAACCTCTCGTCGAACCATCGGGCGACCGGCACGTACAACCGGCAGGTGTATCACTCGACGCCCGACACCCTGAACAACTCGGACCCGTCCTTCCCCGGGTTCCCGATTCAGGGCAGCCAGAACTCGGTCCGCGTCAACTGGACGACCGCGCTGCGCTCGACGCTCTCCGCCAATCTCGTGAACGAGGTGCATGGCGGCTACACGAACTCGTTCGTGACGTTCTCTCCCGAGATCACGAGCGACGCCTTCAAGAACGCCTCGCTCGGGAACACGGGCGCTTACTTCCTGAGCCTGTCGGGCTCGAACGGCAATCTCGGCAACACGCTGACCAACGCGAGCAACGGCCGCAACACGCAGGGACGCGAGAACCCGACGATCACGATTGAAGACACGCTCACGTGGCTGCGCGGCACCCACAGCCTCACGCTGGGCGGCTCGTTCCTGCACGTGGGGCTGCACAGCTACACGCAGAACGTCGTGCCGTCGATCACCTTCGGGATCCCCACGGGCGATCCGGCGCTCGCGATGTTCACGGCCGCCAATTTCCCGGGGGCATCGACGACGCAGATCAACGCGGCGCGCGATCTCTACGCGACGCTGACCGGCCACGTCAGCTCGATCACCAGCGACGCGCGATTCGACGAAACGACCGGCAAGTACGTCTGGCTGGGCAACCTCGTCAACCGCGGCCAGCAGCACGAGTTCGGCGTCTTCGCGCAGGATCAGTGGCGCGCCCGCAGCAACCTCACGATCAACTACGGCCTGCGCTGGGAGCTGCAGCTGCCGTTCGTGGCCCGGAACGACGCGTACTCGACCGCGCCGTTCGCGAGCATCTTCGGCGTCTCGGGCGAGAACAACCTGTTCAAGCCCGGCACGCTCGCCGGCGCCAAGCCGGTCTATGTCGCCTACAGCCAGAACACGAAAGCCTTCAAGACCGACTACAACAACGTGGCGCCGTCGATCGGCGCGGCGTGGCGCATCGGCAAGAAGAACGGCCTCCTCGGCGCGCTGACCGGCGACGATGGCGACACGGTGATCCGCGTGGCGTACGGCCTCGCGTACAACCGGGACGGGATCGGCACCTTCTCCGGCGTCTATTCGAGCAACCCGGGCGCGACGATCTCGACGAACCGGACCACGGCGCTCGGCAACCTCGGACCGCTGCCGCTGCTCTTCCGCGACACCGCCGCCGTCTCCGGGATTCCGGCGTTCAGCGAAACGCGCACGTACCCGATTACGCCGCTCATCACCGACGAGCTCGACCTCTTCGATCCCGGCATCCGCACGCCCTATACGCATTCGGTCTCGATCGGCGTCCAGCGGGAGCTCTCGCGCAACCTGGCCGTCGAGGTGCGGTACGTCGGCACGCGCAACCGCAATCAGTGGGTGACGAACAACTTCAATGAGAACAACGTCAAGGAGAACGGCTTCCTCGACGAGTTCCGGAAGGCGCAGGCCAACCTGCAGGCGAACATCGCCGCCGGCCGCGGCAGCACGTTCGCGTACTTCGGCTCGGGCACGGGCACGTCGCCGCTGCCGGTCTATCTCGCGTACTTCAACGGCCAGCCGGCGGGCCAGGCGAGCAATCCCGCGCTCTACACGGGCGGCAACTGGAGCAGCACGAATTTCACGAACCCGCTCGCCATCTATCAGCCGCTGCCCGGTACGCCGGCCGGCACCAACGCGAACACGGGGCTCGACGGCGATCCGACGCGCCGCGCGAACGCGGCAGCGGCGGGCCTGCCGGCGAACTTCTTCCGCGTGAACCCGGATCTGCAGGGCGGCGCATTCGTGACCCGCAGCACCGGGTTCGGCAAGTACGATTCGCTGCAGGTCGAGCTCCGCAAACGCCTGTCCGCCGGCTTCCAGATCGCCGGCAACTACACGTTGGCGAACGCCTACAACTCGACGCTGTACTCGCTGCGGGTGCCACGCGAGCTGACGCTGTCGACCGGCAACACCGGCGGCATCCACCAGGCCATGAAATTCAACTGGGTCTACGAGCTGCCGTTCGGCCGGGGCAAGAAGTGGGCGAACGGATCGGCGCTGCTGGACAAGATCGTCGGCGGTTGGGGCTTCGACGGCAACGCGCGCATCCAGACGGGTCAGATCCTCAGCTTCGGCAACGTGCGACTGGTCGGGATGACCGACAAGGAGCTGCAGGACGTGTTCACGATCCGCAAGGACGACGCGAACCGGATCGTCTACATCCTGCCGCAGGACATCATCGACAACACGATCAAAGCGTTCAGCACGATCGCGACGTCGCCGACCGGATACGGGTCGCTCGGACCGCCGACCGGCCGCTACTTCGCGCCCGCGAACGGGCCCGACTGCATCCAGGTGATCGCCGGCGACTGCGCGCCGCGCGAGCACTTCGTGACCGGACCGAACTTCGTCCGGTTCGATCTCGCGGCGAGCAAGCGGATCGGCATCGTCTCCGGCGTCACGTTCGAGTTCCGCGCGGACGTGCTGAATGCGTTCAACAACATCAACTTCCTGCCGGTCGTGGGGGCGTCGAACAGCGCGACGTTGGGGCAGGTGACGTCGGCCTACACCGACGCGAACAACACGCAGGATCCGGGGGGGCGGTTGGTCCAGCTGGCGTTCCGCGTGAGCTGGTAAGCGTGCATTGGTGATTTGGCGATTGCAGATCTGGTGATTGAATGCTGATTGCTGATTGTTGATTGATGATTGGGGATTGACGATTGTTCGCGGCGGCGCCGCGGGCGCAATCGCCGGCCAATCGGCAATCGTCAATCATCGATGTAATCAGCAATCAATCGCCAGATCACCAATCGCCAAATCACCGATGCCACAGTCTCAGTTCAGCTTCCGCCAAAGCCTTTCCCACCATTTCCCGCCGTCGTTGGCCGGCGGCTTGACGCCCATGTCCTTGCGGATCGTGTTGATGTCCCAGCCGGTGAGCGACGCGAGCGTCTGCGCTTCCTTCTCGCGGCGCTCGCCGAGATCTTTCGCGTACTGAGCGACCGCGGGGCAGCTGTCGCCGCCCTTCCAGGGGTGGCGCAGCACATAGCGTCCCTGGAAGTTGGCGCGATCGGCGGTTTCCTGGAACACGAGATCCTCGGGAAAGTGCGCCGCGTCGTAGCGGACGTGCAGCCGCGTGATGAACGTGGCCGACGGCGCGACGGGAATCGGCCGCGGTCCGATCGTGCCGCGCCCCTGCGGCGCGGTCCCGCCATCCAGCCAGAAGACGCCGAGCTGCCGCAGCTCGGCCGGCGTGAGCGGATCCGCCGCGCACGGATCGCACCAGCCGGTGTCCCAGGCGTACTCGAGAAACACCGCGCGCATGCTCTCGCGCTTCACCTGCTCGCTGAACGTCGCGCGGTAGAAGTCCGCGAACCGATCCTTGACGTACTCGGGGATGTCCATGCCCGACGGGAGCCGCACCGTCCGATAGTTCGTCGTCTCGACGCGGCCCTTGCGGGTGAGCGCGTAGATGAACAGCTCCTGCGGGCCGTCGGCGTTGACCATCCCGAGGCGGATCGGCAGCATGAACTTCGGCGACTCGTACGCGACCTGCAACGGCCGGAGGTAGCTGTAGCCGGTCTTCGCCTGCTCCTTCAGGTTCACGCGCGCGACGAAGAAGCGCATGTTCTGTTTGATGTAGCTGCCGAGGACGGCGGACGCACCGGTCGGAATGCGGTAGCCGTTCTGCCGAAGCCACTGCTCGAGGCCGCTGCTCTGCTCGGCCGAAAGAATCAGGATGTCGTACTCGCCGACGGTGTACTGCGCCTCGATCTTGACGCCGAGGCTCTTCGCCAGGTCGCCCGCCCGCCCGCCGGCGACCCCCGCCGTGCGCGGCACCGCCATCTCGTAGACGATCGGCGGCTCGCACGGATTGCGATCGAAGTACTCGACCAGCCGCGGCGCGGAGTACGCGTCGAGGTGATCGACGAGCGCCTTCTCGCCGACGTGGATCTGGCCGCGCTCGATGAACGTCGGCACCGGGATGACGATCGCGAACTCCTTCATGTCCCCCTGAAAGTCGTTCGCCATCGTCAGGACAGTCCGGTCGCCGTCACGGACGAGCACTACCTGCGACGCGCGGTTGAAGAGCTTCGTGTCCGCGCGGGCGACGTAGAACCCGCAGAACGCCGCGAGCGGCTCCCCAATCAGACAGACGAGCGCCGCGGCGAACGCGAGCGCGAACCATTTCCGCATATCTCCCTCCAGCGTCAATCAGCGGCACGAGCGGCGAGCAGACCACGAGCGACCAGATCAGGCCGTTGGGCCGGAACAGCCGGAAGTGCACGTAATACGCGCCCGCCGCGACGACGCACGCGAGCGCAATCCTTCCGAGCCGCGAGTCCGGCGTCGTCTTGGGATCCGAGATCATGAAGAACGCGAAGATCAGCAGGGCGCCGCTCTGCAGCCGGTGAAGCGGAATCGTCATCGGCTCGCCGAGCCAGAGCGAGCGGCCGACGAGCAGCGCGGTGTAGGCGGCGAGGAACGCGAGCGTGACGTCCGCGCGCGCCGCGCGGGTGACGACGAGGAGACCGATGCAGGCGACGAGCAGCGCGAAGAACGCCGCGTCGCCCCACTGTCCCGGCGACACCCAGGCCCCCGACGTGACCGCGAGCGTCGCGGCGATGCCGACGTTGGTCGGGTTGAAGACGTGCTTGCGGCCGACGCGGATCGCGAACTTGCTGGCGATGGTGACCAACGCGGCAAAGGACGCCACGAGCAGCGACTCGGTGCGCAGCAGCAGACACAGCGACAGCGCGGAGATGATCGCGCTTTTGTAATCGACCGGCGGCCGCAGGACCGCGCGCCAGCAGCCCCACTGCGTCGCCATCGCGGTGCCGGCGAGGACCAGCACGACGTCGGGCCGCAGGTCGAAGCGGAGCCAGAACAGTCCGTACGCCAGCAGCAGCGCCAGCGCGGCGATTTGATAGCGGCGCGGATCCATATCGGTCGCTCGGCTGAAGCCTCGCGCTACAGCAGTGTAGGGCGAGGCTTCAGCCGAGCCAACAGGCAGGGCTGCTTACTTAGACTCCGGCCGCTTCGAAAAGTTTTACGTCTTCTTCCACACGGAAGCGCGCGTCGCCCAGCTCGTGTCCTTGTACCGATCCTTGAACGCCTCGGCGGTCCCGGCAAGCGCGGACGCGTCGTTGGTGCGCTTGTACTTCGACACGCCTGCCCAGTACAACGCCTCGGGCGCGGCGTCGGAGTCCGGATACCGCTCGACGATCTCGCGGAACCAGCCTTCGGCATCGGCGAAGTCGCCCGCCCGGAACGCCGCGTGGGCGATGCCGAGCGTGAGCTGCGCGAGGAAATCGTCCGCCGGCAGGAACCCTTCGATCCGGTGCCGCTCCTCGCCGCCCTCGTCGATGATCAGCACGGTCGGCGTCCACAGCGCGTGATAACGATTGCCAAGCCGCTGGAACTCGTCGTGCTGATCCTTCACGTGGACCCGCACCGGAACGAATTTGTCGTCGATGAACTTGACGACGCGGGGATCCGGATACACCTCGGCTTCCAGCCGAGCGCAGCCGCTTCACATCGGGGCCGCGGTGAAGTCGAGGAGGACGGGCCGGTGCCGGTCCCGCGCGCGGTCCAGCGCCTTGTCGAAGTCGCTGGTCCAGGCGATTGCGGATTGTTGTGTGGCCATACGCCGCGCTGATGCATCGCCCCTGCCAAAGGGCGCTCGGCTGAAACCTCGCGCTACACGGCGAACGTGAACACGTCGCGTGTGATAGAGATGTGGCCATGAAGCCGCGCACTGCAGCGCTGCTGCTCGCCGCCGGCGCCTGGCTGCAGGCCGGCTCGGGTCTCGACCTGATCAGCTTCGACCGCGGCGTCCGGCCGCAGGATGACCTCTTCCAATACGTGAACGGTCGATGGCTGGACGCGACGGCCATCCCTCCCGACCGCGTGTCGTACGGCGCGCTCGTCGAAATCGCCGATCGCGTCGACGCGGATCTCCGCGACATCATCGAGGGGCTCGCCGCGGCGCCGACACGTTCGCGCGCCGAGCAGCAGATCGTCGATCTGTACGCGAGCCTCATGGACGAGGCGCGGCTGGAACACCTCGGCGCCGCCCCGATCGAGGCGGAGCTCGGAAAGATCGACGCGATCGCCAGCGCGAAGGACTTCGCCGCCGAAGCCGGCTTTCTCTCGTCGATTGCGGCGGGTGGCCCCTTCGCCGGCTCGGTCGGCGTCGACACGCGCAATCCGCGCATGCCGATCGTGCAGCTCTTCCAGGGCGGCACGCTCCTGCCGGACCGCGACTATTACTCGCGCGCCGACGCGGCGTTCGTCGAGATCCGCCGCCGCTACGAGGCGTACCTGACGACGATCTTCACGCTGACCAGGCGCGGCGATCCGGCCGGCGATGCGCGCGCCGTCGTCGCGCTCGAGACCGCGCTGGCCGCCGCGCAGTGGCCGCAGGCCGACAGCCTCGACCGCGTGAAGACCAGCAACGGCTTCGCGCTCGCCGATCTGCCCGCGCGGATGCCCGGCTTCGACTGGCTCGCGTGGGCCCGGCCGCAGGGGATCGACCGCACGCCGAACGTCGTGCTGTCGCAGCCCTCGTTCTTCAAGGCATTCGCGGCGCTCGTCCCCGCGACGCCGCTGGCGACCTGGAAGGCGTGGCTGGCGGCGCGGTACATCACGGCGTCGGCGCCGTACTTGAGCAAAGCGTTCGGCGATGCGCGATTCGACTTCTTCGGCCGCGTGCTGACCGGCCAGCAGGCGCCGCGCGAACGGTGGCGGCGCGGCGTCGGCCTCGTCAACCAGTTCCTCGGCGACGCGATCGGGCGCCTCTACGTCGAGAACCGATTCTCGGCGTCCGCCAGGCGGCGCATGCAGGCGATCGTCGACGATTTGACGAAGGCGTATCGACTCACGATCGCAGGGTGCGAGTGGCTGACGCCGGCCGCGAAGCGGACGGCGCAGACCAAGCTCGCGCGGCTCACGACGAAGATCGCGTTCCCCGATCGATGGCGAACCTACGGCCGCCTGACGATCGCGCGCGGCGATCTTCTCGGCAACATCCAGCGCGCTCAGAAGTTCGAGAGCGACGAGCGCATGGCGCGCCTGCGCGAGCCGCCCGACCCCGGCTGGTGGAACGTGACGCCGCAGACGGTGAACGCGTATTACAACCTCGACCTGAACGAGATCGTCGTGCCCGCCGCCATGCTCCAGCCGCCGCTGTTCGCCGCCGACGCCGACCCGGCGATCAACTACGGCGCGATCGGCGCGATCGTCGGCCACGAGCTGACGCACGCGTTCGACCAGCGCGGACGCCGCTACGACGCGGACGGCACCGTGCGCGACTGGTGGCGGCCCGAGGACGCGCGGGCGTTCGCCGACCGCGAGCGCGCGCTGCTCGCGCAGCTCGCCGGTTTCGAGCCGCTGCCCGGACTGCACGTGAACGGCGAGTTGACGCTCGCCGAAACCGTCGGCGATCTCGGCGGCCTCGCCGTCGCGTACCGCGCGTACACGCTCTCGCTCGACGGCCGGCCCTCGCCGACGATCGACGGCTTCAGCGGCGAGCGGCGCCTGTTTCTGAGCTGGGCGCGCATCTGGCGCACGAAGATGCGCGAGCCGTACCTGCGGCAGTGGCTGCTCGCGACGCCCTACGCGCCGCCGGCGTTTCGCGCCAACGGGATCGCCTCGAACCTGTCCGGCTTCTACGAAGCCTTCGGCGTGATGCCCGGCGATGCGATGTACCTGGCGCCGGGCGAGCGAGTGCGCCTGTGGTGAGCAGCGCCCGCGTGATGACCTTTCGCAGTCCGCACGTCTGGGCCGACGCGCTGCTCCTGGTCGTCGTCTTCCCGATTGCGATCGCGGCGCTGGCCTTTCTGCTGCTGCTGCTGATCGTGCCGCTCTCCATCCTGGCCGGCGCGGGAGACTCTCAGTGGCCGACGATCGCCGCGGTGACTGCCGCGGCGACGATCGCGATCGCTGTCGCGCGCCGCAAGCTGTTCTGGTCGATCGCGCTGGAATCCGACGGCCTCAGGATCGGTACGTGGCGGCCGCGCCGTGTCGCTTACGACAAGATCCGGTACATCTCCGCGGGCCGATCGACGGCGCCGCTCGAGGCGGTCGGTCGCACCGCATCCGAGAGGCCGGTGCCCTTCGTCTTCAGCACCGGGATCCTGCGCCAGCAGCGGCTGTTCCTCTCGCCGAAAGACGCGTCCGTCTGTCTGCGGGAACTGCACGCGCGCTGTCCGAATGCGGCGGCGCTCGACGCCGACGGCACCATCCTGCCGCCGCACAATCCAGGCGCGCTGCCCTACACGCAGTTTCGCCTGGCCGAGACGCTGGCGCTGCGCGCCGCCGCCGCATGGGCGACGGCGCTCGTGGGACTCGCGGTCCTCGTGGTTCCCGTCGCCGGCTCGGGCGATCCCTGGCAGGATCTCAGGAATCGACTGCGCGTCAGCAGCGCCGCGTGGCTGATTCTGCCTGCCGTGCCGGCGCTGATCGCCTACGGGATGAAGAACGTCCGCGATCTTCGACGCGTCCTCACTTTCCGCAGGTGAACAGCGCCACGCTCAACGCGGGCTGACTGCCGCTGCCCGACGTCACCGTCACGGAATTGCCGGCGCTGTCGGTGACCGTCAGCTGCACCAACAGCGGCTGCACCGAGCCATCGTCCGTGCTGCCCGCAAGCCCGCACGTGTCCTGGAACGTCAGCCGCGGCGTCGTGGTCGTCGTCGAGATCGACTTGACGTCGACGTACGTGTACTGGACGACCCACGCGTAGGACACGATCACGGTACGGCCGAGCGTGAACGACGTCGACGCGTCGAGCGTGCACGTCGACGGCGTCCCGGTCAGGCTGCGGAACTGGCACTGGGTCGTCGCCGAAGGCTGTCGCCCGAAATCGAACATCCGGAACGACGCCACGATTTCCGACGGCGGCGCGCCCGCCTGCGTCACGGTGATGGTCACAGTGCCGCTGGACCACGTGACGGTGATCGTGCCGGTTCTCGACCCGGTCCCGGTGTTCGCGTCCACGTTGAAGGCCACCGTCGCCGAGTCGCTGCCGGTCGTCGGACCCGAGATCTTGATGAACGAGCTGTTCGACGTCGCGGTCCACGAGCAGTTGCCGGACGTGCGCGTCACGGTGAAGCTCAACGCTCCGCCGCCGACCGGGACGCTGTGCGAGGTCGGCGACACCGCATAGACGCAGCTGGGCGGCGGCGGCGGCGGCGGTGTGCAATCGGGCTGCACGCCGCCTCCGTCGATCTGCGTCATCACCTTGTCGATCGCGACCTGGTGGCCGCACGAGCTCACGCGATATCTGAAGTACTCCTGCAGCCAGACGATGATCCCTTCGATGTCGACGAAGGTCAGCGTCGGCGACCGTCCCATCGACTGATACTTGAGATCGAGCTGCCGGCGGAAGTCGAACGGCTCGTTGCGAGGCGGAAAGGCGATCTCCGACCACTCGCCGGGCGCCGTGGCCGAGTTGCAGTTGGCCGGGGATCCGCGCGCGTCGATTGCGGCGAAGACGCGCTGGACGGCCGTGATGTGATCGCAGTCGTTCACGCGCAGCCGCAGGTATTCCTGCGTCCAGACGACGTCGCCTTCGAGATCGACGAACGTCGAGCCCGCCGGGCGTCGAAGTCCGTCGCGGTACTTCGCTTCGAGGCGATTGCGGAAATCGAACGCCTCGTTGCGCGGCGGAAAGTCGACCGTGATCGGATTGACCGCGACGACCGGCCGACTCGTGTTGATGGTCGACGCAGGAGACGGCGCGCTCGCCACGATCGCGGCGCTCGGCGCCGTCGGCGCCGGCGCGGACGGCCGATCGCTCCCACGAGAACAGGCAACGGCTGCAAGGGCGAGGGTGGCAGCCACGAAGATCCGAACGCGACGCAGCATGTACGGTCTCCCTCTTTCGGCGCGGAGGCAGGTCCGCGGCCGGGCAATGATGGTAAACCATGTGAAGGGAATACGCTCGGCAGAAGCCTCGCGCTACAGCTGGGTCCTCTCGCTCGGCTGAAGCCTCGCGGCTTAGCCGAGCCGAACCACTTGCCTCGGGATCGCGGTCAGGCCTGTGGCAGCCGCAGGGTCGCACGCAACCCGTCAATCGGCGCGCTCTCGAGGTCGATCGTTCCGCCGTACACGTCAGCGAGATCGCGCACGATCGCGAGGCCGAGGCCCGATCCGCCCGCCGCCTCGTCGGCGCGCACCCCTCGCTGCAGCACAGACGCGCGCAGCGGCTGGGCAATCCCCGGTCCATCATCGTCCACCGTCATGACGACGAAACCGCCCTCCTCCGCCGACTCGATGACCACCCGCGAGCGCGCCCACTTGCAGGCGTTGTCGAGCAGGTTGCCCAGCATCTCGTCGAGATCCTCGCGCTGACAGCGCACGGCGTGCGCCGCGGCGACGCGGACGTCGATGGCGATGCCGCGTCCGGCGTGGAGCCGCTGCAGCGTTCGCGCGAGACCGTCGGCCGACGCCGCCACCGAACAATGCGCGCCGAGCGCCGCCCCCGACGCCGCCGCCCGCGCCTGCGCGAGGTGATAGTCCACCTGCCGCCGCATGCGCTCGACCTGCTGCGCAATTGCCGCGGCCACGTCGCGCTGGCCGGCCGCCTCGGCGCGCTCGGCTTCCTGCGCGAGCACGGCGAGCGGCGTCTTCAGGCCGTGCGCGAGATCGCCCGCTTTCGCGAGCGCGCGCGCCACGGTCCGCTCGCGGTGATCGAGCAGCGCGTTCAGATCGTCGACGAGCGGCTGGACTTCGAGCGGATAGCGGCCGTCGATCCGGCGGTCGCGGCCTTCGCGCACCGCGAGCAGCCGCGCGCGCAGCGCCTGGAACGGTGACAGGCCGCTGCGAAGCTGGGCGAGGCCGGCGATCATGCACGCCACTGCGACGACGAACAGCATCGACCCGTGCGCGACGGGCAGTAGATGCGCGCCGCGCTGGTGCACGCGAATCGCGGTCGACAGCACTTCCCACGCGGCGAGAAGACCGCCGGTCCACAGGAACGAGCCGACGACCAGCCGCGAGCGGAGCGATCGGGCTCCCCTCACGACTGGGGCCCGATCCGATAGCCGAGACCGCGGACCGTCTCGATGACCGACGCGCCCAGCTTGCGGCGCAGGCGCGCGATGAAGACTTCGACGGTGTTCGAGTCGCGATCGAGGTTCTGTGCGTAGATGTGCTCGCTGAGCTCCGACTGCGAGACGACGCGGCCGCGGTGATGCATCAGGTAGGAGAGGACGCGGAATTCGTGGCTCGTGAGCCGGACCGGCCGACCGTTCAGCGTGACTCTGGCCGCGCGTGGATCGAGCGCGACGCCGCCGCACCGCAGCTCCGCCGTCGCCTGGCCCGCAGCGCGCCGGATGAGGGCGCGCAGCCGCGCGAGCACTTCTTCCATGCGAAACGGCTTCGCGACGTAGTCGTCCGCGCCGCCGTCGATCCCCTGGACCTTTTCGTGCCAGCTGCCGCGCGCCGTGAGGATGAGGACCGGCATCGCCAGACCCGCCGAGCGCCACCTGCCGAGCAGCGTGAGCCCATCGATCCGCGGCAGACCGAGATCGAGCACGACCGCGTCGTACCGCTCGGTGAGCGCGAGCACGTCGGCGCGCGCGCCGTCGGCCGCGCAGTCGACGGCGTAGCCGGCCTCGGTCAGCGCGGACTCCAGCTGCTGCGCCAGTGCCGCCTCGTCTTCGACGACCAGGATGCGCACCGACGCAAGCGTATCGCACGTGAACCTGAACGGCACCTGAACGACGCGTTCATCCAGCATTCAGGAGGACGCGTGTAGGCTCTCCGAATCGTGCCGACCGATCTTCGCCACGCGTGGCGGGCGATCCGCCGCATGCCGACGCTCGCCGCTGTCGTTGTCGTCTCGCTCGCCGTCGGCATCGGCATCAACACCGCCGTCTTCTCGTGGATTCAGGCGATGGTGCTCCAGCCGATCGCCGGCGTGGCCGACGCGTCCGGCTTCTACCTCGTCGAGCCGCGCGCCGAGACCGGATCGAACCCCGGCGCCTCGTGGCTGGAGTACCGCGACCTGCGCGAGCGCCTGCACGCGTTCGAGGATCTGCTCGCCTTCCGCATGGCGCCGTTCTACGTCGGCGAGCCGGGTCGGACCGAGCGCGTCTACGGTCAGCTCGTCTCGGGCAACTACTTCTCGACGCTCGGTCTGACGCCGTCGCGCGGCCGCTTCATCCGTCCTGAGGAAGCGGCGAGACCCGGCGGCGATCCGGTCGTCGTGGTGTCGTACGGCTTCTGGCAATCGCGACTCGGCGGCGCGCCGGACGCGATCGGGCGATCCCTGCGCGTGAACGACCGCGCGCTCACCGTCATCGGCGTCGCGCCGCCGCGATTCCAGGGAACGGTACTCGCGGTCAATCTCGATCTGTGGGTGCCCGCGACGATGGCCGCGGGGCTCTTCGGCGGCTCGACGGAGCTCGAGGATCGCTCGCTGCGCGGCTACTCGGTGATGGGGCGGCTCGCCCGCGGCGCGACCCTCGCGCGCGCGCGAGGCGAGGTCGACGCGACGATGCGCCAGCTCGCGCGCGAGTACCCGCGCACGAACGAGACGATGGCCGGCGAGGTGCTGCCGTTCTGGATGGCACCGCGCGGTCCGCAGCGGATGCTGGCGCGCGCCCTGATGATTCTGCAAGGCGTGATGCTGCTGCTCCTGCTGGCGGTGTGCGGCAACACCGCGAACCTGATGCTGGCGCGCGCGAGCGCCCGTCAACGCGAGATGGGCATGCGGCTCGCGCTCGGCGCGGGCCGGATGCGGATCCTCAGCCTGCTGCTCTCGGAAAGCGGACTGCTGGCCCTCGGCGGCGTCGGGCTCGGCGCCGCGCTGGCCGTCTGGGCGACCGACGCGCTGCGCGCCGTCCCGGTGATTGGCGCCGTGCCGATCCGCTTTCAGACGCAGATCGACGTCGTCACGCTGACGTTCGCAGTCGCGCTCGGGCTCGCCTGCGCGCTGCTCGTCGGCATCGCGCCGGCCGCGCAGCTCGCGTACGTCGATCCGCAAACCGCGCTCCGGTCGGGATCGCGCAGCGCCGGCCGAAGCGCGCTGCGCAGTGCGCTGATGGGCGTCGAGGTCGCGCTGGCGCTCGTGGTGCTGATGGCCGCGGCGCTCTTCGTCCGCAGCCTCAGCGAAACGCGCGACACCGATCCGGGGTTCACGCGCGAAGGCGTCCTGCTCGCGGCGTACGATTTGACGGGCCGCAACGTCGATACCGGGACGGCGCGTGATTTCGCCGCGCGGCTGCTCGCGCGCCTGCGTGCGCTGCCCGGCGTCGAGGCGGCGGCCATCGCCTCAG
>Ga0114129_10006801_pt1 | contig 16237 bp, 15 predicted proteins | sample RhiMetdeltSRZDD1_FD_80071 | JGI IMG/M metagenome (GOLD analysis project Ga0114129, IMG submission 80071) | Populus rhizosphere microbial communities from Tennessee, USA - Rhizosphere MetaG P. deltoides SRZDD1 (version 2) (version 2) | ecosystem: Host-associated > Plants > Roots > Rhizosphere >... | reverse complement strand
GCGCCTGCCGGAGATGAGCGCGGGCGAAGCCCTGCAGAAGCGCCCGATCGACATCGGCCAGCACTTCACCGAGCCGCCGCCGCGCTATTCGGAAGCCTCCCTGGTCAAGCGCATGGAAGAGCTCGGCATCGGCCGGCCCTCGACCTACGCCTCGATCCTGCAGGTGCTCAAGGATCGCGGCTATGTGCGCATCGACAAGAAGCGGCTGGTGCCGGAGGACAAAGGCCGCGTCCTCACCGCATTCCTGGAGAGCTTCTTCGCCCGTTACGTCGAGTACGGTTTCACCGCCGATCTCGAAGAACAGCTCGACCGCATTTCCAACAACGAGATCGCCTGGCGCCAGCTCCTGCGCGATTTCTGGCGCGAGTTCACCGCCGCGGTCGGCGATATCAAGGACCTGCGCGTCGGCCAAGTGATCGACGCGCTCGACGAGATGCTCGCGCCGCACCTGTTCCCGCCGCGGGCGGATGGCAGCGATCCGCGCCAGTGCCCCAATTGCGCCACCGGCAGACTCTCCCTCAAGCTCGGAAAATTCGGCGGCTTCATCGGCTGCACCAACTATCCCGACTGCCGCTACACGGGTCAGCTTTCGTCAGCGAACGGCAACGGCGGCGACGCCATGCGCAAGCTCGGCGAGGATCCGGCGAGCAAGCTCGAAGTCACCGTGCGCAGCGGCCGCTTCGGCCCTTATGTGCAGCTCGGCGAGGCAGTCAACGGCGAGAAGCCCAAGCGCGCCGGCCTGCCGAAGGGGCTTGCGCCCGAAAACGTCGATCTTGACCGCGCGCTCGGCCTGCTCTCGCTACCGCGAGAGATCGGCAAACATCCGGAGACCGGCGAGCCGATCCTGGCCGGCATCGGCCGCTTCGGCCCCTACGTGCAGCACGGCAAGACCTACGCCAACCTTGAGACCGGCGACGACGTCCTGACCATCGGCCTCAACCGGGCGGTCACCTTGATCGCCGAGAAGAAGGCCAAGGGCCCGCGCGGCCGCCGTTTCGGCGCCGATCCCGGCCGCCCGCTCGGCGAGCATCCGGACAAGGGCGGAGCCGTGGTCGCGAAGAACGGGCGCTACGGCCCCTATGTCAGCCACGACGGCGTCAACGCCACGCTGCCGTCCGACAAGACCCCGGAAACGGTCACGCTCGAGGAGGCCGTCAGCCTGCTCGAAGCCCGCATCGCCCGTACCGGCGGCAAGCCGCCGGCCAGGCGCCGCAGTGCGCCACGCAAGGGCGCGCGACCGTCGGCAACGGCGCAGCCCGCCGCAGCGGCCGCCAAGGCCAAATCTCCGCGCAAGGCAAAAAGCGCGAAGTGAACGGCTGGCGCATTCGCGCGTTCATATCTAACTTGCATTCCGAGCGGGGCATCTCCCCGCGGACCTGATTATTCGTGAAACAATCTTCGACCAAACCGCCTCTCCCCTCCAAGGAAGAACTGCTCGCATTCATCGGCAACCGGCCGGGCAAGGTCGGCACCCGCGAGATCGCGCGCGCCTTCCGGCTCAAGAACGCCGACCGCGCCACGCTCAAACGCATGCTGCGCGAGCTTGCCGACGAAGGCCGCATCGAGCGCCGCCGCAAGAAGCTGCACCAGGCCGGCACGCTGCCGCACGTCGTGCTCGCCGACATCGACACCCGCGACCGCGACGGTGAACTGCTGGCGGTGCCGACCGAATGGGACGAGGAGGCACACGGCCCGCCGCCCAAGATCCGCGTGCACGTGCCGCGGCGGGCGAAGCCGGGCGAGGTCGCCGGCGTCGGCGACCGCGCGCTCCTGCGCGTGGAGGAGACCGGCGAGAAAGCCGACCCGGTCCGCCACAGTGGCCGTGTCATCAAGATCGTCGACCGCGCCAAGGCGCGGGTGCTCGGCATTTTCCGGGCGCAGGCCGGCGGTGGCGGGCGGCTGCAGCCGATCGACAAGAAACAGGTCGGCCGCGAGCTCGCGATTGCGTCCGACGCGGCTGCCGGCGCCCAGGACGGCGATCTCGTCGCCGTCGAGGTCGCCGAACGCCGCAGCGGCTTTGGATTGGCCGCCGCGCGCGTGAAGGAACGGCTCGGCTCGCTTAAGAGCGAGCGCGCGATCAGCATGATCGCGATCAATGCCCACGAGATCCCGCATGTGTTTCCGCCGGCCGCGCTGAAGGAGGCGGAGGCCGCCGAACCGCCGCGGCTCGCCGGTCGCGAGGACTGGCGGCAGGTGCCGCTCGTGACCATCGATCCCGCGGATGCCAAGGATCATGACGACGCCGTGCATGCGGCGCCCGACACCGACCCCAACAATCGCGGCGGCTACGTGGTCAGCGTCGCCATCGCCGACGTCGCCGCCTATGTGCGGCCGGGGTCGGCGCTCGACCGCGAGGCGGTCGTCCGCGGCAACTCGGTCTATTTTCCCGACCGCGTGGTGCCGATGCTGCCCGAACGCATTTCCAACGATCTTTGCTCGCTCCGGCCGCAGGAGGACCGCGCGGCGCTGGCCGTGCGAATGATCATCGCGGCGGACGGGCGCAAGCGCTCGCACACATTCCACCGCGTGCTGATGCGTTCGGCCGCCAAGCTGCACTATGCGCAGGCGCAGGCCGCGATCGACGGCTGGCCGGACGACACCACCGGGCCATTGCTGGCTCCGATCATCGAGCCGCTCTATGCCGCCTATCGCGTGCTCAAGCGCGCCCGCGACGAGCGCGCCCCGCTCGATCTCGACCTGCCAGAGCGCAAGATCGTGCTCACCGCCCACAACACGGTCGACCGCGTGGTGACGCCGGAGCGCCTCGACGCCCACCGGCTGATCGAGGAGTTCATGATCCTCGCCAACGTGGCGGCGGCCGAGACGCTGGAGCGGGCACGGCTGCCGCTGATCTACCGCGTCCATGACGAGCCCGACATGGAGCGGGTGAATGCGCTGCGTGAATTCCTCCAGACCATCGACATTTCGCTGCCCAAGGGCGGCGTCCTGCACGCGGCGCAGTTCAATCGCATCCTCAATCAGGTGAAGGGGCGCGACGTCGAGAAGCTCGTCAACGAGATCGTGTTGCGCACGCAGGCGCAGGCCGAATATGCCGCCGAGAATTACGGCCATTTCGGCCTCAACCTGCGTCGCTACGCGCATTTCACCTCGCCGATCCGCCGCTACGCCGATCTCGTCGTCCACCGCGGGCTCATCCGCGCCCTCAAGCTCGGCGACGGCGGCCTGCCCGAGCACGAGGACGTGCGCACGGTCGGCGAGATCGCGGCCCGGATCTCCGCCACCGAGCGGCGCGCCATGAAAGCGGAGCGCGAGACCTTCGACCGCCTGCTCGCCCATTTCCTCGCCGACCGCGTCGGGGCGACCTTCCAGGGCCACATTGCGGGCGTCACCCGCGCCGGCCTGTTCGTGAAGCTCGATGACACCGGCGCCGACGGATTCATCCCGGCGCGCACCATCGGGGGCAACGAATATTTCCGCTATCAGGAGGACCGTCACGCGCTGATCGGCAACAACAGCGGCGAGACCCATCGGCTGGGCGATCCGGTGACCGTGCGCCTGGTCGAAGCCGCGCCGGTCGCCGGCGCGCTGCGATTCGAACTTCTCTCCGAGGGCCGCTATAAGAACGCCGGCCGCCGGGGCAAGCCGGACGGACGGCCCGCGCGCGAGCACTCACCGCCGCGCAAGCACAAGAAGGATCGCGGCCGCAAACGACGCCGATGAACGAGACCCACGCCGACCGCATCGAGCGCCTCAACCGTTTCGTGCAGCGCATGAACGCGGTCGAGCGCGACCTGTCGCACATCTATATCCGGCCGAAGGACGCGGCGACGCTGATCCTGATCGACCGCTCGGGTGCGGTGCCGAAGGTGCTGCTCGGCAAGCGCCATGAGCGGCACAAATTCATGCCCGGCAAGTTCGTGTTTCCCGGTGGCGGGATCGATCCGTCCGACCGGCTGATGGCGGTGGCGCGGCCGCTCGATCCCCGTGCCGAGGCGCGGCTGATGCAGCGGTTTGCGCGCGCCACGCCGGCGCGGGCACGCGCGCTCGCGCTCGCCGCCATCCGCGAGACGTTCGAAGAGACGGGGCTGCTGCTTGGTGCCCGCGGTGAGGCGAAGAAAGCCCCCGACGGTGCCTGGGCCGCCTTCGCCTCGGCCAACGTGCTGCCCGATCTCGGCGCCATCCATTTCGTTGGCCGCGCCATCACCCCGCCCGGCCGGCCGCGGCGCTTCGATGCGCGCTTCTTCACGATGGACGCAAGCGCGATCGCGCACCGGGTCGAGGGCGTCACCGGGCCTGATGCGGAACTGGTCGAGCTGGTCTGGATGCCGCTGGCAGAGGCCAAGCAGCTCGACATGCCCGCGGTCACCGGCGTGATGCTGGAGGAACTCGACGCGCGCATTGCCGACGGGCTGCGGCACGACCTGCCGGTTCCGTTCTATCGGATGCTGCGCCGGAGCTTCCTACGGGAGCTGTTGTGACCGGGGTCTTTCTTGACATTGCGGAGCGAAGCATTAGGTTGCCGGCGTTCCGTGCGGCGCGCTGTTGCGGGCGTTCATAGGTTTCAGGTCGAGGTCCATCATGGCGAAAGCGGCCAGCATCAAGGTCAAGCTCGTGTCGAGCGCCGACACCGGCTTCTATTACGTCACCCGGAAGAACTCGCGCACCATGACCGACAAGCTCGTCAAGAAGAAATACGATCCGGTTGCGAGGAAGCACGTCGAGTTCCGCGAATCCAAGATCAAGTGAGCGCGGCCGAGTGCAAAAACAAAAACGGGCGCCTGCGGGCGCCCTTTGCGTTCTCGCGTCATCGAACCGGATAGGTGGCCGGTCGGGAGCGGCGTCATGAGGAGGCCACTCGTGCCGCCCCCGAACCGGCCGAACCCCACGGACCCAGGAGATGCGGCGGACCTGAGCATTCCGTAGGGTTATTCGAAAAGCTGAGCGACGGCGGTCCGCATCTTCCCCTTTTCCGGCCCCATAAGCCCGGAAAATGCTCCATCGCCGGCCAAACCTAGCGCAACAGCGTCGAGAATCCAACAATTTAGGCTGTGGATAGCGGCAAGAACCGGGTCAACCTAAAACATTAGGGTTGACCGTCACTTGGCCGCCATGACGCACGTTTTCGCAATGCCGAACGGGGCTTTCCGCCCGGCTAGGCGGCGTCGGGCACCACCCGATTGCGGCCGTCCCGCTTGGCCCGATAGAGGGCCTGATCGGCCCGCTTGAGCACGCCGGCGGCATCGTCGTCACCGCCGAGGGCTGCGATTCCGATCGAGATCGTGACCTCGACCTTGCGCGTCCCCTGCTGGATCAGGAACGGCTCGCTGGCGATGCGGCGGCGCAGCCGCTCGGCCACCATGGTGGCCACCGCCAGGTCGGTTTCCGGCATCACCACCACAAACTCCTCGCCGCCGTAGCGGCAGGCGAGATCGATGCCGCGGATCGACTTGCGGATGCGCAACGCGAACTCGCGCAGCACGTCGTCGCCGGCATCGTGGCCCCAGGTGTCGTTGATGGCCTTGAAGTAGTCGATGTCGAGGACGAGCACGGTGAGCGGCTTGCCGCGCGCCTTCGCCTGGTCCACCAGGGTCCCGACGTGGCTTTCCATGTAGCGCCGGTTATAGAGACCCGTGAGCGCGTCGGTGATCGCCATCTCGATCGACATCTGCACGTTGTCGCGCAGGCGCTCGGTGTAGCGCTTCTTGCGGATCTGCGTGCGCACCCGCGCCATCAGCTCGTTCTTGTCGACCGGGCGGACGAGATAATCGTTGACGCCGATCTCTAGCCCGCGCACCAGCCGCGTATTGCTCTCGGCTTCGGTGATCGCCAGGATCGGAAGGTTGCGCGTGCGCTCAAGCGACCGCACCTGGCTGCACAGCCGCAGCGCGTCGAAATTGTCGAGCCCGAGCGAGACGATCATGAGGTCGTAGTTGCCCTCGGCGGCGTGGAACAGCGCCTCGTTCGGGTTGGCCTCGATCTCGACCGCGTGCTCGCCCGCAAGCATCTCCGCCAGCCGGTCGGACGACGTCGCGCGGTCATCGACCACCAGGATCGAGCCATCGCGGCCGACCTCGGCCACCGCCTCGCGCTCCGGGCTCTCCAGCCCGATCTCGCGCGAGGTCACGGCGCGCATGCGCAACTCGTCGGTCATCAGCTTCAGCCGCGCAAGGGAGCGCACGCGCGCAATCAGCGCGATATCGGAGACCGGCTTGGTGAGGAAATCATCGGCGCCGGCTTCGAGCCCCTTCACCCGGTCGGACGGCTGATCGAGCGCAGTCACCATCACCACGGGAATGTGGTGCGTCGTCGGGCCCGCCTTGAGACGGCGGCACACTTCGAGGCCGTCCATGTTCGGCATCATCACGTCGAGCAGCACGACGTCGCATTCCGCGCGCTCGCAGATCGCCAGCGCCTCCTCGCCGCTCATCGCGGTGACCACGTCGAAATATTCAGCCGAAAGGCGCGCCTCCAACAATTTCACGTTGGCCGGGACGTCGTCGACGACGAGAACGCGCGCAGTCACTAATGGTCTCCCTCAGGCATTGCCGAGAAAATGACGGATGGTCTCGATGAACTTGCCGACCGAGATCGGCTTCGACAGATAGGCCTCGCAGCCGCCTTCGCGGATGCGCTCCTCATCGCCCTTCATGGCGAAGGCGGTCACCGCCACGACCGGGATCGATTTGAGTTCCGCGTCCTCCTTGAGCCATTTGGTCACTTCGAGGCCCGAGACTTCCGGCAGCTGAATGTCCATCAGGATCAGATCGGGACGATGCTTGCGGGCGAGGTCGAGCGCTTCGATGCCGTTGCGGGTCCCGACCGTCTGATAGCCGTGCGCCTCCAACAGATCGTGGAAGAGCTTCATGTTGAGCTCGTTGTCCTCCACGATCAGGACGGTCTTGGCCATCCCCGGCCCCTTCTTGCAGCCCGGCGCCCAAGCCAATGACCCCGTCGGGGCTTCCGGCTGCATGCCCACCGTGCTCGGGCATGGTAGAAAAAACCTAGTGCCCATTCCTTACGGAAACGCAAACGGATGCCGATAGCGCGACGCGCGCAGATGACGCGAGAATTGGCCGAAACAGTGGCGATTCAGGAGCTTAGCTTCATCGCCCAGGAGCCCGAGCAGTTGGGCCGGTTCCTGGCGCTGAGCGGGCTCGGGCCCGACTCGATTCGGGAGGCTGCGCGCGAGCCGAATTTCCTCGCCGGCGTGCTCGATCACCTCGCCGGCGACGAGAAGTTGTTGCTCGCATTCGCCGAGCAGAACGAAGTCGATCCCGAGCTGGTGCTGCGGGCGCGCGACATTCTCGCAGGCGCCGCGTCGCCACAGTGATCGCGTATGAGTTGAGCGCGTGGTCGTGACACGTTGAGGCGCGGGAGGCGCCCGGACATGCCCGGCTTCTGCCGCGATTGCCGCAAGGATGTCGAGGACGGCGGCGCACGCTGTCCGGACTGCGGCTCGCCGCGGCTGCTGCGGCATGGTGAGCTCCATGCGCTCGCGATCGCGCATGTGGACTGCGACGCCTTCTACGCCACGATCGAGAAGCGCGACGACCCCGCGCTCGCCGACCAGCCGGTGATCGTCGGCGGCGGCCAGCGCGGCGTCGTCCTGACCGCCTGCTATGTCGCCCGCACCTACGGTGTCCGCTCGGCAATGCCGATGTTCGAGGCGCGCCGGCTGTGCCCCCATGCTGCGATCGTGCGCCCCGACATGGACAAATATGCCCGCGTCGGCCGCCAGGTGCGCGAGCTCATGTTCAAGCTCACCCCGCTGGTCGAGCCGGTGTCGATCGACGAGGCGTTCATGGATCTGTCGGGGACCGAGCGCCTGCACGGCATGCCGCCTGCGAAGGCGCTGGCGGGATTTGCCACCCGCGTCGAGCGCGAGCTCGGCATCACCGTCTCGATCGGGCTCTCCTGCAACAAGTTCCTCGCCAAGATCGCCTCCGATCTCGACAAGCCGCGCGGCTTTGCCGTGCTCGGCGGCGGCGAAGCGTCGGCGTTCCTGGCACCGCGGCCGGTGACGCAGATTTTCGGCGTCGGCAAGGTCGCCCAGGCGCGGCTCGCGCGCGACGGGCTGCGCACGGTCGGTGACTTGCAGCGCCTCGGCGAGATCGAGCTGACGCGGCGTTACGGCGGCGAAGGTGCGCGGCTGGCGCAGCTCGCCCACGGCATCGACGACCGCAAGGTCCACGCCGATCGCGAGGCGAAAAGCGTCTCGGCCGAGACCACCTTCAACGAGGACGTCGCCGATTTCAGGCCGCTGGAATTGCGGCTCTGGCGCCTCACCGAACGCGTGTCCTACCGCCTCAAGGCCAAGGAGATCGCCGGCGCCACCGTGACGCTGAAGCTCAAGACCGCGGATTTCCGCATTCGCACCCGGGCGCTTTCGCTCGAGCGCCCGACCCAGCTCGCGGCGCGGATCTTTGCCGCCGGCCGCGACCTGCTCGCGCGCGAGATCGACGGCACCAAGTTCCGCCTGATCGGCATCGGCATGTCGGGCTTGTGCGACGCCAACGCTGCCGATCTCGCCGACCTCCTCGACCATCGCACCGCCGAGGCCGAGCACGCCGTCGATCGCCTGCGCGAGCGGTTCGGCGACGAGGCCGTCATTCGCGGCCTCGCCTTCGATACGATCGATGAGGATGAGGATTAGGCGCGAGCGTGCGGCGTCACGGGCACGCTTTGGTGTCCCTGATCTCCAGCGTCTTCAACTCGCCGCTGATCGAGAAGTCGTTGTAGTCGAGCATTAGCGCGCGCGAGATGCCGTTCTCGTAAAGCTCGAAGGAGATCGCGTAAACCGGCGTCTGCTCACCGGTTTTGGTCCCGGCCCGCTCGAAATAGCTCACCGTCACCGGCCAGCGCTTCAGCCCGGCGAGCGCCTGCTGCCCGGCCGCGGCGTCGGACGGAACGCGCTCGTCCGGCGCGATCTCGTGCCCGATGACAGTCAGCGTGTTGTAGACCTTCTCGCCGGTCTCCGAGCCGTCGTAGACCGGAAGCTCGAGCAGGCTCTTGCCGGCGCGCGCAGCCTCGATGATCAGCCGCACGTGCTCGGTCGGGAACACGATCGTGGCTTCGAGATCGACCTTGCGGTCCTTCGGCTTGGACAGCGTGACCGAGATCGCGCTCGGCCGCCGCTCCGCCTTGCCGTCGACCGAGTCGACGAGCTGCTGGTTGAGGTAGTTCTGCGAGGTGAAGCGGTAGCTCTTGGCGGCGCCGTCCTCCCAGGTGTTGGAGCGCAGGTCGCTCAGCGTGACCTTGCCTTCGCCGTTGTCCAGCTCCGAGACCTGGCGGAACTCGAGCACATAGCCTTCGCACACGCTGCCGGAGAAGTCGTAGAGGATACGCCCGCGCGCCGAGATGTTGCCGGATTTGCCGCGGCTGTGGGCGAGCTTGAGCTCGTAGATCGCGCGATGCGCCGTCAGCTCCCCGGCCGTCAGGGCGGCCGACGGCCTGGCCGTCAATCCGCCGAAAACGACCGCCGCGACCGCCGCGACCGCCGGCGTGGCGAGCATACCTCTGGTCAGGATCGTCATCCGAATCTGCCTCCTTGCCGCCCGGGCGCGGAACATAGGGACGCCGGAGTCCCGCTGCAACTGCCGGCCCCTGCTTGCAAGCGATCACTCGATGGGCGAAGACAGCCTGCCGCCGGTGCGAATGCGACCAAAGTCGAGGAGAGCGTCATGGCCCAGATCGAGAAGAAACTCGCTGATCTCGGAATTGTTCTCCCGACGCCCGCCGCGCCGATCGCCAATTATGTCGGTTTCGTGCGCGTGGGCGCGCTGCTGGTGGTCTCCGGCCAGATCTGCCTCGGGCCCGACGGCAAGCTCGTGGCCAAAGGCAAGCTTGGCGACACGGTATCGGTCGAGGACGGCCAAAAAGCGGCGCGCGCCTGCGGCATCAATCTGCTTGCCCAGGTCAAGGCCGCGCTCGGAGACCTCGACCAGGTCGCGCGCGTGGTGCGGCTCGGCGGCTTCATCAATGCGGCCCCCACCTTCCTCGACGGTCCCAAGGTCATGAACGGCGCCTCCGACCTGATGGTGGAGGTGTTCGCCGACAAGGGCCGGCATGCGCGCACCACCGTCGGCGTCGCGGCGCTGCCGCTCGACGCCGCGGTCGAGGTCGAAGGCCTGTTCGCGGTCGCCTGAGCGGCGAGGGCCGCCGCCATGCGCCTCGACTGGCTGACCGCACGTCCGGTGGCGCACCGGGGCCTCCATGACGCGAGCGCCGGCATTATCGAGAACACGCCGTCGGCCTTCGCCGCTGCGGTCGCCGGCAATTACGCCATCGAATGCGATCTTCAGATCAGCGCCGACGGCGAGGCCATGGTGCACCATGACGGCGCGCTCGGCCGGCTGACCGAGGGCAGCGGCCGGCTGGACGCCATGACCGCGGCCGAGCTCAAGCGGGTGCCGTTCCGCGCCACCGCCGACCGCATGATCACCGTCGGCGAACTGTGCGATCTCGCCGCCGGAAAGGTCACGCTGGTGATCGAGATGAAAAGCCGGTTCGACGGCGACCGGCGCGTGGTCGCGCGCGCGGCCGAGGTGCTGTCGGGCTATTCCGGCCCGGCCGTGCTCATGTCGTTCGATCCCGCGCAGATCGCTGCCCTGCGGGAAATCGCGCCGCGGCTGCCGCGCGGCCTCGTCGCCGAAAAGCGTCCGTCCGGGTCGAAAGGCGCCCTCGCCTATGCCCGCAACGCGCTCGCCGCCCAACCGCAATTTCTCGCCTATTCGGTGAAGGACCTACCGGCCGCCGCGCCGCTTGCTGCGCGCGCGATCCTGCGGATGCCGCTCCTGACCTGGACCGTGCGCACCGCCGACGACCGTGCACGCGCAGCGCGCTGGGCCGACCAGATGATCTTCGAGGGATTTCGGCCGTAATATCGTGCTACGGCGTTGAATATTGCGATGGCCACGATCGAGATCAGGCTGCGGGCTGCCAACAGCATCGGCGACGTTTCCGCCGAGGCCTGGGACGCCTGCGCCAATCCGCAATCGGGGCCCGGCAATGGCGCCCAATCCTGCGCCTCAAGACTCTCCTACAATCCCTTCATTTCGCACGACTTTCTGTCCGCGCTGGAACAGTCCGGCTCGGTCCGCAGCCGCACCGGCTGGCAGCCGATGCACCTGCTGGCGGAAGATTCGGGCGGGACGCTGCTCGGCGCCGTGCCCTGCTACGCCAAGTCCCATTCGCAGGGCGAATACGTGTTCGATCATGGCTGGGCCGACGCCTACGAGCGCGCCGGCGGCAACTATTATCCGAAGCTGCAGGTGTCGGTGCCGTTCACGCCGGCGACCGGACGCCGCCTGCTGGTGAGACCGGGACCGGAGGCCGATGCGGTGCGCGCCGCGCTCGCCGACGCGCTCGCCGACATCTGCCAGCGCTCGAACGCGTCGTCCGTGCACGTCACCTTCATGCCGAAGGACGAATGGGACCTGCTCGGGGCGCGCGGTTATCTGCAGCGCACCCACCGCCAGTTTCACTGGGAGAATGCCGGCTACGAGTCCTTCGACGCGTTCCTTGCCGCGCTCGCCTCGCGCAAGCGCAAGACCATCCGGCGCGAGCGCGCCCACGCGCTCGAAAACGGCATCAGCGTGCACTGGCTCACCGGCTCCGACCTCACCGAAAGCGTATGGGACGCCTTCTTCGACTTCTACATGGAGACCGGCTCGCGCAAATGGGGCCGGCCCTATCTCACCCGCGCCTTCTATTCGATCGTTGGCGAGACGATGCGCGACCGCATCCTCCTCGTGATGGCCAAGCGCAATGGGCGCTGGATCGCCGGCGCGCTCAACTTCATAGGCTCCGACACGCTGTTCGGCCGCCATTGGGGCGCGACCGAGCACCATCCGTTCCTGCATTTCGAGCTGTGCTACTACCAGGCCATCGACTACGCGATAAGGCACAAGCTTGCGCGCGTGGAAGCCGGCGCCCAGGGCCAGCACAAGATCACCCGCGGCTACCTGCCGACCACGACCTACTCGGCGCACTACATCGTCGATCCGGCGCTGCGGCGCGCGGTCGCCGATTTCCTCAAGCATGAGCGCATGCACATCGCCGCCGAGGTGGAAGAGCTTGCGGAAGCCGCGCCGTTCCGCAAGGGATGATGCGGGCACAATTGAACGGGAGCGACCGATGCCGGCCTACGATCCGAACAACATCTTCGCCAAGATCCTGCGCGGCGACATGCCCTGCTACAAGATCTACGAGGACGACAAGGCGCTCGCCTTCCTCGACATCATGCCGCGGGCGCCCGGTCACGCGCTGGTGCTGCCCAAGGCGCAAGTGCGCAACATCCTCGACGCCTCGCCCGATGACTACGCCCACGTCATGAAGGTGGCGCAGAAGATCGCCAAGGCGAGCGTCGAGCTGTTCGGCGCCGACGGCGTGACGGTTCAGCAGTTCAGCGAGCCGGCCGGCGGCCAGGTGGTGCTTCACCTCCACGTCCACGTCATCCCGCGCAAGGAGGGCGTGGCGCTGAAACCCCCGGCCAGTGTCAAGGAATCGCCGGACGTGCTCAAGGAACAGGCCGCCAGGCTCGCGGCGGCACTGAAATAGGCCGGCCTATGGCCGGATCGCCCGTTCGGCCTGGGGCGAGGCGAACATGGCATCGGCATCGTGGCCGATGCCCGGCACCTCGATCAGACGCCAGTTGAAGGTCCAGCCTTTGGAGGCAGCCAGCTCGCGCGCCCGCGCGTAAAAGCCCCGTCCTTCGGCAAAGCCCTTGTCCATCTGCCCGAGCAGCAGGCTCACCGGCTGGCTCAGATAACGGCGCAGGTTCGCGTCAGCCTCATCGCCGGCATAGACGCCGCCGAGCCCCTTGGGCGACCGCACGTCCGTGTTCGCCTCGATGTAGAACAGCGGATTGGCGATCACGATGCGTCTGGCTTCGTTGGGCGTGAAGGCTATGAGCTTGCCCACGAACTGGCCGCCGGCCGAATGGCCGACGAGAGAATAGGCCAGCGGGCGCCGCTCCTGCGCGCGCGCCCACTCGACCAGCGCCATCGCAAACCGGCCGCTCCAGGTCTTCGGGTCCTGCACCACGCCGCCGCGCCCGATCCCGCCGCCGTGGTAGCGCCAGGGCGGAAAGCGTTCAGCGTCGAAGCCCGGCGCCAGCACAAGGAAGCAGAGCCGGTCCGCCAGCCGGCGCACCGACCTCCGCGCCGCCTCGGGCCTGCGGAGGGAGCCGTGAAAAGACAAAAGCAGCGTCGGATTGGCACAGTTCGGGCGATAGGTCAGCACATCGAAGTCGAGTCCGTCGAGCTGCACCGACTGCCCGCTCGGCCCGGGCGGAATTGGCGCCGCCTCGACGGGCATGGCCGCGAGCAGAATCAGTGGCAACAGGATGGCGGCTTTGCGCATGACAATTCCTTTTGTCGGAAATCCCCTATTCCATGCCGCGGAACAGGAACTCCGCCGCGGTCGGATAGGCCTGGGCGCCGTGGTGGATCGCCTTGTCGACCCAGAAGTACTCCAGCTTGCACTGCGCGGATCGGTAATGGAGCGGCTCGCCCGGGATGAATGCGCTGGTCGGCTGCGCACCGCCCGCGCCGGGGCGCCCCCTGCATTCGAACGCGGGCTCGAGCGGACAGACGCGCTGGACGTCCGGATTGCACACGAAATCGGCACCCAAGCGGTTGAACTTGTCGTCGCGCGTTCCGTTCACGATCGCAAGCGGCGCGGTCGTCAAGGCGCGGCGGAGCCGCTCGGGCGCTCCCTGTGGCGTAAGACCCTTGGCCCGCAAATCGGAAAACACGCTCACGCGATATTCCGGATACACGTAATTCCCCGAATTGGCGGCGGCCGCGCGAATGACGCGCTCGGGATGCGCATAGACAAATTTGTTGACGAACTGGCCGCCGCGCGATTGGCCGAACAGGTAGATCTGGTCATGCTTGACCCGAGTGCCGAGGCTTTTGCCGACGCTCGCCGCCACGAAATCCACCAGCGCGATCAGCCACTGGTCGGAGCGATGGCCGCGATCCTGGATGAAATTGTCGAAGCGGTCCTGCTCGCAGCTGCGGGAAAAGAACAGGAACTGCGGCGCCAGCACGATGATCCCATGGCGGTCGAAGAAGGCGCGGTTGTACGGCGTCGCCTTCGGGCAGACGTTGGGAAATTTGGTGTGGCAATCGTTGTCGATCACGCGCGTCAGGTAATCGTCGGAGTCGCCCCAGGTGCCGTGGATCGACACGAGCACTTTCAGCTCCCGGTGCGAACCGGCGGGAATATAGGCCGTGAAGGTCTTGCCGGATTCGTCGCGGCCGTTCTGGCAGCGATTGCGGAGATACGGGCGATCGAAGGTGCCCTCGACGATGCTGCCGCGCTCGATCTTCTCGACGCTGCGGACCGAATAGCAAGCCGCGCGGCACAGATTGCACGGCGCGTTGAGCTGACAGTCGACTTGCGCGGATGCCGGAAGCGGAGATGCCGTGCCGAGGACGCACGCCAGCAGCGGCGCAAGCGAGAGCCTTCTGAAACGCAATGTCCAGCCCATCACGGCCCCTGCGTCCGTCCAACCTTCCCAAGGTATCCGATATTGAAATGTAGGGGGAATAGTGCCGAGGCGAGCCGCCGGCGTTGCGCCGGTTACGCGGCCTGCTCGCTGCGCCGCCGGTTGAGGTCCGGCTGGCGGTTGCGCGTGAGCTTCTGGCTGACGTTCCGCAACAGCGTCGCGCACTCCCACAGCGCCGGACGAAGGTCGTCGCTGACAAAGGAGTCGGACCGCTCGCGCCCGCTCACCCAGCGCACCGGCTGCGTCGCGAAATCGACGAGGTCGCCCAGCCAGATACCGAGCTCTCCCCGGCGCAGGCCGCGCAGGCCCGAGAACAGATTGAAGCCGTCGAGCACGAAGTTTCGGCTTCTGATTCCGGCCGGATAATGGACCGGCGGATGCCGAACCTGATGCACCAAGAGGTCGTAGAGGAAGCGCGGGAAGTCGACGCCGAGCGAGATCGGCAGCGGCGAGGAGCCCCAGAACCGCGCATTGGTCTCGAGCAAGACCCAACGGTGGTTCTCTGGATTCCAGCGGAACTCGAACATGCACACGCCGGTCAGCCTGGTGTGCGCGCAGATCTTCTCGCAGGCCTGCCGGAGCTCGTCATTAAGCGCCTCGCTCACGCGGTAGGAGCTGGAGCCCGCCCTGCCCTCGCGCAGCCGGCGGTGCTGGAAGGCTTGCAGGATGTTGCCGTCCTCGGCGAGCACCGAGACGCCGACGCCCACGCCTTCGAAGAAGGCCTCGACGAGATAGCTCGACGGCTCCGGCAAAGCGCCCAGGATCTTCTCCAGCTCCGCCCGGCTCTCCACGATCCAGACCTTGCCGGCGGCATCGAGCTTGTCGATCGAGTACGACTTCGCGGCCTTGAGCACCAACGGCAGGCCGTACCGGTCCGCCAGCGCCTCCGCGGTGTCGCCGGCGCCGACGCGCGCGCCGGCCACCACCGGAATGCCAAGCTCGCCGCACATCGCGCGCGTGCGCTCCTTGTCGAACAGGAGCGTCATCGCCTCCGGATTGGGAATCGCGAGCGGAAATCCAGCGAAGTCCTCGCGATGAAGATGCAGCGGCAGGATCGCCCGGTCGCAGCACGGAACGACAAGGTTAAAATCGCAGCTTCGCAGCACGTCCAGGACCGACGCGCGCCAGGCCGCCGGGTCGTCGGAATAACGCGGAAAATGGTGAACGGTGGAAATGTACTTGGAGTGCAAGGCCGGCGAGCGCCAGTTGAACGGCGCCGCGTGCACCTCCTTGCCGGCACGGCCGAGCGAGCGCACGACCGCGAGGAAAATCCGCATGTCGTCGCCGAAAACGAGCACCCGTTGCGGAGCGCTGTCGCCCATTAACGATCCTTTTTGCAATGCGCGTTTGCAGCCGCCGACAATACGGGCCCGCATCGCTCTTTTCGATCGCACTGACCTCGGTGGATGCGACGCTATTGAACCGAAGTTAACGACACGTTGGCATAATACTGGCGGATATCGGTCAAGAGCGCTTATTTGGGGCAGCGATATCCAGGGAGGACTTGTTGCACGACCGCTCGCTGCCGGGGCTGAGCCTTGTCCGCGTCGTCGTGGGGTTAACGCCTCCTTTCACGCAACACCGATAAACGCGCGGATCGGCACGATGGCAGCCCGGCAGTCGGCATTCCTGGAAAAAGCGAGCGTCGCAGCGCGAGGCGACGACGGGAGTCCGCGCCAAGCTTGGACCGAGTCGCTGGAAAAATTGCAGCGCATGCTGCAGGCGTCCGGCGCGCCAAGCCTCAAGGGCGAGGTGTTCGGG
>Ga0114129_10006800_pt1 | contig 16237 bp, 15 predicted proteins | sample RhiMetdeltSRZDD1_FD_80071 | JGI IMG/M metagenome (GOLD analysis project Ga0114129, IMG submission 80071) | Populus rhizosphere microbial communities from Tennessee, USA - Rhizosphere MetaG P. deltoides SRZDD1 (version 2) (version 2) | ecosystem: Host-associated > Plants > Roots > Rhizosphere >... | reverse complement strand
TCCTGCCTGTCGAGGAGCTGCGCGATGGCGCGCTGTCCGAAGAGGAGCGCCTCGACCATGGTGTTCTCGTCGATCTCCTTGGCGCCGCCCTCCACCATGAAGATGGCGTCGCGCGAGGCGGCCATGATGACGTCCACGTCGCCCTGCTCGCGCTCCTGCTCGCTCGGGTTGGCGATGAACTTGCCGCCGACCCGGCCGACGCGGACGCCGGCGAAGGCGAAGGGGAAGGGGATGTCCGAGAGCGCCAGCGCGAACGAGGCGCCGGTCAGCGCCAGCACGTCGGTGTCGTACTGGTTGTCGGCGGAGAAGACCGTCGCGATGATCTGCGTCTCGTTCTGGTACCCCTCGGGGAAGAGCGGCCGGCAGCTGCGGTCGATGAGGCGCGAGATCAACGTCTCGCGCTCGGTGAGCCGACCCTCGCGGCGGAAGAAGCTGCCGGGGATCCGTCCCGCGGCGGAGAGCCGCTCCTGGTAGTCGACCGTCAGCGGGAAGAAGTCGAGCCCCTCCCGCTTCTCCTTGGCGGAGACGGCCGTCACCAGCACGACGCTGTCCCCCGCCCGGACCACCACGGATCCGTCCGCCTGCTTCGCCAGCCTGCCCGTCTCGATCGCGATGCTTTGGTTTCCGACTTGCGCCGTCACCGACTTCGCTTCCATGTGCAACGTCCTTTCGCGACCCCCGCGGGCCGCGCGCTTTTCGTTCGGGAACTGTTCGGGTCGCTCATCGACCCCGGACTTTGGCGCGGCTCCCTTCAGGGCCGCTGCGGGCCGTCCGGGGGACCGTTCGGAGCCTGGTCACAGCAGCGAACGCCTTCGCTGCTCTGATGAGGGACCGACCGACGCTCCGGACCGCGCGCTCCTTCCTTTAACGCATCGGGGGGTGTCCCGCATTCGGAACACCCCCCGGATTGCCTACTTGCGGATGCCCAAACCTTCGATCAGCTTGCGGTAGCGGGCGGAGTCCTTCGACTTCAAATAGTCGAGGAGCCGCCTTCGCTGTCCGACGAGTTTGAGCAGCCCCCGCCGTGAATGGTGGTCCTTCTTGTGCGTCTTGAAGTGCTCGGTGAGGTACTGGATGCGCTCCGTGAGCAGCGCGACCTGCACCTCCGGCGAACCGGTGTCGCGCTCGTGGGTGCGGAACCTCTCGACCACTCCCTGCTTTTTCGTCTCGTAGTGCAGCGGCCCTGCGCTCATCCTTGCTCCGTGTTCCCCCCGCGCCTCCGCCGGCCAGGCGGGAGGGCGAGCGGGCATGCGATCCGGGCGGCAGTGCCCGGAAGGGCGGGCACCCTACCGGCTGGGTCGGCAACCGTCAAGCCTGCGAAACCGCCACGAGTTCTCGCGGTTCAGCGCGCCCAAGGCGCGTAATCCAGCCCGCTGCGCCCCCGGTCCTTGCGGTACTGCTCGGGTACCTGGAACAGCGGCGACGAGATGATGTGGTCGGCCGAGCTCCGGTTGCAGGCGATCGGGACGTCGTAGAGCACCGCCAGGCGCAGGAGCGCCTTGACGTCGACGTCGTGAGGCTGGGGCGTCAGCGGATCCCAGAAGAAGAACACCGCGTCGATGCGGCCCTCGGCGATGAACGAGCCGAGCTGCGCGTCGCCGCCCAGCGGTCCGGAGAGGAGCAGGTGGATCTCCGCGCCCATCGCCTCGCGCAGCGTCGCGCCGGTCGTGCGCGTCGCGTACAGCGAGCACCCGGAGAGCGTTCCGCGGTTGAACAGCGCCCACTCGACCATCTCGTCCTTGCGCCGGTCGTGGGCGACCAGCGCGACGACCGGCCTGCCTTCGCTTCGGGGAAGCTGCGTGACGTTTCCGCTCATCCCCCAAGCATAGCGCGCCGTGTCATGAACGCATCACGGAGTCGGTGGGAGCGTCCTGCCGCTCGCTCGCTTCGGCGCGGGGCAGTTCGAACCAGAACAGTGCGCCGCCGAGGAGGCCGCGCGCCGCGCCCAGCGCGCCTCCGTGCGCGGTGACGAGGCGTTTCACGGTGGCGAGCCCGAGACCGATTCCCGGGCGGGTGGCCGACGCACGCGCGCCGCGCACGTAGGGATCGAAGATCCGGTCGCCCAGCTCGGTGGGGATCCCGGGGCCGCTGTCCTCGACCTCGAAGAGCACGGTGTGGCGCCGCGGGCGCACGCGAACGACTACGACGCGCTCGGTCGCGTCTCCGAGGTACTTGAGGGCGTTGCGGACGAGGTTGCTGAGGAGCACCACCAGGACTCCCGAGCTGCACGCGACGGCGCATTCGGGCACCGGTTCGAAACGAAGCTCCGCGGCGGTCGCCTCGGCCTGCGGTCGCAACTCCTCGAACAAGCCCGTCACGACGGGCTGGACGTCGGTGAGCGCGCCGGGCTCCGGTCTTGCGCCCGAACGCGCGAACTCGAGCAGCGCGTCCACGATGCCGCGGACCCGATGCAGGCTGGCGGAGCCGCGCTGCGCGGCCGACTGCTGCGCCGGCGATCCGTTCCGCTGCGCGACGGAGAGCGCCAGACCGACCGTCGCGAGCGGGCTCAGAACGTCGTGTGCCACTCGGCCGGCGAACTGCTCGAGCTCTTCGGCTCGGCGCTCGATGAGCTCGCGGTGCTCGGTTTCGAGTCGCCGCGCCCTGCCGAGCGCGCGGGCAACGAGCCACCCCGCGAGCGCCGCGACGAGCACGCAGAGCGTGTCCATCTGCAGCGCGAGCCGATCCGCGCGCCGGTGCACCTCTTCGATGCGCAGCGCGGTGTCCTCGGCCAGACGGGCATCCAGCTGGACGATCTCGCCCGCCGTCGCGAGCGCCTGGTCGGCGAGCACGCCGACGTCCCGCACCAGCGCGTCGGCGAGCTCGCGAGACGTGCTCGCCGGCTGCGCCAGGACCCGCTCGATGGCCTCGTCGAAGGCGCGGACGTCAGTCTGCAACCGGTTGAGCAGCCTGAGCTCCTCTGTGGTCGTGGGGAGCGAACGGAATTCCGCCAGGTGCGAGTCCAGCCTTTGGCGCGTGTCGTCGATCGTCTGCCGGTCCGTCGCGCTCGGGCCCAGCGCCGCGTACCGCGTCACCAGTTCCTGGAGGTGGCGGACCTCGCCGCGGACGTTGCTCATCGCGGCGAGCCCCGGTGCCGCGTCGCGCGCGATGGCGGCCGCCAGCCCGCCGACCTCTCGAGCGGCGCGCTGCGCCACGATGGTCGATGCGACGAACGCCGCGGCGACGGCGAGGAAGATGGCCAGGAGGAGGACCGGGTTCCGCCGCATCGCGCGCGCAGTGTAATCGACCGCGCCCCGCCGCGCGCCCTGGCCGAAGGCCTGCGACGGGCCGTACCGCGAAGCCTTGTCGTGGCGAGCCCGCTCCGGGTAGAGGAAAGTCGATGATCGTCGATGCGCACGTCCATCTCTTTCCGGATCGGCTCGCGGAAGCCATCCGGAGGTGGTTCAGCGAGCACGCCTGGGAGATCCGGTACCGCATCGGCGTGGAGGAGGCGCTGCGGACGCTGCGCGACGGCGGCGTTGCCCGTTGCGTGGTGCTGCCCTACGCGCACAAGCCCGGGATGGCCGCCGCGCTGAACGACTTCACCCTCGGCCTCGCCCGCGAGCACCCCGAAGTCGTGCCGTGCTGCACGGTCTTTCCAGGCGAGGACGGCAACGAATCGCTCCTCGACCGGGCGTTCGCGGAACAAGGATTCCACGGCGTGAAGATCCACAGCCACGTGATGCGGATCGCGCCCGACGACCCGCTCCTCGATCCCGTCTGGCGCGCCTCGGCACGCCATCGCAAGCCGGTCGTGATCCACTGCGGGCGCGAGCCCGCCTCGGGGGGATACGGCGTCGACGTGCGCTCGCTGTCCGGAGCGGCGCGGCTGCGGCGCGCGCTGCGCCGCCATCCCGAGGCCGTCTGCATCGTGCCTCACCTGGGGATGGACGAGCCGGGCGAGTTCGAGGCGATGCTCGACGAGTTCCCCAACCTGTACCTGGACACGACGATGGCCATCGCCGGTTACTTCGACGACGCCGGCCAGGCGGAGATGCTGCGCCGCAAGCCGGACCGCATCCTGTACGGGACCGACTTCCCCAACCTGCCCTACGAGTGGGACCGCGAGCTGGAGGTGGTCCGCGCGCTACGACTGCCGCCAGACGACGAGGCGCGCATCCTGTCCGGCAACGCGCGCCGCCTGTTCGGCATCGCCTGAAGGGCCATCCGGCGTCTACGGGCGGAGCCGCTTGCGCATCGTCCTGCGGACGGTCTCGTAGCCGAGGTCGCGGTAGAGGTCGCGCGCGCGGCGGTTGTTGCCCGCGACGGACAGCTCGATGTCCTCGATACCGCGCTCGCGCGCCTCCGACTCCGCCCGCTGCATCAGCAGTCGCCCGAGCTTCTGGCCGCGGGCCTCGCGGACGATGCCCATGGTGGTCACTTCCAGGATTCGCTTTCCGCTCGCGTCGCGGGTCTCGGTGAGCCAGAGGTGGCCGAGGTAGCTGCCCTCCTCGGACTCGAGCACGAGCAGCTGAGCACCGGCGACGCCGAACCGCCCCGGGACGAATCCCTGGCGGGCGAGCTTTTCCGGCCACAGCTCCCGCAGCTTGCGGCGGTCGTCCTCGGTCGACTCGCCGAGCGCGTCGATGGCCGTCTCCACGTCCAGCTGCAGGAATTGCGGCCAGTCCTTCTCGGTGTACGGCCTCAGGCTCTGCATGCGCCCGCTGTAACGCAGGGGCGGCGACCCAGCAAGGCGCCTGCATCCGACAGTGGCCGGCACCTTTCGCTTGCATCCGGCTGCGTGATCCGGTTGAAGAAGCGCCGGATGGCGAGAAAGCCGAGGGGACAGGGCAGGCCGCCGGGCGCCCCGGGGCCGCAGCATTCACAGCCGCCGCGCCCGCAGGGCGGTGGCGGCTGGGCTCCGCTGCGCGACGCGATCAGGCGCGACGTCGAGCAAGCGTCGGCGGCGCTCGCGTTCGCGACGGCGCTGCATGAGCGGCTCGAGTCGCAGCGGCGGCTGTTCGCCGACTTCCCGCGCGTGATGGAGCAGCTGCGCAGCGGCGCGCTGGAGCGCGTCGCCACCGCGCTGGCGCGCCTCTTCGAAGGCAAGGACCAGTTCGACCTGACGCGGTTCCTGCGCGACCTGCCGCTCGCCCTGGCGCAGCTCGCTGCCGCCGAGGTGGCCCGGAAGGGCGGGCAGCGCGAGCAGCCGGCGGCTGCGGACGCACCGTCTCCGGCGCCGTCGGCGGAATCCGGCTCGGACCATCCTCCGGCTCGCGCCGCCGAGGGCGACGAAGTCCCGGCTCCAGCCGGCGACGGTGGAACGTCTCCGGCCGAGGCGGTCACGCCGGCGTCGCCGCCGACAGAGGCGGTCGCGATCCCTCTCGCCGAAGCCGCCGCTCCAGCGGTGGCCGCGCCCGGTCCGGAAGCGGCAGCGGCCGCGCTGGCGGAGCGGCCACAACCCGGAAACGGCGGAGCGCCCGGGACACCTCCTTCGCCGCGCCTCGAGCTGCGCGCGAAGCTCCTCGCCGCCGCTCCTCAGCTCTCGAGGGCGGTGGTCACCTACCGGCGCACCGTAACCACCGTACGGCGGGCTGCCGCGCCGCGGCGCGCTCCGGGTCCCTGGCGGTCCGATCGCGAAGTGCTCGAGGAAGCGCGGCTCGCCGTCGACTTCGCGCGCCAGATGTTCGACGCCTACGCCGAGGCGTGGGCGGACCAGCCCAGCCAGCCGGGCAGCGCGGAAGCCATGAGCGCGGAGACCGATCGCTTCCTCGCGTGGACCCAGCTTGCCCGGTACATGGACGTGGCAGCGCCGCGCTCGCAGCCTCCCCCCGTCGAGAAGGTCTCTGACAAGCCCGCCGACAAGCAGCCCGTGACACAGGGGTCCCCCGGGGCGGGTCCGGGCGCTCCGCCGGCCGAGCCCGAGCCCCTGCAAAGCGCCTGAAACGAGCGTTCTCCTGCGGCAGGGAGCATTCTGTCGTAGAAGCCGTCCGAAGGAGGCCTCGCCGTGAGCACTACCAGCCTGCGGCCCGTATCGCGGACGCCAGACGTCGAGCTCTCGCCGGAGCTCCTGCTGCGCATCCACGACCTGATGGTGAAGTCGCGCGTCCTCGAGGAGCGCCTCATCGCCATGTACAAGCAGGGCGACGGGTTCTTCTGGATCGGCGGCCCGGGTGAGGAGGCCTTCAACGTGCCCCTCGGCCTGCTCGTCAACAAGGGCCGTGGCTTGCAATACGACTATTGCCATTTCCATTACCGGAACAGCGCGACGCTCCTGGCGATGGGCGCCGATCCGGTGAACACGATGCGGCAGATGAAGAACACCGCGACCGACCCCTACTCGGGCGGCCGCAACTTCGTGAACCACTACTCGATCTTCGAGTGGAACGTGGTGCCGGTCACCTCGACGATCGAGCCGCAATACGTGATCGGCGTAGGCACGGCGCTGGCGCAGAAGCGCGCCGGCGGCCGCGGGATCACCGTCGTGACCGGCGGCGACGCTGGCACCGCGGAAGGCGATTTCGCCAGCTGCCTCATCTGGTGCTCGAGGCCGGCGAATCCCCTGCCGATGCTCCTCGTCGTCACCAACAACAAGTGGGGCATCTCGACTCCGTGGTCGGGCCAGCACGGCGAGAAGCGCATCTCCGACCGCGGAAAGTCGTTCGGCATCGAGTCGAAGACCATCGACGGCAACGACCCCGAGGTCTCGTACCGCGAGATCTCGGCCGCGATGGAGTACGTGCGCAGCGAGCGGCGACCGTTCCTGCTCGAGGCGATGGTGTCGCGTCTCTACGGCCACTCCAGCGCGTCGGGAGCGAACGCGGTCGCGGACGAGGCCGACTGTCTGAAGGGGTTCGAGAAGAAGCTCGAGGAACGCAAGCTGCTCACGCGTCAGCAGATGGACGATCTCCGCCACAAATACGCGCAGGAGCTGCAGGAGGCGCACCGCAAGGTGCGGCAGGAGCCGCAGCCCAAGGGCGACAGCATCTACCAGAACGTGTTCCTCGACCGCGACAAGGTGCGGGAGGGCCGCTAGCGATGTCCACCATGGTCCAGGCCATCCGCATGGCGCTGCACGTGGCGGAGGAGCGCCACGACCTGACCGACGTCTTCGGCGAGGACGTGGGGCCGCCGCTCGGAGGCGCATTCACGGCGACGCAAGGGATCAAAGTGGCCTGGAATTCGCCGCTCGACGAGCGCGGAATCGTCGGCGCCTCAATCGGGCTGGGCCTCGCGGGCTGCCGCAACGTCGCGGAGATCCAGTTCTGCGACTACGCCTTCAACACCATCGATTTGATGAAGCTGGCGGGGCTGCAGACCTGGTCGACGAACGGCGACTGGAACTGCCCGATGACGATCATCACGCCCGTCGGGGCCGGGATCCGCGGCAGCATCTACCATTCGCACTCGTTCGATGCGACCGCGACGCACATCCCGGGGTTCAAGATCGCCATTCCGTCGACTCCGCGCGACGCGTACGGCCTCTTGCTCTCCTGCATCGTCGATCCGAACCCGTGCATGTTCCTGGTGCCCAAGGCGCTGATGCGCGTGCGCAGCCAGCCCGGAGAGGAGATCCCCGGCGAGCCGGGTGACGAGCGCGCGTTGAGCAAGATGATCGACGCGCCGCTCGGCGACCGCGCGAAGTGGCAGCCGCAGTGGCCCGACACTCCCGACATCTTCATCCCCTTCGGCGAGGCGAGGACCGTCCGCCGCGGCCGCGACGTCACCGTCGTGAGCTATGGCCGGACGCTTCCCTCGTGCAAGAAGGCGGCGGACGAGCTGGGGCAGGAGGGCATCGAGGCGGAGGTCATCGACCTGCGCTCGCTCCATCCGTACGACTGGCCGCGCATCCGCGAGTCGGTGAAGCACACCGGGCGCGCCCTGTTCGTCAACGAGGACACCGAGGTGACGAACTTCGGCGAGCACCTCATCCGGCGTACCGTCGAGGAGCTGTTCTACGATCTGCTCGCGCCTCCGCGGCTCCTCGCCGGCGCGTTCGTCCCGGGCGTGGGTCTTTCCGACAGCCTGGAGATGGCGTCGGTTCCGCAGCTCCCCAGGATCCGCGACGCGATCCGGCAGGTCGCGCAGCAGCAAGCGTAATCGGCGGCGCTTCACGCCTCGACGAGGAGGTTCCCATGCACATCGCAGCTCTCGCGTTGCTTTCGCTGCTCGCGGCGGCCGAGCATCCCTGCAAGGAGGATGCGGAGAAGCTGTGCAAGGGGATCGAGCCCGGGGAGGGCCGCATCGCGCAGTGCCTCAAGCAGCACGAGTCGGAGCTGTCCGCGGCTTGCAAGCAGAAGCGCGACTCTTTCCGCGAGCGGATGCAGGAGATCCACGCCGCGTGCGAGGACGACGCGCGGAAGTTCTGCGCTGGAGTGCAGGCGGGAGGCGGCCGCATCGCGCGCTGCCTGCGCCAGCACGAAGCGGATCTCTCGCAAGCCTGCCGCGAGCAAGGTCAGCGCCTGGCGGAGGAGCACAAGGAGCACCGCGGCTTGATGCGCGACGTGCAGCAGAGCTGCCGCGAAGACGCGCGCAAGCTCTGCTCCGACGTGAAGCCCGGCGGCGGCCGCATCGTGCAGTGCTTGCGCGCCCACAAGTCGGAGCTGTCGCAGGAGTGCACGGCGGCAGCCCAGCAGGCGAAGGAGCAGTGGTAGCCGACCGGCCCGCGATCACTCGACCAGCGCGGCGAGCACTTCGGCTGCGCTGATCACCTGCTTCTGCAGCAGCGTGGCGGCGTACGCCGGGAACGGCAGCAGCGCGCGCGAGGTGATCGCGAACGGCGCGATCTGGGCGAGCGGCTTGCCCGAGGCGAGCGCGGCCCGGGCTTCGTCGGTCACCTGGAACGCCTCGACGACCACCGCCCGTCCGACGTAGCCGGTGCGGTTGCAGGCGTCGCACCCCACCGCGCGGGGCAGCGGCATCGCGGCCTGGCCCGGCTCGAGCACCTTGCGGGCGACGAGCGCCTCGATGAGGGCGGGCGGGTGCGGCTCCAGCGTGCGGCAGGCGGTGCACAGCTTGCGCACCAGCCGCTGCACGAGCACCAGCGCAATCGACTGGGCGACGAGCGCGCGCGAGCAGCCCAGGTTCTCCAGCCGCTGGAAGGCGGCCATCGCGTCGTTGGCGTGCAAGGAGGTGAAGAGGAGGTGGCCCGTCATGGCCGCCTCGAGCGCGAGGATGGCCGTGTCGGCGTCGCGCGTCTCGCCGACCACGATCACGTCGGGATCCTGGCGCAGGAGCGAGCGGAGCGCCTGGGCGAAGCCGAGGCCGGCGGCGGTATTCACCTGCACCTGGACGACGCCCGGGAGGCGGTACTCGATCGGGTCCTCGACCATCATGATGTTGGTGTCGGGACGGGTGATCTTCCGCTCGTTGAGCAGCGAGTACAGCGTCGAGGTCTTGCCCGATCCGGTGGGACCGCAGACGAGGATGCCGCCGTAGGGCCGGTTGAGCGCGCGCCGCACCGCCTGCAGCACGCTCGGGTCGAAGAAGATCTGCTCGAGCTGGCGCGTCGAGCCGGACGCTTCCAGGATGCGCAAGGCGATCTTCTCGCCGCGGTTCGCAGGGAGCGTCGAGACGCGCAGATCCACCTCACGCTTGCCCGCGGAGAGCCCGATGCGGCCGTCCTGCGGCATCCGTCGCTCGGTGATGTCCAGGCCGGCCAGCACCTTGATGCGTGCGGTCAGCGCCTTGAGCGTCACCGCGGGCGGCGGCGCTTCCGGATAGTCCTGCAGCACTCCGTGCACGCGCAGGCGGATCCGCGGCGGGCCCGCGGTCGGCTCGATGTGCACGTCGGACGCCTCGCGGTCGAGCGCGCCGACGATGAGGCGGTTCACGAACCGGATGACCTCGTCGCCCATCGCGCGGGGTGGAGCGGCCTCGCGGTCGGCCTCCGCCGCCGCCTCGAACACCAGCGTGTCGGGGTTGATCGACGGGCCGGTGACCTTCGCCGGACGGGCGGCGGCGGTCGCGTCGAGGCGCAGCCGCACCACCGCCTGGGCGAAATCGTCGGCGGAGATGGCGACCACCTCCGGGTCGACGGTCGGCAAGGTGCGGCGCAGCTCCGCGAGCGCGGCGGTGTTTCGGGGCGAGACCATCCCGACGGTCAGGTGCGAGCCCGAGAGCCGCAGCGGCAGGATGCGGTGCTGGCGGATCAGCTTGGCCGGGATCATCGCGACGACGGACGGCTGCAGGTCGAAGTCGCTCACCTCGACGAACGGGATGCTGCCGGAGAACCCGCGCTGCGGCTCCGCTGGGGCGGACGCGCTTTCCTGTTCCGGAATCAGCTCGGTGAGCGCGAGCTGCATGCGCTCCATCCCGCAGACGCGCGCGAGCTGCGCGGCCACCTTGCGCAGCACGGCCTCCGCGACCGGCTGCACCTTGCGGATGAGTCCGGCGGCCGGATCCTTCTGCATCCAGAGGATGCGGGTGGGTTCCTGCGCGACCAGCGTGGTGGGGCTGGGGCCGCCGACCACGAGCGCCGCGTCGCCGAAGTGGTCGCCGGGTCCGAGCGTCTCGACCTCGCTCCCGTCCGGGAGCCGGACGCTGAGCTTGCCGGAGAAGACGATTCCGAGGCCGTCAGTGGGCGCACCGGCGGTCGCAACCGCGGATCCGGCCGGCACCTCGACGCCCGACAGGAGCGCCGCCGCGCGCGCGACGATCGATTTGTCGGCGTTCTTGAAGAGGTCGCAGCGCGCGAGGAACGGCTCGATCTTCGCGGGAGCGAGCTTCACGGCGTCGCCGGCGGCCGGCGGGGGCGAGGCGGCGGACGCGGGCGTGGAGCCGTCGGCGGGAGCGGCACCTGGCTGCGCGGATCCGGCCGCGGGAAGTCCGTTCGTCTGCGCTTCGTCGGCCAGAAAATCCCCCGAGGCGAACGTAGCAGACCTCTCCGCGCCGGCCAGAAAGCGCTGCGTGAGAAGACCTGCCGCTACGTGGGCGCGGGTGGGTCGCGCCGGACCGGGCACGACGACAGGCCGAGCGCCGCGGAGACGCGATGGCGATGGCGCGCGAATCGGTCGTATCCGCGGTCGGCGAGCCAGGCGATCCCGGGGACTTGCAGAGCGCGTCCGAGGAGCGACCAGCCGCGCAGCTCGCGAAGCAGGCGCGCCGTCGCCGCGCCGCGCGTCCATTTGCGCGCGCCTTCCAGGACGACCACGGTGCGCTCGGTCTCCTCGGGCGAGACGCCGGTCGGCAGCGGCTCGGTGTTGCCGACGAAGCGGAGCCGCTTCCTGCGGTCGCGGTTGCGCAGCCAACCGACGCTGGCCTGGCAGACGCCGCAGTCGGCGTCGTAGACGACGATCAACGGCTCCATGCCGGAAGGATAGCGCGCCGGCCGATCGGCCGCCGGCGGTATGCGCCCGCGCCGTGCCTTGCGAAGCGCGGACCGAGACGCCTTCTAGACGCCGCCCTCGGCGGGGTACGCCTCGAGTCCGTGCTCGGCGAGATCGAGACCGGTCCGCTCGTCCTCCGGCTTGGAACGCACGCCGATCAGCTTGTCGCACAGCTTGAACGTCCCATACGCGACGGGAAGGCCGTAGACGACGAGCGCGAGGAACCCGCAGATCTGGATGCCGAGCGTGGGGATCGAGGTGCCGCCCTGCAGCTCGCCTCCGGGATGGATCCAGTCGGGCGGAAGCGCGCCCCACCAGAAGAGCTGGCCGTAGATCCCCGCCATCAACCCGCCGATGACACCGGAAGCGAGATGGCACGCGACGGTGCCGATCGCGTCGTCGATCTTCAGCGTCCGTTCCACCCAGCGGAACGTGTACGGGAACTGGAAGCCGGCGACGAGCCCGACGAGCAGGCCGTAGCCGGGAGGAGCAAATCCGACGCAGCTGCAGATGGCGACCAGGCCGCCGAGGAGGCCGTTCGCCAGCACCAGCGGATCGGCGGCGCGGTGGAGCCGGTATCCGGCGATCAGCGAGCCCAGGACCCCGCCCGCCGCGGCGAGCGAGGTGGTGACCATGACCCACCAGATGTCGGAGAAGAGGTAGTCCGCGAGGTAGAGGCCGCGCGCGCCGGCGCCCTTTCCCAGGGCCGGGTGCGCGGCGGCGTTGGCGATGACCGAGCCACCGTTGAAGCCGAACCAGCAGAAGGCAAGGAGCAGGGCCGAGAACGCCGTGAGCAGCACGTTGTGCGCGGGGATTGCGACCGGACTGCCGTCGCGGCGGTAGCGCCCGAGCCGGGGACCGACGTACCAGCCGCCGACGAGCCCGACGATGCCGCCGAGCGCGTGCACGCCGGTCGAACCCGCATAGTCCGTGTAGGGGGCCCAGAAGTGCCTGCCGCTTGCGTCTGCGGTCATGCCGTAGGCGACGAGCTTCTTGCCGAGCTCGCTGTTCACTTCGGGCGTGAAGAGCCGGTCCATCGCCTGCACCACGAGGCCGTGCGGATCGAGCAGCGGCGAGCCGCCCAGGCCGCCCCAGATGAGGAAGCCGAAGATGGGGTAGACGATGCCGGAGTACAGCGCGGCGAACAGCAGGTACGCCTTGAACCTGAACCGCTCGCTGAAGACCGTGCCCGGGATCGCGGTCGAGGTGATGCAGAAGGTCAGCGAGCCGAAGAAGTTCGAGACGTACACGTCCGGCGCCGGATTGAAGCTCCACGGTGCCCACGACGCGGCGGCTCCGGCCCAGCCGACGTAGCCGGTGATGGCGTCCTCGACGTTGGCCAGCAGCGTGCCGGTGCCGCGCTGGTGGATGACGTAGCAGAGCGGCCAGGCGAATGCCTTGATGGCGAAACCCACCAGCCAGAAGCAGGCGATCGCGATCCCCGTGTGGGCCAGCACCTTCGCGGCGACGTGCGCCGCGTTCTTCGCCCGCACCGATCCGGCTTCGAGGAGCAAGAAGCCGCACTGCATGAAGAAGATGATCGCGAAGCAGAGCGCCCACCAGCAGATGGCGACCACCGTGGAGAGACGGGCGAACTGCTCTTGCGACACGGGCGCGGCCGCGGCCAGAAGGCCGAAGGTGGACATCGGTGGGGACCCTCCCGCGCCGCAAGGTAGCAGCAGAGGAAACGCCGCGTCACTTGCCAGGGAGGCGGGACCCTCGTGTTACGATTCCGACATGGTTCCCGAGAAGTAAGCCGTGCTGAAGCTCACGCTCGAGTACGACGGCGCGCCCTTCGTGGGATGGCAGGTGCAGCCGAACGGGCCGAGCGTGCAGGGCGCCGTGGAGGACGCCGTGGAGAAGCTCTGCGGCAACCGACTGCGGATCACGGGAGCAGGGCGGACGGACGCGGGCGTGCACGCGCGCGGCCAGGTGGCCTCGCTCGAGCCGCCGCGCCAGCTGCCGCTGTCCGCCTGGACCGCGGGGCTGAACGGCCATCTGCCTGCGGAGATCGCGTGCATCCGCGCCGAGGAGGCGCCGCCGGGCTTCGATGCGCGGCGGTGGGCGCGCGGCAAGCGGTACCTCTACTCGATCGTTCGTTCGCCGGTCCGGTCGCCACTGTGGCGCGGGCGCGCGTGGGAGATCCGCCGGCCCCTCGACGTGGCCGGGATGCAAGCGGCGCTGCCGCACCTGCGCGGCGTGCACGACTTCTCGGCGCTCCGGGCGGCGGATTGCCCGGCGCGGACGACGGTGCGCGAGGTGCGGGAGCTGTCCTTGCGCGTCGAGCCGCTGCGCGACGGAGAGTTGATCGAGCTGCGCATCGAGGCGACGGCGTTCCTCAAGCACATGGTGCGAAACGTGGTCGGGACGCTCGTCGAGGTGGGCCACGGCAAGCGCTCCCCCGAGACGGTACGCGATCTGATCGGGTCGCGCGACCGCACGCGCGCCGGACCTACCGCGCCGCCGCACGGCCTGGTCCTGGACGAGGTTTTCTACCTCCCCGGCAACGCCGACCCGCACGCGGCGGACGGCGAAGACGACGGAGACTGATCAGCGGGACCGGATTGCCTCGGGACCGTGGTCCTGACCGATCCGGTAGCGCTTTCCGGACACCTCGAGGAAGAACGCTCCTTCCCATTCGTGAAGGCCGTCCGCGAGCGAAAGCTGGGCGGCGCGCGTCAGGCGGGCGCGCTCGCCGTCGGCAAGCCGGACGTAGAGCGCGTCGTCGGCGCCCGAGGCGAGCGTCGCGGGATCGACCTCGACCCATTCGCCCGTGGCGAGCTGGGCCGAGAGCCGGCTTCCGCGCCGATCGATCCGGCGGACGAACCGGCCGGCGTCCTCGACCTCGACGTATCCCCACTCCGGGCCGATGCGCACGGCCCAGCGCCCGTCGTCGGCTCGGTGCAGGCCGCGATGGAGCGCCGCGATCGTACGGGCGTGCTCCAGCAGGTCGCCGCGGTGCCAGAACCGGCCTTCGCGATCGAGCCGCAGCCCGCTCTGCTCCCGGAGCTTCCGCAGCAGCGCCTCGTCCATTTCAGGTGCGATTCTAGGCCGTTCGGGCACGTCGTGATGTTTGTCACTGCGCGTAGGGGGATCGGGGTTGTACGTCGGTAGGAGGGAGACGGGCGCCCGACCTCGCCCGACAGGGCAGGGTGCGCCCCTCGCCGGGGTAGGAGGGGTTCTCTCGAATGTGGATGCATGCGTGGAAGGTCCTTCCGTTCGCGCTCGTGCTCGCGGCCTGCGGTTCGCCGTCGGGCAGCGCGCGGCTCGAAGGGATGCTCGACCCCGCGTCTCTCGCCGCGGTGCGCGGCGAGCCCGTGCAGGTCTCCCTTGCGGATACGCCGCGCGCCACCGCGACCGACGCAGCGGGCCGGTTCGGCTTCGACGACCTAGCTTCCGGGAGCGTCACCCTGCGGTTCCGCGGCCGCGGATTCGACGTGACGGTGCGCGTCTCCGGCCTCGAGCCTGGCCAGACCCTGCAGATCACCGTGCAGGTCGGACCGGAGGGATGCGTCGTCCGGCGCGCGAGAGACAACGACATTGCGCTCGTTGGCGCCATCTCGTCGGTCGGAACCTCGAGCATCACCCTCTCGGGCCTCGAGGTGGACACCGACTCCGTTACTCGCATCGAAGGCGGCGGCAGCGCGCTCACCGTCTCGGGCCTGACCGTCGCGACGGACGCATCGACGCGGTTCGCCGGCGCGGACACGACTTCGCTCGGCGACCTGAAGGTGGGCGACCGCGTGCTGGTACAGGGCACGGTGGAGAGCGACGGCACGGTCAAGGCGCGGCTCGTGGTGAAGCTGCCGGTCGCGCCGCCGCGCAGGGACGAGATGGAGATCGAAGGGACGATCACCTCGATCACGCCGCCCGACCGGCTCGAGGTGGCCGGCAAGACGGTCGTGGTCGACTCATCGACGCGATTCGAAGGTGAGCACGATGCTCGGCTGACGTTCGCGGATCTGAAGGTCGGCGACCGGGTGGAGGTCGAGGGAGTGGCGCAGGCCGACGGGACGTTCCTCGCGCGCGAGATCGAGCACGAGCACGAGGAGGAACACCACTGATCGAAGCGCGCGCCGGGCGTCTCGGGGGCACCCCCTCGCTTCCCGGGGTGCTCGGCGCGCGTGAAGTTGCGGCCCGGCCCGAGCTCAGTGCACCGCGGCCTCGGCGGCCGAGGCACGGCGCGAGGCGCGCGCCTTCGTGAACGTCAGCACGTCGTCCGACGCGCCCACGTCCACCTTGATGGTGTCTCCGGGCGCGAAGTCGCCCTGCAGGACCTTGATGGCCAGCGGGTCCAGCACCATCCGCTGCAGCGCGCGCTTGAGCGGGCGGGCTCCGTAGACGGGGTCGTACCCGGCGCGTCCGACGGCCTCCTTCGCGCGGTCGGTCAGCTCCAGCCGCAGCTGCTTGTCGGCGAGGAGCTTCGAGAGTCGCGCGAGCTGGATGTCGACGATGCGAGCCAGCTCCTCGCGGCCCAGGCTGTGGAAGACGACCACCTCGTCGATGCGGTTCAAGAGCTCGGGGCGCAGCTCGGCGCGGATGGCCTCGTTGACCCGGCGCTTCTCTTCGTCGTGGTCGCCGCCCGCGACATGCTGCGAGCCCAGGTTCGACGTCAGGATGACGACCGCGTTGCGGAAGTCGACGGTGCGACCCTGGCCGTCGGTGAGCCGGCCGTCGTCGAGGATCTGCAGCAGCACGTTGAACACGTCGCGGTGCGCCTTCTCGATCTCGTCGAAGAGGATCACGGAATACGGACGCCGCCGGACGGCCTCGGTGAGCTGCCCGCCCTCGTCGTACCCGACGTAACCGGGAGGCGCCCCGATGAGCCGGGCCACCGAGTGTTTCTCCATGTACTCGCTCATGTCGAGCCGGATGAGCGCCTGCTCGTCGTCGAAGAGGAACACGGCGAGCGCCCGCGCGAGCTCGGTCTTGCCGACGCCCGTGGGGCCGGCGAAGAGGAAGCTGCCGATGGG
>Ga0114129_10006799_pt1 | contig 16238 bp, 14 predicted proteins | sample RhiMetdeltSRZDD1_FD_80071 | JGI IMG/M metagenome (GOLD analysis project Ga0114129, IMG submission 80071) | Populus rhizosphere microbial communities from Tennessee, USA - Rhizosphere MetaG P. deltoides SRZDD1 (version 2) (version 2) | ecosystem: Host-associated > Plants > Roots > Rhizosphere >... | reverse complement strand
CTCTTCGGCAACGCCTCCGGCGTGCTCACTGGTGGTTTTCTGGCCGATCGCGCGACCCGCCACGACCTGATCGCCGCCACCGGCGTGCTGTGCGCGGCGGCGTTCATGGTGGTGCTCGGCATCGGCGCGGTGCCGCTCCCGCTCATCGGGCTGGTGATGGCGCTGACGGGGTTCTCGATGGGGATCACGGCGCCGTCGCGGGACATGCTGGTGCGCGCGGCCACGCCGCGCGGCTCGTCGGGCAAGGTATTCGGGTTCGTCTACTCGGGGCTGGACCTCGGCTCGCTGGTGGCGCCGCCGCTCTATGGGCGGCTGCTCGACCTGGGGGAGCCGCGGACGATGTTCGTCGTGATCGCGGGCGTGATGCTGGTGATGATCGTGACGGTCATCCAGGTCCGCCGCCGGGTCGTCCCCGCCGCCGCGCCCGCGGGCCCGGAGCCGACCGCCCTTCCCGCGACGCCCCGCCGTTAGCGCCGGATCAGCACCCAGCCGAGATCGGTCAGCTCGGAGTCGATGTCGTGACGGCGCCGATCGGCCTGACGCCGCTCCGCCGGCGTGGTGTCGTCGCGCCGGCGCCGCTCACGGAAACGCCGGTCCAGCGTCACTTCGGTGTCGGGAGTACCGTCCAGGCGATGCTGGACCATGTCGAAGATCATGGGATGGTTGCACGAGACGATGAACAGCGTGCGCGCCATACCGCTGCTCCTACCGGTGGGCTGCTCCCGCGGGGGCTCCCGCGTCAAACGGGAAAAACATCATAGCACGCGCGGTGGCGCGCAGGGATGGCGTCGCGGGCTCGCTAGCACACGGCGGGATGCTTCAGGTGCCGGAAGCCCCAGTTCAGCGTCCACGTGACCAGCGTGTCGCGCACGTTCTGACGCCAGACGTGGTGGGAGAACCGGCGCGCGAGCGCGGGAAGGGAATAGAACGTCCGGTACGCCCACTGCAGGCCTTCCCCGAGCCGCTCCGGGGACATCTGCTTCGGCCGGATCACCACCTCGAACAGGTTGAACTTCGCCCACAGGCCGACGTCGTTCCACGGCTCGTAGAGCAGACGCTGCGTGGCCCGGAATCGCTCGAAGAGCGGGGTGCCCGGCAGCGGCGTCACCACCGAGAACTGCGCCACGTTGAGGCGCGTCCGTTCGCAGAACGCCACCGTGCGCTCGAACACGCCCTCGTCGTCGTGGTCGAAGCCGAAGATGAACGTGCCCTCCACGCCGATGCCGTGGTCGTGGAGCTTCTTGATCACGTCCTCGTAGGTGCGCGCCTTGTAGCTCTTGTCCGCCTCGCGCAGCGAGTCCTGACTCAGCGACTCGAATCCGATCAGCACGCCCACGCACCCGCTCTTGCGGGCGAGGGCGAGCAGATCGGGCTTCTGCGCGATCGCGGTCGTCGCCTGCGTCACCCAGCGCAGCTTGAGGCCGCGATCGACGATCGCCTGCATCAGCGCCTTGTAGTAGAGGACGTCGGTGCCGAAGGAGTCGTCCAGGAAGAACACGGTATCGGCGGCGCGCGCGTAGAAGCTCAGACGCATGGCCTCCAGATCGTCGAGCTCACGGAAGATCTGGTCCGACTCCTTGTGGCGCATGCGCTTGCCGTTGAAGGCGGGCACCGAGCAGAACTCGCAGCCGACGGGACAGCCGCGCGTGGTCTGGATGACGGTGGGCGCGGGATAGCGCTCGGTCTTGAGCAAGTGCCACGGACGGCGCGTCGGCAGCCCGACCAGATCCGGGAGCCCGCCGGTATACACGGGCTGGAGCGCGCCGCGCGCGAAGTCGTTCAGGACCTGCGGCCAGACCGCTTCGCCTTCACCGCGCACGACGCTGTCGGCGAAGCGCAGCGCCTCGTCCGGCAACGCCGACGGGTGGGCGCCCCCGATCACCACCGGGAGGCCTTGGCGGCGATACTGCGTCGCGAGCTCGTACGCGCGCGGGGCGTTGGCGGTGGTGAAGACCGAGATCCCGACGAGATCGGTGTCGAGCCTGGGAGGGAGCGGCTCCACCTTCTCGTCGAAGATCTGGACCTCGACGTCGGGCGGGGTCACCGACGCGAGCTGGAGCAGGCCGTAGGGCAGGATCTTGAAGCCGTACTGCTTCACGATGCCGCGGCCCTGGAATGCGGGCTCGAGCAGCGTGACTTTCACGCGGGTAAGGGGATGTCGAGCGTGGTGACGCGACGGAGTTCCCGGCGGTGCTTGGTGTCCTCGAACGGCCGCGCGCGGTGCATGGTGGCGCGGTTGTCCCAGATCACGAGATCGCCGACGCGCCACGCGTGCCGGTACACGAACTCGGGCTGGGTCGCGTGCTCGATGAGATCGCGGAGGAGGAGGCGGCCCTCCGGCACCGGCCAGTCCACGATGCGCGAGGCGTGCGAGGCAACGTAGAGCGACTGGCGCTGCGAGCCCGGGATCGTGCGCACGAGGGGATGGATGGCGCCCTTCAGCTTCTCCTGCTCGTCCGCGGAAAATTCGAAGCCGAGCGTCTGGCGCGAGTATGCGATCGAGTGGTGGGCGCGGAGCCCCTCCAGCTGTGCTTTCGTCTCCGCCGGCAGCGCGTCGTAGGCGGCGCGCATGTCCGCGAACTCGGTGTCGGCGGGGACCGACGGCACCACGCGCGCGGACAGCATCGAGTAGCGGCCGGGCGGATCCTGGAACGACGCATCGGTGTGCCAGAGCCGGTTGCCGAGGCCATACATCCGGCGGCGGTCCCCGGATTTCATGACGTCACCGGTCTCGTCGAGATTCGAGATGTCCGAGAGCGCCTCGTTGCCGAGCCGGCTCTTGCCAAGCGCCGCCGCGCCCGTCCGCGTGTGGAGCTCGCCGTCGAAGCGCTTCGCGAAGGCGAGCTGTTCCTCGTCGGTGAACGGCTGATCGTGAAACACCAGCACCGCGTACTCGTCCATGCCGGCGCGGATGTCGGCGAGGGTGGCGGCGTCGTGCACGCGACGGAGATCGATCGGGCTCACCTCGGCCACGAAGCGCGGGTGCAGCTTGCGGAAGTTCAAGCTCACGGGCGGGCCCTCCTCGGTGAGCGTAGGATGGCGCGGCGGTCCGGGAGAGTCAAGGCGCGCGTGCTGCTACACTGCCGGCAAGGAGAACGTGCATGAACGTGCGGCGCGATTTCCACGGTGTGATTCCCGCGATGGCCGTGCCCTTCCGCGACGACTACAAGCTCGACGACGAGCGGCTCTCGCGCTTCGCGCGCTGGCTCGCGGGCTGTCCCGGCGTGACGGCCATGATGACCAACGGTCACACGGGCGAGGTCGGCTCGCTCTTGCCCGAGGAGCGCGCGGAGGTGACGCGCGTGGTCGCGGACGCGGTGCGTGGTCGGGTGCGGGTGATCTCGGCACTCTGCTCGGAGGGAACGTTCGAGGCGGTCGAGCACGCGCGCGCCGCCGCGCACGCCGGCGCGGACGCCGTCGATGTCATGCCCTGCCACATGTGGCTCCGCTTCGGGGTCCGCGAGGACGCGGTCTACGAGTATTTCAAGGCGATCGGTGGTGAAAGCGGGCTCGACGTGATCGTCCACGTGTATCCCGCGAACACGCGTGCCTCGTACTCGACGCGGTTGATGGTCCGGCTCGCGAGTCTGCCGCACGTGAAGGGCTTCAAAATGGGTGAGCGCGATCTCGGCAGGTACGAGCGCGACATCCGGGCCCTGCGCGCCGACGCCCCGCACGTCGCGCTGCTCAATTGCATGGACGAGTATCTGTTCCCGACGTTCGTGCACCGCATGGACGGAACGCTCGTCGGCTGCGCCAGCCTCATTCCCGAGCTCACGTACGAGCTGTTCGACGCGATGCAGGCGGACGACCTCGCGCGCGCCCGCGCGATCAACGACCGCATCTGGCCGATCAAGGAAGCCGTCTACGGCGCGGGCGAGCCCTCCGGCGACGCCCACGCGCGGATGAAGGTCGGCATGGCGATGCGCGGCATCTTCACGAGCGCGCTCGTGCGCCCGCCCGTCTTGCCGCCGTCGGCGGAAGAGGTGGCGGCGATGCGCGCGGCCCTCGCCGCCGGCCGGGTTCCCGCCGTCGATCTCAGCTGAGCCCGAGACGATGACGCCGACGAAGTCCAGCCTTCAGGAGCAATGGACGCCAGGCAGTACCTGCTTCGGATGCGGCCCGGCGAACCCTCATGGCTCGTCGAGGCAACCCTTGAAGCAGGCGGGAAGACCTGCGCGACGTGCTCGGCGACGTGGAAACGCCTGAAGCCTCAGTACAGGTGACAGGCGACGAGGCGGTCGGCGGCCGTGCGCAAGGTCGGTTCCTCCGTCGCACAGTGGGGCATCGCGTGCGGGCAGCGCGGGTGAAAGCGGCATCCGGACGGGGGCGCGAGCGGGCTCGGGACCTCGCCCGCGACCAGCGTCTCGTCGCGCTTTCCATCGACGTCCACCGGTAGCGCCGCTGCGAACAACGCGCGCGTGTACGGGTGCTGCGGGGCGAGCGCCACCGCGTCCGCGTCGCCGCACTCGACGATCTTGCCGAGGTACATGACCGCGATGGTGTGGCTCATGTGGGCGACGGCGGCGAGGTCGTGCGCGATGAACAGGTAGGAGACGCCGAGCCGCTTTTGCAGATCGCGGAGCAGGTTCAGGATCTGCGCGCGGATCGACACGTCGAGCGCGGAGACCGGCTCGTCGAGCACGACGAGCTTCGGGGACAGCGCGAGCGCGCGCGCAATGGCGATGCGCTGGCGTTGACCGCCCGAAAACTCGTGGGGAAAGAGCTCTGCGGCGCGCGCGGGCAGGCCGACGAGGTCGAGCAGCTCGGCCACCCGGCGGCGGCGCGCGCCACCGTCGAGTTCGGTGTTGATCACGAGCGGCTCGGCCACGATGGCGCCCACGCGCATGCGCGGGTCGAGCGACGCATACGGGTCCTGGAAGACCGCCTGCACGGCGCGCCGGTAGTGGCGGCGACCGGCGGCGTCGAGGCTCACCACGTCGTCCCCCTCAAACCGGATCGCGCCCGAGGTCGGCCGTTCGAGGCCGAGGATCAGCTTGGACGTGGTCGTCTTCCCGCAGCCGGACTCCCCGACGAGGCCGAGCGTCGTGCCCGGCTCGAGACGGAACGAGATGGAGTCCACCGCGCGCACGAGCGTCGTGGACCAGCCCAGCGCCCCCCGCCGCACCGGGAAGTGCTTGGTGAGGTCCGAGACCTCGAGAAGCGGCGTGCCCGCAGCGGGTGAGGCGCGACGTTCAGGCGGGGACATGAAGCCAGCACCGCGTGGCGTGGCCGGCGCTGACCGCGATCTCCGGCGGCGCCTCCACGCGGCAGCGCTCCATCACGTTCGCGCAGCGGGGCGCGAAGGCGCAGCCCGGCGGCAGCTTCGCCAGATCCGGGGGCTGTCCGTCGATGGCGGTGAGCAGCTCGCGGCGCGCGCCGAGGCGCGGCACGGACTCCATGAGGGCGCGGGTGTAGGGATGGGCGGGCGCGGTGAAGAGCTCGCGCACCGGGCCCATTTCCACGATGCGTCCCGCGTACATGACGGCGACGCGATCACACATCCGGGCCACGATGCCGAGATTGTGGGTGACGAAGATCATCGCGAGGCGATGCCGCTCCTGGAGCTCCTTGAGGAGCGCGAGGTACTGGGCCTGGATGGTCAGATCGAGGCTCGTGGTGGGCTCGTCCGCGATCAGCAGCCGCGGGGGCGCGGCGATGGCCATGGCGCCCACCACGCGTTGCCGCATGCCGCCGGAGAGCTGGTGCGGAAACGCGCGCAAGCGCGCCGCCGGCGATGGAATCTTCACGGCGGCGAGCAGCTCGGCGGCCCGACGGCCGAGGGCGCGGCCGCGCAGGCCGTGATACGCGGCGACCGGCTCCCGCACCTGCATGCCGACCGAAAACACCGGATTGAGCGAGCTCATCGGGTCCTGGAGGATCATGGCGACCTTGCGGCCGCGGATGCGCTGCATCTCGCGCTCGCTGCGGGCGAGCAGATCCTCGCCGTCGAGGAGCACCTCGCCGCTCACGATGCGCGCCGCGGGACGCGGCACCAGCCGCACGATGCTGAGGCACGTCATGCTCTTGCCGGAGCCGGACTCGCCGACGAGACCGAGCGTCTCGCTCTCGCCGACGCTGAACGAGACGCCGTCCACGGCCTTCACGGTCCCCCAGCGCGTCACGAGATGGGTGTGGAGATCCTTGACCTCGATGACGGGGACGGCCACGGGCGTGCGACCGCTCAGAGCTGCCGCAGCTTCGGGTCCAGCGTGTCGCGCAGCCAGTCCCCGAGCAGATTGAACGCGAGCACCACGAGGAGGATGGCGAGGCCCGGGAAGAACGAGACCCACCATGCGCTCGTCACGAAGTCGCGTCCCTCCGCGATCATCGATCCCCACGCGGGCGTCGGGGGCGGAATGCCGGCGCCGAGGAATGACAGCGACGCTTCCAGGATGATCACGTAGCCGACCTGGAGCGTCACCAGCACCACGAGCGTGTTCATGGTGTTCGGTACGAGGTGGCGCATGATGATGCGCCCGGCGCCGGCGCCCGCCACGCGCGCCTGCGCGATGAAGTCGAGCTCCATGAGCGTGAGGACCTGGCCCCGGATCACCCGCGCGTAGCGCGCCCACAGGATCACCGCGATGGCGATGACGACGTTCGTGAAGCTCGGGCCCACCGTCACGGCGAGGATGAGCGCGAGCAGGATCACCGGGAAGGACAGCGTGGCGTCGGTGACGCGCATGAGAAACGCGTCCACGCGTCCTCCATAGTAGCCGGCCACGAGCCCCACCGCGGCCCCGAACGCGCTCGCCAGCAGCACCGTGATAACACCGGCGGCGAGGGACACGCGCGACCCCCAGACGATGCGCGCGAGCAGGTCGCGGCCGAGACGATCGGTGCCGAGCGGATGCTGCCAGCTCCCGCGCTCGTCCCACACGGGCGGACGGAAGCGCAGGCGCAGCGTCTGCTCGTAGGGATCGGCCGGGCTCACGAGGGGCGCGAGGAGGGCCACGAGCACGAACGCGGCAATGATCGACGTCGAGATGACGGGCCAGCGGCGGCGTGCGCGTCGTGCGCCGACGGTCGGTTCGACGCCGGGCAGGGCGAGTGTCGCGTTCGCGGACTCAGCCGCCATGGCCAGTCTTTCCGGTCATCGCGCGTACCGGATGCGCGGATCGATCACCGCGTAGAGGCAATCGACACAGAGGTTCACCACCGCCACGATGACACCGGTGACGAGGACGACGGCCTGGATGACCGGGAAGTCGCGCGAGGTGATGCCGTCGTAGGCGAGGCGGCCGAGGCCCGGCCACGCGAAGACCGTTTCCACGACGATGGCGGTGGTGACGAGGATCGAGAAGTAGATTCCGGCGAAGGTCACGACGGGGATGAGCGCGTTCTTGAGCGCGTGCAGCCAGACCACGCGATACTCGACGACGCCCTTGACGCGCGCGAGCTTGACGTACTCCGAGTCGAGCACTTCCAGCATGCCCGAGCGCAGCAGGCGCATCATCCCCGCCACCACGAACCAGCCGAGCGTGAAGCCGGGCAGGACGTAGCTCGCGAACCCGCTGATGCCGCCCGCCGGCAGCCACTGGAGCCGTCCCGCCACGAACTCCACGAGCACGATGGCGACCCAGAACGTGGGCAGCGATTGTCCGAGGACGCTGATGAGCTGAGCGATGCGATCGACGGCGCGGCCTTTGTTGACGGCGGCGATGACCCCGAGCGGGAAGGCCATGGCGAGCGAGACCGTCATGGCGAACACAGCGAGGCGGAGGGAATTGGGCAAGCGTTCCTGGATCAGCTCCAGCACCGGCCGCCGCGCCCGCAGCGACGTCCCGAAATCGCCCTGCACGACCCTGCCCACGAACGAGAGGTACTGCTCGACGTACGGACGATCGAGACCGAGGTACGCGCGGGCGTTGGCGTAATCCTCGGCCGTCGCATTCATGGGCAGGATCATGTGGAGGGGGTCGCCGGTGGCGCGCGCGAGCGCGAACACCACCACCGACAGGATCGCGAGCGCGATCAGCGACTGGAGGATCCGGATGCCCGCGAAGCGGATCATGCGTTACTTGCTCGACGCGAGCTCGTCGAGGAAGAGGTCGTACATCACCGAGCCCGGGTTCCACTTGCCGAGCGTCTTCGACGTCGCGTACGGCGAGTGGAGGTAGACCACGGGCACGCCGTAGTGCTCGCTGCGCAGCCGCGTGAAGATGTTGCGCATGAGCGCGTTGATCTTCTCGCGGTCCGTCTGCCGCATGACCTGCGCGATCATGCCGTCGATCTCGGGATCGTTGACGGTGTCGTTCAGCTTGGACGGCCCGTACGCCATCTTCTCGAGGAGCGCGTAGGCGCCGATCCAGCTGCGGTTGGCGATGTTGTAGTAGCCGACGACGCCGGGGGCCTTGCGGTCCACCCACAGCTTGCGGAACGCGGGATAGTCCACCGGCACGAGCTTGGTCTTCACGCCGACTTTTTCCCAGTAGCCCGCGAGCGCTTCCGCGAACGCCTTGCCTTCGGGGAGCCCGGGCAGCTGGAACGCGTAGACGTCGAGGGCAAAGCCGCTTCCCTGTCCGGCCTCGGCAAGCAGCCGCTTCGCGCGCGCGGGATCGTACGGATACGCCATCTCCGGCGTCACCTTGAACCCGACGTCGCGGAACGCCCACGAGAGCCCGAGCGGAATGGGCGCGGGATCGGCGTGGCCGGCGAAGATCGACTGCGCGATCTCGGCGCGGTCCACGGCCAGGTTGAGCGCTTCGCGGACGCGCTTGTCCTTCATGGGCGCCGGCCAGCCGTCGGGCGCGAGCACCCACCACACGGACAGGATGGCTTCCTCACGCCGCGTGTGGACGGGGAATCCCTCGCGCTCGAGCTCCTTCACCCGCTCGCGGCTGACGTCGGCGACGTCCACCTCGCCACGGCGCAGGAGCGCGATGCGCGTCGTCTCCTCGGGCACGAGCTTGAACGTGACGTTCTTGTAGCGCGGGACCCCGATGCGCCAGTGATTGTCGACGGCGGTCATCTTGATGTGGGAGCCCGTCACTTGCTCCACGAACTTGTAGGGGCCGGTGCCCACCGGCTTGCGCGCGAAGACGTCGTCGCCGTTCGCCTCGATGTACTTGCGGGGCACCACGACGCCTTCCGTGGAGAGGGCCCGCGAGAGGTACGTCGGGATGATCAGCGTGGACTCCTTGGTGACGATCACGATACGGTCGGGCGCGGGCGTTTCGATGGCCTGGATGAGCGTGCGCAGCGGGCCCGCGTAGCCGGTGGTGGAGCGCTTGCCCATCGCGCGCTCCAGGCTGAACTTCACGTCGTCGGCGGTCATCTCGTCGCCGTTGTGGAACTTCACGCCTTTTCGGAGGTGAAAGGTCCAGCGCCGGTGATCGGAAGAATTCTCCCAGCGCGTGGCGAGGCCGCCGTTCGCCGACGGCTGGCCGTCGGGCGTGGTGCCGACGAGGTAATCGAACATCAGCGAGAGGTAGTACTTGACGTTGTGGCCCTGGAGCACGGGGTCGAGCGTCTCCGCGGAGAAGCTCGACAGCGCGATCGTGAGCTCGGGCTTCTGCTGCGCGTCGACGATGCGGGGCGCGGCGAGCGCCCCCCCCGTGACGCCGAGCGTGAGTAACGCGAAGGTGATCAGCCGCTTCATTGCGATCATGCTTGGCCTCCGGTGCGAGCTCTAGAGAGCGCCGTACACCGCGCTCTCGAATTTGCCGAAAAGGTCCACGGCCGTGTGATCGAAAAACGGGAGCAGCTGCGACGCGAACACGCCGCACACGCGGCGATCGCGATCGATCCAGAAGTAGGTATTGGCGAGTCCGGCCCACGCGAGGCTTCCCGCAGCACGGCCGCCGGGCACAGGCTCACCGTTGATGAGGAAGCTCAAGCCCCAGCCCTTCGTCATCCCCGGAAAGAGGTCGACATCGTTCGAGAGCGGCGGCGCCGCGGTCGCCAGGGGCGTGATTTCGATCCCGCCGATGTGGTTCTCGGCCATGACCGCCACTGTCTCCGGCCGCACGATCTGCCCGCTCGGCGAGCGGCCGTCCTGCATGATCATCCGTGCGAAGGCGATGTAATCGGGGACGGTGCCGTAGAGTCCTCCACCGCCCATGAGAAATTCCGGATCCTCCGGGAGTCCGAACTCGATCGGCGCCAACCGCCCGTCCTCGCCGCGTTGATGCACGATCGCGAGCCGGGCGCGCTGGGACGGCGAGAGCTTGAACGACGTATCCTTCATGCCGAGCGGTCCGAAGACGTTCTCCTGGAAGTAGCGGTCCAGCCTCTGGCCGCTCGCCGCCTCCACCATCTTGCCCGCCCAATCGATATTGATGCCGTATTCCCAGCGGTCACCGGGGTCGAACATGAGCGGCGTCGTCAACGCCGCGTTGGTGCAGGTCGTGATGCCGGGCGTGGTGGTGACCGTCTGATACTGCGCCACGGACGTGTTCCAGATCTCGTAGGCAAAGCCCGCGGTGTGGGTGAGGAGGTGACGAAGCGTGATCGCGCGCTTGGGCGCACGCAAGCGCGGGTGACCGGCGGGGTCGAAGCCGTCGAGCACCTTCGCCGCCCCCAGCTCGGGGACGAGGTCGGCGGCGGGCCGATCGAGACTGAGCTGGCCGCGCTCCACCAGCTGCATGGCCGCGGTGGCCGTGATCGCCTTCGTCATGGACGCGATCCACACGACCGTATCGAGCGTCATGGGCGCTTCTTTGCCGAGCTCGCGCTTGCCAAAGGCGCCTTCGTACACGATGCCGTCGTCGGTGGCGGCGACGGCGACGACGCCCGGCATCGACTCGGATTCCACGGCCTGGCGAAGGATGGCGTCGAGACTCTGAATGCTGGCCATCGGGGTTCTCCTTCCGGTTACGTGTTGTTCAGCGCGCGGTCGGCAGAGCACCGAGGTCCACGAGCTCGACCCGGCGGTTGCGAGCGCGGCCCTCCTCGGTCACGTTGTCTGCCACTGGCTTCGTGTCGCCGAGGCCCCGCGTCTCCAGCCGGGCCGGACTGATGTTGAACGTCCGCACGAGATGCATCTTCACCGCTTCGGCGCGACGCTGCGAGAGGCGGGCGTTGTAGCTGGCGGCGCCGACGTTGTCGGTGTGGCCTTCGACACCGAGCCGGAGATCGGCATCCTCCTGTAGCAGCTTGGCGATCTCGGCGAGCGTGACGAGCGACTCGTCGGTGAGCTCGGCGCTGTCGAAGGCAAAGCGCAGATCGTAGACGGTGACGCGACGGCGTTCGCGGAGCTCGGCGCGCATGGCGGCCGCGCTCTTGCCGGCGGCGATCGGAACGAGGGCGAGTGTCGAATCGAAGGCGAGGGTCGCCTGCGGTGACTTGCGGTCGATGTAGAAGATGTCGATCGTGTGGTTGCCGGCGGCGAGACCGCCGATCTGGTACGGCGCCTCGTTCACGGTCTTCACGCCGCCGTTGTCGATCACGAGCCTGCCGTCCACGTACACCCACGAGTCGTCGTCGGACCCGAGCGTGAGCCCGAGCACGCCGTCGGCGGCGGTCGTGAACGTGCCGCGCCAGTGCACGGCGCGGAAGAACGGCGAATCGCGCTGCTGTCCGTCCGGGTAGAAAGCCGGGAACTTGAGCGGGAGGCGATCGTTGCCGATCTTTTCCACGCGCACGCCCTTCGTGCTCGAGGAGCTCCACCAGAGCACTTCGCCGTCGGTGTTCACGTCCGTGATGGGTCCGGAGGGGAACTGACCGGAACGCCCGAAGGCGCTGGCGACAGGGAGGCCGTGGGGACCGAGCGAGGGACCCATCATGCCGACCACGATGCGGCCGTCCATGCCGCGTTCCACGTCGGGATGCTTCTCGGGGACCTTGAAGTAGTACCCGGTGAGCGCGCTCTCCACCGGTGCGCGCGGCGCTTCCGCCTTCGGCGGCGGCTCGGCCGTTTTGCACGCGCCCACCGCCACCGCGAGGACGAGCGCACCGATGAGCCGCCGTCCGCCCGGGCTCATCGTGCCGCGCTCCCGGCGTCACCGACGCGGAAGCGCCACGTCCCGTCGTGACGGACGATGCGGCCGGCGGTGGGATGGTGGAAGTGGGTGCCGAGCACCACCACCGGTCCGTCGGCGTAGCGCTCGCAGAACGCGCGGCGCGTCTTGCGCGCGGCATCGGCGTCGCTGTCGAAATGACTGCCCCACTGCGGCTCCGCCATCTGCACGGGGTGGTGCATGAGATCGCCGGTGATGACGGCATCGGCGTCGCCGGACCGCAGACGGACGCTGACGTGGCCGGGCGTGTGTCCCGGCGTGGGCTCGAGCCAGAGCTCGTCCGAGATGCGCTCATCCACGTCCACGAGCCGGGCGAGACCGGCGTCGAGCACCGGCTTGACGCTGTCGTCCATGATGCGCCCGGTGTCTTCGCCAGGGTCCGCCGACCAGTGCTCCCAGTCGCGACGCGTGAAGAGATGCCGGGCGCGCGGAAACGTCGGTACCCATCGCCCATTCTCGAGGCGTGTGTTCCAGCCGACGTGATCGACGTGGAGGTGGGTGCAGATCACGACGTCCACCGCTTCGGGAGCGACGCCGGCCGCGCGCAGATCCTCGAGGAAGCTCGTGCGCATCATGTGGAACGGCGCGCGTCCGCCACGATCCTTGTCGTTGCCGACGCACGTATCGACGAGGGCGGTGAACCCGGGCGCCTCGATCACGAACGTGTGGATGCTCTGGAGGAACCGGCCCTTGTCGTCGAGGAAGTGCGGGGAAAGCCAGCCGCGGTGGCGTTCGACTGCGTCCGGCACGGCGTCGGGCAGCAGCCAGGTTGGGCGGGTGGGCCCCGCGCGTTCCACGACGGTGACGATCCGCAGGCGGCCGAGCCTGAGCGGCTGCATGGGCGTGAACAGTAGGCGAGGCCGGCGGCGCCAGTCAAGCGACGGGGGGACACGTGCAGCGACACGCGAAGACCGGGCGCCCGGCGGTTGGCCAGGCGCCCGGAACGCGAGTTACTTCTTGGACTCGTCTTTGGCTTCCCGCTTGGCGCTCTCGCGCTTCACGACCTTGCCGTCAGGCGAGATGGAGACGTACCGCTGCTTGCCGTCCTTGGTGATCTCGGCCTCGTACACCATCTTGCCCTTCGCGGTCTCCTGCGTCACTTGTCCGACGGTGCCGCCCTTCGCTTCCTTGTCGAGCGTCGCTCGGACCGGAGCCGGGAGCTGGTCCATGCTCACGGGTTTCTCGTCCTTGACCGCCGTCTTCGCGCCCTTCTCGCCCGCGGCGCTCGCCGTGCCCGGGGTGAAGACCGCGGGGGCGGCCAGCACAGACGCCGCGAACAGCGCCGCCGTGATTGGAACGAAGCGTTTCATCGTGCTGTCTCCTTCCGCGCGCCGGGCATTCCGCCGCCCGGCACACAGGCTCCCCCATTGCAACGTGGATGCCGTCCACGCGCCGCGGCGCACGATTGGCGAATCGACATCGCCCTGTTGTCCGGTACTTGGGGCGGAGCGGTTCAGCGTGGATCGATCGGCGTCGGGAGCGCGTGTCGCGCTTCGATGACCTCGGCGACGTCGAGACAGAGCGCCTCGCGGTAGCGCCCGCCGATCACTTGCACCCCCATGGGGACACCGTCCACGAGTCCGGTGGGAACGGACACCGCGGGCAGACCGAGCAGGTTGACGGCGACCAGCAACCGCTGCGCGTGTAGCACGCGCGCCGTCGTCTCGGCATCGGTCACGTCGAAGCCCACCGCCCACGGCGGCTCGGTGGACACCGGGCCCACCACGAGCGGATAGCGCTCCATGAACACCATCCAGTCGCGCACGTGTTTCGCGCGCTCACCGAGCGCGCGCATGTACGTCTCGACGTCCAGGTCGCTCGTCGTGGAAAGGATCAGCTCGGTGCAGCGCACGAGATCGGCGCCGCCGTGCTGGCGCATGTACGGCAGCGTGATGTGGCGCATCTCGTTCAGCACGATCGCCGCCCAGTTCGCCGCCACGCGATCGACCGCCGGCGGTTCCACCTCGTCCACCGCGTACCCGGCATCCGCGAGCGTGGCGCCGGCCGCGCGTACGGCGGCCGCCACGGACGCGTTGACGCCGCCCGGGGCGGGATCGGGAACGAGCGCAACGCGGATGGGACGTACCATCGCGTGCCCTTCGAGAGGCGCCGGCGCCCACCATGGATCGCGCGGATCCCGTTTCGACATGGCCATCAGCCCGAGCCGCACGTCCGAGACCCGGCGTGCGAGCGGGCCCTGCACGGACATGATCTGGTGGCCGATCGGGCGCTCGTCCAGCGCCGTCTCGTTGTAGGCGGGCACACGTCCGAGGGTGGGCCTGAGGCCGACGACGCCGCAGCAGTATGCGGGATAGCGAACGGAGCCGCCGAGATCGTTGCCGTGGGCAAGCGGGGCGATGCCGGCCGCGAGCGCCGCCGCCGCTCCACCGCTCGAACCACCGGGTGTGCGCTCGCGCGCCCACGGATTATAGGTGCGCCCGCGGAGCTCGTTGTCGGTGTGCCAGCGCAGGCTGAACGCGGGCGTATTCGTGCGTCCCACGATCACCGCGCCCGCCCGCTTCCAGTTCGCCACCGGTGGGCTGTCGGTCTTCGCGATCACGTCCTTGAAGGCGACCACGCCGTTGGCCGTCGCACAGTCGATCTGATCCACGTTCTCCTTGACGGTGACGGGTACCCCGTGGAGGAGACCGAGGGAGTCGCCGCGCTTCACGGCGGCGTCCGCGGCATCGGCGGCGGCGAGGGCGCGATCGGCGAGGAGCACCGTGACCGCGTTGAGGGCCGGATTCACCGCGTCGAGACGCGCGAGGACCGATTGCACCGCCTCGCGGCTCCCGATCTTGCGTGTTCGGATGGCGGCCGCCATATCGCCGGCGTCCCAGCGCCACAGATCGTTCTGCATCGAAAGCCCTCCCGGCTCGCGATGGTACACCACGCGGTGCGTGCGTTGACACGTCCGCGGCCGTGTGCTTATGTCTTCCCGCCTTTTACGCGGCCCCGGCCGCCCCTCAGGAGGAGCCCATGACGCCTGCTCGCTCTTTCCGCGTCGCTCTCTCGGTGGTCGCGCTCATCGGCCTCGCCGGCGCCGGCACGGCGGCGACGGCGGAGACCACGCTGCGCGTGGTGATGCATTCGGATCTCAAGATCGTGGATCCGATCTGGACGACGGCGTACATCGTGCGCAATCACGGCTACATGATCTACGACACGCTCTTCGCGATGGATGCCAAGGGCGAGATCAAGCCTCAGATGGTCGATCGCTACGACGTGAGCGGGGACAAGCTGACCTACACGCTCACGCTGCGCGACGGCCTCCTCTGGCATGACGGCAAGCCCGTCACCAGCGAGGACTGCATCGCGTCCATCCGACGCTGGGGTGCCAAGGACTCCATGGGCCAGAAGATGATGTCGTTCGTGAAGGACATCGTCGCCGTCAATCCGCGCACGTTCCGGATCATGCTGAAGGAGCCGACGGGACTGGTGCTGTCCGCCCTCGGCAAGCCGTCGTCGAACGTACCGTTCATGATGCCGAAGCGGGTGGCGGAGACCGATCCCAACACGCAGATCTCCGATTTCACCGGGTCCGGCCCCTTCGTGTTCAAGAAGGAAGAGTGGAAGCCAGGCGACAAGGCCGTCTACGTCAAGTTCGACAAGTACAAGCCGCGCGGCGAAGCGGTCTCCGGGCTCGCGGGCGGCAAGGTCGTCAAGGTCGATCGCGTGGAGTGGCGGTGGATCCCGGACGCGCAGACGGCCGTGAACGCGCTCCTCGCGGGCGAGCTCGATTACATCGAGTCGCCACCGCATGATCTTTTGCCCGTCGTGAAGGGCGACGTCAACGTCAAGCTCGTCGACTACAACCCGCTCGGCAATCAGTACACGTTCCGCTTCAACGCCCTTCACAAACCGTTCGACAATCCCAAGGTGCGTCAGGCCGTCATGTGGTCCTTCAACCAGGAGGATTTCCTGAAGGCCGTCATCGGCGACAAGCAGTATTACAAGGTCTGCCCGTCGCTGTTCCCGTGCGGCACGCCGCTCGAGTCGCGCAAGGGCCTGGACGGGGGCCTCCTCGTCGAGTCCAACTTCGCGAAGGCGCGCCAGCTCCTCAAGGAAGCGAACTACGACGGCACGCCGATCGTGCTCATGCACTCCACCGATCTCACCGTGCTCACGAACCTGGCGCCGGTCGCCAAGTCGCTCATGGAGAAGGCCGGCTTCAAGGTGGAGATGCAGTCGATGGACTGGCAGACGCTGGTCTCGCGGCGCGCGAAGAAGGACCCGCCCACGGCCGGTGGCTGGCACGCGTTCCTGACGTCGTGG
>Ga0114129_10006798_pt1 | contig 16239 bp, 14 predicted proteins | sample RhiMetdeltSRZDD1_FD_80071 | JGI IMG/M metagenome (GOLD analysis project Ga0114129, IMG submission 80071) | Populus rhizosphere microbial communities from Tennessee, USA - Rhizosphere MetaG P. deltoides SRZDD1 (version 2) (version 2) | ecosystem: Host-associated > Plants > Roots > Rhizosphere >... | reverse complement strand
TTCCAGTACGACCAGCTTCAGCCTAACCCTCAATTCTTCCTCGGCTTCTGGGTGCATATTATCCTCCGATTCACACCTTCGATACTACTCCCAAATGTCTCGGAGGATATGACGTATTACAGTTCTCTCCCACCACTCAATCAAGAGTGACTGGGTGCAACATGAAGTCCGCGCAGCAGAAGGATTGGAAAAGGAAATAGGTCGCCATGTCTTATGTCCTATTGCGCTGGATGATAGATGGAAGGTAAGTGCTTGGCCCAAGCGGATTATGGAGCAAATCATGGAATACAATATCCTTGACTTCTCCGCATGGAGAGACGACAACCAGTTCGGGAATATTTTCCGTAAATTGATTGATGGGTTGGAATTGTTCTACAAGGGATAAATGACATGGCAAACGAAGAGCAACTGTCCATCTTGAAGCAGGGGGTTGAGGTTTGGAACAAATGGAACCAAGAACGTCTTGAGGAAGCTGATGCGGCAGAAGATAACATCATTGAAGTGGATCTCAGTGGAGCTGACCTTATCGGACTTGACCTCATTGGTGCCAATCTCACCAGAGTCAACCTCAGTGGATGCTGGCTCATTGGAGCTGCCCTGCATGAAGCCAATCTACGTAGAACCAATCTCACTAGAGCCGATCTCAGTGATGCCAATCTATTTAAAGCCGATCTGAGTGGAGCCGCGCTCAATGGAGCCGATTTGAGTGAAGCCAACCTAGATGAAGCCAATCTAAGTAGAGCCAATCTCCAAGATACTAATTTTAGTAAGGTAACAGTATCCGACACAATTTTTGGAAATTTAGATTTAAGACAGACCATAGGCTTGCATAACATAAGGCATTGGTCTCCTTCCACAATCGGGACAAATACATTTGTAAGGTCCAAAGGTACAATTCCTGAAGTCTTCTTACGGGGTTGTGGGCTGAGTGATTGGGAAGAGGAAGTAAAGCTGTACAATCCATCCTTGAGCAATGATGAAATAACCCAAATTCAGTACAGAATTCATGAATTGCGCGCCACTCAGGCCTTACAAATTTCACCCCTTTTTCTTTCCTACAGCCATGCTGACACTGAATTCGTCGATAAAATCGGCGACAGCCTAAACCAAAAAGGCGTCCGCTACTGGCGCGATATCCATGACATGAAGTCGGGACGGATGGAGAAGCAAATTGACCGCGCTATCCGCCAAAATCCAACAGTATTATTGGTCCTGTCAAAACATTCCTTGAGCAGCGATTGGGTGGAGCACGAAGTGCGCACAGGGAGAGAAATAGAGAAAGAGTTATCTCGTGATGTGCTGTGTCCAGTAGCCTTGGATGATAGCTGGAAGTCCAGTCGGTGGCCCAAGCGCATTATGGAACAAGTCATGGAATATAACATCCTGGATTTTTCGGCGTGGAGGGACGATAGTAAGTTCGACAGTATGTTTCGCAGGTTGATTGATGGATTGGAATTGTTTTATAAGGGATAATAGTCATGGCAAACGAAGAGCAACTGTCCATTTCGAAGGAAGGATTGATGTTTGGAATATGTGGAGTAGGAACATCCTAATAGTGAGATTGATTTCAGTGCTCTTGATATAAATAGGGCGAAAATGAATAACGCCAGTTTGCGGGGCGCTGAGCTTGCGAAAGCAAACATGATGGCTGCTTTTCTGGAACGTACCAATCTAGATGCGGCAAATCTTACCTAAGCCCTTTCAAAAGGAGCAGACCTGCAGGAAGCCCACCTCCCCGGAGCTGCATCAGAGAAACCTAATCTTACGTGGGCTTTTCTTGTTGGAGCTAACCTCCGTGGGCCACTGTCAACAGGTGTGATTTCTCGAAGGCAGCTTGATGTAATACTATTTCGCGCTTGCCTTCCCAGCTCTCTTTCCGGAAGTCGTAAAAGCTGACCTGTAGCCTAAAGCGTTCTTTTCCGTCTAGTATTAAGGCTGCATTGTTGGAAGATTCTGCCCGGGATTGACCCAGAACTCTCCGGCTTCAGATTAGCAAGGTTGGAGCCCTACTCACCTTCCTACAAGAGACGCTCTCAGGTGCTGCACTCCTCCCGCTCCAACAAAAGTGTTACTTGCTCCTGGCTCGACTTAGTGACTCAGGAGCAGTCGCGCAGCGAAAGGATGTATTAGCTGCCGGGCAGGATGCTGCCGTCATTCTAAACTCAAGTATTATCTGCGCCGCCGAAGGTACGTGGGTGGCAATCGGTGCTCAGCCTGTCTAAATGAAGGCGGAACTGCGTCATAAGACATTAGGTCGTTGTCTTGAGCATATCATAGTCAATAACCCGTACCTTCAATTGCAGGGCATTGGTCACGGGGCAAGTTGGTCAATGTGGAAATTGACGAGGTCTACATTACACTACGCACAACCCAAAAGCGGACTGTGTAAGATGAAGAAGAGTGGCTCACGTTTGAGAGTAAGCATGCACCGGGAGAAATGCAAAAAGAGGCGGATCGTGTAGCAACGGAGATGGTCACCATGCAAATTGAGCAGGTGTTGGCAACTAATAATCATTTGGTTATCTTAGGCAATTCTCGCTTCGGTCAGGATTTTTGGCATTTGCCGACAGATGAAATGCTTGGTTTCCATCTCATTCAAACGGGTAAGTTCTCTATGGGCAGTGTTCCTGACAATGACAAGCAAGCCTTTGATGATGAACAACCTCAACATGAACTTGATGTGCCATCTGATTTTTACTTGGCTCTTTATCCATTTACGGTAGCTCAATCTGAATTGTTTTTTGAGCGGACCGGCTATGAGATGCCTGTTGACGAACACAGTTTGCGAGGCGTACTCAATCATCCAGTAGTTTTTGTTACAAGGTAGTAGGTATTATTCTGGTAGAAACCATTGGAGAAAACGATGATCTGGGAAATTCTTCTAACAGCGACGATTGAAACGGGGTTGGGATTCCTGGCGGAGGTGGGCTTTAGCGACCAAGCCCAGCATCTGAAGGATCGCTTGCTCAGGACAGATGAGAAGAAAAGGCGAAGTGCTTTGGAGCAGGCCTTTGCAAAGGCCTGCAATGCTGCGTCCGATGAGAGCATTGAGCCGTTGCTTGTACATCGACCATTTCAAGAGGAAGTGATCAAAGCTCTGTTAGATCCAGCCACCGGATTTGATATTCAATCTCTTGCACAATTTTGGGGGGATCGTTTTCCTGAGCATGTGCTTCCCCTAAGGCGTTTCTTCAATACTTTACAGAACACACTTCTTGAAGATGAAATTTGGGGCTATATTCTGGAACGGTATCAATCGCTTCGTTTTCGCCAAGACACACAAGAGGCTCTGCAGAAGAGAGATCTTCCAAAGACTGATGCCCTTGTTGTCCGCGCTCTGAGCGCAAATTTGGAAGGGGATGGAGCGATAGCACAGGGCCCAAATGCCGTGGCAGTTGGAGAGAGAGGATTATATGTGGCTGGGAATGTAGAACAGATAGTGCAGGTCACTATACAGCAATTCCTTGGCATAAAAGAAACGGATACTGGCAGTATACGCACGCAGTATCTGACGTTTGTTGCCGCTCAAGCCAATCTGTTGCCTTGGATACAAGTCTCTACTCAGAGTGCAGACCCGGGACAAGGAGACAACCTTCGGCTGACCGATGTCTATATAAATTTGGATACCACTGAGCTCCGACACATGGAACGGGAGGAACAGCTAAGGGAATACTTTGCCCATCAACGTCAAGCGGAACGCATCCCGGCGCAGGAGATTGTGGGCCGCGAGCGACTTCTGTTGATGATGGGTGATCCGGGCTCAGGGAAGTCCACTTTCATCAAATATCTCGTATACCTGCTGGCGCAGGCGAATCTGGCAGAGGATGCGACTCCTTGGTTGGGACAACTCAATAACTGGAAACATGGACTGTTCCTGCCAGTGCGCGTGAAACTGCGTCACCTGGCGACCTTTGCCCACGCGAACCCGGATCTTATCAAGGCGAAGTTGTTGCTTGGATTCATACAAAGAGAATTCGTGGATTGGGGGTTAAATGATTTTTGTAAGGAATTCATGACGAATTTGCAGACTGCGGGGGTAAAAATCTTATTCATGCTCGATGGATTGGATGAGGTCCCAACTAGACAGCGAGCGCTAGTCGTGGATGCTGTGAATGATTTTCATTCTCTCTATCCTTCTCATCGTTACATCGTAACTTGCCGACCATACGCTTATGTGGGTCAGCCCTGGCCCCTCGTCGGGTTTCATGAAGTGACATTGGCTCCTTTTAGTGAAAAACAGATCGATAGTTTCATAGTGAACTGGTATGAGAAGCTTGCGCAGCGTGGCAGATTGGAGAGTCGTGCACAGTCCGCTGAGAAAGCCCGTCGGCTAAAGCGAGCTGTACGAAGGCGTGATTTGATAGGACTTGCGGAAAGACCTCTTTTGTTGACGGTCATGGCCCAACTTCATGCATATACAGGAGGACAGTTACCTGAAGACCGTACCCAGCTTTATGCAGATGCAGTTCAATTGTTACTACAGAGATGGGAAGGCCGTCTGGAGCAGGGTCGTGGACTGCTTGAATATTTAAATATCCCTGGATTGAAGTTGAGCGACTTAGAAGAGGGTCTATATAAGGTGGCGTTCAACGCTCATCAGGGGAGTACAAGACTGGAAGGGACCGCTGATATAAAGGAAGGAGATTTGGTCCAGTGGCTCAAGCCCTATCTGGGTGGTAGCCTTGATAAAGCGGAGCAATTTGCGGACTATATTCGCGAACGCGCCGGCTTACTCGTTCGTCATAAGACTGAGTCTTACACCTTTCCACATCGTTCTTTTCAAGAGTTCCTGACAGCATGTCACTGGCTGACACTTTCAAATTACCCGGGGGAGTCGTATGCCATGATCGAAGCTGACATGGATCGCTGGCGTGAGGTATTTATCATGGCGGCTGGATATGCAGCCCGTACGAAACGACTTTCGCAAGCTACAGCTGCTGTAAATGCACTCTTACCTAATTCATTTCGAGAAACCTCGCTGCCTGATCTAAAGCATCACAAATATGCGATATTGGCTGGGCAAACACTGCTTGAAATTGGTATGGTAGGTGTTCAACGCGATCGCACAGGTATGGTTCTTCTTTCCCGTGTACGAGATTGGCTGGTCAACACTATCAGAGAGGATGATTTGTTGAACCCAAAAGATCGCGCCAAAGCTGGTCATGTTTTAGCGAAGCTTGGCGATCCCCGAGAAGAAATCATGAACGTCCTAGCAATGGGTTTCTGCCATATACCTGCAGGTCACTTTATTATGGGAGAGGACAAAAAAGAAAAGAACGCATACTTACCCGATTATTGGATAGGAAAATATCCTGTAACTAATGCGCAGTTCAATGAATTCGTGATAGCGCGGGGGTATGAACAACAGGAATTATGGGAGGAAGCCATAAAGGATGGTTATTGGCAAAATGGCGCCTACAAAGGAGAAACCGATGACCAACCACGTGAGGGCCCAGCGGATTTTGGTGAGCCTTACACTTTAGAGAATTACCCAGTCGTTGGGATTTCGTGGTACGAAGCCTTAGCATTTACAAGATGGCTAGATGCATTTTTCAAGAATCATTCAAGGTCAATGCTGGCAAAAGTGAAATCTGTTGAAGACCAGAAGTTGTGGAATGGGATTGTATCTAACCGTTTGCAAGTGACTTTACCTACGGAGGCTCAATGGGAGAAGGCAGCGCGGGGTGATGAGGGCCGCATATATCCATGGGGAAACGATGCAGATCCAAATCTTGCCAACTATAGCGATACTGCAATAGGTACAACAAATGCAGTGGGTTGTTTTCCTGGTAGCAGAAGCACAAATGGAGCCGAAGAGATGAGTGGAAATGTTTACGAATGGGTAAGGGGAGAACGTAATCTCCGTGGTGGTTCGTTCTACAACGAAAACAGGTTTTTGCGCAGTACCTACCGTAGCAGGTACAATTCTTACGTCCGCCACTACAATATTGGTTTTCGTTTGGTGGTCTCCCTAAATACTTCTCTCTAACTCCAATCTTTGCACTTTGGGGACAGTATCGTTCGTTATTCTTTGAAGAATTTTTACTGGAAATACCAATTACGAAAATTGGTGAATAATCAATATATTTGAGTGACCAGACTTCGCCATCCCCTAACTTGGTTGCTAAAGTACGAGATGCAGGCATGCAAGACAAGCTTTCCCAGCAAGATATCGGTGTTGAATTCCTCGATACTCTATTCCATGGACCTGAGAGGATGGCAGCAGGGGTTCCTACGTGCGATGGTGTGAACAAGTAACTCGGCCCCCTCTCTGTTCTGATTGAAATTCTTACGATGAACATCAATGGGCCTTGACAGGGTAGCTGAGAATAAGTATCATGTTATCACCTGTACAAAGTACAGGGGACTATCGCGAAAGTAGTCACCTTAAAACACCGCTATATACAGGAAAAAGTAGCTGATCTGGAATGAAAATCCCGCATCTGCTACCTGATTCTTGCACGTAATGAGCAGGGGACTCATAAGCCCTTGGTCGCGAGTTCAAATCTCGCCCACCTTCGGCTCTACGAAGCGGCACTACAGACCACCCAATCAGGTGGTCGTTTTGTTTGTGTGTGATCTGCGAGGTGCCCACAGGTGGCTCTCGCATGCTGCGACAAATCTCGCTCACCGACTGCCAGCGAAACTTTCCCGTACAAAACCGGAGGACCTCTTTTCTCTCTACCGCACGATTTGACTTTCCTTGACTCGGGGATAAAATGGATGCACCCTCCCCGGCAAAGGAAATTACTACAAAATGAATATCCTCCTCAGGAACCTCACCCTCATTGACGGCACCGGCGGCCCGCCGCAGATGGATGCCGTCGTCGCGATCCGGGATGGAAAGATCCTGCATGCGGGACCCTCTTCCGGTTGGTTGGAGCCACAGGAGGGATTCGTCGCATTGGACCTCGATGGACAATTCGTCCTGCCTGGGCTGATCGATGCCCATGTCCATCTCGCGGGCTCAGGCGAAGCGGACAGTCAGTTCGAGGCGGAGGATGGCGCAATGGCGTTGAAGATATTGAGCAATGCGCAGAAGAATCTCGCAGCCGGGATCACCACCGTCCGTGACCTAGGCGGCTGGAAGGAGATCGAATTCGTCGTCCGCGAGTGGATTCGGCGCGGGGAGTTCGCGGGTCCGCGCATGTGTCTGGCAGGCAGGTTCATCTCGATCACGGAAGCCGGCGCGGAATACTATGAAGGCATGTACCGCGTCGCCGACGGTGTGGATGAGATCCGCAAGGCGGTGCGCGAGCAGGTGATGCACGGGGCGGATTTGATCAAGATCGGCGTCACGGGCGCGGTGCTTGTAGAGCACGGTGAGCCAGGCTCGACCCACTTTAGCGAAGAGGAGATCCGGGCGCTGGTGCAGGAAGCCCATAAGTTCGGCCGCCGCGTAGCCGCGCATACACATGGCGCCGATGGGATCCGGAAAGCTCTTCGGGCTGGCGTGCATACCATCGAACATGGGACGTTCCTGTACCAGGACCCCGCCGCGATCCAGTTCATGGCGGAGCACGGCATTATTCTCCTCCCGACGCTCAAGGTGGGCTGGGATATTCTATTATCGGATAACCTTCAAGTCCCCGCCTGGATTATGGAAAAGAACAAGGCAACACAGGACGAAGCTGTCCGTAGTCTCAAACTGGCGTATGAAGCGGGCGTGCCGATTGCAATGGGCTCGGATGTCGGCACGCCCCTGAACTTCCACGGCGAAAACGGGCTGGAGATCTACTGGATGGGACAAGCCGGCATGTCCCCTATGGATGCCATCGTTGCCGCGACCGGGAATGCCGCGCGTGCCCTGGGCTGGGACAAATGGCTCGGTACCCTCGAAGCCGGCAAAGTCGCGGATCTGATCGTCGTGGATTCTAATCCCCTTGAAGAGCTGCGGGTCCTTGCCGATAAGACCCATTTGCAGTTTGTGATCAAGGAGGGAAACGTAGTTGCCTGCCATACCGGGAATGATCTTCCATCTGCCCTATTCGGGAACAAGGTGCTGTTGATTCAATAAAGGCCAGATCGTGGGTAAATGAGAAAAGACCCACCGGATGGGTGAGTCTTTCTAGAAGCACGCGCTCAAGGTCAAATTCCCAAGGCTTTGGATAATTTTCTGATCCTCGGAGAGGCCACCCGTTTTCTCGTTCGCTTGTTTTCAATCGACTTGCGAAGCGCCGCGATCGCCCGATTCTGCATGACCTTTACATTATCGATTGTCTTACCCATGATCGCCGCAGTCTCGCGCAGACTGAATTCTTCGAGAAAGCGCAAGATGATCACATGCCGCTGATCATCGGTCAACTCGTTCTGCATGGCATGCAGGATCTGTTTGAACAGGAGCTGGTCCTCCATCTCGGGCGAACCGGAGTCAGGTTCCTGTCGCAGCAGACCAGCCAGTTCGAGCGGAGCTTTGCGCTTCGAAAAGCGCGTCTCGTCGATGATCAGATGATAGGTCGTTTCGTAGAGATAGGAACGCAGGTTGGTCCTGGGTCCATTTCCCGCGGACAGCTGCTCCAAGAGTTTCGCGAACACATCTCCCACAATATGGTCTGCCAGCACAGAATCGCCGCAGAGGCGCGCCGCATAATTGAACAGGGGAAAGGAGTAAAGATCGAAGATCTTCCCCAGGGCATCCTGGTCCATCATTCTTGCCGCGTTCAGAAGTGAACTGTCATTTTCCATGAGTAAACTGTGAACTTACGCAGAAATGAATTACAAATCCATTCGCAACCAGGTGAGCTGCTGGTTGCCCGGGAAAACCTCAAACGATAATTGTTGCAGAGATGGAAAGGCGGGTTGGATGGACAAAGGAGCGCGCTCCTGGTGTATACACCGCCTGCAAAGAGAGTATAGCATTTATCCCGGAATCGCTACATAGACGTTTGTACTACTTGTGTATGACCTTATAAGACCAACCCTGAACCCCGCGCACTCTTTGATTCCCCACGGCTGATGCATTGTGTCTCAGGGGCAATGTGATTCACCAACCGTGACAACGTGCGTGTAGAGATTGAGTTCCTGCAAACGCCGGGCTTTCTTCTCATTCAATTGCTGACCGGGCCGGCATAAAACCTCATAGGTTTGAGGATCATAGGCATAATGGGTTACTTCAGCCTGCTTAGCCTCAGCAAGCCGGGCCTTCTCTGGTCCCTGGCCGCGAGCCGGCATACCGTCGAGCGGAGCTGACAACTCATTCTCGTCGTGAGGATGGATCATACTGTCTTCCTGAAGGTCCGGCTCAGCCAGCCGCGCAGGTAGAAAAAGAGACGCCTGTAAAAGGGTTGTTTATGCAGGGGGCGGATCGGGATTTTTGGCCTATAGGCAAGACGTCGCGCTGCTTCCGTCTCGGTCACTGGATGTTTTGGTGGGATTGGAACATCCACCCAGGCAGGCTTTGGATCCCAGCGAAATGTTGAAGAAAAGGAAAGGGATTCCTCGTGAGCTGCCTCGATGGCCCTCTCAGGAAACGCTTCGCCTTCTGATGTCGTCTCTTCAGCATCGGAGACAGAAGGTTCAGTGTTTACCAGTTCTTCCAGTCCATGTGATACCCTGTCAAAACTGTCCCTCCAATCCTGACTCACCGGCTCCGCCGCGTCCATTGGTGTGAAATGGTCTGGTTGGTCGTTGCTCACCAGGAGCGTTTCAATTCCTTTTTCCTCTCTGCGCTCAATGTGCCCGGTCGTGTCTTCCTCGACCGCGAAAAGAGGGATTGCCGCAACGGGGATTCCTGGTTCTGCATCTGGTTCCATCAAAAGAGACGAAACCTCCAGCTCAGGAGCAAATGCGGGGAAAACAGAGTGATCAACATCCAGAGGAACTCCAGAGGGTGTCCTTGTTTCTGCCGCCGGGTGAGCTGGAACAGCATCAGACAGTAAGTGATCCCACAACTTGGAGAGTCGATCCTTTCGCTTACGGGTTTTTTTCGCCGGTTTCTCTGGCATTGGTTTGTAGCGAAAATAGTCCCTTCCGAGCGGCTCGAAGCAGGGCTGGGTATAAAGCAAAAGTGCAACAGAACTCGGCGAACATTGCCGCTGGAGAAAGACCGCGTTAAATAGATCCAGCCGGTGCGCACGCTGATCTGGATCGGTGGCACAAAGCTCCTGCATGGCATAGATCATTGCATCCCGCACACTCAGATCCGCCCGGACGGCTTCGGCGAACCGGTCCTTGATCTCTTCGAATCGTAGATTGGCTTTGAATAGCGACGGCTGCCCTTCATACGCCATGGAAATTTGAGTATGCTGGATGTGCAAATGTGTATCCTCGAGATAGGCGAGCTTGCACGGTACCGTTCTCTTGAATGGCAGCGACCGGGGGGCAATCCGGTATTTTTCATACCCTTCATATTCAAGCCATAGGTAGGTCCCAGCCGGAAAGCCATCCTTCAAAACCCTGGTAGGCAGCGTCTGCGGATCGACAGCCTTGAGCAGGCCATTCTCCCTGTCGAGCAGGAAAGGCTGGTGATCCCCGTTGATAAACTGCACAAAAACCATTTGAACACCCGGCGCAAAGGCGTGCAGCATACCGCTCACCGGAAAATATGCCTGCGTAATGTGAAGATAGTTGAGTGCCGGGAGTTGAAACGGATCTTTCGGCGGACGCCAGCGCGACTGATCCGGTTCAGGCTGCTGTTCCGCCATCCCAAGCTCCTCGAGCGCATGCAGCGCCTGCTTGGGCATGAATTTCCTGTCGTACCCTGCCAGATTCTTCTGGTCCTGTTTTGTCCAGATGGGTCTCTTGGGATGAATCCGATGTGTGGGCAAGCCCAGTGGTACTTCACGATTGAGCTGTGTAAAGCGTTCCTGGGTTGTCCAGCGGCCCGCTCCCAGGGATCGATAAGGGCTTTCTTTCAACGACTCGTGGAGAAGAGCAAGAATGGCTTCACGCTTGAGCGGAGAAAGATCGGGCAGGCGTTTATAGATCTCTTCCAGGCTGATCCATGGAAGGTCCGCTGTGAGCTGGGCAAAAATTGGCTGGAGCAGCTCCGGCGAAAGTGACGATACATGTTGGGGAATGAAGACCTCCCCGGCAAATTCTCCGCTCAGCTGGCCCTTCGTAATAAGCTTCTTGACCGTTGCATGCAGGGGAGCAGCATAGGTATTCGCAACCCATTCTGCGAGCCAGGCAAGGTCGTCTGAGGTGTAACTGGAGAGATCTGGTTCGGGATACGAAGCGCCTACAATTCCGCCGGCCATCTGGATCTGCCTGCCGCGGATCTCCAGGGTCAACACTTGAAAGCGCCCCTGGACTCGATTGGCAGCAAGCTTCACCTGTTTGACCTGTGCAAACTGCCAGACGGTCGGACGAAGGTTTTGTGAATCGGAGATGAGCAGCGCGATCTTCTGCCCTTGTCTGTAAGTTTGAGAGGGATGGTACGTGGGGATCAGGTCGGTCCGGCCCGTCCAGGGATAGGCGCGCAAGATCGTCTCCACAAGCAACTGGCAGACTCTGCGCAGCGGCAGAACTGTCTGCAGGCGTTCGCGCAGAGCATCCACATCAGCAGGCTGCAGTTGTAATTCGAGCCAGTTGATCATGTGCATAGTCTATTACCTTGCCCTCCTCTAGTTACCTCAACTCTACATACCACCTGCGTTCCTACCCTTTCGCACAATGAAAAGTCATCCATAGAATCCCTAAATGATGATACCGCCTCCCAATGGATTTCGGTCTTGCAGTAGCCTTGCGTTTTCAGGAATTCTGTTGCCGCGGTACAATTCATGCACAGGACGCACCATCGTCCCGCATATTCAACCAACCCAACGAGCCAGGTGGGGTTTTATGTCGCCCTCTTTACCGTTTAGAGAAAGAAATGGAGAATGACGTATGCACTACACGACCACGTTTTATGACAAAAAGGGGACGGCCCTGCTCTTCAAGGAAATTGACGGCATTCTGCCGATCCAGCTTGAGCCGGATCTGAAGATCATGATCGATAACGAAGAGGCAAAAGTGTCTCGCTGGGAGTATCACTTCAGCCCGGCGGACCAGAGCCTGGAGCTGCGCATCTTCCTGCGAGGCAAATGGGCGGCAGTGACACCCGCCCCGCTGAATGTGGATGCGCAAGCTGCCTGAGCCATATTGACCGTCTTGCTCATCAGAATAGAGGAAAGCCGAACGTAGGCTGTCCGGCTCAGTGTAAAGCCCCGCCCAAAACGGGCGGGGCTTTACTGACTGGCAGGCGCCAGTGCTGACCGAATCGCCGGGTTCACTGCCGGAGAGCGATCACTTCCAGATATTCAGCATCAATAGATGTCGTCCCATTCGTCGCGTTGTTGTGCTCCGTCCAGAGCTGCTCGAGATCGCTTCGCAGAGCATCTTGTTTTTCAAAGGAATGAGCTGCCAGCGCCGCGAAGGCTTTGTGGGAAGGTCCGTAGTAGGTCCGGAAGAATTCGACGACCTGCGCGGGCGGGAAGGGATAGCGGAACGGGTACAAACGACGGTTCAGCTTGAGGTGCGAGATCCCATCACTCAATCGCTCGCGTACGGTGTCCTCATCGCCCCATTTCACCGGGGGCGGCATGATCGCAGGCGCAGGGACGTGCTTCCCATGCATCTTGAACATCTGCCCGACAAAACCGGAAGGTGTCCAGTTGCCCATGATGATCTTTCCACCGGGGCGGCAGACGCGCTTCAATTCCGCGGCGACCAGTTCCGGGCGAGGCGCGAACATTGCGCCGATCAGGCTGATCACGATGTCGAACGAGCCGTCGGCAAAGGGAAGCATTTCCGCGTCTCCTTCTTCGAAACGGGCATCCAGGCCTTCCGCCTGTGCACGCGCGCGTGCCTGCTCGATCAGGTTGGTGGCGATATCCACGCCGGTGACTTTCGCGCCGAGGCGCGACATCGGGATGGCGGTTTGCCCGGCACCGCTGGCCACGTCCAGGATACGCGCGCCTGGCTCGATCTTGATGCGGGATAGGAATTCCAGCGCGCCCGGCTCCAGATACGTTGCGAAGTGACCATAATCTCCAGACATCCAGGTGGCTTTCAGGCGGGCCTTAAGTGCTTCCATTTCGGGGGTCATTTCAGCAGTCATAGTATTCATTTGGTTCTCCTTTTAATATTTCATCCTTTAATTTGCGAAGCTACCCGTGTGGGGTTGCCACAATTTACAGCCGTGAACTCATAGCGTTTCCGCAATTGCCTGCCTTTGGAAATCATCCAGTTTGCGAAGCTGAGTATCGTCAGTTCAATGCGATTTGGGTATCGTGCACGAGACTCGAGTGCGAGTTTCTCCAATTGGATGTGCTCTACCTCCTCCAAAATCTGCTGACGATGATATTCAGCCGTATACTCGATTTGCCAGTGATTCATACTTCCTCCTTATTAAGTGGTTTCTGAACTCGACGTTCACAGAAGGTTCCGCAGGTCCCTCCGGATGGGTACCGTCTTTTGAGAAGACCTGCGGAACATTTCGTCATCGAAGGCCTGCCGGTGGTGGACATCACCTGCTGACCAGGACGGCGTAGATCGTCGCGCCTTTGTTGGCTGCCGAGGGTGAGTTGTAGACAACGGTCACACCAAAACGTTTGTAGATTGCCCAGTAATGGATATGGTCCGGTGTTCCACTTTCATCGGGTAAGCCCGGCTCCCAGCCTGCCTGAGGCACGTGCTGCACTTTGGGCTGACCAAACTTCTCTTGCACCCTCGCCATAGTATCGTTGCCAGACAGACCGAGCGGCAGTGTACCTTTATAAGCTGCGAAACCAGGGATCGGGCTTGGATAGAGATAAACGGTCTCTACCTTTTGGCTCTCACCGATCAGCAAGGCCATCCCTGCTGCGTTGCACAATTGAAACCTGTCTGCGCTCGAGCAGCGATTGCTGGCAAGGAAATCAGCCACATCTCTATCTTCTAAAGATTTTCCGAGTACGGCTTCATAGGAAGCCGCTTCGGGGGCAGCTCGCTCTGCGGGCTGGGCCTGAACGGCGAGGGCGCCGAAGGTGGCGGCGAAGAGTGCGATCGCGGCCAGGGCAATGAGGAATTGGAAATGTTTGTTCATGAGATTCTCCTTCTCTGTAAAGTTGGTAAAGTTTCGAGACTGCGCAGTGTTTCGACCTGATGACATTAAAGCAAAAATACGATGGCATGCCATCGTGGAAATCACTCAGATATTAAAGAATGGAGTACCTAGTTTTTTCCCCGCAAACCTGTTTCTACTGTCCAAACCGCAATCTGTGCCCGTGAATCGAATCCCAACTTGGTCAAGATATTGCCGACATGATTTTCGACGGTACGTTCGCTGAGAACCAAGGCCTCGGCGATTTCCCGGTTGGATTTCCCCTGTGACACAAGACCTGCCACTTCCCGTTCCCGAGAAGTTAAGCCTCCGAATTTTTCGGCTTCCCGCTGACGATTCGAAAGCGTTCTTTCCTTCGGCAGGCGTCCCAACGCCGCCTGAAGGAAACCGGTCCGCAAGGTCTCGTCGGGAATATTCTCTGCCAGCATGTGGATGACCTGGCGCGCGCCAGCAAATTCTCGTTCGCTCCTGTCGCTATCTTTTTGTGCTTTATGCAGCCATCCCAGCCGGGCATGGATCTGCCACAACAGGGGAAGTGCCTGGCGGTCTTCTGCCCCCTGTTTGGCTCCTTCGAGGCTGCGCTCGGCTTTTTTGAATTGCTTCAAGGCTAGCAATGCCTCCCCCTTGAGTTTGTCTAAGGCTGGGATTGGTTGCGTCTGTTGAGAGCTGCGCTTCGAGTCGAGCAGATGTTCGGCGATCCGCAATGCCTCGGCGGGTTTGTTCTCTGCCAGATAAAGATTGCCTTTTGCCCAGAGCATGCGCCGCTGTGCCCGTGTGTAATGTCCCGTAGTTTGCTGCACGACCGGATCGAGTAGCGCGCGCGCCCGACCCATTTCATTGTTCAGCAGGTAGGCAGTTGCCAGTTCCGTCGTGGTATTCCCGATCATCCAGGAGGAGCCAAATTCCTTTGCCACAGGAAGTCCCGCCTCCAGGTTCTGGATGGCAAGGTCTGCCTGAAGCATCAACAGGTAGCTGAACCCGAGCGCATAATACGCTCCCGAGATCCGCTGCGGATCTTCGATCTCCGTTGCGATGCGAAGCATGGCATTGGCGTGTACGAGCGCCTCCCCGAACGATCCACATTGCGCCAGACCGAGTGAAATGTCCCATTCGGCAAACGCCTCGTACGAAGCCCAGCCCACCTGGCGGGCGAGCTCCAGCGCTTCGAGCGCCATCTGCCGGCTCTCCAGCGGGGATTGGGGCGGGATAAAGTCTGTTTCATCATAGGATGCATGGCATCCCCCGATCAAGGCAGGAATCAGCTCATGTTTGTCATCCAGTTTTCGAAAGAGCTGGACGGCATGCCGATACTCTTCATAAGCAGCGATCTGATCCCCGTGATGCAGGTTTGCCATTCCCAGATGAGCGCGAGTTTGTGCCATGCCTTGCTCGTCCTGCTCGCCTTCGAAAAATTCGAGCGCCTGGCGATGGCACTGTAAAGCCTGCGTCGTTTGCCCGTTGACGAAAAACCAGTTGCCCATATTGTTGAGACTGAGGGCGATCAATCTGGGGTCATTCAGTTTCCGTGCCAGTTCTTCGGCCTGACGGAAAAATTCTCCCGTTCGTTGGTAGTTGCGGCCAGTCCAGAAGGTTCCAAGATCGTTCAGGGCTCGCCATTCCGCCTTTCCATTCTGCTGCTCCTGCGCAAGTTTACGTGCCTGTTCAAAATCATCCAGTGCAGACCGGTAATCGCCCAAAATTCGGTAGGCACGCCCTCGGGCACTCAAGAGTTCCGTCTCGACAACTATGCTGAGATGGCGGGCTGCCACCAGGGCGCGAGAGTAATAGACGATGGCTTCGCGTTGGGAATACAACCGGCGCGCCCGTTCCCCCGCTTGTTGTGAGTAGTGCAGTGCTTTTTCCCACTCCCCTGCGGTGTAATAGTGATAGGACAGATCGGCAAGATGTGGATGAATCGAGGAGGCGTACAGGCGCTCCGTAGCTTCCCCCACCTGGCGATGGAGTGTCTGTCTTTCGCGCAGCATGAGCGTGGTGTAGATGGCTTCGCGGGTGAGGGCGTGGCGAAATGCAAAATGATCGGCGGTCTCTTCCACGACGAGTTGGGCGGCGATCAGTTGCTTGAGCATTGCCATCAGGTCTGTCTCGTCCACTTCCAAAAGTTCCTGAAGCAGCAGAAAATCAAAACGCCGTCCCATCACCGAGGCAAGTGTCAACGCCTGAATAGTTCTTTCGCCCAGCTGCTGCGTTCGTCTCTG
>Ga0114129_10006797_pt1 | contig 16240 bp, 16 predicted proteins | sample RhiMetdeltSRZDD1_FD_80071 | JGI IMG/M metagenome (GOLD analysis project Ga0114129, IMG submission 80071) | Populus rhizosphere microbial communities from Tennessee, USA - Rhizosphere MetaG P. deltoides SRZDD1 (version 2) (version 2) | ecosystem: Host-associated > Plants > Roots > Rhizosphere >... | reverse complement strand
CTCAGGAACCTGGTTATCGGCATCGGTACTCGGCCATGCCTCTGCCGGTTTTTTAATTGCCTATACCGGCTATACCGGCACATTTGTGTTGATCATTGTTTACATACTCATAGCAGCTATTGCCCTTTATCAGGTAGAACGCAAACCCATTGTACATGCCAACAAAGAACAGGCTACCTGGGACAGTGTTAAGGAAGGGTTGCGCTATGTTTTTAAAACCAAAGAATTATTGGGTGCATTTTCGCTCGATATGTTTGCCGTTTTATTCGGCGGCGCTGTTGCTATGATCCCTTTTTATGCAGGCGAAATTTTGCATGTGGGTGCCATTGGGTTCGGCTGGCTCAATGCAGCGGCCGACATTGGTTCAATCGGCATCATACTTACGCTTACTTTCCGTCCGCTGCGTAAAAAACAGGGGCTAACCCTGTTGTATGTGGTTGCGGGTTATGGTATTTGCATTATCACCTTTGGATTATCAAAAGTTTACTGGCTATCATTTGTTGCATTGATGCTGAGCGGTGTACTCGACGGAATCAGTGTGGTAATACGCGGCACTATTCTGCAGTTAAAAACACCCGACGAAATGCGCGGCCGGGTTTCTTCGGTAAACTCCATGTTCATCAACTCAAGTAATGAGATCGGGAATTTCGAAAGTGGCGTAGCGGCTAAACTTTTAGGTATTGTGCCTTCTGTTATATTTGGCGGCGCCATGACGTTACTGGTGGTAATGACCATGTGGTTTAAAGCGCCAACGCTGAGAAAGTTTGAATACTGAAAACAATTTGCAAATGTGCAAATTCGAAAATGATTTAATGTTTTCTCATTTTCAAATTTTCAAATTTGCACATTTGCCCATTAGTTTTAAACCATCACTTCTTCTGCAGTTACAGGATCTATGATGGCCCTTACACGGCTGATCCTATCGGCCGGAAAGCCGCCTTCTTTTGCATGTTGTTTTATCAATTCTTCATTGGGCGCATTGTACACGCAATAAATTTTGTTATCTGTTATATAACTGTGAACCCATTGAATTTCGGGCCCCATATTGCGTAAAACATCGCAGGAGCTTTGCGCAATTTCCTGCAACTGGTGCGTAGAGGAATTGCCAACGTTCGGCAATTCTCTTTCAATTACATACTTTGGCATAGCAATTATTTTATATGTAATTTACAGAAAAGGTTTGGGGTAACTTATTAACTTGTCTTAAGTCAATTCAACCCCACTTCCTTCAATTGCTCAATTTTTCTGCGGTCGCCCACTATCCAAACCACATCATCCCATTCAAACACGGTAAATGAATCGGGGTTTAATAGGCGTTCTCCGTTGCGTTCAATGCCAACTACCAGTCCGTTGGTCATTTCGCGAATGCGTGATGCGCGAATGGTTTTACCCTTCAATCCATTATGCTCGTCGACAATTATTTTATTCAGGGTTATCTCTTCATGGCCATCCGGCGAATTAACCGTTTCGGCTTCTACTATATTCCTGAACTGTTCCAGTTGCACATCGGTTCCGATAACGGCAATTTTATCGTGCGGGAACAGCATATCGGTACGCGCCGGCGTTTTTATGGTAATGGCCCCCCGTTCAATAAAGGCGATATTAATTCCGTATTGTTCGCGCCAGGCAAGCTGCTGCAGGGTTTTACCCACCACGGCCGATTCGGCCGGTAAAGTAAAGAAAGCCATATGCGCATCCCAGGGCGATAAATCGCCGGCACTGGAATTATGCATCTGATCACGTTCGTTGAGGTTCGATAAAAAGCGTTTTTCAACACGTGCATAAAACGAATGCAGCCTGCGCGAAAAAACAAGCAGTACCACAATAATAACCGGTAAAATAGCCACCAGCGCTATCATGGTGTTGAATAACTGGTTCACCATAAAACCCACCAATACCACCAGTATCACATTACGCAATACTTCGAGCATCACCAGCGGACCATGATTATATTTTTTATCGAGCCATAAATTACGGTAAGCAAGCGAATGCATTTTTCGAATCGATAGCGCCCATAAGAACGGTGCTGTAGCAAACAGGGTAATACAAAATGTTATGATGGCCGGCAAGCCGTTATCGGGCAACTGCGATGCTATAACAGGCCATAAATACCGGACCGATAACAAAATAAGCGCTATAACAATTACCGTATTGGTAACCATAATCACCATATACGATCGTAAAACTATTCTCCAGTCGCTTTCGGCCTGTATGATTTGCGCTCCGGTGCTATATTGGTTTATAGCGGCCCGCCATTTCATGGGCAATTTTGGCGATAACCAATTATAAAAAGGTTCGGCCAGCCTTATCATATACGGTGTGGTAAACGTGGTGATCACCGAAACACCTACTGCTATGGGGTACAGGTATTCGCTGGTAACGTTTAAACTCAACCCCAGGGTGGCAATGATAAAAGAAAATTCGCCGATCTGCGCCAGACTCATGCCCGCCTGCAACGATTGTTTTAATGGCTGGCCCGATAATAAAGCGCCCAATGTTACATTCACTGTTTTTCCCATGATCACCACCAAAGAAAGAATGAGCACAGGAACAATGTATTGCATCAGCAGTGCCGGATCGATGAGCAGGCCCACCGATACAAAAAATATAGCGCCGAATAAATTCTTTACCGGCTGTACCAGGTGTTCAATTCTTTCGGCCTGCGTGGTTTCGGCCAGCACAGATCCCATAATAAAAGCGCCGAGGGGAGCTGAAAATCCTGCATAGGTAGCCAGTACCACCATCAGCAAACAAAGTCCCAGCGAAATCACCAGCATGGTTTCATCGTTCATCATTTTGCGGCCCCATTTCAAAAAGCCGGGCAACAAAAAAATACCTGATATAAACCAAAGGCATAAAAAGAAAATGAGCTTCAACACCGATTGCAGCATTTCGGCGCCTGCAAACTCACGACTCACTGCCAGCGTACTCAATAATACCATCAGCAACACAGCCATTACATCTTCAATAACCAAAACGCCCAATACCACGCCGGCAAACTTTTTTGTTTTAACGCCCAGTTCATCGAACGCACGAATGATGATGGTGGTAGAAGAAATGGCAATAATACCTCCGAGGAAAATACAATCCATGGTTGGCCACCCAAGCAATTTGCCGGTAACATAACCTAACGCCACCATACAAATGATTTCGAATATGCCGGTTATACCTGCCGTGCCGCCAATTTTTACCAGCTTTTTAAAACTGAATTCAAGCCCCAGACTGAACAATAAAAATATTACGCCTATATCGGCCCACACTTTTATGCCATCCACATCTGAAATAGTAGGTAATAACGAAAAGTTCGGTCCAACCAGCAGGCCCGCCAGTATATACCCCAATACAACAGGTTGTTTTAACCGTTTAAAAATAAGGGTGGTTATACCGGCAATCACCAATATAAGCGCAAGGTCCTGTATGAGCGATGGCAAATGCGACATGCGTAAATCGTGAATGGTGAATGGCTTACTTCGTATCCTGCAACAACTTCTCCAGCACATAGTATACGGCGGGACAGAAAGTAGCATTTTTAAGGGTAAGAGGCACACGTTTCAAAATCACATCTTCATTGGTATATGGGAACCGTTCGCAATCAGAAGGGCGAACTTCATAAATACTGCAATAGTTATCTGACCCTAAAAACGAACACGGCGTTTGCTTTACCACATAATCGCCGTCTTCATCTAAACGCAGGTAGGTTTCAATAAATTCACCTTCTTTCATTTTAAGGTGCTTACTGATGCGTTTTATATCGGGCGTTTTAAAACGGGGAGAATAGTTTTTACAACAGGCGGCACACTGCAGGCAATCGATCTTTGAAAACGCCTCTTCATGCAAATCGGGCAATTTTTTCAACACTTTGTTCTTGTCGGCACGCTGTAACAAATTTTTGTACTGCTTCTGATGCTCAGCACTTTTCTTTTGCCAGTTGCCTTCTTCGATGCCTGTAACAAGTTCATTATGATCACTATGTGCTGCCATTGTTTGGTTTACCAGGTAAGAAATTTATTCAATTATACCAATTGGGTTCAACATTACAAATGCCGGGAATTTGTAGCTACTTCAACGCAGGTGAAGCACTTGCTATGCCCCCACCCTGCAAGTTAATTCATACATCAGATATACATGGTTTGGTTTTTGTTTTTTTTATTCTATGCATGCATTATACGATCAGCTCGTTTTGCTTTTATCAACGCCGCTTTATATCATTATAATTGGCGTGGAATTAATGATCAGTCATCTGGAAGGTGTTAAAGCTTATTCACTAAAAGACACTTTTCATAATTTTTTCCTTAGCCTCATAACAGGTGTTACCGACCTGTTAATGCGTGGAGTTAGTTTACTGGTACTAACATTTTTTTTCAGTTACAGTGCTTTTATAGGGGAGCATGCTGTTGGCTATTGGGTAATACTGCTGTTGTTTATAGATATAATGCATTACTGGTTGCACCGGCTGGGTCATAGCTGCAGGCTTTTTTGGGCGGTGCATGTAAACCATCATACATCTACCCACTTTAATTTTAGTGTAGGTTTCAGAACAGGCGTACTGGAACCTTTTTACAGTTTTATATTTTTTATACCGGTTGCTGTTGCAGGCTTTCACCCGGTTGATATCTTCTTCATGTATTCTGTTTGCCAGGTATGGGCCATATTAACGCACACCGAAAAAATAAAAAAGCTGGGCTGGCTCGAATATATTTTTGTAACGCCTTCGCATCATCGCGTTCATCATGCATCGAATCCCAGGTATCTCGATAAGAACATGGGTACCGTATTCATCATATGGGATAAGTTATTTGGCAGCTTTCAACCTGAATTACCACCGTCAGCTTATCAACCTATACAGTATGGCATAACACATCCTCTTGAAAACGACACCATACCTGTTATTATTTTTCATGAATGGAAGGAACTTATAAAAGATGTACGGCGAAAAGATATCAGCTTCAGGCAAAAGTTAATGTATGTATTTGGCCCACCGGGATGGAGCCACGACGGCACAAGGATAACGAGCGGGCAAATGCGGTTAAAAGAGCAACAGGCCAGCCATGTGACAATATAACCATTTAACCATCTATTAAATGCCTTATGTTATGATATTTCAACTTCTTGATTTATTTTTGCGCATTCGTGAATTCTCTTCGGGAACAAATATTAATCCTTTTCGGTACACCCATTTACGCCATTATTATTGGGGTAGAACTGCTATTAAGCAACTACCGTCACCGTGCATTATATAGCTGGAAGGATACAGCCGCCAATTTGTACCTGATGTTACTGAATGGCGCTATCGACCTGCTGTTTCGCGGGGCTTATGTAGTAATACTCGATTATTTATACCGCTATCATATACTCTCTTTTAGCCATGTGGTTGTGTACTGGTTTATGTTGCTCTTACTCGAAGACTTCATGTATTACTGGCTGCACCGGTTCGATCATGAGATTCGCTTTTTTTGGGCAGTGCATGTTACACATCACTCGTCGGAGCATTTGAATTTTACTGTTGGCTTCCGTTCATCGGTGTTTCAACCTTTATACCGGTTTATATACTTTATTCCACTGGCTTTAATGGGTTTTAAGCCGATTGACATTATATTCATCTATTCCGCCACACAGATCTGGGGCATCTTTGTACATACCAGGCTGATCAATAAAATGGGATGGCTTGAGTATATATTGGTCACCCCCTCGCACCACCGGGTGCATCATGCCTCCAATGCCAAATATTTAGATAAGAATATGGGCATGTTCCTGATCATCTGGGACAAGCTTTTCGGCACTTTTCAGCCCGAATTGAACGAGCGGGAATACCAGCCTATCAAATTCGGATTAACAAAACCCATCGAAAAAGAAACGCCCTTTACCATTATATTTCACGAGTGGCAGCAAATGTGGAAAGATGTGGCCCGTAAAGACATTGGCTTTAAGGAAAAATGGTATTACCTGTTTGGTCCGCCCGGCTGGAGCCACGATGGCAGCCGTTTAACCAGCGAAGAAATGCGTGCCGAAGAAGATGGCCGGGTTGCTACCCAATTACAGGAAGAGCCGGTGATTATTAGAAAATAAGGGCTCGTATAAGAAAAAACTCTTAAACAAATCCCACCCCCGGATCCCCTTTTCATGGCCTAAATCATTAGCAAATAATAAATTGACCTGTTTACCTGTTTCACATTTACACATTCTATTCACCCTTTGCAACAAACAGGTGTTAGTCTGGCTGGTAAATATTAACTTTGCCGCGCCTTACTAAATCAACACGAAGCCTGCCAGCCCTAAAGTTTAAAAAATCGAAATAACCTTGTTCGCCGCATGCATCGCAACCGCGTGCAGGCCTGGCTTTAGCGGGCAAAGTAAGGCGCCAAACAGCAAGGAAACAAAAACTATAAATCAGATACCGGATGAATCTTTTTGAACAACAGAACACGGAATTCATACGCCGCCACATTGGTCCCAATGAAACCGAAACCCATCAGATGTTACATGCCATTGGTGAATCGAGCCTCGATTCCCTGATCGATAAAACGGTGCCGGTGGGTATTCGTATGGATAAGGATTTGAACATTCCGCCTGCTATCAGTGAGCACGAATACCTGCAACTGATCAAAGAAATTTCACTGAAGAATAAAGTATACCGCAATTATATTGGCCAGGGCTATTATGATACCATTACGCCCAGCGTTATTTTGCGCAACGTTTTTGAAAATCCGGGTTGGTACACCCAATACACCCCCTACCAGGCCGAGATTTCGCAGGGCCGGCTTGAAAGTTTGCTGAACTTTCAAACCATGGTAAGCGATTTAACCGCCTTACCGCTTACCAATGCTTCTTTACTCGATGAAGCAACAGCCGCTGCCGAAGCCATGACCATGTTCTTTAATACGCTTAACAAAGACCATGAGCACATCACCCGCCCGAAATTTTTTGTTGATAACGATACTTTCCCGCAAACAAAAGATGTACTGGTAACCCGTGGCGTTCCGGTGGGTATTGAAGTGGTGTTTGGCGATTACCGCACGGCCGGCATCGACGAGCAATATTTCGGCGCCCTGGTTCAATATCCCAACGATAAAGGGTCAATTGAAGATTATCGCGATTTCATCAATAAAGTTCATCAGGCCGGCGCTTATGTAGCTATGGGTACCGATCTGCTGGCGCTTACGTTGTTAACACCGCCCGGCGAACTGGGCGCCGATGTGGCCTATGGTTCGGCCCAGCGTTTTGGCGTTCCTCTTGGTTTTGGCGGTCCGCATGCGGCCTTTTTTGCAGCCAAAGACGAATTCAAACGCACCATACCCGGCCGTATCATTGGTGTGAGCATCGATGCACAGGGCAACCGCGCGCTGCGTATGGCGCTGCAAACCCGCGAACAGCATATCAAACGCGAAAAAGCTACCAGCAATATCTGTACAGCCCAGGCCCTGCTGGCCAATATGGCTGCCATGTATGCCGTTTACCACGGACCTGATGGATTGAAAAACATTGCCAAACGCGTAACTGTGCTTGCCAATGCACTGGCCGAAGAACTGGAAGCCGAAGGTTACGAACTACTACATAAATATTTCTTCGATACCATTGTATTCAAAGCGCCCAATGCCGAAGTGATTCGTGAAAAGGCCGAAGCGGCACAGATCAACTTCCGCTATTATGGCGATAACCTCGTAGGCATTGCACTGGATGAAACCACTACCCTCAGCGATGTGCTGGATATCCTGTTACTACCCGATCAGCCGAACGGACACAATGTAGCGGGGTTTGGAGTAAGTGAAGATGCCGTATTATACAATATTCCCAACGCGCTTACCCGTACCAGCCACTTTTTAACGCATCCGGTTTTCAATTCGCATCGCAGCGAAACACAAATGATGCGCTACATTAAACAACTGGAAAATAAAGACCTTTCGCTCAATACATCTATGATATCGTTGGGCAGCTGCACAATGAAGCTGAACGCAGCCAGCGAAATGATCCCTTTAAGCTGGCAGCACTGGAGCAAAATGCATCCGTTTGCACCGGCCGATCAAACCGAAGGATACCAGCAGATCGTTGATGAGCTGAGCCGGTACCTGTGCGAGATCACCGCTTTTGATGCCTGCAGTTTACAACCCAATAGTGGCGCGCAGGGCGAGTACGCCGGGTTGCTGGTGATACGTGCTTACCATGCAAGCCGTAACGAGGCACACCGCAACGTAATGCTTATTCCTATTTCAGCCCATGGCACCAACCCTGCCAGCGCCGTAATGGCCGGTATGAAAGTAGTGGTGGTGAAAGCGCTTGAGAATGGTTATATCGATGTAGAAGATCTGAAAGCAAAAGCCGCTCAGTATAGTAATAACCTGTCGGGTATTATGATCACTTACCCCAGCACCTATGGCGTTTATGAAGAAACGGTGAAAGAGATCACGCAAATTGTTCACCAGCATGGCGGACAGGTATATATGGATGGCGCCAACATGAATGCACAGGTAGGCTTAACCGCACCCGGTTTAATCGGGGCCGATGTATGCCACCTGAACCTGCATAAAACGTTCGCTATTCCGCATGGCGGTGGCGGTCCTGGTATGGGCCCCATTTGCGTAAAAGAGCACTTGGCGAAGTTTTTACCCGGCCATGTGTCATTAAACGATAAGCAATCGACAATCGGCAAATTTGATCATTCGCCATTGAATATCTCCGGTGCCGTTAGTGCGGCGCCTTATGGCTCGGCCTCTATTCTGCTTATCAGCTATGCCTATATCAGAATGCTGGGTTCCGAAGGCGTTCGCAAGGCCAGTGAATATGCTATTCTGAATGCCAATTATATGCGGGCACGCCTCGAATCACAATTCGAAATTCTGTACACCAATCATAATGGCGAGTGTGCGCATGAGTTTATTGTTGATCTGCGTCCGTTTAAGAAAACAGCCGAAATAGAAGCAGAAGACATTGCAAAACGTTTAATGGATTATGGCTTCCATGCTCCTACCATGAGCTTTCCGGTTCCGGGCACTATTATGATAGAACCAACCGAAAGTGAAGACAAATCGGAGCTGGACCGCTTTTGCGATGCCTTATTAAGCATACGCGACGAGATCCGTGCAATTGAAGAAGGCAAAGCCGATAAAAAAGACAATGCCCTGAAACATGCACCGCATACCCAGCTGGCAGTGATCAGCAGCGACTGGCAACATGGCTATACCCGCGAGCAGGCTGCTTTTCCGTTAGCATATATTCGTGAAAATAAATTCTGGCCCTCTGTAGCAAGAGTGAATAACACCTATGGCGACAGGAACCTGATATGTACCTGTGAGCCGGTGAGTTCGTATGCAGAGGCGGAAGCGTAAATAGTTATAATTACAACTTAAAGGCGTGGCACGGCTCGAAGCCGTGCCACGCTTTTTTGTATACTGGTACATTCTCCAAAGGCATCAATGATGCCTTTCAATGAAAAACAATATCATCATTCATTAGCTCTTTTTTGAAAACAGATTTATTTGGATATAACGGAAGAGAAGAAGCAAAGTCAAAAATGGCAAAGTATAAAAAAAATACACGGGTGGTTAAAACATATATAATGCAGGAAACAAAGCAGGCGCCTAAATACCAGAGCATTCTGATTTTATATATTTTCACATGTTCTGTAACCCGGGTATTAAAATCTTCGATAACGAGAAGTTTACTCAATTGTTTTTTTGTATAGAATGTATGAGTTACAGCCAATATAATCATTGCGCCCAATAAAAAATCAACAAAAAACTGTTTACCATCAATAACAACCTGGTCAAATGGCCACCAGCTTACTATGGCATAACTACTACAAACTGCAAAAGCATTAAGCAAAACAACCTGTAAGAAAATATTTTTATAATTTTTTAGCGATACCGTACAAATATCCATATTCAGCTGGTTTGGTTATTTGTTAATAAGCAACAACAAGCCATTCATCGTTTCAACTATTCTCTTCTGCTATTTCATTAAAATCATCTTCCACCATTTCCTCAGCTATTTCCGGCTCTTCAACAGGCGTTTGTTTACCCCATACAGCAAAATTTATTGCTATCAGCTCCCAGCCGCCGAAAATAAGGGCCAGAATGATCCAGCCTGTTTTTTTCATTTTATACTTCTCGCATAAGTTATAGGTCCACGAAATAACAATGGCGCGAAAGGCCACATTGAGCGTTAAGTTTACCCAAAACACATCATCTGCGCTGCCGTAATATGCATACGGTTTAAAGAAGGATAGCAATACCATTAAAATACCAGCAATCAATGGCCCTGCATCATAATTTGGTTTGCCTTCATATTTGGGTTCTTCAATAACAGGTACCTGAAACGATACTCCTCTTTCGGTAAGAATGGCTTCGGCATCTTTCAATGCTTCTTCCTGAAATTCGTTCCTTTTGGTTTCAACGATCTGAACAAGTTCTTCGCTGCTTTTTTCAATCATTATGTGCCTGAATCCATGGTCGGGCGTTTGCATAGATGTTAAGGGTTTAAGTTTCGTGAATATACAAACGCCCCCAATAAAAAAGCGAATAAAAACAGTACTATTTTTTCACTGTTTTTATTCGCCCGAATAATGAAGTCGGAAGTCTGATGTCTGAAGTCAGAAGTACCTGCGGTTCAATTTTGTTTAGTGTATATAAACTTCGGGTTCTTCTGACCCGCCGGCAGGCGGGCAGGCTTTCCGGCTTCCGACTTCTGACTTCAATGCTTTAATCATTCTGTGCCTGGTCTAATGCCGAACGCATATCTTTAATGTCGTCTATAAGCCATTTACCATCCTGTTTTGTGATCCTGTATTTAATTCTCCCCACGGTAGGTAAACCGATCATAACAACACCCTGATCGTTGGTGATTTTTTGAAACTCTACGGTTGATTTTTCAATGCGGTTCAGATCATCATTGTAATCTTTCGACCACATCACAAAATCAAAATCAAATTCTTTTACCGCACCATCGCGTTGTGCTGTCTTTTTTAATTTTTCATCAGCCTGCTTAAAATAATCGCGCCAATGGGTAACATAAGTATCAGATACAAATCCGCTTTTTTTCAATTCATCAAGATACTGTTCTGTTCCCGGAAAATTAACGGCATAAGCACCGGCCGATTGGGGGTCGGTTGACTTATTAAGCAACTCTATTTGCTTAATTTGGGTAACGTTGTGACGGTACCATTGCAGGAAATTAAGAATGGTGTTTGCAGGTTGTTTGTTGAATGATTCATCAGTTGGAGGTGGCGCACCAACCGCATAACTGTTTCCTGGAAGAGGGATCTTAGAATTGTCTGTTGAAGTACATGCAGCAGCTAATACAAGGCACGTACAAACGGTTACGTGTTGAAGGGTTCTCATAAGGACGTCTTTTAAGGGTGATATTGTGAATTTACAAATTCAAAAATTAAAACGCAACCAAACATGGTTTTATTTTGTTATATCCCGCGTCCCTACTGGCTTACAGGCCTGCTAAAACCTTATTTTCAAGCAGTTTAGGTTCATTAAATTTTTTCTTCATTAACAAAAAAGTTGTAACATACCGGGCTATGTCCTTTGAGCTGCTTATAAATTATATTAACCGTTATGTTCAATTAACACAGGAAGAAGTAAACCTGCTGCTTTCGAAACTGCGTTTAAGCAACTTTAAGAAAGGCGATTATGTAGTGAAAAACAATACTATATGCAAGTATGAATGTTTTGTGCTGAAGGGCTGTTTAAAAACGTTTTATATAGATAATGAAGGCGAAGAACATATTGTAATGTTTGCCATTGAAAACTGGTGGACGGCAGACCTTGGCAGCTTTTTAACACAAACACCGGCCGCTTATAATGTGCAGTGTATTGAAAATTGCGAACTGGTGCAAATCAGCTATAACGATCTCGAGGATCTGTACATTGCCATTCCCAAATTAGAAAGGTTTTTCAGGATCATCATTCAAAAAGCATTTGTTGCATCACAACAACGGATCATCAACAACTTCACCATGCCGGCAAAAGAACGGTATGAACTATTCCGTAACCAATACCCGAATATTGAACAACGTGTGCCTCAATATATGATCGCTTCCTATCTTGGAATTACAAAAGAGTTTTTGAGTAAGATCAGAAAGAAATAAGTGTTAAGTATTAAGTTATTAAGTAGTAAGCAGAAGGCTGTCGTTTTTACGTTTCACGTTTGCCGTTTTACCTTTCACGATTGCCGATTGCCGATTCACGAAAATGTTTTACATTAGTATCAGCCTTCATCTTATTACGAATCTTCATCCTGCTAATCGCGTTACCTCTCCCCTCTGTAAAAACTATATCCCTGCCATTCCATTTTATAACCCATAAACAATTGTATTATGAGAAATTTCCTGTTGGGAACAATTTGCTTTGCCATGCTCATCAGCTGCAACAATGAAACACAACACCCCGCACAACAAGTTGCCGGTGACACAACAAAAAGCCCCGGACCGGTTGAATTTGCCGATCAAAAATATGTTGATATGGGCAGGAAGGCCATGGAACAATTTGCTGCAGGCGATATTGATGGATGGGTAAGCAACTTTGCCGACAATGTGATATTCCGCTGGTCGGCCGGTGATAGCCTTGCCGGTAAAGATGCGGTTGCCAAATACTGGAAGAACCGTCGCATGACAGTAGTAGATTCTATTCAAACGAGTAACCACATTTGGCTGCCTGTACAGGTAAATCAGCCACAGGGCCCCGAGTCAAAAGGCATCTGGCTTTTAAACTGGCATCAGGTGAATGTTAAATTCAAAAACGGGCAAAAATTATCGTTCTGGGTACATATAGATATGCATTTCAACAGTGCTAACCAGGTAGATGAAGTAATTCAATATATTGACAGGGCGCCTGTTAATGCAGCAACTGCGAAGAAGTGAGAATACAAGGCATAAGGCGTATAGGCATACAGGCATAAAGTATAAAGGTACTAAACGACTTGTGCCTTTATGCCTTATGCCTCTATGCCTTTTATATTTTTTTCATAAACCAAAAACCTGTGCTCTTGTAGGCTATGGCACTTCCGGTTGAATCGGTTAATTCAGTAATAATTTCCCACTCGCCTTCAAATTTTCCGTTTGTAAACTGGCCTGAATACCATACTTCCTGCGAAGGTAGTTTTGGCAAGAACCGTTTTCCGTTTTCTTCGTTCTGCCAGTAATGCGGATATCGCTTTATAAAACTGATAGAATGGCCCAGAACAGAGCCTTCAATAACGGCGGGCTGGTTAAAATGCGGCGTGGCCTCATCATCTGTACAATGACCGGTTACAAGGCCATTGTCGAGGGTAATATCAATTTCAAAAGCAACAGTTTTGCCTTTGAGTGGGTCGGGGTGATTTTCACTATACGAGTACTCACCGGCCCATTTGCCACAAATGTTTTCATCGTTCATAAAATGCTACTTAAAATCAGTTAGAAGAACCTTTAAAAATAGGTATAAACAGCCAAAAATCAAAGCTAACAGCCCGCGAATATACAACCATAGTGGCCTGCCAAACGATCGCTTAAATGGGGATTTATTCTTGATTATTATTAGAACAAATAATATAATTACTGATATCATCTTGTTATTGCATATTACTACTAACATGTATGCGGCAGCGTTATAATCCTATGAATGCAGCATTATTTCCTGGCTGAATAATTTTATAAAACCTATAACATTTCCGCAGAACCATTACCAGTTAACGTTTGTTAATAAACAGGTTCACAAGCCGTTAGAGGCGATATTTGTTATCGAAACGTTATCACCCATTATGCCTCTTATACTTTATGTACTTTTTCATGTCGAATAAGGGAATTAAAATGGTAAAACAATGAAAACAGTAACATTAATAATAGTTTGTGCTTTGGGCTTATCGCTACATGCGTCGGCTCAAAAGGTTGTGCGTGTTGCTCCGCATTATTATCCGCGAACACGCGTTTCGATAGGCGTTGGAATGGGCGCATGGGGCCCCTATTATCCTTACGGGTATAGTCCTTTTTATGGATATCCACCTTCTTATTACGGGTACAATGCGCGGCCAACTAAACTCGATCTGGAAATAGAAGATATCCGTAACGATTACAAAGACCGCATCTGGTCGGCACGCCATGATGAAAGTTTATCACGTAAAGAAAAACGACAGAAAGTGCACGAACTGAAAAGTGAACGTGATAATGAGATCCTGCAGGCAAAAAAGGATTATTATAAAAGACGTTAAAGCTATTCGCAGCAGGTATTGGTTGTTTTAGGTATGTGGACAAAAGTCTCCCGATTTATCGGGAGGCTTTTTTATTTAACAGGCCCCAAAAACCTTCATTTAGCCCATCCCGATATTAAATTATATCTTTATATAGCAAACGTGAGTAATAGTGCATCAGTTTTTTAACTCCTGCGTTTATCTCATTTTTTTATCATCTCAATTTTTAACAATGAACATCTTTGTTTCCAATTTAGGTTTCAGCTCGCGGGATGAAGACCTAAAACGAATATTCGCAGCATTCGGAGAAGTATCATCGGCCAAAGTAATCATCGACAAATTCACCAACCGCAGCAAAGGCTTCGGATTTGTTGAAATGCCTGATGAAAGCGCTGCCCAAAAAGCCATTAGCGAGCTGGATGGTTCGGTGGTAGATGGCCGCCCGATAAAAGTGAATATAGCCCGGCCAAAGGAAAGTAAAGACGATAATTCTTCGTATAGAAATAAAAAATGGTAGTTTAAACGTTTTCAGTCTCCCGACCAGTCGGGAGACTTTGCTTTGGTAACCCACCCGTTCCCAAACCCTCTCAAGGTTTTTTAAATCGCAGGATCGGGCAAAATTTTAGGTTCCATGATGCTAAGGGTATCTACAGGTTTGATATTTAATCGCTGGCACCACCCGTTAAAACTTTCATATATACCTTTCAATACATCTTTTTGCGCAGGTGTAAGCTCCTGTACATAAGCGCGACTGATGGTACGTACCGGCAAACCGCGCAATTGTAAAAAGTATTTGGCGCTCATGGGGTATGCCTGATGTATCAATGGGTCAACGCGGGTAAGTTCCGATTGCAGCCACTTCACATCTTCCTGTTTATCGGCATTGTTAGCGTTGTTGCACATCCACACCAGCACTTCGGGGTAAAAATTACCACTGATCGACGACATGCCTCTTGCGCCCATTTGTAATGAATACATGGCATTGGGTGTATGCGCATCAAAAAAGTCGAAGTCCGGCACATTGGCAATCTGCAGCTTTTCTTTTACTTTTTCCAGATCGATGCTTGTGTCTTTATGATATTTTAACCGGCCCGAGGCAAGCAGGGTTTTAAATACATTGGCCGATAAAATTCGTTTATACGGGGCCGGGCATTCATAAGTGCCCATGGGAATACCGGGTGTAAGCGAAAACATTTTATCGAACCGCTTCAGCAATGTATCGTCGTCGTCATCAACATTGGCATAATGACCGGTGATCAATACCACCGCATCGATACCCGTGTCGTAAATTTTTTTACTGAACTCAGCCTTATCTTCAATCGTCAGGCCAAACGAACCGGTTGCCACCACAGGTACCCGGCCATTAACATACCGCACAATATGGGCAGTTAGCTCAAGCCGTTCGTCTTCACTGATGCTATACATTTCACTGCTGAGACAGTTGGCAAAAAAGCCACTCACCCCTGCTGCCAGGTAAAAATCGATCAGCCGTTCAACCATATCAAAATCAATCTTCGCTTTCAGATTAAACGGTGTGATCATTACCGGTACAAATCGTTTTTCTGTCGGGTTCATCTTTGTTTTTTTTGAAGTCGGAAGCCGGAAAGCCTGCCCGCCTGCCGGCGGGTCAGAAGTCTGAAAAAAAACGCTCACTTACGACCTTTAATCACTATAAATTTAAAAAGTAATTGCTGTATTTGCTACGATTGTTGATTATTTAATCATAAAAGCTGAACGCTGAACGCGCAATGCTGAACGCTTTGAAACCCGGCATTAAACATTCGGCCTTTTTGCCTTCGGCGTTCTGTGTTAAGCGTTCAGCGTTCGGCATTAGGCGTTCTGCTTTTTGCGTATAGTAGCTAAAAATTTCCCGGTTAAAAATATGGTCAGCGTACCTATTACAATGGTCATATTGGCATGTAGATTGGTCCGCAGCCACGCGTAATCATCGGGTAACTGGCGCGAAGAGGTAAGCCAGATGATCACCAGCACGCCAATGATCACCGCAATAGCAGCTTCGATATTTTTGGCCTTTCGCGCCAGCAATCCCAGCAGAAATAATCCTAATATGCCACCT
>Ga0114129_10006796_pt1 | contig 16240 bp, 15 predicted proteins | sample RhiMetdeltSRZDD1_FD_80071 | JGI IMG/M metagenome (GOLD analysis project Ga0114129, IMG submission 80071) | Populus rhizosphere microbial communities from Tennessee, USA - Rhizosphere MetaG P. deltoides SRZDD1 (version 2) (version 2) | ecosystem: Host-associated > Plants > Roots > Rhizosphere >... | reverse complement strand
GATCACCGACGGGTTGATCTTGTCAGCGCCGACGGCGTCGGCGATCGCCTGGGCGGCCGCGAGGGCCATCTCTTCGGTGAACAGGCGGGCCCCGGCGTCGAGCATCCCGCGGAACACTCCCGGGAACGCCAGCACATTGTTGATCTGGTTCGGGAAGTCACTGCGGCCCGTGGCCACCACCGAGGCGTACCTCGCAGCGACATCGGGATGGATCTCCGGGTCGGGATTCGACAGCGCGAACACGATGGTCTCCGGAGCCATCGTCGCGACAATGTCCTCGGCCACCACACCTCCGGAGACACCCAGGAACATGTCGGCGCCCTTGAGAGCCTCCGCCATGCCACCGGTGAGGCCGTCGGGGTTCGTGCGTCCCGCCAGTTCGGCCTTGACCGGGGTCAGCCCGTCGCGGCCGGGGTGCAGGATGCCGCGGGTATCCACCACGGTGATATCCGAAACCCCCGCGGCCAGAAGAATATTGGTGCATGCGACGCCAGCGGCGCCGACACCAGAGACCACCACGCGCAGCGAGGCCATGTCACGGTCGAGCGCCTTGGTGGCGCCCATCAGTGCCGCCAGCACAACGATCGCCGTGCCGTGCTGGTCGTCGTGCATTACCGGGCAGTCGAGCGCGTCGATGACCCGTCGCTCGATCTCGAAGCAGCGCGGCGCGGAGATGTCCTCGAGGTTGACCGCTCCGAACGACGGACGCAGGCGCACCAGGGTTTCGACGATCTCGTCGGGATCCTTCGTGTCCAGCACGATCGGGATCGAGTCCAGGCCGCCGAACGCCTTGAACAGTGCGCACTTGCCCTCCATCACGGGCAGGGCGGCCGAAGGACCGATGTCGCCGAGGCCGAGCACCGCGGTGCCGTCGCTGACCACGGCCACCAGCCGGTTGGCCCAGGTATACCGCGCGGCAAGGGCGTGGTCGGCGGCGATTGCGCGGCTGACCTGCGCCACGCCTGGGGTGTAGGCGATCGACAGCGCGCGTTGCGTGTCCAGTGGGGCCTTCAGCTCCGCAGACAGCTTGCCGCCTACGTGGGCCTCGAAGATGTCCTCATCAGTGACGACGATCTGCGGGCTTTGCAAGTGCGGCGGCAGCGTTTCGGTCACCGGCTCAGGTTACTGGGCCTAATTAACGACTCCGCCGACGGGCTGTAAACCCCGGACTCAGATCAGTCCCAACTCGGTAACAGCCTTCCGCTCGTCGTCGAGTTCGGCGGTCGACTTGTCGATCCGGCCTCGGGAGAAGTCGTCGATCTCCAGCCCCTGCACGATGCTCCAGTTGCCGTCCTTGGTGGTCACGGGGAACGAGGAGATCAGGCCCTCGGGCACGCCGTAGCTGCCGTCGGAAAGGACGGCCATCGACACCCAGTCGTCCTTTGGGGTGCCAAGCAGCCAGTCCCGAGCGGCGTCGGTGGTCGCCGACGCTGCCGACGCGGCCGACGAGGCGCCGCGGGCATCGATGATCGCCGCGCCGCGCTTGGCGACCGTCGGGATGAAGTCGTTCTCGATCCAGGCCTGGTCGTTGACCACCTCGGCGGCGTTCTTGCCGCCGACCTCGGCGTGGAAGATGTCGGGGTACTGGGTGGCCGAGTGGTTGCCCCAGATCGTGATCTTCTTGATGTCGGTGACGGCAGCGCCGGTCTTCTTGGCGAGCTGCGAGATGGCCCGGTTGTGGTCGAGACGGGTAAGCGCCGAGAACCGCTCCTTCGGGATATCCGGCGCATTGCTCATCGCGATCAGGGCGTTGGTGTTGGCCGGGTTGCCGGTCACACCGATGCGGACGTCGTCCGCGGCGACCTCGTTGAGCGCCTTACCCTGCGCGGTGAAGATCGCGCCGTTGGCCTCGAGCAAGTCGCCACGCTCCATGCCCGGCCCGCGCGGACGAGCGCCGACCAGCAGCGCCAGGTTCACGCCGTCGAAGATCTTGTTGGCGTCCGCGCCGATCTCGACACCCGCCAGCAGCGGGAACGCGCAGTCATCGAGCTCCATCACGACACCCTCGAGCGCCTTGAGAGCCGGCTCGATCTCCAGCAGACGCAATTCGATCGGGCGGTCGGGGCCGAGCAGCGATCCGCTCGCGAGGCGGAACAACAGGCTGTAGCCGATCTGGCCGGCGGCACCGGTGACGGCGACCTTGAGGGGAGTTGTGCTCACGTCAGATGCTCCTTGGGCGTCGATTGGGTCCGGGACGAAACTAGCGCACGGGCCTCGGCTGTGAATCTTCGGGACGTACCTGCTCATGGACGGTGCGGGTATAGCCGCGCGCGTAGCATTAATCGACGCTCGATCGGACCTGCGCAGCGACGGGAGGTTGACGATGCCATCGTTTCGGGGATTACCTCCGTCGCTTCGACCAGTCGTACGGCCCAAGCCGACCCACACAAGTGCAAAGACCATTCACGTTCCCGTGGCGAGGGCCATGGTCGACTGCGGCATCTACGTCGACGGTCAACGGGCGCCCGGCAAGTACACCCACGCCGCCGCGCTGAACAAAGTCCACGAACTGGAACGCGAAGGCAAAGAAGCGTTCGTATGGATCGGCCTGCACGAACCCGATGAGCACCAGATGCAGGCCGTGGCCGATGTGTTCGGGCTACACGAACTGGCTGTCGAGGATGCCGTGCACGCCCACCAACGGCCCAAGCTGGAGCGCTACGACAAGACGCTGTTCCTGGTGCTCAAGACCGTCAACTACGTGGAGCACGAATCGGTTGCCCTGGCCCGCGAGATCGTCGAGACCGGCGAGATCATGGTCTTCGTCGGCCCCGATTTCGTCGTGACCGTTCGGCACGGCGAGCACGGCGGGCTGGCCGGGCTACGCAAGCGGCTCGACGCCTCCCCCGCGACCCTCAAGCTCGGCCCGTACGCGGTGATGCACGCGATCGCCGACCATGTCGTGGACAAGTACCTCGACATCACCGATCTGATCGAGACCGATATCGATGCGATGGAAGAAGACATCTTCTCGCCGGGCAAGCAGACCAATATCGAGTGCATCTATCTGCTCAAGCGCGAGGTCGTCGAACTACGCCGAGCGGTCGCGCCGTTGACGCTGGCGTTGCAGCGGATGGGCACCGACCACAACGATGTGATCTCCATCGAGGTCAGGCGCTACCTACGCGATGTGCTCGACCACAACATCCAGGCCTCCGACCGGATCGCCAGCTACGACGACATGCTCAGCTCGCTGGTGCACGCCGCGCTGGGCAAGGTGGCGATGCAGCAGAACGTCGACATGCGCAAGATCTCGGCGTGGGTGGCCATCGCGGCCGTGCCGACCGCGCTGGCGGGCATCTACGGAATGAACTTCGACCACATGCCCGAATTGCATTGGGTGTGGGGCTATCCGGCGGTTCTGCTGTTGATGGCCACCGTGTGCACGCTCCTGTACCGAACGTTCCGGCACAACCACTGGCTCTAACTCGGGCGTGCGGCGCGCCGTGACTGGTCCAGCACGTCGACCCCGTCTTGATCCCACGCCTCACGCATGGCGTCGGCGCCCTTGAGTCGCACCCACGCGGCCTCGGTCGCGGTGATAGGCGTCGCCGACAGCACGGTGACGCCTGGCAGCGGTGCGGTCAGCGGGACGTCGTCAATGTCGCTGCGGCCCAACAAGAACGCGGTGAACGGCGCCGAATCCCACAGCGGCGACTCGAGATCGATCAGGGCATCCGGTTCCAATATCAGTCCTTCGACGGCCGGCGCAGCGGCGACGATCGCTATGGAGCGGGCCAGTCCGCCGGGCGATGGACCACGCAACGCGACGACGACCTCGGCCCGCGGACCGTGCAGCGCGTCGGTCACCATCTCCGTAGGGTCGAACATCGGATGTTGCGAACAACCAAGCGACACATAGTGACTGACGCCATCGTCGTCGGGGCCGAACCGCAGCACGTCGATGCGTTCGGTGCCCAGGAACGTCACGCTGGCCTCGTCGGGTTCTCCGGTGATGCCGGCCAGGGTGAAGTGCTCGCGCAGATGCGTGCGTACCTGGGCGAGGACGTCGATCACTCGGCCGGTGGCGTCTGCTCGCTCGGTGGCGGGGGTGGCGACGCCGCAGGCTCAGCGGGGGGTTCGGGCGCCGGTGACGGGGCAGGCGTCGGCTCCTGCGAGCCCGCCGGCTCGATCGTCAGGTTCACGCCGGTATCCGCGTCGAAGATCGCGATCTTCGACGTGTCGAACGCCAACTGGAGTGTCTGCCCCTGCGCCACCTTGGACTCGGTGGAAACCCGTGCCACGAACTCGTTTTCGCCGACCTCGGATTCGGCGGCCGCCTCCAGCTGAGCCGACTGCGCACCCGCGCCCTCAATCTTGAAGTGCACGTACTTCTCGGCGCCCAGCGATTCCACCACGTCGGCGTTCACCTCGAACACCAGCGCCCTGATCCGTTGATAAGTGTCGATCAGTGCGGCGTCCTCCAGATGCTCGGGCCGGATGCCGACGATCACGTTGTTGGGCCTCTTGTGCCGTGCGAGCAGATCGTGGACTTCTTGGGTCAGCGTGATCTCGCCCATCGGCAGACGCACCCCAACGTCGGTCAGCGTCGCCGGGAAGAAGTTCATTGCCGGTGATCCGATGAAGCCGGCGACAAACAGATTGGCCGGCCTGTTGTACAGCTCGTCGGGTGTGCCGATCTGCTGGGCCACGCCGCCCAGTAGCACCACCACCCGATCGCCCAGCGTCATTGCCTCGGTCTGGTCGTGCGTCACGTAGACGGTGGTGGTGCCCAACCGGTTCTGCAACCGCGCGATCTCCGACCGCATCTGAACCCGCAGCTTGGCGTCCAGATTCGACAGCGGCTCGTCCATGAGGAACGCCTTGGGGTTGCGCACGATTGCGCGGCCCATAGCTACCCGCTGCCGCTGACCGCCCGAGAGCTGCCCTGGCTTGCGGTCCAAAAGCTCGGTCAGGCCAAGGACTTTCGCCGCCTCGTCAACCTTGGTGGCAATCTCGTCCTTCTTCACCTTCGCCAGGGTCAGCGGAAACGCAATGTTTTGGCGGACGGTCATATGCGGGTAGAGCGCATACGACTGGAACACCATCGCGATATCGCGGTCCTTGGGGGCCTTCTCGTTGACCCGTTGACCGCCGATACGCAGCTCGCCCGACGAGATGTCCTCAAGGCCGGCAATCATGTTCAGCGTGGTGGACTTTCCGCAGCCGGACGGACCGACCAGAATGATGAACTCGCCGTCGGCGATGGTGACGGAGAGATCCTTCACCGCCGCCGCGCCGTTCGGGTAACTCTTCGTCACCCGGTCCAACACAATTTCGGCCATCGAACTACCCCTTTACCGCGCCGGACGTCAGACCGGCGACGATCCGTCGCTGGAAGATCAGAACAAAGATAATGATCGGGATGGTGATGACGATAGCGCCAGCCGCGATCGACCCCGTCGGTTCTTCGAATTGTGAACTGCCGGTGAAATTGGCAATGGCCACCGGTGCAGTGATTGCCCGCTCGGTGGCGGTCAGCGACAAGGCCAGCAATAGGTCGTTCCACGCGAAGATGAACACCAGGATCGCGGCGGTGACGATCCCGGGCGCAGCCAGCGGCGCGATCACTTTTCGGAACGCCTGACCGGGAGTGGCGCCGTCCATCTTGGCCGCCTTCTCCAAATCCCAAGGGATCTCGCGGAAGAACGCCGAAAGGGTGTAAATGGCAAGCGGCAACGCGAAAGTGATGTACGGAATGATCAGCCCCGGCCATGTGTCGAACAAACCGAGCGCGCGTTCGATGTTGAAAATCGGTGTCACCAGCGAGATATGGGGGAACATCGCGATCAGCAGTGCTACGCCGATGAGGAGTTGCTTGCCCGGGAAATCCAACCGGGCCACCGCGTACGCCGCCATGCCGCCGATCACGACCGCGATCGCTGTGGTGATCAGGCCGACGCCGATGGAGTTGATCAGCGCGGAGCTGAACCCGCCGCCTTCGAAGATGGCCTTGTAGTTGTCGAACGTGATCTCGGCCGGAATCAGCTTGCCGTCCTTGACTGTTGCCGTCGACTTCAGCGACAGGCTCAGGATCCACAGCACCGGGAACAGCGCGTAGATGACCACGAGGACGTTGATGATCGTCCAGCCCGTGGCGCGCCCGGCACCCACCCGGTCGGCCATCTCAGCGACCTCCCTCGTCGGCACCCGGCGCGGCCGCGCCGAAGCCCTTGATGAAGATGAACGCGATCAGCGCGACCGACAAAAAGATCAGCACGCTGATCGCCGAGCCCAAGCCAACGTTGAACGCCTTGAACAGGTTGTCGTAACCCAGGATCGACACCGAACCTGTGTTATTCGATCCCGCGGTCATGATGTAGATGTTGTCGAAGATGCGGAACGCGTCGAGGGTGCGGAACAGCAGTGCCACCAGGATGGCCGGTTTGATCAGCGGGATGATCACCTTGATCAGCCGCTTCCAGGCTCCAGCCCCGTCCATCTGCGCCGCGCGCAGCAGATCCTCTGGCACCAATGCAAGTCCGGCAAGCAGCAGCAACGACATGAACGGAGTGGTCTTCCAGACTTCCGCGAGAATGACGATGGCAAGCGACGGGATCTGCTCGGTGAGCGGCGCTGAGCCTTCGGGAAGCAGATTGGCCAAGTAACCGGTGCCGGGCGTCCACGCGTAGTACCAGCTGTAGGCCGCGACCACCGTCACGATGCCGTACGGAATGAGGACCACGGTGCGGACGACGCCTCTACCGAAGATCGTCCGGTGCATGACCAGCGCCAGCGCCATACCGAGCACCAACTCGATCGCCACCGAGATGATGGTGATTGCCAGCGTGACCAGGAACGCCGTCCACCAATACCGGTCGGTAAGGATGGTGACGTAGTTGGACACCCCGACGAACGCCGTGTCGTCCGGGGTTGCCATGTTGTAGCGCAGCAGACTGAGCCACACCGCGTAGCCGATCGGATAGGCCGTCACCACCAGCATCAGGACGACGGCGGGCGCGATCAATAGGTACGCCAGCCTGCGCTCGGAACGCACGTCCTCGGTGGCGCGCGGGGCCGGGGGTGCGGCGGTCGGTTCGGCGGTGGCCGTGGTCATGGGATCAGCCCTTTACCCTCGATGGCCTTCTGGACCTGCTCGGCGAGCTCGTCTGCCGTCCGCTCGGGGTCGATGTCGGAGATCGGCGCCAGCGTCGCCGAGATTCGGGTGGACACCGCCTGATAGACGGGCGTGGCCGGCCGCACCGCGGCATTGGTCAGCTGGTCGCGGATGATTGCGTACTGCGGGTACTTGGCCTGGAACGTTGGATCCTCGTACAGCGACGTCCGGACGGCAGGCAGCCCGCCCTCGACCGAGGTGTAGCGCTGGTTCTCGACGTTGCGCAGGCAGCGGATGGCCTCGAACGCTTCCGCCTTGTGCTGAGTGGTCTTGGCGACAGCCAGGTTGAGGCCACCGATCGTCACTTTCGCCGACTCACCCGGCAGCACCCCCGGATAGTGCGCGAACCCGAACACCTTCTTGCTGGCGTCGTACGCGGTCTTGAACTGCTCGTCGGTCGGCGAGAAGGTGCCGGCGTCGTTGATGCTGCCCTCCAGGGCTGGGTCCTTGTCCAGGGGCAGGAAGGACACCCCGCCCTTGACCGCGTTTTCCAGCAGCGAAGGCAGCACGTATGGCCAGTTGACCTCCAACGCGGCGTTGCCCTGTTCCAGCGCCAACCGTGCCGTGGTCTCATCGGTCTGGGTAATGGACGGGTCGGCGCCCGGCGCGGTGGCAACCGATTTGATGATTTGTAGCGCCTTGACCGTCGCCGCACGATGTTCTTGGGTGTCGGTCAGAGTGACGGTTTTGCCGTCGTCGGAGAGCACTTGCCCGCCAGCACTTTCCAGCAAAGTATTGAACCACACGACGAGGCCCTCATACTGTTTGCCTTGCACGGCAATCCAGCTCGGCTTGCCCGCGGCGTCCAGCCGCGTCGCCTCTGAGAGCATGCCATCCCATGTCTTGGGCGCCTCGTCCATCAAATCTGCGCGATACCAAAGCAATTGGGTGTTCGTCGTGATGGGCGCGGCGTACAACTTGTCCTGCCACTTGGCGGTCTCCAGCGGCCCGGGCAGCGTGTTGGTGGTGGCGTCGTCTTCGGCCTTTCCGGTCGGATCATCCGAAAGTGGCAAAGCCCAACCCGCCTCGGCGAACTCGGCGGTCCACACCACGTCCAGCGCCATCACGTCCAGCGTCTTGTCATTGCCGGTGAGCCGCCGAGCCAATTGCAAACGTTGGTCGTCGGCGCCCTTCGGCAAGCTCACCTGCTGGATGGTGAAGCGGCCGTTGAGTTCTTCGTTGCAGCGCTTGGCGACCGCGGTGAACGTCTGCGCCTCGTTTGCCGGGGTGTAGTAATTGATGACGAGTCCGCCGCCGCCCGAACCACACGCCGCCACTGTTGACGCCGTCGTCAGTGCGGCCAATGCCGCAGCACCTAGCCGCCGAGCGCGCACGACACGCCTCCAAGTCCGCAGGGAACCTCCCGCGGGCAAACCGTATTGCCAGATAGGCGTGATTCGCAACACTTTCGGCGCGCGCGTCGCACACCGTTATGCAATCGCGAGCGACCGCATACTCGCTGTTGCCGCTGGTGTCGGTCAGATCGTCAAGCGCGCCAGCAGATCCCGGCCGCGTTCTGCGTTCTGCGGGTCGCACAGCACGTCGTACCGGCCCGCGACGAGCTGCATCGTCGAACTGAAATCTCTTGTGCCGCGCGCCATCGCATAAGGGATCGCCGAGGTGATCAAGCCAAAGAAGACACCCGCGACCAGGCCCGTGATCAGTGCGCCCCACGGACTGGGGCTGAAGAAGCCGAGGATCAGGCCGATGAACAGGCCAAGCCACGCACCCGTCAGCACGCCGCCGCCAAGCACTTTGGGCCAGGTCAGCCTGCCGGTGACCCGTTCGACCTGCATCAGGTCAACGCCGACGATGGTCACCTGCTGCACGGGGAACTCTTGATCGGACAGGTAGTCCACCGCGCGCTGCGCTTCGGCATAGGTCGGGTACGAGCCGATCGGCCAGCCCTTCGGCGGAGTGGGCAGAGCGGCCGGGCCACCACGCCCCGGCGTCGGGCTACCCGGCGTCACGCCAGAGTTCTGTCCGGGCTGAAACGGGCTGGTCATCGGTCTTCTATCTCCTCTACGCGCGCCTGATTTAGACAGCTGCTCTCACTCGGACCAACGCTGCGACGGCCGCAATGGTGCCCTGCAGTTGCGCTAGGTTGATCAGCATGACAAATCCGGGCGAGGACGCAGGCCAAACGCCATCATCCGACTCCAGCGGCGGCGCGTCAGAACCGTCTTCCGGGGGTTACGAAGCGCCGCCGATCGAGCAGTCCCAACCGCAGCCCGGCCCGTCCGAGCAGCCCGGCTATACGCCGCCGCCTGCCTACATCCCGCCCTCGTACGAGGCGCCCAGCTACCAGCAACAGCAGAGCGATTCGCCCTTTCCGCCGCCCGACTACCCGGCGCCGCCGCCCTACCCCGGTCCTGCCGGCTACGGCGCGCCGTCGTACCCGCCACCGCAATACGGCACACCGCAGTACGGGGCGCCGACTCCTGGCTATGGGACGCCGCCGCCTGCCGGGTACGGCCCGCCGACTGGCTATCCCGCGCCCGACTACTCGGCTTACGGGCAGCCGGCCCAGAAGACGAACTCGCTGGCGATCGCCTCGATCGTCGCTTCGTGCGTCGGTGTGCTGTGTGGCATCGGTTCGATCGTCGGCATCGTGCTCGGCATTGTGGCAATGAACCAGATCAAGCAAACCCGAGAGGGTGGCCATGGGCTCGCGATCGCCGGCATCGCTGTCGGTTCGGTGACGCTCCTGCTGAGCGTGATCTTTACGATTGCCGCCCTTAGCAGCTGACGATGACCACCAGCGAGCCCGAACGGCCGTCCGGGCCCACCGAATACCCGTCGCTGGAGGACACTGCGCGGCAGCCGGATCCGACACCGACGTTCGACTATCCGGCCGATGCCGGGTTGCCCCCGCCGGTCAATCCGCCGACGTATGCCGCGGGTTACCCGGGCTATCCCGCGGCGCCCGGGTATTACGCGGGCGGCTATAACCCGTATCGGCCGGCCAAACCGCCCGGCACGAATGGCATGGCGATCGCGGCGTTGGCTGTTTCGGCGGCATCGTTGGTGCTGTTCTGCGGCATACCGTCCTTCATCGGCGCGATTCTCGGCATCATCGCGATGCGTGAGACCAAGCGCACGGGACAAGACGGCTACGGGATGGCGCTGGCCGGCACCATTATCGGTGCCATACCCACCGTGCTTTGGCTGCTCTACCTGTTCGTGTTGATCGGCATCTACGCCAGCGGTTGGCAGTGGGCGCCGTAGCGGACGAGTCCGCACCCAACTGCCACCCACTGGTTGGCATCGCGTAGACGAAACCAACTACGTCGCGCGGTATTACGCCGCGGTGTCAGCGACCGCACTTTCCAATAGTCGTTTTTTGACCGTTACCCGTGATGGTCTGCTGGTTGCCATTGCCGCAGATTTTTACGGTGTTGGCGTCGCCCAGAACATTGAACGGGTTGTTGTTATCGCCTTTGACGGTGACGTCATTGCTGCCGCCCTGAACGAAGATCGAGTTCCCGTCGCCATTGACATCGACCTTGTTCCCGTTGCCCCCGACCGCAGTGCCTGAGCTGTTATCGCCCTTGACGAAGACCCTGTTGTTCACGCCTGTCGAGGACTCAGTTGATACGCCTCCCGCAACGGCCACGGCGCTCAACCCATCGGCCTGGGCGTGGTTTCCGTCGCCGTTCGCTGAGGCTCTGGCGTTAAATCCATCGGCGATGGCCGTCGACCCCTGGCCGGAGGAGAAGGCCTGCGCGGTCCCCTTTTGCACATGCACCACACCGTTGGTGGAGATGGCCCTATTTTGGTCGGGTTGTCGAGGGTTGTCGCTTCTCGCGTTCGCATGCAGCTCATTGGGTGAGGCCGCCGCCACCCCAGCCGCCCATGGCGTGGCAGCCAGCGCGGCACCGACCCCCAACATCACCGCTACCGCGCCGACCCTGCCGATTGCTGTCGTTCCCATCGCGCATCCCTCTCTGCAAACCGCTGCCCTGTGCACGGATTTGCTGTTGACGCGCACAGCATATGGTCGCCCCCGCGCTGCCGATAAAGTTTTCGGCGAACTGCCCAACGCGATATGCTTGAGACTTCGATACCAGTATTTCGTATCGCAACCTGCGTGAGTACAAACGTACACGTCAACGGCGCGATGGGAGTTCCGAGATACACTGGGCATCCCTCCTTGCCTGCGCCGAGGCCACCGTCGCCATTTTTGCGCAACCGTTAGATTTTGTCAGTCGAACGGCCGACTAAACAGTTAGCTGTGAATGAATGCAAAGCGTCGCCGAACGAAACCGCATGTGGTGCGGATTGATAGCCATGCCGCCGTTCGTGATGGCTGCGAAATCCGGATCAAGCCGGCGGCCGGAACGGTTCGGCCGTGCGTTCCATGCCCGCGGCGCGGCCCTTGCCCGCGATCACCAACGCCATCTTGCGGCTGGCCTCGTCGATCATCTCGTCGCCGAGCATCACTGCACCGCGCGCCCCGCCGACGCGCGAGGTGTGCCACTCGTAAGCCTCCAGGATCAGCTCGGCGTGGTCGTAATCGGACTGCCGCGGGCTGAAAACCTCGTTGCCCGCCGCGATCTGTTCGGGATGCAGTACCCACTTGCCGTCATAGCCCAGCGCCGCGGACCGACCGGCAACCCGCCGGAAACCCTCGACGTCGCGGATCTTCAGATAGGGTCCGTCGATCGCGAGGACGCCGTGTGTTCGGGCGGCGATCAGGATCCGCATCAGCACATGGTGGTGTGCGTCGCCGACGTCGTAGCCCTCCGGCTGCTCACCTACCTCGAGGGTGCGCATGTTGAGGCTGGCCGCCATGTCCGCCGGTCCCAGGATCAGTGCCTGCACTCGCGGGCCGGCCGCGATCGCGTCAATGTTCGTCAGCCCCTGTACGTTTTCGATCTGCACCTCAATCCCGATGCGGCCCAACGGTAATCCGTGGTTGGTCTCCAGTTGGCTCAGAAGTAGATCCAGCGCATGGACGTGTGCGACGTCGGTCACCTTCGGCAGCACGATGATGTCCAGCGATGCGCCTGCCGTCGAGACCACCTCGATGACGTCCGCATAGGTCCATGGCGTTGTCCAGTCGTTGACCCGGACCCCGCGCAGCTGTTTGGCCCAGCCCGGCTCGGCGAGCGCGACGGCGACCTGGGTGCGGGCCTCGGCCTTCGCATCGGGCGCGACGGCGTCCTCGAGATCGAGGAACACCTCATCGGCGGGGAGGTTCTTTGCCTTCTCGATCATCTTGGGGTTGCTGCCGGGAACCGAAAGACAGGTTCGACGGGGCCGATACGCGGTTTCCACAGCCATACTCTCTACTCTCTAAAGACATGGCGGCGGTGAACAGGGTCTACGTGGCCCGGCTCGCGGGGATGGTGGTGCTGGGCCCCGACGGAGAATCCATCGGCCGTGTCCGCGATGTGGTGATCAGCATCGGCGTGTCGGGCCATCAGCCGCGGGTTCTGGGTCTCGTCGTCGAATTGCTCACTCGCCGAAGGATTTTCGTGCCCATTCTGCGGGTGACCGCCATCGAACCGAGCGCCGTCACACTCGCGACGGGCAATGTGTCCCTGCGCCGGTTCTCCAAACGTCCCAACGAGGTGCTGGTACTCGGCGAAGTGATCGAAACCCGGGTCCGCGTGGACGATCCCGAACTGCCCGAGCTCGCCGGAATCGACGCCGTCGTGGTCGATCTGGGCATCGAGCAAACGCGTACTCGAGATTGGGTTGTCACCAAGGTCGCCGTGCGGGCGCAGCGCCGGCTCGGCCGCCGCGGCAACATCTCCATCGCCGACTGGAATCGGGTGCAAGGCCTTACGCCATCCGGACTCGCGATGCCGGACCAGGGTGTGGCCCAGTTGCTCGAACAATTCGAGGGCCAGCGCCCGATCGAGGTCGCCGAAGCGATACGCGAGTTGCCCGCGAAGCGCCGCTACGAAGTGCTCAAGGCGCTTGATGACGAGCGGCTCGCCGACGTGCTGCAGGAGCTGCCGGAAGACGAGCAGGCCGACGTGCTGCGGTCGTTGGAGGCGGAGCGCGCGGCCGACGTGCTCGAGGCGATGGATCCCGACGACGCCGCCGACCTGCTCGGCACCATGACCCCGGCCGACGCGGAGCAGTTCCTGCGCCGGATGGATCCCGAGGACTCCGAGGATGTGCGACGGCTGCTGAGCCACTCCCCCGACACGGCGGGCGGCTTGATGACGTCGGAACCCGTGGTGCTGGCCCCCGACACCACTGTCGCCGAGGCGCTGGCGCGAGTGCGCGATCCCGACCTGACGCCCGCGGTCGCGTCGCTTGTGTTCGTCACGCGGCCGCCCACGGCGACACCCACCGGGCACTACCTCGGCTGCGTGCACCTGCAGCGGCTGCTGCGCGAACCTCCCGCCGAGCTGGTTAGCGGCATCGTCGACAAGGACCTGCCGAGCTTGAGTCCCGAGGATCCGCTTGCGGCGGTGACCCGCTATTTCGCTGCCTACAATCTCGTCTGCGGTCCCGTCGTCGACGACGAAAACCACCTGCTGGGGGCGGTGTCCGTCGACGACGTCCTCGACCACCTGCTGCCCGACGACTGGCGGGAGCGCGAAGAACCTGAGCTGTCCGGCGCCGAAGGGGTGACATGAGCGACTTGTCGGCGCGTCAACGGCTGGACACCCCACGCACCACGCGCCGCCGCTTTTCGCTCAACGTCGACGCCGACGCCGTCGGGCAATTCAGCGAATCGATCGCCCGCTTTCTAGGCACCGGTCGCTACCTGATGTGGCAGACCATCCTCGTCATCGTTTGGATCACACTGAACCTATTCGCGGTCAAGCTGCGGTGGGATCCCTATCCGTTCATCCTGCTCAACCTGGCGTTCTCCACGCAGGCGGCCTATGCGGCGCCGCTGATCCTGCTGGCCCAGAACCGCCAGGAAAACCGCGACCGGGTGGCGCTGGAGGAAGACCGCAGGCGTGCCGAACGGACGAAGGCCGACACCGAGTATCTGGCGCGCGAGCTGGCCGCGTTGCGGCTGGCCGTCGGCGAGGTGGTCACCCGCGACTACCTTCGCCGCGAACTCGAGGAACTACACGAGAAGCTGACCGAATTGCAGCAACCGCAAACTGCGACAGACGGCGATGCGGCGAGTAATCCCGACAGTTCCGAGCGTCGGACCAAAAGGCCAGGCTGAATCGGCTCTGCCCATTGCTGCAACACCCGATTCAAGACTAGGTATGGTGACTTGGTTCACAAGTCACCGGCGTATAAGGACGGTTGAGTGCACATAGGGGGACGAGCCGCCCTGGAGGCAGCGCGGCGCCGAGCAGGGCGAGCCGTACGCAAGCCTGCCTTCGGCGTTGTCATCATCACCCCGCTCATCCTTGCCGGTGCCGTCGGCGCATCCGGACCATCGCCGCTCACACCCGTACGCGATTCGGCGGTCACGCCACTCGCGGCGGTCGAACTTTCACCCGGCAACCGATCCGGCGCATCCGTCGTAGCGGTCACCAAGACGCCGACCCCGTTTCACATCGCCGCAGCGACGAGCTCCGCTCCCCCGCCCTCGGTCATCGTGAATTCACCTGGGACACTTCGTATTCCGGCGATTGTGTTGTCCGCGTATCGCAACGCGGAGCGAATGATGGCGGCCGCCGCCCCCGGCTGCGGCGTGAGCTGGAATCTGCTCGCGGGCATCGGACGCATCGAATCGTTGCACGCCAACGGTGGCGCCACCGACACTCGCGGCACCGCGGTGCGGCCGATCTACGGACCCGCGCTGGACGGCACGCTGCCGGGCAACGAGATCATCGTGCAAAGCCGCACCGCCGATCGGGTGATGTATGCCCGCGCGATGGGCCCGATGCAGTTCCTGCCCGGAACCTGGTCGCGATACGCCAGCGATGGTGACGGCGACGGCAAAGCCGATGTGCAGAATGTGTTCGATGCTTCGCTCGCGACGGCGCGATACCTCTGCAGCGGCGGCCTGAATTTGCGCGATGCGGGCCAAGTGATGTCCGCGATTCTTCGCTACAACAACTCGATCGCCTACGCACGCAATGTGCTGGGTTGGGCGGCCGCATACGCGACCGGTGTCCTTCCGGTGGACCTGCCGCCGATTGTCGGGTCGGTTCCGCCGATCGGCGATTTTCACTTGGACAACTACGAGGGCCTTGGGCCCGGACTGCCGATGAACGCGCTCGGGTTGCCTGCCACCGACCCGCTGGCGATGATGCCCATGATGGTGAACGGCGATGTCGCCAGCCAGATCCCCGTCTACCCAGGTCAGGCGCTCGGACCGCTGCCAGGGCCCGCGCAACTTGTTCCGCAGCAGCTGGCGCAGCCCGAGCAGCCAGCGGCTCCGCCGTGGCTGCCACCGTGGATGCAGCAGCCGGCACCGCAGCCACAGCGACCGCCCGAATGTGCGGTGTTCTGCATCACGTCTACGCCTGCTCCGAATGCGGTCCCGCCGGCGCCAGGTGATGCGCAGATGCTGATGCCGCAGGCGCCGCCTGCGCCCGCCGAGCCGCTAACACCGGTACCGGCACCCGCCGAGCAGCCCGCCGCCGTCCTCCCGCCGGCACCAGGTCCGGCACCTGGGCCAGCGCCCGGCCCCCCGCCCGGACCGGCTGGTTAAGGACACCTGTCGAGTCGGCCTAGACTCGACACCGATGTCCCAATCTCCCTCTGAGCTGGAATCGGCCGTCCGTGCCTCGCTCGCCAAGGTGATCGACCCCGAGCTGCGCCGGCCGATCACCGAGCTCGGCATGGTCAAGAACGTCACCGTGGATGGCGGCGACGGTGCTGTTCATGTCGAGGTGTACCTGACCACCGCGGCGTGCCCTAAGAAGACAGAGATCTCCGAGCGCGTCAGCCGGGCGGTCACTGATGTGCCCGGCACGGGTGCGGTCAAAGTCAGCCTCGACGTGATGAGCGACGAGCAGCGCACCGAACTGCGCAAGCAGCTGCGGGGCGACTCGCGCGAGCCGGTGATCCCGTTCGCGCAGCCCGGCTCGCTGACCCGGGTGTACGCGGTCGCGTCGGGCAAGGGCGGTGTCGGCAAGTCCAGCGTCACGGTCAACCTCGCGGCGGCCCTCGCGAAGTCGGGCCGCTCGGTGGGCGTGCTCGACGCCGACGTGTGGGGGTTCAGCGTGCCGCGGATGCTCGGCG
>Ga0114129_10006795_pt1 | contig 16241 bp, 13 predicted proteins | sample RhiMetdeltSRZDD1_FD_80071 | JGI IMG/M metagenome (GOLD analysis project Ga0114129, IMG submission 80071) | Populus rhizosphere microbial communities from Tennessee, USA - Rhizosphere MetaG P. deltoides SRZDD1 (version 2) (version 2) | ecosystem: Host-associated > Plants > Roots > Rhizosphere >... | reverse complement strand
GCCCAGCGTGCAGATCGGCGACCCCTTCGCCGAGAAGCTGCTGGTTGAGGCCTCGCTCGAGCTCGTCGAACGCGACCTGCTCGAGGGCCTGCAGGACCTCGGGGGGGCCGGGATCACGTGCGCGGTGAGCGAGTCGGCGGCGCGCGCGGGGATGGGCGCCGAGCTCGACCTGGACGCCGTCCCGCTGCGCGAGCCCGACCTCGAGCCGTTCGAGATCCTGACCAGCGAGTCCCAGGAGCGGATGCTCGCGATCGTCGATCCCGAACGGCTGGACGACGTCCGGGCCGTGTGCGAGCGCTGGGGGTTGACCACCGCCGTGATCGGCCGGCTCGCAGAAGGCGGGCGTCTCCACGTCTCCGCCGACGGCGCGACCGTGGCCGAGATCCCCGCCCGCTCGCTCACCGAGGACGCGCCCGTGTACACGAGGCCGATGACGCCGCCGGACGAGTCCACCGACGTGCTGGCAGACGACCCCACGTTCGCCGCCGTCACCACGCCGGTGGACGAGGCGTTCGTCGCCCTGCTGCGCTCTCCGAACGTCGCCAGCAAGCGGTGGGTGTGGGAGCAATACGACTCGATCGTGCAGGGCGGCACGGTCGTCGCCCCGGGTTCGGACGCCGCGCTCGTGCGGATCGAGGGCACGCTGAAGGCGCTCGCGCTGTCGACCGACGGCAAGGGTCGGTTCGGCGCGCTCGACCCGTACCTCGGGGCCGCGCACGCCGTGGCCGAGGCCGCTCGGAACGTGGCGTGCACGGGCGCCACGCCGCTCGCGATCACCAACTGCCTGAACTTCGGCAACCCCGAGCGCCCGGAGGTGATGTGGCAGTTCGCGCAGTCGGTGCGGGGGATCGCTGACGCCTGCCGCGCGTTCGAGACGCCGGTGACCGGCGGGAACGTGAGCTTCTACAACGAGGCCGGCGTCTCGGCGATCTGGCCCACGCCCGTGATCGGGATGCTCGGGCTGATCGAGGACTACCGGCTCGCCGTCCGGGGCGCGTTCGAGGGCAGCGGATCGTGGATCTACCTCCTGGGGGAGACGTTCGCCGAGCTCGGCGGGTCCGAGTTCGCCGAGGCCGTGCTCGGGACGGTGGCGGGGCGGCCGCCGGCCCTCGATCTCGAGCGCGAGCGTCGGCTCCACGGGCTGCTGATCGAGGGCGCGCGTTCGGACCTGTTCGAGAGCGCCCACGACTGCGCCGAAGGCGGGATCGCGGTCGCCCTGGCCGAGTCCGCGATCGCGGGCCGGACCGGTTTCGCCGCATCGCTGCCGGGAGACGTGCCGGCGCACGTCGGGCTGTTCTCGGAATCGGCCTCCCGCGCCGTCGTCTCCGTGGTGCCCGAGCGCGCGAACGAGCTCGAGGACACGGCCGAGGCCATGCAGGTGCCGTGGTTCCGGCTCGGGGAGACCGGCGGCCCCAACGTCGTCTTCGATGGGCTGTTCGAGATGGACGTCACGGAGATCGCCGACCAGTACGAGGGCGCGATCCCGGAGCTCCTCGCGGGATGAGCAAACGGGCTGTGGAACACCCGGTGCTAGCATCGGCTCGCGTGGGCGCCGAGGGTCCGAAGGAGGAGTGCGGTGTCTTCGGCGTGTGGGCGCCCGGCGAAGACGTCGCGCGGCTGATCTACTTCGCGCTGTTCGCCCAGCAGCACCGTGGCCAGGAAGCGGCCGGGATGGCGGTGTCCGACGGCGAGCACCTCCTGGTGTTCAAGGAGCTCGGCCTGGTTTCGCAGGTGTTCGACGAGGCCACCCTGTCGACGCTCCGCGGCGATCTGGGCATCGGCCACAACCGGTACTCGACGACGGGATCGACCACCTGGGAGAACGCGCAGCCGGCGTTCAAGACCGACGGTCAGCGGTCACTTGCGCTGGGGCACAACGGCAACCTGGTCAACACGCTGGATCTGCTCGAACGCGTCGGGCGCGCGGGCTCGGCGACCACGGACTCCGACCTCGTCGCGACGATCCTGGCCCGCCACCCCCTCGAGGAGCTCGAGGACGCCCTGCTCGACGTCCTGCCGTCGCTCGAGGGCGCGTTCTCGTTCGTCGTCATGGACGAGCGGAGCATCTTCGCGGCCCGCGACGCGCACGGGTTGCGCCCGCTCTCGATCGGACGGCTGCCCAATGGCTTCTGCGTGGCCTCGGAGACCTGCGCGCTCGACATCGTGGGCGCGACGTTCGTGCGCGACGTCGAGCCCGGCGAGCTGATCCGGATCGACGAACGGGGGCTCGAGTCGAGTCGGTTCGGGCAGGCCGGACGGCCCGCGTTGTGCATCTTCGAGTTCGTCTACCTCGCCCGGCCGGACTCGCGGATCCGCGGGCGGACCGTGCACGAGGTCCGCCGGGCGCTCGGGCGGATGCTCGCGTTCGAGGCGCCGGCCGACGGGGACCTCGTGATCCCGGTGCCCGACACGGCGCACTCGGCCGCGCAGGGGTATTCGGAGGTCTCGGGCATCCCGTACGGCGAGGGCCTGATGAAGAACCGTTACGTGGGCCGCACGTTCATCCAGCCCTCCCAGTCGATCCGCGAACGCGGCGTGAAGCTGAAGCTCAATCCCATGCCCGACGCGGTCCGTGGCCGGCGCCTCGTCGTGATCGACGACTCGATCGTCCGGGGGACCACGACGCGCCAGATCGTGCAGGCGCTCCGGGAGGCAGGCGCCGCCGAGGTCCACCTGCGCATCACCTGCCCACCGATCCGGTGGCCCTGCTTCTACGGGATCGACATGTCGACCCGGCAGGAGCTGATCGGGGCCGACCTGGGGGTCGAGCAGATCCGCGAGTACGTGGGCGCCGACTCGCTCGGCTACCTGTCGCTCGAAGGGATGGTCTCGGCCACCGGGCAGGACGTGGACTCGTTCTGCCGCGCGTGCTTCGACGGCGAGTACCCGATCCCGATCCCCGAGCACGCCGGCAAGTTCCTGCTCGAGCATCCGGCGAAGTCGTGACCGAGGCGTACCGCCGCGCGGGGGTCGACCTCGACGCCGCAGCGGCGGCCGTCGAGCTGATCCGCGAGATCGGTTCGGGCACCACGCGGCCCGAGCTCGCGGAGGGCGTCGGCGGGTTCGCGGGGCTGTTCGAGATCGGCGGGGGCCGGTACCTCGCGGCCGCCACCGACGGCGTCGGCACCAAGCTCGAGATCGCGCGGGTCTCCGACCGTGTCGACACGGTCGGGATCGACCTCGTGGCGATGTGCGCCGACGACGTCGTCTGCACCGGCGCCGAACCGCTGTTCTTCCTGGACTACCTCGCCGTCGGCCGCGTCGAACCGCAACGCGTCGCCGCGATCGTCGGCGGCGTGGCCGAGGGCTGCCGCCGCGCCGGGTGCGCGCTCCTGGGCGGGGAGACCGCCGAGCATCCCGGCGTGATGGCCGACGACCAGTTCGACCTCGCGGGGTTCTGCGTCGGCGTGGTGACCGAGGACGGGCGTTTGGGCCCCGAACGCGTTCGGGACGGCGACGTTCTGGTCGGGCTCGCCTCGACCGGCCTGCACGCGAACGGCTTCTCACTCGTACGCAAGATCCTGCTCGAACGTCATCCGCTCGACGAGGCGGTTCTCCCGCTCGAACGCCCACTCGCCGAGGAGCTGCTGGAACCCACGGCGATCTACGCGCCGCTCGTGCTCGCGCTCGCACGCGACGGGCTGGTCCACGCGGCGGCGCACGTCACGGGTGGCGGGATCGTGGAGAACCTTCCGCGCGCGCTGCCCCAGGGCTCGAGCGCCGAGGTCGAGTGGGACGCCTGGCCCGTGCCGCCGGTGTTCGAGCTGCTCGCGCGGGAGGGCGGCATCTCGCCGGACGACCTTCGCTCGACCTTCAACGTCGGGATCGGCATGGTGCTGGTCGTGCCCCGCGAGCGGGCCGGCGACGTCGTCGCTCGGTCCGTGTCGTGGGGGCGCCCCGCATACCGCATCGGCGCTGTCCGAACCTGACCACGGATCCCCAGGTCACGGGGTCTCGTCTACCCGGATCGGTCGCCTGCCCTGCCGAGGAGTGACTATCGCGCTGTACTCCCTTCGCGGCCCGCCCGCGGGCTCGCGGGGGAGACCGGCCGGGTACACGCAAACCGCCCGCTGGGCCGATGCTCTCGGGCCGTGCCTCGCCGATACCCTGACCGTGATGATGACCAACACCTCCACGAGCATCCTCGTCGTCGACGACGAGCCCCAGGTGGTCTGGATGCTGCAGTTCAGCCTGGAGGCCGAGGGCTACCAGACGCTGTCGGCTCGCGACGGCCGGACCGCGCTCGAGGAGGTGCGGGAGCACCATCCGCGCGTTGTGCTGCTCGACATCATGATGCCCGTGATGGACGGCTGGGCGTTCCTGGAGGAACTCCAGGAGATCCCGGAGCACGAGCGCCCGCGCGTGATCGTGGTCTCGGCTCGCTCGAGCCTGCGCGACCGCGCGAAGGCCGCCGAGCTCGGCGCCGACGCATTCGTCGCCAAGCCGTTCAACGTGGACGACCTGCTCGTGGTCCTGCACGACGTCGAGCGGACCGCCTAGCCGGCATCCGCCCCGCGCTCCTCGACCTTCAGCCCTGCGTCCCCAAGCAGCCCGAGCAGCGGCTCGAGCAACCCGGCCGGCGAGGCCACCGTCAGCCGTTCTCCGTCCGGCTGGTCGAACTGCCGGAACACGCAGCCCGCCGCTTCCACGATCACCGCGCCGGCGGCCGTGTCCCACGGCGCCAGGTGCTTCTCGTAGTACGCGTCGACCTCGCCGCACGCCACCGCGCACAGGTCCAGCGCCGCCGAGCCGCTCCGGCGTATGTCGGCGACGCGACCGATCAGGTCGGTCAGCGTCCGGGCCTCCATGATCCGCATCCCGGGGTCGTAGCCGAACCCGGTCGCGAGGACGCATTCGGCAAGGCTCGTGCGCTCGGAGGGCCGCACCGGCCGCCCGTCGCGTTCGGCGCCCTGGCCGGCGACCCCCACCGTCACCCGCCCGAGCCCGTCCTCGACCACGCCGACGGCGGGCAGGCCCTCCACCTGGATCCCGATCGAGACCGCGTAGCCCGGGTAGCCCCGGACGTAGCTCGCGGTCCCGTCCAGTGGGTCGATCACCCATCGAACGCCCGACGTCCCCTCGCGATCGGTCCCCTCCTCGCCCAGGATCGCGTCGCCGGGCCGGGCGGCGAGGATGCCCTCGACGATCGCGCGCTCGCCGGCCCTGTCGATCTCGGTCACCAGGTCTCCGGCGCCCGACTTCTCCCGGATCTCGAACCCTTGCCGCCGCCCGTCGCGGTGGATCTCGGCGGCGCGGTGGGCCAGGTCGATCGCCAGGGCACGAAGCTCGGCGAGCAGCCCGGGCGAGGTCAGGACTCGACGACCTTGCCGAACCGCACGTCACGCGCCGGCACGCGCGCGAGCGTGCCGTCCTTGCGGCGTACCACGTACGTGGCCGCGCCCTGATCGAAGTACTCGAGGACCCCCACGGCCTCGCCAACGAAGCCGTTCGGGAGCTCGTACTGGAACGACACGCGCTTGCCGGTGTCGTCGGGGGTGACGAGGTTCTGGCCCTTCACGGCCCGAGGATATCGAACGCTCCCGGCTCGTCTTGATGCCGAGCGCGGAGTCGTGGGGCGCGACTAGACTCCGGCTCGTGGTGCCCTCGGCCGAGCTCCGGGTCTACCAGCCCCTCGAGGCGTTCCCCCCGCACGAGCAGTCGTATTGGGAGCGCCACATCGTGGACGGCCTGCGCATGGGACCGCTGCGGTACCGGCAGGAGATCACGTCCTCGGGGGCGGGGATCCTCGTCCCCCATGGACCCGAGGGCGCCTACGTCAAGGTCGTCGAGGGTCGCTACTTCGTGTGTCCGTGGCGGACCACGCTCCGCGTGCTGGCGGCGATGCTCGCGTTCCGCGAGGCGGCGGTGTTCGAGGACCCCGCGATGTTCGTGACCGACGGGCGCGCCCGCAAGGCGGTCAGGGAGCTGCGGCGCCTCCGGCGCCGGGAGCCGTGGCAGATCTCGACGATCATGCACAGCCCCTGGCACGTGCCGGTGCGGTGGTTCGTCCTATTCGAGGACGACGAGCGCCGGCTCTTGGAGACCCAAGACCACCACCGCCTGTCGTACCTGACGACGACGCGCAGGGCGATGCGGCGGGCGGAGGACGCGGTCCCCGTGCTGCGGTCCTCCGAGCTGGGACCGATCGGGGAGCTCGTGGTGGAGATGCACCAGTGGCTCAACCTGTTCGACCCGGGATCGCTGCTCGAGCTCGACTACGGCGGCCTGTGCTCGATGCTGTCGTGGGACGAGATGGACGACGATCACAGCGCTCGCGACATCCACGACGCCCTCGCGGCCCTGTCGGACAAGGAGTTCCCGCGCTCGGCGGACCTTTACCAGTCGGTGCTGGTGCGCTCGGCCGAGCTCCGGGCGCACGAGAGCCTGAACTAGCCCGCCCCTGCCGCCTGCGCGCGCAGTTGGCCTCGATCCTGTTCCCGGCGGGGATCCACGCGCTGTGGAACCTCTGGCTCACCAGATCTGGATCTGGGCGATCCCGGCGGGCAGCGTTCCCGACTCGACCGTGTGGATGGGGCTGGCGTTCCGGGCGGCCGGCCTGTTCGTCGCCGGGAGCCTGGTCCTCCGTGCCATCCGTCTGGGGGAAGTCACCGGCACGGCGCGCGCCTAGCCGGAGCGTGGCCAGGGGCAGATTCGAACTGCCGACACCGCGGTTTTCAGCCGCGTGCTCTGCCAACTGAGCTACCTGGCCCCAGAGCCGAACGCCGGCCTCACAGCCGGCGCCGACCCTCGCGCGCCCGACGGGCTTCGATCCCGCGATCTCCGCCTTGACAGGGCGGTGAGGACGGCCGGACTCCTCTACGGGCGCGTGTGTGCTATTCGGTTGTGTGCCCCCAACGGGATTCGAACCCGTGTCGCCGCCTTGAAAGGGCGAAATCCTAGGCCGCTAGACGATGGGGGCCCGGGCCACGCCGCACCCCGCCCCCGGCCCGGGGGCAGCGGCGGGAAGTATAGCGACTCGTGATGCCCGGATCGGCGGGAACCGGGAGCCCGCCTGGACCGTCCGAGGACGACCCCCGAAGGGCGGCTGGAGGAGGTCACGGGTGAGACGCGTCATTGCGATGTCGGCCCTCGTTCTGTTCGCGGCCGCGTGCACCTCCGAGGGGTCTCGAGCAACGGGCCCGTCGAGGAGGTCGACCGCCGAAGCGCCCGGTCCCGACCCGACCCGCGTGGAGATCTACACGGCGGCGTTCCGCTCCCTGGCCGAAACCGAGGGCTGGTTCGACCCGGTGCTCCTCGACGAGCGGCTGTGCCCGAACATCGCGGCCCTGGGAGGCCGAGGCAGGTGCGAGGACCGTTTCACCGAGGCCGAGCAGGCCGCGATCCTTGGGGGGCTGGCCGACCTCCCGCGCGTCCGGTTCGTCGACGACGCAAAGCGTATCCAAGACCAGATCTTCTCTGGACGACTGCGAGGGGGAGGGTTGCTCACCGTCGGCGGCATCGACGGTGACGACGACCTCGTGACCGTCGCCGGCCGGTCCTACTGCGGTGGCCTGTGCGCTCACTGGATGACGCTGGTGATCCGGAACCGACCGGCGGGATGGACCGTCACCGGGACGACTGGGCCGGTCGGGATCGCGTAGCGGGTTCGAGGCGATCTCCAGGCCGCAGGTCAGCCCCCTCGGACAGCTCGAGCACGTGCCGGACGCGTGGGCGGGGGAGGAGCACGCGCCGTGGTCGCATCCGGACGACGGCGAGGACGATCCATTCCCGGTCCAGGAGCGCGGCCGTGATCGCGAACCGCATCGCGAACGTGTGGATCGAGCGGGTGCGTTCGAGCAGCAGGGCCTCGTCCGGAGCCAGGCTCGCCCGGCCCAGGAGCCCGCGGACGCGTTCGAGGCGCGACTCGGGGAGCGAGGCTCGGAGTCGGAGGCCGCGCGGCCCCCGGAGGATCGACGTCCGCACGGCGGCGAGGCTATGCCCGGCCGCCGACGGTCTCGTGAGGCTCAGCCCTGCTTGGCGTAGTTCGACGCGCCGAAGAAGTCCACGACGATCGCCGGCTCGTCGCCGACGGTCCAGGCGTCGTGGCCCTTCGGGAGGGATGTGATGTCGCCGGGCTCAGCCACGAACTCGGTCCCGTCGTCCATGCGGATCGCGAGCCGCCCGCTCACGTGGTACTGGAAGTGCGGCGCCTCGCAGCTCTCGGTCTTGGCGATCGGCTTGAGGTCGTTGGACCAGCGAAAGCCGGGCTCGAAGACCAGGCGGCCGACCTCGTCGCCGCCGATGTCGAAGATCTCGGCCCTGCCGTTCGGGAACTCGCGGACCTCGTCCGGAGCGCCAAGCAGCTTGTGCGCGACCACCTGTCTGCGTGCGGTGTCCTGCATGCCCTGCCTCCCTTCTCCAGAGGACCGGTCTGGGGTATCCTTACCTACTAGTAGGTCAGGAGTCAAGAGGTCTTCGAGAACGGCCTTCCGATGAGGGAGAATGCGCGCGTGGCGGTCACGAAACCTCAGACCGAGAGCGACACCGCGACCAGGATCCTCGATGCTGCCGAGCGGCTCGTCCAGGTCCGAGGGTTCAACGGGTTCAGCTACGCCGACGTCGCGGCCGAAATGGGCGTCACCAAGGCCAGCCTGCACTACCACTTCGCGAGCAAGGCCGAGCTCGGCGAGGCGCTCATCACGCGCTATGCGGCCCGGTTCGCCGAGTCGCTCGCCAAGATCGCGACCCGCCCCTCCGACGCCCGCGCCAAGCTCGACGCCTACGCCAAGCTGTACACGGACGTGCTCCGCAACGACCGCATGTGTCTGTGCGGCATGCTGGCTGCCGAGTACCCGACCCTACCGAAGCGGATGCAGGACGCCGTGCTCGAGTTCTTCGACGACAACGAGCAGTGGCTCCAGGGCATCCTCGAGCAGGGCCAACGAGAGGGCACGCTCCGGTTCGGCGGCTCGCCCGCCGAGGCCGCCCGCATGATCGTGAGCGGGCTCGAGGGCGCCATGCTGGTCGCCCGCTCCTACGGCGACGTCGCGCGGTTCCGAACGGCCGCCACGCGCCTCATGACGAGCCTGACCGACCCGGCGCCCAAGGCTGCGTCCGCTGGCTGAGTGGGCCGGGCAGGATTCGAACCCGCGACACGAGGGTTAAAAGCCCCCTGCTCTAACCAGGCTGAGCTACCGGCCCCTGGCGCCGAAGTCTACGGTTTGCGGTACCGCCGGTAGGCATTGGTGATCGGCAGTCGCCGATCGCGCCCGAACGCCTTCGGCGTGATCTTGATGCCAGGCGCGGCCTGGCGGCGTTTGTACTCGGCACGGTCGATCATCCCGACGACCTTGTCGACGATCGTCGGATCCAGGCCCCTGGCGCCGATGATCTCCTCGGGCGAGCGGTCGTCCTCGACGTAGGCCTCGATGATCGGGTCGAGCACCTCGTACGCCGGCAGGGTGTCCGTGTCCTTCTGGTCGGGCCGTAGCTCCGCCGACGGCTCTTTCTCGAGCACGCGTTGCGGGATCGGCGGGATCGCCCCGCCCGCGGCCTGGTTGCGCCAGCGGGCGAGCTCGTAGACGAGGGTCTTCGGCACGTCCTTGATGGGCGCGAACCCGCCGGCCATGTCCCCGTACAGCGTCGCGTAGCCCACCGCGTACTCGCTCTTGTTGCCGCACGCGAGCACGAGCGAGCCGAACGCGTTCGAGTAGGCCATCAGCAGGTTCCCTCGGATCCGCGCCTGCAGATTCTCCTCAGCGGTGCCGGCCTTGCGGTCCCGGAACGATTCCTCGAGCACCTTCAGGTAGCTCGAGAACACGCCCTCGATCCGCCAGACCTCGAGGCGGACGCCGAGCGCCGATGCGACCTGCTGCGCGTCCTCCACGCTCTCGGGAGAGGAGAAAGGGGACGGCAGCGCGAGGGTCCGGACCGAGTCGGGCCCGAGCGCGTCGGCCGCCAGCACCGCGACGAACGACGAGTCGATCCCGCCCGACAGGCTCACCACGACCTGCTCGAACCCGTTCTTGCGCACGTAGTCCCGAAGCCCGGTCACGAGCCCGCGGTACACCTGCTCGAGGTCCTCGGGCCAGTCCGGCCGCTCCTGGGCGGTCGAGCTCTCCCCGTCGATCTGGACGATCAGCAGGTCCTCCTCGAACAGCGCGGCGTGGTGCGCGAGCGTGCCGTCGGGCCGCACGACCACGCTCCCGCCGTCGAACACGAGCTCGTCCTGGCCGCCGACCGCGTTCACGTAGACGATCCACGAGCCCGTCTCGAGCGCGCGATCGCGGCAGATCTCGACGCGTTGCTCTGCCTTGCCGCGGTGGAACGGCGAGCCGTTGATGTTGAGGATGACCGGCGTCTCCCGGTCGGCGTAGGTGTCGAACGGCGGGCCGGGCTTCCACGCGTCCTCGCACACCGACAGCCCGAGCTCCGAGCCGGCGACGCGCACTGAGCATGCCGCCTCCCCGGGCGTGAACGTCCGGGCCTCGTCGAACACGCCGTAGTTCGGCAGCTTGATCTTGTGGTAGCGCGCGACCACCGAGGCGTCCCCGATCAGCGCGGCCGCGTTGTGGATGCCCGCGTCGGTGCGGTCCACGAAGCCCACCACGACCGGGCAGCCGCCGGCGGTCTGCGCGGCGAGCGTCTCAAGCGCGGCGAGGTTGTCGTCGACGAACTGGGACCGCAGCACCAGGTCCTCGGGTGGGTAGCCGGTGATGGCGAGCTCGGGGAACACGATCACGTCGGCGTCGGCCTCGGTGGCCCGCGAGGCCCACGCGGTCAGCAGGTCGACGTTGCCGGGGAGGTCGCCGACCGTGGTGTTGACCTGCCCAAGGGCGATCCTCACGCGTGCAAGGAACGGGCTACTCGAGCCCGCCGATGTCGAGGTTGTAGGCCTCCCACACCAGGTCAGACCCGAGCTGGCGATGCCGCACGATCCGCCCGAGGAGGCGCTGCAGGTCGTCGCGTGCCTGCTCCAGTGGCCAGTCGTCGCCCACGCCGTTGCCGAGCCTGTCGACCAGCTGGTGGGTCTCGCTGCGGAGCTCGGGATGCTCGGCCCGCAGGCGGTCGATCTTGCCGGACAGGTGCGGCGCTTTCGTGCAGATCTCGTCGTACAGCCCGCCCTGGCGCTCGGTGATCTCGACGTGCTCGTCGATCGCGTGCGCGAGCGCCTCCAGGCGGATCACGACATCCTTGGTCCACTCGGGCTCGCGGCCCACGGCCGGGCGGGAGGTGGCCTGCTCGACCTCGACCAGCGCGCCGTGCAGGTCGGCCCGGCGTCTGGCGGTCTCGGCGAGGGTCGGGGACAGCTCGTCGTCGTGGTCGCTCACAACCGCCACCCTATGGGCCGGCGCCGCGAGGGGCAACCGCCCCCGCCCGGCCGAGCTCGGGCGTACACTCGCCATCCCGGCCGGGGAGGAGAGCGTTGGACACGCAGGCCCCCAAGCAGACCGCCGAGATCCTGCGGCCGTACATCCCGCGGCTCACGATCCGCTGGTTAGCGGAGGAGCCGGAGTCGACGTACCGGGTCGCCGAGGGCTCGATGGTGTTCGTCGACATCTCGGGGTTCACGAAGATGTCCGAGCGCCTGGCGCGCCACGGCAAGGTCGGCGCCGAGGAGGTCACCGACGTCCTGGGGGCGGTCTTCACCAAGCTCCTGGCGGTCGCCTACGGTGAGGACGGGAGCCTGCTGAAGTTCGGCGGCGACGCGCTGCTGCTGTGGTTCGTGGGCGAGGGGCACGCGATCCGGGCGGCCACGGCCGCGCATGGGATGCGGGCCACGCTCCGCAGCATCGGCAAGCTGGACACCACGGCCGGAAAGGTCGTGCTGCGCATGTCGGTGGGCGTGAACAGTGGCGACTTCCACTTCTTCCTGGTCGGCGAGACCCACCGCGAGCTGATCGTGACCGGCCCGGCGGCGAGCCGAACCGTGGACATGGAGTCCACGGCCACGGCGGGCGAGATCCTCGTGAGCCAGCAGACCGCGGCCGCGCTCCCGGGCAAGGCGCTCGGGCAGCCCAAGGGCGAGGGCATCCTCCTCAAGCGCGGGCCGTCGACGCTCTCGTACGACCGCGACCAGGTCGAGGTTCCCATCGCCAGCGTCGACGTGGCCGGCTGCGTTCCGCTCGCCCTGCGCGAACACCTGCTCTCGGGCTTCACCGACCCGGAGCACCGGACCGCGACGGTCGCGTTCGTGCACTTCGATGGCGTGGACGAGCTGACCGAGAAGCGCGGGGCGGCCGTGGTGGCCGACGGCCTGGACGAGTTGGTGTCCATCGTCCAGCGGCGGGCCGAGGAGAACGGGGTGACGTTCCTGGGCACGGACATCGACCACGACGGCGGCAAGATCATCCTGGTCGCGGGCGCGCCGCTCGCGCGCGGCGACGACGAGGGCCGGATCCTCCTCACGGTGCGCTCGGTGCTCGAGGCCCAGACCGCGATCCCGGTCCGGATCGGCGTGAACAAGGGTGCGGTGTTCGCCGGCGACATCGGCCCGCCGTACCGACGCACGTACACCGTGATGGGCGACGCGGTGAACCTGGCCGCCCGTGTGATGTCGATGGCGATCGCTGGGCAGATCCTGGCGACGGGGCCGGTGCTGGACACCTCCTCGGTCGCCTTCAACGCGCTGGCGTTGCAGCCGTTCATGGTCAAGGGCAAGAAGGATCCCGTCCACGCGTTCATGGTGGGCCACTCCACCGGCAGCAAGGTCGAGGAGGACTCGCGAGACCTGCCGTTGGTCGGGCGCGACGACGAGATGGAGGCGTTCCGCCGTGCGCTGCTCGAGCTTCGAGGCGGAAAGGGCTCGGTGCTCGAGCTCGTGGCCAACCCCGGGATGGGCAAGACGAGGCTGCTGACCGAGTTCCGCGCCGAGGCCCCGGACCTGCCCGAGCTCGTCACCAACTGCGAGCTGTACGAGTCCTCGGTCTCCTACCTGCCGTTCCGGCGGTTGCTCCGGCTCCTCCTGGGCCAGCCGGGGGTGCGCGACCCCGCGATCGTGGCCGCGCGGCTGGAGGAGGACGTTCGGACGCGCGCCGCGCACCTGCTGCCGTGGCTGCCGCTGCTGGCCGTGGTGGCCGACGTCGAGGTGCCCGAGACCCCCGAGGTCCGCGATCTGGACGAGGAGTTCCGCAAGGCGAGGCTGGAGGAAGTTCTAGCCGAGTACCTGTCGTGTGTCGTGAGCGCGCCCACGCTGGTCGTGATCGAAGACGCGCATTGGATGGACGAAGGCTCATCCGACCTGCTCCGCACGCTCGCGCTCCAGATCAGCGACCTCCCGTGGCTCGTGTGCATCAGCCGGCGGGACGAGGAGACGGGGTTCGTCGCTCCCGAGGCGCCGCGCTGCACGTCGCTGCGCCTGTCTCCGCTTTCGGAGACCTCGCTGAGCGAGCTGATCGGCCTGGCCACAGAGGACGCGCCGTTCCCGCCGCACGAGGTGCTCGAGCTGAGCGATCGTTCGGGCGGAAACCCGCTGTTCCTGCAGGAGCTCGTGCAGGCGGCCCGGTCGGCGGGTTCGGTGGAGGGGCTGCCTGACTCGATCGAGGGCATGGTCACGGCCGAGATCGACCGGCTCGCCAGCGCCGACCGCCAGGTGATCCGGTACGCGTCGGTCCTGGGCGTCACGTTCCAGTCCGCGCTGCTCGCGTCCCTGTGGGAGGGGGAGGAGACGGCGTTCGACGGGTCGGCCTGGAAGCGGCTCGGGCAGTTCGTCGTGGACGAGGGCGACGGCCGCTACCGGTTCCGACACGCGCTCATGCGCGACGCCGCCTACGAGGGGCTGCCGTACCGGCGCCGACGGGAGCTGCACTCGCGGGTGGGGCGGGCGCTCCTGTCGGCGGGAGGCGGCGACGGCGCCGAACAGGCCGAGCTCCTGTCGCTGCACTTCTTCCTGGCGGGTGACATGGATCGGGCCTGGACGTACTCCGGGATGGCGGCCGAACGCGCGGAGGCCGCCTACGCGAACATCGAGGCCTCGCGCTTCTACCGCCGGGCGATCGAGGCGGGGCGCCGGCTCGGCGTGGACAGCGAGGAACTGCTGCGGATGAACGAGCGGATGGGCGATGTCCTGGACACGGCCGGGTTGTTCGAGGACGCTGCAAGGGGATACGCCGAGGCCCGCCGGCTGGACGGCACCGACCCGATCGTCGAGGCCCGGCTCATGCTGAAACAGGCCAGGATCGCCGACCGCGCCGGAAAGCCGGCCTCGTCGCTGAGGTGGCTCTCTCGCGCGCTCCGGCTCATCGAGGACGACTCCGAGCGCGCGGCCGCCGCCCAGCGCGCGCAGGTGATCGCGACCTACAGCGCGGTCCGGGCGGGACAGGGGCGTTCGGCCGACGCGATCCGATGGGCCCAGCGGGCGATCGTTGAGGCGGAGGCCGTGGGTGAGCGGGAGGCGCTCGCGAACGCCCACTACATGATCGCGTGGACCAAGGTGAACCAGGGCGAGCTCGGACAGGCCGAGCACTTCGAGCGGGCGCTGTCGATCTTCGAGGAGCTTGGCAACGTGAAGCGCCAGGGCGACGTGCTCACGTACTTCGGCGCGATGGCGTACTGGGAGGGGCGCTGGGCCGATGCCGTCGAGCTGTACGAGCGCGGGCGCGAGCGCTCCGAGCGCGCGGGCGACGTGGTGGGCGCCGCGATCGCGTCGATGAACATCGCCGAGATCCGTTCGGACCAGGGACGTCTCGCGGAGGCCGAGCCGGCGGCGCGGGACGCCCTTCGTGTGTTCCGGGCCGCCGGCTACTCCGAGCTCATCGCGACCGACTGCGGGATCCTAGGTCGCATCGTGTCGCGTGCGGGTCGGCACGACGAGGCGGCCGAGCTGCTGGCCGAGGCGCTGCAGCTGGCCGGGAGCTCGGGCGGGCATCTGCTGGAGGTCGGAACGATCGGGTTCGTCGCCGAGGACCTGGTCCGCAAGGGCGACGCCGCCGGGGGGCTCGAGCATGTCGAGCGGGCCAGGAAGCAGGCGGCGGGCATCGGGGGCCCGGGCGTGTACGAGCCGCTGCTCGCCCGCGTCGAGGGCTGGGCGCGGCTCGAGCTCGGCGAGCTCGAGGAGGCCGAGCGGATCTTCACGGCCGCGCTCGAGTCCGACCGGAGCATGATCTCCGAGTTCGAGGTGCTGATGGTGATCGAGGGGCTTCGACAGGTCGCCGAGCGCCGGGGCGAGACCCCGTCCGCGGCGGACGCCGCCGAGGCCGAGGCGATCGCCGACCGCCTCGGCATCGTGGCCACCTCGAACGCGCCCGCGAACGCCTGAGGCCCGGCGCGAACGCGCCGGGCCTCGAAGCCTTGGTTCCGTGTTCGGCTAGTGTCGGGCGCCGCCCGGGTCGTTGACCTTGGCGACGTACGTGATCATGCCGGTGCCCGTGCCGCCTCCCTGACGGGAGACGACGCACGGCGCGAAGCTCGCAAGGTTCTTCTTGTTGTTGGGGCAGTCCTTCAAGAGTCCGACGTACAGCCCTCCCGGTATCACGCCGAGCGACGGGACCTGCACCGCCGCGTTGTTGAAGCGATCGGTGAACGGCAGGGAGGATGCGAAGCACGTCTGGAGGTAGGAGACTCCGTTGTTCGAGATCTCCTTCATCTCGTCCGCGCTGATCACATTGGTGACGAACTTGAGACCGTCGCCATTCCAGCCGAACGTCGTGACCTCTTCGGTGATCTCGTCATATCCGGCGCAATCGAGGTTTCCGAGGCTCGAACCACCGACGATCGCTTGTGGAACGGCGTAGACGCCAGCCTTGATCGTCTTCCCGTTCTGGCCAGTCGCGGACACCTGGGTCGTGACCTGGTCACCGTTCCCATTCGCCAGGCAGCTCTTGCCGTTCTCGCAGGCGACCACGTCGTCGTAGACCGCGAAGGGCAGCGAGCGGAACCCTAGGCCATCATCGATGGCGCATAGTCCCCCGAGGTTGGTGCTGCAGGCCTCGAGCACGTACCCGTATCCGGCGACGTTCAAGGACGCCGAGAACGTGGCCACGCCATCGACCAGAGGGGTGGGGTCGCCTCCGGAAAGCGTCGCGTCGTTGTCGCCCGGGTCGTTCTCGATCGCGAGCCTGACCATGTCGGCGAACCCTCTGTCTACCGAGTTGTTCGCGCGCACGGCTGCGACGGTTACGGACGAAGGGTGGTCAGTCTGCTGGTCGGCGATCGATCCGAACAAGAGCTTGCAGCTCGATGGGGTGGCGACGTCGGTCGGTCCCAAGGTCACGGGAACGAACGTCGTGGTGCCGTTGCCGGTGGCGGTGAGGTTCCACGTGTTCCCGGATGACCCGAGCGTGCACTTGGGATATGCGGTGATC
>Ga0114129_10006794_pt1 | contig 16242 bp, 12 predicted proteins | sample RhiMetdeltSRZDD1_FD_80071 | JGI IMG/M metagenome (GOLD analysis project Ga0114129, IMG submission 80071) | Populus rhizosphere microbial communities from Tennessee, USA - Rhizosphere MetaG P. deltoides SRZDD1 (version 2) (version 2) | ecosystem: Host-associated > Plants > Roots > Rhizosphere >... | reverse complement strand
CGGCGCGTTCATGGCGCTCATGGGATCGACGCTCGCCGTGCTCGTCGCGGTCACGTACGGCGCGCACGATGCCGCCATTCGTGACGGCCTGTTCGGGTACAACGCGGCACTGACGGCGATGGCGTTAGGAGGAGTCTTTTATGTGCTGACGCTTCCCGGTTTTTTGTATACGGTGCTCGGTGTCTTGGTGACCGCAAGGGTGTGGGCCTCACTTGGAATTTTCTTGGAACCGTCGGGCATGCCCGTTCTCACCTCCGCATTCGTATTCGTCACCTGGCCGATGCTCCTCGCGAAGAGCGGCTTCTCGCGGTTGGACCCGGTCGCTCCCGCCGACGCGAAAACCCCGGAAGAGAACCTTATTCGATATCGATCGAATCAGAACAGAAAGCTGACCGCCAGAGAGAGCGTCGGCTGATAGCCGGCTGGGCGGTCGCCGACTTGGAAGGTGTTCCGGTTTGATCGGTCATACCGATATTCCAGACGAGTGATCAATGAAGGAATCGGTCTGTACTGCAGCGTGGAGGTCACTTCCCACAGCGTCTGCGCTACCGGGAGAGCCGACGAACCTGACGTCGCGCCGAAACAGACGTTGGCTCTGGGTTGGTAATCCGTTGTGCCTTGACACGAGACATAGCCGCCGGCATCTTCGAAAAGCTCTCCGCGGAGCCGGATTCCCCATTGCTTGGTCCAGTCGTACATCAGGTAGCCCGCTATTCCGTTCCATCGTGCATTCTTTCCCGAGCTGATCCTACTGCTGTTGGCCTGGTTGGCATAATAGGATTCGAGGACCGCCGACGCTCGAGCGGTCAGATGAAGGCTCAGATATGCTCCGGCAAGCAACAGGGTTCCGCCATTGCTCCCTGCCGGTCCAGATCGCGGTCCAGCCAGACCATAGATGGTCCACATCAATTTTTCAGACGGAGTCAAGACGAGCGCGTACTCCACTAGAGGGTTATGCTCAGTGTCGGCACGGGCAGAGTTGATGTATCCAATGACTCCGACCGACAACGACGCACGCTTGTTGAATTCATACGAGACACGTCCGCCTCTCGTGGTAAAGGGCTGGCCGAGGCCGAACAGCCATGACCGAGAGTAGTTCGCATTGCGCGGGCTCTCGACCACTTCATAGCCGACCAGGCTGTTGATCTGGCCCAGCTGGATGTTGAGCCCATTCCCGATCGGCGCAATGTACTGGAAGTAAAACTCCTGGAAGTCGGCCCAGGTGCTCAGATTGGTCCCGCCGATGAAATCGGAGTCTCGTCCGGCATTGAACTTCACCTTGAACCCGACGCGGTCGAGAGCGGGTCCATCGGACTTCGCTTCTCGCTCCAGCACGAATTGGGCGAGATTCGGCCGAACCTGGTTGGAATTCACGTCGAAGATTCTGAGCTGATTGATGCGGTTGGATGGGTTGTTGAAGTTCTGGCTGTACGACCCTTCGAGATAGCCATAGAAGCGCAGACCCACGTCTCCCGAGAGGACCCGCTTCTCAACAGTGTGTTCGGCTGCTTTCAGCCGTAGCGCGGCAGGTTCGAACCGATCGATTGTTCGCTCTTGGGCGAATACCTCGCAGGCGATACTATGAAAGGTGGAAAGGGAAAGGAAGAGGACAAAAGCGGCCGGTTGAGCAAGGAGTGGTCTCATTCAATGCCGGACCATGTTCCTTACGGCTGTTCGCTCATTACCGTCTTTGCATCATAAAGATCCACTGAGCCGGCCGGCTTTTCTCCCTTGAACATCGTCACGGTCATGGACGTTCGACGGGAGAACATCAGGACGTCGAACCGCTGTCCAAGGTGAAAGTAGTCGTACCCCTCCCGAAGCGTCAGCTCTGCACAGCGGCGCTTCAAGTAGGCATCCAACTGCTCCTGCGAGGTGAACGCGTTCACTTGATACTCGACGCGATACACATTCTCCTGGAGCTGCTCGATCTGCTCCTTCTCCGCCTCCACCAGCGGCGTATAGTGCCCCGTCGCACAGGCAGCTAGCGAGGCCGCGATTCCGAGCGCAGATAACTTCAGTATTGTTGTCACGACCACTCCTCGTTATTTCCCCCCTCCATTCAAGGCGGGCAAGACGTCTCCCGCCAGCATCGCGAATTCTTGGGACGAGTTAGCTCAAGCAAGGGTGGAATGCCAAGCACGCTACTTGTATCGAAGCACTTGCAATCTCATCCTAGATAGGGATGGGATCCCACACATAAGACTTGTCCCGAGGCTCCGGCCGTCCTATGTCCTTTTGCGGGTGACGTCGATCAGCCGCTCGCCCGCAGCGGGGTCCCTACACCGGGCGGGGTGCGAGGACGAGCGGCGATCGGCGGCAGGACCCGCAATCTTCCTCTGAGGCACCGGAGTATGTGGGCATCCATCTCAATTCTTACACCGGGCGAATGCCGAGGACGCATGGGCTGGGTCGGTGACAGGACCCGCCGCCGTTACACCGTCAGATGCTGCCTCACCATTTCCGCATTCAACTCATCACTCTTGCCCGCCGCCACCACCGCCCCTTTGGCCATCACCACATACTTCTCCGCGAGCCGCGCGGCGAAATGGAGGCCCTGCTCGACCAGGAGAATCGCAAATCGCCGCGATTTCTTGAAGCCGATAATCACGTCTTCGATCTGATCGATGATCGAGGGCTGAATCCCTTCCGTCGGTTCATCGAGGAGGAGCAACTTCGGGTTTGACAGCAAGGCACGGCCGATGGCGAGTTGCTGTTGCTCCCCGCCGCTCAACACGCCGCCAGGGCGTTCAAGAATCTGGATGAGTTTGGGGAACAACCGATAGACTTCCTCGAACGCCCGTTGTTCGGCTCGGCTATCCGAGGCATTCGACCTCGCCCAGAACCCCAACTGCAAATTTTCGCGCACCGTCAAATGGGGAATGATCTCGCGCCCCTGCGGGACGTAAGCCAACCCGCGACGGGCCCTTCGATCGGTCGACAGCTTTGTCACGTCCGCCCCGTCGAACAACATATGTCCCGACCGCACCGCGAGCAATCCGGTGATCGCCTTGAGCGTGGTCGTCTTGCCCACGCCGTTGCGTCCCATCAAACAAACCACCTCGCCAGGCGCAACCGTGAAGGACACGTTCCGCAGAATGTGGCTTTCGCCGTAATAGACATTAATGTTTTTCAGCTCAAGCATGGACCTTCTGTCTTCCCAGATAGATTTCTCTGACGCGGTCATCAGCCTGCACTTTTTCGACCGGCCCTTCACAGATGACCGTTCCTTCGTGCAGCACCGTGACGATCCGGGCGATCTGCCGCACGAATTCCATGTCATGTTCGATGACGACAATGGCATGTTTCTCGGCCAGCGATTGCAGTAACATGCCAGTCTGCTCAGTCTCTTCATCCGTCATGCCGGCCACCGGTTCGTCGACCAACAACAAGGAGGGGTCCTGCAAAATGACCATGCCAATCTCGAGCCACTGCTTCTGCCCGTGCGACAAGGAGCCGGCCCTGGTCTGTGCCACATCGTTCAAGCCGATCGTCTCCAACGCGTCGCCGATCTTGATCCGCTCTGCCTGCGTGGACGAGCCCAACAGAGTAGGAAACACGCCTTTGCTGAGCCGCTTGAGCGACAGGTCGAGGTTTTCCCAGACCGTGAGATTGGCATAGATCGACGGCGCTTGAAATTTGCGCCCGATGCCGAGCTTGACGATCTCGTCTTCGCGCTTGCCGATGAGTTCCGTGTCTTTCCCGAAAATGACACGGCCGGCAGCGGGCTTCGTCTTACCGCAGATGACATCCAGAAGGGTGGTTTTTCCTGCGCCATTCGGTCCGATCACGACGCGAAGCTCATTGTAATCAACGATGAAATTCAGATTGTTCAAGGCCTTGAACCCGTCGTAATCGACGGTCACGCCTTCCAGATAAATGATCGATCCTTTGTCTGTCATGTATAAGCCCTATGGTTTTGGTAAACGAATGTTGAGTGACTCATGGCGACGCAGCCCAACTTGACACTTCAGCCCTTAGTCGCCGGCATAATAAAGGATACCCGCCGACTGATATGAGGCCATTGCTCTCCGATGCGGCGCCCAACACCCACCAGCCCGTCAGGAAACAGAAGCACGACCGTGACAAACAATCCCCCAAGGATAAACGGCCAAAGTTCCGGAAAGTAATTCGTCAGGACACTTCTCCCGAGATTGACGCTGACCGCACCTAGCACCGCACCGGCCAACGTGCCACGTCCGCCGACCGCAACCCAAATCACCATTTCCAACGACGGCAAGACACCGATTTGCGCCGGCGTGATGATCCCGACTTGAGGTACGTAGAGCAAGCCTGCCAGTCCAGCCAAGGCCGCCGCCACGACGAATACGAACAATTTATAGTTTGCCGGCGTATAGCCGGAGAACACGACGCGTTGTTCACTGTCGCGCACCGCGATCAAGACTTTTCCTGCCCGCGACCGGATGATCCACCGGCAGAGCAGGTAGGCGCCGCCAAGACAAAGCACGGTCAACACATATAAGGCCCGCTGGGTGCCGGGCTCCGACAGCCGAAATCCGAGCAACTGTTTGAAGTCGGTCAACCCATTGGTGCCGCCGAGATTCGTCTCGTTGCGGTTGAAGACCAGCCATGCCACCAACGCCGTCGCCTGGGTGATGATGGCGAAATACACCCCCTTGATCCGGCTGCGAAACGCCAGAAACCCGAACAGTAACGCAAACGCCGTCGGTACGAGGATGGCCCCGAGAAGCGCGACGGGAAGACTGTAGAACGGTTTCCAGAAAAAGGGTAGCTCCTTGACTTGGTTCCACACCATGAAATCCGGCAGCTCGCTGCCATAGACGCTCTCCTTGCCGATCGTGAGCATGAGGTGCATGCCCATGCAGTAGGCGCCGAGGCCGAAAAACACGCCCTGGCCCAGGCTCAGAATGCCTGTGTAGCCCCAGATCAGATCGAGCCCCAGCGCCACAATGGCAAAGGCGAGAAACTTTCCGAACCGGTTGAGCGAGAAATCCGAGAAATGGAGCCAGGAGTCCTCGGGCGGCAGCACGTTCAACAAGGGCAACAGCACGAGCAACACAAAGCCGGTGACCCAAAAGGCCATTCCAATGTCGCCGCGTTCCCGAAGATGGAGTTCGTGATTCTCAGACATGTTCGTTTGAATTCTCAAGGGTGCTCAAAATGGTCTCAGGCAAGGCCGCAGGGAGCTCGGGCGCCGAGGCGGTACATACCAAGCTTCGCTTGAGCCGCTCGCATCGATCATATGCGAGCGGATAGTATTTTTCCTCCGGTAGTCTTAGATCCATAGTTGAGGCGAAAGAGCGACCGAGAACGAAGCTTGAGACCTTTTTCAGCACCCGACTAAGAATCGGCGTGTCGGCCCTTAATCGCAAACAATCCCGATGGACGCCACTGCAAGAACAAAATGACCAGCACCAGAATACAGACCTTGCCGTAGACGGCGCCAAGTCCCGGCTCGAGCAGCTTATTGAGCCCGCCGATTCCGAGCGACGCCACGATGGTCCCCGCGAGCTTGCCGACACCACCGGTTACCACGACCATGAACGAATCGACGATGTAGTTCTGACCGAGACCCGGTTCAACGTTCCCGATAAGCGTTAATGCCCAGCCGGCGATTCCCGCAAGACCGGAACCGAACGCAAAGGTATAGGCATCGACCTTGCGGGTCGGGATACCGAGGCAGGCGCTCATGTTTCGATTCTGCATCACCGCACGCACGCGCAATCCAAGAGCGGACCGAAACAAAATGGCGTAAATAGCGGCCACGCAGATCATCGAGAGGACGATGATAAAGAGCCGGTTGTTCGGCAAGTATACGCCGACCATCGCCTGCTGGCCCCCGCTGAGCCAAGCCGGGGCCACGACCGCCGTCAGATCGCCGAAATAGACCCGCGCCGCCTGCATCAACACGAGACTCACTCCCCAGGTCGCCAGCATCGTCTCCAACGGACGGCCATAGAGAAAACGAATGACGGTCGCCTCGAGCAGCAACCCGCAGCCGGCCGCCATAAGAAACGCGGCCGGCATCGCACAGGCAAAATAGTAGTCGAAGAGTGTGGAAGGCAGAAACACCTTAAAGATCTCTTGCGTGACGAAGGTCGCATAGGCTCCCACCATCATCAACTCCCCATGAGCCATGTTGATGACGCCCATGAGTCCGAATATGATGGCGAGTCCGACGGACATCATGAGCAGAATCGAACTGAGGCTGATGCCCCGGAACATCGTCTCGATGGCGCTCGACCAGGCGGCCCAGGTTTCGATACGCTCAATCGCGACAGCAGCCGCTTGGGCCGCGACCCGCTGGGGCTCTGTCGCATCAGACGACGCTCCTGCCGCGAGCAATTCTTTCAAAGCCGGCACGGCATTCTGACTCGCCAGTTCACCAAGTTTCCCTGCCGCAGCCGTCCGTGTAGCCGGATCATCCGTCGCCAGCTTGAGCAACGCTGCGGACTCTTCCATCGTATATCGGACCCACTTGTTGGCCTCCTTCTTCGCTGCCTGATCAAGCCATGGGATGGCCACCGCCTTTCCTGATGTGCCCAGATCTGCGGCGGCGGAACGCCGGACATCGTTTTCAGGACTTTCAAGCTTGGCTCGATTTTTCAGCAAGTCGATCACGGGCTTGATGGCTTGCCTGATCGAGCGGTCCGCGTTGGCACGGATGTCATCCAAACGGGGAATCAGGCTGGCGTCACCCTGTTCAATGATGGTGCGCAGGGCCGTTTCCCGAACAACATCATCATTACTGGTGATGCGCGCGAGCGCTTCTTCGAGCGGAGAAACGGCAGGGGTTGGCGGCGGCGGTTCCGCAGCGGCGGGTCGATCGCATGTCGGGTGCGCCAGGCTGAAGAGCAGCAGGAAGCACCAGCCGAATTTCTTCACGATTGCGATGCCTCCTCCACAAGACAAACGGGTGACGTCGACTTTTCGTCACGTCACCCGCTCCGCACGGCACTATGTCATTTGCCGAACAGGGGCCACAGGCAGCCCCCTTCAGCTGGCGCTACTTTTTCTGATAGGTTCCCTGATGATTGATCCAGTCACAACCCTTGTCCGGATTCGTATACTCGCTCCAGGGTTCGGGCTTGACCAATCCCTTCGAACGCGAGACGACCTTGAACTGGCCGTCTTTGAGGATCTCACCGATCAGCACCGGCTTGTGGGTGTGGTGGTTGCCGGTATCCATCATGATTTCGCCGCCCGGCGCAAGGAATTTCTGACCGTATACCGCCTTCCTTACGGCGTCGACGTCGGTCTTGCCCGCCTTCTCAACCGCCTGTTTCCACACATGGACGCCGAAGTACGCCGCCTCGATCGGGTCGTCCGTCACCCGCTTGTCGCCGTCCGGCAAATTGTTCTTCTTACAGTACGCTTTGAAGTTGGCGACGAACTTTTTGTTCTGCGGCGTGTCGACGCTCTGATAGTAATTCCAGGCCGCCAAATGCCCCACCAGCGACGTCGTATCCATCCCTCGCAGTTCGTCTTCCGCTACGCTAAAGGCCATGATCGGGGCATCTTCGGCCCGCAAACCCTGGTTGGCGAATTCCTTATAGAACGGCACGTTGCTGTCCCCGTTGATCGTGCTGATCACACAGGCTCCGCCGCCGGCCGCAAACTTCTTAATCTTGCCGACGATGGTCTGATAATCCTGATGATGGAAGGGGGTGTACTCTTCCATGATATTGGCTTCCGGCACTTTCTTGGCCAACAACATGGCGCGCAAGATCTTGTTCGTCGTGCGCGGGTAGACATAGTCCGTGCCCAATAGATAAAACTTCTTGTAGGCGCCGCCTTCCTTGCTCATCAGATATTCCACCGCCGGCACGGCCTGCTGATTCACCGCCGCACCCGTGTAAAACACGTTGTGGGAACATTCTTCGCCCTCGTACTGGACCGGATAGAACAGCAAGCCATTGTTCTTCTCGAAGACCGGCAGGACGGACTTGCGGCTCACGGAGGTCCAGCAACCGAACACCACCGCAACCTTGTCCTGCAACAACAGCTGCTTGGCCTTCTCGGCGAAGAGGTCCCAGTTGGAAGCCGGATCCACCACGACCGGTTTTACCTGCCGGCCCAGGATGCCTCCCTTGGAATTGATCTCCTCCATGGCCATCAGCACGACGTCGCGCAGGGATACTTCGCTGATTGCCATCGTGCCGCTCAGCGAGTGGAGCACGCCGATCTTGATCGGCTCCTTGTCCGCCGCATAGGACAGGGCCCAGTTCCCTAAATTCCCGAGCAATGCGGCGATACCGACACCGGCCGTAACGCGGGCGCCCTGTACTAAGAAATCACGTCGCGAAGTATCCGTCTCACCTACATGCTCGGTCTTGTCGATGGTGATCTTCTCGGTCCTATCCTGTGCCATTGTCGGGCTCCTTTTACCGCAAGAGAGCGGCTAGAAGTTATACCAGGTTGACAGCATAAAGTTGTCGCCGGCAAACCGTTGTTGTGTGGACCATTCGGTCATCAAGTGGTTCCATTCGAACGACGTATACAGATCTCCCCAAATATGCCGGACGGCGGTGAGATAGGTCCGGTGATTCAAGAGATATTGCGTGTCCGCTCCCGCGGTGGTGCCCCGTACATCTGAGTTGAGCGGATTGTCGAATCCATATCCGGCGATGAACGTGGTGTCCTTGTCGTGGGCATAATCGAACTCCGCCCATCCCACCGCTGTTCTGATCGGCTTGCCCGTGCCGAGGTTGCGATCCTGGCCGAACCGGAAGAACTCCACGCCCAATGCCTGGCCATACGCGATTTCGCCGGAAAACTTAAGTTGCCTGGTGATCGGCACCACCACTTCGGCGCCGACGAGGTACGAATTGATGTCACGGCCGGAGGGGATGCCGCCGGTCGACGCAGTGGGGGCGGACCGATACCACCGATAGGCGGCGTTCAATGCCACCATCATCCCTTGGAGATTGCCGGTCCCGTTGAAGCCAAAGCGAGTCCCGAAGTAGGGCATTTGAACGGGATCGTTAAAGGCGTTCTCTGAACAAGCGAATTGGCTCGATGGAGCGGGCGTAGTAAAGCAGTTATTCGGTGGTATCCCTCCTACTCCGCTACCGGAAAACGTTCGTCGCTGCGTTTGCGGTTGAATCGCCGACAAGCCGCGTTCGAAGCGGAAGGCTGTGACGAGGCCGTCGAAGTGTTCGTTGAATTGATGCCGAACCGTCACTTGGGGAAGACGTTGCCAAAGGTTCCCGTTATACCCCATGATCGAAAAGTCGATGAGATTGGGGTGAAGACCCATGACCGGCGTCCAATCCATACCGGCTGTGATGCTGGTCTTGTTGTTGTTCGGAGAGTATCTCGCATACGCCAACCGAAGGCGCGGAGAAATGTTTCCGGCGTTGTCCGTTTGCGAATAGAAATCTGTTTCGACGACGCCCGTCAACACGTGCGTGCCGTCTGTCCGGTCTCCGCGGATACCGAAGACGCTGTAGCGCGGATTGAACGTGGCCGATGCGTTGCTGCTCTTACCGGCCGCCGTGGCGTAGCCGTTGAACTGGCCGGGGTCGAGCGGGTTCGTATTCCGATTGCTGTAGATACCATCCAATTCGATACGGCCGTACGGCGTAATGCTGCCCTTGCCCTGTGATGAAAACGTCGGACTGATACAGCCGCCGCAGATCACCGCCGGCGGTGTTTCTTCTTTCCTCAACAGCCGGCCGGCCCCGGCCGCCTCTTCGGCGCTTTCCGCCGCCCAGGCCGGCAATGCCATAATCAGCATAGCCAGGGCGATCGCGCCGACTCCGTATTTTTTCTTCATGTGTCCACTCATCTTGCACTCCTCCCGGTTTAAAGCCGTTGGGGTGAAAGCGACCGGAGGGAGCCCCATAGAGCCAAAAAAAAACGCCCTTCCGGTCCGCTGCTTGGACCAAAAGGACGCCGTTGTCCTTTATCTGCATGGGTCTTGAGACTTGGACTCCTTTGTCCAGGCCGTCGGACCGTAAGACGGGCGTACTTATAAGGGTCGTGTTGCCGTCTGTCAAGAGGATAGTTCCGACCTCAAAACGGTTGCTCATGGTTTCTACGGCGGCTGTCCTGTGTTAGACTGCGCCCCATCATGCGACGGAGATATCCGATGGCCCTGCTGGCGGGATGCTTGCTGGGTTCTTCCGCTTGCATCACCTCTCCGGAATTGGACGTGACCCTGCATGAATCCGATCGAGGCAGAGTTTACCTCGAGCGGATGCCCGATCGATCGTTTCAGGCAGCGCATCCGATCAAACTCTCCACGGAGACCGTCACCCAAGTGCTTCGCGGCGTACTGGTGAGAAACGACCAGGGGTTTTTGCAGAATCTGGTTGCGGGAAAGCCGGAAGCGCTGCGCGCGTTTACCGAGGAAGACGTCGCATTTCTGGCTCCGTTGATCGCCGACGGCCTGATGCGTGCCGCATCCGACCAGCAGATCGGTTTCACGATCAAGCAGACGGGCGCCCCCGTCTACTCTGAACGCGTCGGAGCGGCAATAGGCTCCTCTGAACCCCCCTTGCGACTTGCTCCCATGGAATCAACAGGTGGATCACTGTACGCCTACGGGCGATCGCTGTATGTCACCTTGGCCCAATATCGACACCGGGCGGAACGGCCGGACACCATCAATTTGGCCAATCGACGCCTTCCGGATGAGTCCGGACTGGCGAATCGGACAGTGCTCTTCGTTCCTGAAACGGCGAAGAGGCCGGACAGCTATCGCGATGCGCGTTCGACTGATTCGACGCTGGTCATCGATTACGAACTGCTCGCTCGGTTGCCGGCTGGTACGGGATCAAGCGCTCCAAGCGATGCCGCATCCCCTGCCGATTCGGCCGGGACGGCGGTTCAGGCGCCGATTATCAAAGGAAATTCTCCTCAAAAAGATCCTGAAGTCGAGGCGTTGCGAAAGGAACTTGAGGAGATTAAGCGGCAGTTGGCGGAGCCGGACGCGCAACGCACCCCCGCCCGACAGAAGAGGCCCACGGCCCCGCAGTCACCGTGACCATCGGTATACCAGGGGACTGGATCATCCTCGCTGCTTTTCCGCCCGTTCTTCGAGTTCTCCGGCCAACAAGACGGCTTCGGCAATTTCGCGCATCGATTTCCGCAGATCCATGCTTTGCCGCTGAATAAGGCGAAATGCCTCTTCTTCGGTCAGTTTCTTTGCGCGCATGAGATAGCCTTTGGCTCGCTCCAAAAGTTTCCGGACGGCCAACGCTTCCTGCATTTCGAACGACTTTTCAAGCAGTGTCGTATGTTGGATGGCGATGGCCGCCTGATTCGCGATGGCTTGCAACAGCTTCACTTCCTCGCTCGTAAAGGCGTGCGGCACAGACGTATAGCTGTTGATCACGCCCACGGCCTTCTCCCGTACCATCATCGGGACGCATAGAAGGGAACAGACGCCTTCTTTCCTGGCCATTTCCGGATACATATAATCCGGTTCCTTTGTCACGTCCGCGACGATGATCGGACGACGCTCTTGCACCGCGCGTCCGCTGATGCTTTGGCCGACCTTCAAGTTCGGCTTGCGGCGATACTGCTCGCTCAAGCTCTGGGTGGCTTCGATGCGCAGTTCTCCGGTGCTCTCATCCAGCAACATGATCGAGCAAATTTTTGAATTCATCATCTGTGCAGTCATCGTCACGAGAAGCTGGAGCACGTCTTCGATGAGACGATTGGACACGACCGTTTCTGAAATCTGAGAGAGTGTCTCCACCTGCAAAGCTTTCCTGCGCATCTGTTCGTAGAGTCGCGCGTTCTCGATCGCGCCGCCCACCTGGTTGGCGATCGTGGACAACAACGCCAGTTCGTCGGAACGATATCGCTTGGGGCGTTTGTGCTGGACATTGATGACACCAACCACTTCTTTCTTCGCCATAATGGGTACGGAGACGAAGGCCTGATGGCGGTCCTCGGGCAGGTTGTGGAAAAACTTGAACCTCGGATCGTCGCTCGCATTGCTGGGAATGACTACGCGCGTGCGCTCGCGCGCCACCCAGCCTGTGATACCTTCACCCATTCCAATGGTGATCCGCCCGATCAATTTTGGATGAGGATTCTTCGACGCGCGAAGGATGAGTTCATCGAGGCCGTCTGAAAGCAAATAGAGAAGGCAGGCATCCGCCTTGGTCACTTCCACGACCACTTCGACGATATGCTTGAGAACAGCCTCCAGGTCCAGGGTGTTCGTAATCGAGTCGGTGATGCGATGTAGCACGTCGACTTCACGGGTTTTTTCCCGTAACGCTTGCTCGAGTTGTGCAGCAGATGGTGTGCGAGGCATCGCCATGGCGGCTTAGTCGGACAACCCCGTCTCCCGCTGAGAGCGCTTGATTCGCCGCCTCAACGTATGTCCTTCGTACGGGGTCTCGTTCCTATGGCGATACCAGTCCGAACAAGCTTGCTTGTCTAACGGCCGGATCACCACCTCACCGATGCGAACAGGCCACACGCCGATGACTTGTCCCGCCGTCACTTTCTTATCGTGCAGCATAGCTTCCCAGAGAGCAGAGAAGGAAACGGCCGGCAGACGATCGGATAATCCGGAACGCCGGACAAGGGATCGGATCCGCTCAACGACCTCTCGTCCGCACCAACCCATATGACAAGCCAGCTCGGCCTCTTGCACAAGACCGATGCCCACCGCCTCGCCATGAATCAGGTCCCGATAGCTTCCGAGAGACTCCAAAGCATGTCCGATCGTGTGGCCATAGTTGAGAATGCGGCGACGATCGGATTCCCGTTCATCCTCCGCGACGACTTTCGCTTTGATCTCACAGGATCGAGCGATCACTCGTGCGACCGCCGCCCGGTCCAGATCAAGCAGCGAGGGCATCGACTCTTCGAGAAAAGTAAAGAACGTTTCATCAGCAATAATGCCGTACTTGACCACTTCGGCAAGGCCCGCCACCCACTCGCGGCGCGGCAATGTGCGGAGTGTGTCCGGGTCGACAAAGACCGCCCGCGGTTGATGAAACGATCCGATGAGATTCTTTCCCAATCGATGATCCACCCCCGTTTTTCCGCCCACGCTGGAGTCCACTTGCGCCACCAATGTGGTCGGCACTTGTACGAAGGGAATCCCTCGCTGGTAGATCGCCGCGGCAAAACCCGTCAGATCGCCAACGACACCGCCGCCGAGCGCCAGCAACAGGGACCTCCGCTCGAACTTGTGCTTGGCCATCACATCAAGCATCTTCCCGACGGTGGCAAGGGATTTGGATCGTTCCCCCGGCGGCAGAACGATCGGAACGGACTCCAATCCCTGGCGGCGCAGCGAGCGCAGAACTCCCTGTAAATAACGTCGAGCGACATGCCTATCCGTCACCACCCCGACCTTGCGGCTTTGCGTCAGGGGTCTCAGACGGTCTCCGACCTCGGACAGCAAGCCTGATTTGATCGAGATGTCGTAGCTTCGTTCACCCATGTGCACGATAACCGTTTGTTCAGCAGGACTATCCATATGCCGTTCATCAGTCACTGTCGGATTCGTCTTGGGAGCCATGCTCCGAGCAGGGAACGCTGCCATGGATGACTACCCTACCGTTCTTGAGTGAAGAGATCGAGGGATTATGAGAGCGGGACGGATAGTATCACAACGACCTGCAAACTAAAATGTCTGCGGGAAGGATTGGGTGAACGCTTTCAACGACTTACGGCTCCAACGGAGGAGGTGTTTCTGCGAGGCAGAACGCGGATGGTGTGCCGGGTTTTCTCACCAAGCTGACTGCGGCAACATATTCGGCGCTAAGTCTTGACGATGGTCGGCGTCAAGAAGATCAACAGCTCTTGCTTGGAAACAGATTCGGTCTTCTGCTTGAAAAGCCAACCGAGCACCGGCACGCGCGAGAGATAAGGCACTCCGGCTACGGTGTTGCTCTGAGTGTCGATAAACACTCCACCGATCACCATGGTTTCACCATCCCGAATGATCACCTGGGTGTTGGCCTCGCGACGATCAATACTGGGGCCGGCCGGATTGCTGCGGGCTCCGACTGCATTCCTGGTCGCTCTCACCCTCATGAGAATCTGCTTCCCGATCTCCTTCGGGTCTCGTGAGGTGATCTGAGGCGTGACATTTAACTCAAGATTCGCATCGACGAATGTCGTTTGTGTGCCCTGCAATGATGTCGTTTGGAACGGAATCGATTCGCCTTGAGAGATCTTGGCTTCCCGTTTATCGAGCGTCGTCACCTTTGGCGCCGCGATGACCTTGCTCAACCCGAGCAACTCTCCTGCTGAAAGTCTCACGTCCAGCAATGCTCCGTCCGTTCGTCCGAACGTGAAGCCCATTCCGGGCGTGCTCACTAAACCACCGACGGTCGCAGGAAGGTTCACGAGAAAGTCCGAGGTCTGGTTCCCGAATGTGCCGGTGGTGCCCGACTTGAAGTTGGCGACGCCAAATGAAGGTCCAAGCTGGTTGACGTTCTGCACGCCCCATTGAACGCCGAGTGATCGGGAATAAGTCGTGTCAGCCTGCACAATTCTGGCTTCGATCTGGACTTGGGGGACCGCAAGATCCAGTCCATCGATGAGCTGCTTGAGCACGTTCATCTTGCTTTCGGTATCTCGAACGATCAAGGCATTCGTCCCCTGGCTGATCTGCATCAGTCCCCTTGGGCTCAAATTTTGACGAAGGGCGGTCATGAGTTCCTGAGCCTGAAGATTGCGGACATAAAAGACCCGATCGACCAGTTCTTCCGCTTTGGTCTTGGCATCCTTGGCACGTGCTTCTTCATCCTCTTGTTTCGCGATGTTGGCCAAGGAATCGATCCAAAGAATGTTGCCCTGCTTGATCTTCCCGAGACCGTTCATCTTCAAGATCATGTCCAATGCCTGGTCCCATGGTACGCTCACCAACTTCATCGTGACCTTGCTCTTCACGCCTTCGCCGACGACGATGTTGAAGCCGCTGACTTCGGCAATGAGACGCAGCACGTTGCTGATATCCGCCTGTTGAAAATCAAGAGAGATTCTTCTGCCCGCGTATCTCGTTTCGCCAAGTATGAGGTCTTCCTTCGGAGTAGTTTTCTCTGCGTTCGAGCCGAGCATCATTTGGATCGGCCGGACTTGAAACACCGCAGGAATGCGGCGCGGACTATGGGCGCTCTTTCTGAAATCGGCACGCTTCGCTTCAAATTGCGCCTTCGCGTCCGGCGCGTGGCTATTCTGGGACAGGGCGGCGGCAGGATGGTTCGTAGCGACACCCGACTCCTGAGGCTGATGATCTCCGCCACCAGTGAGGCTGACCACGAGAGTTGTGTCGTGAGGTTCAATAGAAAAGACCGTCTGATCGTTCAAATCAAACACCACCCTGACTTTATCCGCGTAATATCCCAGACGGATTTTACGCAGCAATGGGTGATTCACAGCCAAAACGGGTTTCCTGAGTACAGATGACACATGGGAAACATCGACGATTAGACGTCCACCGCTTGCAAGGCTCACTTCATGACCGAGATGTCCATCCCCGGCAATGACGACCCTGACATTGTCGATATGTCGTTGGATGTCGATGCCGGTCAGCATACGGGCCTGGCTTCCAATCACATGATCCTCGGAATCAGACGGTGCTGGCTGGACGAGCACGGGTTCAGCGGGCGCCTCCATGGCGGCCGCTGACATATGAAGACCGACCACCACCCCTATAAGTGAAAGGATACGAATTCTTGCGGTTGTCTGCATCGATGGATGTCTCATTCTAAACCCTCTTTCGGATGGAGGAGCTTCACGTATTCACGCTCTTGCTTGCGCCCATAGACATCGGTGAACCGTTCCTGAACCACAATGCCTTTTTCCGTGATGGCACTGACGACCCCATTATTCGGCCCGATTCTGGTTCCCTTACGCACCGCATAGCCGCTTCCGTCCGGCGTCTGTACCATGGCCGTATACCCATAGGCCCCCCAGATGACGGCGATCAAATTCATATCCGTCAAGCCGACGCGCTGCAAAGGAGGAAGAGTGAGGTCGCCCTGCCCAGGACCCAGTTGTTGCAGAATCGGTGCAAAAGGATCCCGGCGTCCCGAAGGGTCGTACCCGTTCATGGAAGTGGAAAGCGCAGCCTGTGAACCATCCGCAGGAGCCAACATGCCTTCGGAATTGGACGGCATGAGGGCGGTCGGCGCCTGCCGAGGAACATCGTTGGGGGATGGCACCTTCAACGAATCCTGTCGCAAAGGCGCCACTTGCTTTAGGTGTGCAATGAGCCCCGGCTCCCCGAACGCATGATCGGCTATCGCCGATATGATTACCCATCCCATCGACGCT
>Ga0114129_10006793_pt1 | contig 16243 bp, 15 predicted proteins | sample RhiMetdeltSRZDD1_FD_80071 | JGI IMG/M metagenome (GOLD analysis project Ga0114129, IMG submission 80071) | Populus rhizosphere microbial communities from Tennessee, USA - Rhizosphere MetaG P. deltoides SRZDD1 (version 2) (version 2) | ecosystem: Host-associated > Plants > Roots > Rhizosphere >... | reverse complement strand
GAAGAAGCGAAAGCCTATGGAACTTGTTGAGCGAATCGTCGCGAACGATCGCATCCTGGCCTACATTATTCGTGCCGAATTGCAGCCCGCAAAGACGACTTTCCTGACACCTGAAAATCTCAGTTTTCAGGCGGGTTTCATTGTGTACCCGGCGAGTTCGGAAATCGCCAGGCATCTTCACAAGCCTATTCGTCGTGAGCTTCGCGGTACGTCCGAAGTTCTGTTTGTAAAGAAAGGGCGCTGTGAAGTGGATTTCTTTACCGATCAAAAACAGCTGGTGGCGACGCGCGAACTTAGATCGGGGGACGTCCTTTTGCTGGTTGGAGGCGGCCACGGATTCCGGTTGCTCGAAGACACAGTGTTCCTCGAGATCAAACAGGGCCCATATACCGGACTGGACGAAAAGGAACGGTTCTAATGATTCCCGTCAATGAGCCGCATCTAGGTCCGCTTGAGCTGGAGTTTGTTTCAGAATGTGTCCGCACCGGGTGGGTCTCGTCGTCCGGCAAGTTCATAACAGAATTTGAAGAGCGGTGGGCTGAGTATTGTGGTCGAAAACACGGCGTGGCGGTCAGCAACGGAACGGTCGCCCTACAACTTGCCCTTGAAGCACTTGATCTCAAGCCCGGCGAAGAAGTAATTATCCCCACTTTCACTATCATCTCCTGCGCGCAGGCTGTCATATACGCCGGTGCGACCCCTGTGTTAGTAGATTCGGAACCGCGTACGTGGTGCATGGATACCGCTCAATTGAAGGACAAAATTACATTGCGCACGCGAGCCATCATGCCGGTACATATTTACGGTCATCCTGTCAATATGGATCCCGTTATGGATCTGGCTGCAAAACACCGCCTTGCCGTCATCGAAGATGCGGCGGAGGCTCACGGCGCTGAATACAGATCACGCCGGTGCGGAAGCTTCGGCCTGATGAGTTGCTTTAGCTTTTACGCCAACAAGCTTGTGACGACGGGAGAAGGTGGAATGGTCTTAACTGACGATTCCGCTATCGCTGAACGTCTGCGTTCCCTACGCAATCTTTGTTTCTTGCCCGAACGCCGCTTCTATCATGAAGAACTTGGCTTTAATTTCAGGCTCACGAACCTGCAGGCGTCGCTCGGTGTTGCGCAGATTAAACGTATGGACGAAATCGTCCAGAAGAAACGATGGATTGGTGAAGAATATACACGGCGGTTAAAGCACATAAAAACGATTCAATTACCCGCCGAAGAACAGTGGGCTCGCAGCGTGTACTGGATGTACGGTCTCGTTTTATCTTCGGATACCGGCATGAATGCGGTTCAATTTGCCGAGAAGCTGAAGGTTCGCGGTATCGAAACCCGTCCCTTTTTCTTGGGGATGCATGAACAACCTGTTTTTCAGCGTCGGAATCTCTTCAAAGGCGAATGCTATCCCGTCGCAGAGCGCATCGCCAGGCAAGGATTGTATTTGCCTTCCGGCATTGGCTTGACATCAGAACAACTGGCGACGGTATCGGACGCGGTGAGCGAGGTTCTGCGATGAGTGCCGTATTCGGCAGCGGCTATGCCACCTCGTATGACCGTTTATACGCCGATAAAGACTATGCGGCCGAATGCGATTTGATCGAGCGACTGATTCAGCGCTATGGTGTGAAACCTACGTGCAACATTCTCGACCTCGGGTGTGGTACAGGCAACCATTCGCTCCCGCTCGCACAACGTGGATATGAGGTTGTCGGTGTGGACCGGTCCGAAGCGATGCTGCACCAGCTCCGATCCAAAACGCGAACCAACGCGACGTTTCGAGCGGGTGATATCCGGACTATCGACTTAGGAAAACAATTTGATTGCGCCTTGATGATGTTTGCCGTGCTAGGTTACCAGCTTGAAAACGTTGACATCCTCTCTGCACTTGAAAACGCCCGGAAGCACCTACGGCCGGACGGGATCTTGATATTCGATGTCTGGTATGGGCCAGCCGTTCTCCACTTGCGTCCCTCAGAACGAGCGAAAGTGATTCCTACCGAAGGAGGTCAACTCATTCGCTTCGCGAGCGGCAACCTCGATGTATTACGACAGCTATGCACCGTCAATTACCAGGTCTGGCAAATTCAAAACGACCGGGTCACTGCTCGTGTGGACGAGAATCACCAGATGAGGTATTTCTTCCCGATGGAAATCGATCTCCTGCTGAAGTCCACGGGCTTTTCGGCCCTGCGACTCGGCGCCTTCCCGGATGTGGATCGTGATCCGGACGAAAATACGTGGAACATTGTGGTGGTAGCGCAGGCAAGTTGAGGTTGAGGTATGTGGCCCCGAATCACAGTTGTCACGCCGTCATACAATCAGTCGAAATTCATCGAAGCAACGATCCAGTCGGTACTCGACCAACGCTATGCGAATCTCGAATACATCATTATCGACGGCGGCTCTACTGACGAATCCGTCGATGTCATTCGCAGCTACGAAAAGCATCTCGCCTATTGGGTGTCCGAAAAGGACGCAGGAGCGTCTCACGCGATCGTAAAGGGTTTTGCGCGCGCGACCGGAACGATCCTGGCTTATCTGAATTCCGATGATCTTTACCTGCCGGGTTCACTGGAAGCAGTAGCTGAAGCGATGTCTGATGCCGCAGTGGACGTCGTTTACGGCAACATGTACTGGGTCGATACGCGTGGAAGCATCGTCGGTGAACAACGTCAGACGCCGTTTATGTCGATGGGATATCTGTACGGCGGGTCGACTCTGCAGCAGCCCGCAACATTCTGGAAGAAGCAGCTCTACATCAAGTGCGGCGAAATGGACCCTTCATATCGGTTTGCGTTCGATACGGATCTCTTCGTGCGTTTCGCTCTCGCCGGCGCGAAGTTCAAACACATAAACCGGCCGATCGCGTCATTTCGAATTCATCCTGAATCGAAGTCTTCGAATGAAAGCGAACTTTGCTCCCAAGAATTGCAGCGCTTACGACAAACCTATTTACCTTTTCCCTTCCATTCACTCCGCGCACGCTGCGTACGGGGCATCGCGACAATTCAACGCACATTTTGGTACACAGTCCAGGGCGATTTGTTCTGGCTGCTCGGGCGGATTCCCGATCGGATTCGCGCACGAAACGCGCAGTCGATGGTCGGACCGCGTGGAAGACAGCTGTGAGCGCAAAGACGAAAGTATTCCACGTCATTACCAAGCTGGAACTGGGTGGCGCGCAGAAAGTCACTTTGATGACATTAGAACGTCTGTCGCGTGATCAGTATCAACTCGGACTAATCACGGGGCCAGATGGATTACTGATCGAGTGGGCCAATCGCATCCCTTTCCTAAATCGATATTGGAACCGCTGGCTCGTTCGAGAGGTTCGGCCGGTCCAAGATGCACTCGCGTTGCTTAGCCTATGGCAGCTCTTTCGCCGCGAAAAGCCCGAGATCGTTCATACGCACACGGCCAAGGCCGGTATTCTGGGGCGTTGGGCGGCCAAACTCGCCGGGGTCCCTTTAATTTTTCACACAGCACACGGTTTTGGTTTCAACGATTTTCAACGTCCTGCCATCCGGAACTTTTACATATCAATGGAGCGTCTCACAGCCAGGATCACGACGAAACTATTTCTGGTGTCGCAGGCGAATGCGGACAAAGCGGAGCGATATGGTCTGACGCGCCGCGGTGAATGGGTGCTTTCACGGGACTCCATTTCTGTAGAAGAGTTTTTGCGGCCGGGACCTCGCCGGCAACGCCTGCAGAGTTGGAACATTCCGCAAGATAAGGTCATCGTCGGAATGGTTGCATGCTTCAAACCACAAAAATCGCCGGAAGATTTCGTCGAGGTGGCCGCGCGCGTAGTGGCGAAAACCGATCGTGCACATTTCATCATGGCTGGAGACGGTGAACGTCGCCCGTCTATCGAAGAACGAATCCGGAGTTATGGGATCGGCTCGCACATTACGCTGCTTGGGTGGGTGAACGAAAACGAAATGCCCGAGGTGTACCGCAACTTGGATATTGTCGTCCTGACGTCACTGTGGGAAGGTTTACCGTGCGTTTTTTCGGAGGCGATGGCTTCTGAGTTGCCAATTGTTGCAACCAATGTCGATGGCGCGCGTGAAGCAATCATATCCGGAGAAAACGGGTATCTGCACGAACCGCATGACGTTGATGGAATGGCCGAATCAGTTCTCAAGCTCACCATGAATCCTGATGTTCGGCGCTCGATGGGAGAACGAGGCAAGAGCCGGGTCATGGATTTCGACATCAAGACAACAGTGGAAGTCGTCGACAGTGTTTATCGACAATATCTGGATGGACGCCCACAGACCATTCTCGCAACGCCTATGAATCGTCAGGGAAGCGCTAATACGCAGAGGAAGGCGGCGGAATGATCTGGTACGTTGGCGCGTTTCTACTGAGTCTCATCCTTAGCCTCTACTGGACGCCCGTCATTCGAAAGGCTGCGTTGAAGCTCGGTATCGTCGATCGGCCGGACGGTCTGCTGAAAACGCACGAAGATGCTGTCCCCTACTTAGGCGGCATCGCGGTCTTTATGTCTTTCTTGCTCACCGTGGGAGTGTTCACGGAATTCGGGCAGGAAACACTTGGTCTGTTGTTGTCCGGCAGTATCGCCCTGATGGTTGGCCTCGTGGACGATTTCGGAGCCATGGATCCGGTGCAGAAGCTGCTGGGCCAAACTCTCGCGGCGCTGGTACTGATCAAGTCCGGCACGTATATCAAATTGACGTTCCTGCCAATATGGATTGCCATTCCCTTAACAGTGCTCTGGATTCTGGCGGTCACCAATGCCATGAACATTATCGACATTCTCGATGGCCTTGCTGCCGGTGTGGCTGCCATCGCTGCATTGTCAATCGCGATCGCGAATTTTATGGCCGGCCGTAATGCGGTCGCCTTCTTATCGGTTGTTCTTGCGGGGGCTGTTCTGGGTTTCTTGCGACACAATTTTCACCCAGCAAAGATTTATCTCGGCGATGCCGGCAGTTTGTTTATTGGGTTTATGCTTTCAGCACTCTCGATGAACGCAGGCTACACTCGTGCAAACCTGCTTGCTGTTACCAGTCCCATCCTGATTCTGGGAATACCGCTGTTTGATCTCACTTTGGTTATGTGGATCCGGTGGCGAAACGGAATTCCGGTAATGAAAGGAAGCCCCGATCATTTCGCACTGCGCCTGCGGCGCATCAAGCTCTCCGTCCGTGAAACGGCTGTGACGACGTACATTATCGGCGCGCTTCTGAGCGGTGTCGCGCTTTTGATGAGCCAGGTCACGCTCGCGTGGGCGGCGGGCACAATGTTTGGGGCAATTTCGGCTGCGTGCCTCTCGGCGTACCTGCTCCTGAAGGTCGACATGCGCTCATGAGCAAAAATCGAATCATCATCATCGGCGGCGGTCTGGCCGGTGTGAGCGCTGGATATCATCTGGCCGAATACGATCCGATTCTCTTCGAAAAGGAAGGGGCCGTGGGCGGCCTCTGCCGGTCGTTTACGCAGGACGGGTTCACCTTCGATTGCACCGGACATCTGATTCATCTCAGAAACGCCTACACCAAAGAACTCGTTTCAAAGGTTCTGCCTGACGCCTTCAATGCTCACGAGCGTCGCGCGGCGATTTACTCGAAATCGACGACAACACCATATCCGTTCCAGGCAAACACATACGGTTTGCCGCCTGAGGTCGTGAAAGACTGCGTCATCGGTTTCGTTGAGAGTATGCAGGCCAGCACCAACGGCGGACCTAAGAACTTTCATGATTGGGTCTTGCAAACGTTTGGAACAGGAATCGCGAAGCACTTCATGCTTCCTTACAACGAAAAATTCTGGAAACAAGATCTTCGATCGATCACGGCAGACTGGGTCAGTTGGTCCATTCCCAAGCCGACACTGGAAGAAGTGGTAAATGGCGCTCTTGGTTTAACAAACAACGGTATGGGTTACAACCCAAAGTTTATTTACCCAAAGGTTGGCGGTATCGACTGCCTCCCGCAGGCATTGGCGAAACCAATTGCACGGCTCCGGACGAACAACTCAGTCGAATACATTGATCCTCAGAACAAATATGTCCGCATGACTAGCGGCGTTGAGGAGCCTTACGATTACCTCGTTTCAACGCTGCCCTTGCCGTTAGCATATCGAATGCTGAAGGACACGCCGGACAACCTGCTCGCCGCAGCGGATAAACTCCACGCGATTTCTGTGCTGAATATCAACATAGGCATCAACCGGCCGAATATCAGCGATCAACACTGGATTTATTTTCCCGAAGATCAATACATCTTCTCCCGCATCGGATTTCCGATGAATTTCTCGCGATCCGTTGCACCTGACGGTTCCAGTTCGATATACGTCGAAATCACTCATCTCCCGGCCGACAAAATCAATATTGAAGAGGCGTTTGACCGGTCTGTTCGCGATTTGAGGAAATGCGGCATTCTCTCCGAAAGCGACCGCATTCTGACCAGACATGTTCTGGATATCAAGTTTGCATATGTCGTTTTCGACGACCATCGCATGCGCTACCTTCAAAACCTGATTGATTATCTCGAATCGCGCGATATCTTTACTGCCGGCCGGTACGGCCGCTGGGACTACTTTTCCATGGAGGATTCAATCCTCAGCGGCAAATCGGCCGCGGATAAGGTCGAGGCAAAAATAGGAAATTAACCGTTGAATCTAGTTCTCTCTTATGGCGATCTGTCACGGCCCGGCGGTTATCGCACGAGAGTGCTGGGCGAATTGCAAACGCTGGATCGGCAGAGCGCTCTAGATCCATATCTACTCGTCTTCGATCGTAATCCGGCTGAGTTCGAGAAGACATTCCACAAGAACGTCCCATATCGAATCCTTCACCGTTCCGATGTCCTGCAGTTTTACCGAACGATCAACCAGTTGAGCCGGGAGACTCGCGTCTGCGTGATTCACGCCCACAATTTGTATTCGGCGGCCCTCGCTCTCTCCGGCCGGTGGCGGTACGGATACAGAGTCGTGCTGGATTACCATGGTCGAATTCCCGAAGAATACGTGTTCCTCGGAAAGGGCGGTCAAACGTCGCGCCGGTTGCTGGAAATTTTAGAAAGATGGTGTGTGAGGCATTCCGACCACATCATCGCCGTTTCAAGCAAGCTTGCGGAATATCTCGTCCGTCGTTATCGAATCAAGCCGGAAAAGGTTTCAGTCGTTCCCTGTTGTGCGGACGAGTCCATTTTCAAGTGGGACGACGCGCGGCGAGAAGCAGTGCGCCAGCGATTGCAGCTATCGAACAAATTCGTCTGCACTCATCTTGGAAGTTTTTTCGAATGGTACGATCCGGACAGGATCATCGGTGTTTTTCAGCAGATTCAAAATCGCACCGATAGTCACCTGCTGGTCATTACTGGTGATTCGGAAAAAGCGGCGGGGTTTCTTTCGACGCGACTTCCCGCCAATACGTTCACCGTACGGCGTGCTGCCCACGATGAGGTGCCCGGGTTGCTGAACGCCTCGGATCTCGGGCTCCTTCTTCTACGGTCTTCGCCAAACATCAAAACATCGTCACCGGCGAAATTTGCGGAATATCTGAACTCCGGGTTGCCCGTGTTGATCACGCCTGAAGTGGGAGATTTCTCCGATCTGGTGGCTGCCGAAGGCGTCGGCACTGTCGTAGACACTATGAGCGGTCGATTCGACATGTCCCTGGTGGATCGTACAAAGGAAGATCGAAGCGGCCTCGCCGCAAAATGCATCGCTGCGGGTCATCAACTTACCTGGCAGGCCTTTTCCTCAACGTGGTTACAAATCGTCGCGAAATCCGCGGCGTGATTTATGGATCTTCGGCATCTAGAGGTCGGATTTCCCCTCCTTCGAGGAGGGGGCGCTGCGCCGATCAAGCAATGCCACGCTACCTTAAGCCCGGCGCGGCGCGGGAGGTCAGACAATTACTTCAGGAGAGGTTTGACCTCCCCGGCCGCGCCGATTTCTTGAGGTAGCGAGCCATCATTAGATCGGCGCGGCCGCCCCTCCTCGAAGGAGGGGATATCTGCTTATCCCTTTAGACCTTTTTATTCCCAGTTCCCGATGGTCGTCCCGTCCGCAAGTTTGGCGCCGATGAATTGGCCGCCAAGTGAACCATCTTTCATCGGATTGACCTTGATCGATACGGCATCTCCCGGCTTGAAAGTCGTCGGACGCCAGCCTTGCCGCGAGAGCGAGTTCGGGCCGCCGCCCTCAACACTCCACTCTTCCTTCACGCCACCGGCATTTGGCACATAGACCTGAATCCAAACGTGGGGATTTTTCCACTGGAACTCTTTTACGGTTCCTGTGAGTTCTTTCACTTTCTGGTTGTCGAACATCGCGGCAGAATGATGCGCAAGCGCGCTTTGAACTGCGAGGCACAACGCAAACGAAATGATGAGTACGGCAGCTATCCGCTTCATGAAATATCTCTCCTTTACTTAATGTCTCGATCGATCGGCTTACCGTCGGTGCCGAGAGTCAATGTTTGACCGGATTCCGTCACCGGGTTGCGGTTGTTTTCTGCGCACGCGTAGTCATAAGCGCGCGTGGCCGCGGGCAACTTCCGATAACGCTTCGTTACATTCCACGGTTTGGTTAGCGCCTTGGGATCTTCAAGCGTTATCTGAGCTTCCAGCATGTTCGCGTCGACCTTGCGCATACGCACGACAACGTGCATCTGATCACTCAAGACCAGACCTGTGCGATCGAGGATTGTATCCTTCTCGCTCCAGCCTTTGAGAGCGACCGTATCGAACACCAGTGTGTCACCCTCCCAATGTCCAACGGAATCGCCGCTGTATGTCGGCCACCGATCTTCGGACTTCAAATGCGGCCGTCCATCCGTGTAGATCCTCTGAATGTTCGGTCCATTCTCGGTGAGAATCCACACCTGCTGTGGCGTGATCGCAAATTCGTAGACGTCCGGTACATTCATGACACGAGGGAATCCGTGGGGAATCCCGCAGTTCGTGATGGGATCAGGAAAAAGACCTTTCTTCACGCCCTCGATGTTCTTTTGATAAATGGCTTCCCATTCCGCGTTATATGGTGGACGCTCGCGGACGCCGGCGTCGCCCGCACGGCCGTTCTTGGGTTCAACTGTCGCGCCGTCAAAGATCGTTGGTCCGACCATCTGCCAAACGCCGCTCCAGTCCGGAAGCGTCGCCGGCGCTTGCTGCGCGTGAACCGTGCCTGCCGTTAACCATAAAATCACGATCAATGCGAAAAGTTTGTTCATATATGCGTCCTTGTGAAATCGAGATGAATCTTATAGTTTTATCCGAACATGATCAACATTCGAAGATCCGATGAGCGAGGGCACGCCGATCGCGGCTGGCTGAATTCGCATTTCACATTTTCTTTTGCGGACTACCAGGATCCAGCGTCCATGGGATTTCGCGCGTTGCGCGTGATGAACGAGGATCGAATTGCGCCGGGTAAAGGTTTCGGACCTCATGCGCATCGAGACATGGAGATCCTCACCTACGTGCTCGAGGGCAGGCTGTTACACCGCGATAGCATGGGCGAGGAGCATGTGCTTGGACCAAACGAAATTCAAATGATGTCCGTGGGTAGTGGCGTTGTACATAGCGAGTTCAACGCATCGGAGACGGAACCTGTTCACTTGATTCAAATCTGGATTCTGCCTGAAGCGGAAGATCTGGAACCGTCGTACCAGCAGGTCGCATTCACCCCGGAAGAAAAACGGGGACGGCTGCGGTTGCTCGCGGCACCTGGAACAAACGGTGAGAAGCCAATGACCGTCATTCGGCAGGATGTGCGTGTGTACGCCGGTGAGCTCGCCGCAAACCAAACAGTAACGCACGACATTCGTTCTGACCGTTATGCCTGGGTTCAGGTCGTGAAAGGAAGAATTTCACTCAACGAACACATGTTGAGCGAAGGCGATGCAGCAGCCGTCAGCGCTGAGTCCCAGCTCACCTTCACCGGCATCCAACCTGACGGAGGCGAAGTCCTCTTGTTCGACTTGCGATGAAGGTATCTCCTGTCAACGTTCTCGTTATCTTCTACTCCTGCTGCGGAACGACTGAGAAGCTCGCCTTGGCCGCCGCGGTAGGAGCCGTCCAGGCGCGAGCGAATATACGAATGCGGAGATTGACGGACTCCGGAGAAGAAATTGCCGAATGCAAGGAGACGCTTGCGCGCATGCGAAAAGAATACGTCCCCCCGACGCAAACGGATGTCGTTTGGGCGGATGCGGTGATTGTCGGCATGAAAGGGACGATTGCCGGAGTCATAAAGGACCCCGCCGAAGCGACCGCTTTCGGACGCCGAGTCGCGGCACAAACCCGAGAGAGTAAAACTCAAACTAATCACATTGGGTAGCGATATCAGTGACGGACGTTACGCTGATCCGCTCGAACTCAGGCTGCCGGATGACGTAGCCCTTCACGAGGATGCGATGGTCCTCTAAGGCCTCAGGATTGAAATCACGTCCGAGATAGCCGAAGTCGGCAAGACGGTACTGACGAAGTCCAAGCACGCCCGACTTAGCGGCTTCGATCTCTTCACGCGTAGCAACATCGGGCATCGTGGCCCGCACTGGATTGGTGGCGCGAGTCAACATCCACGATATCGGCTTATACGTCAAGCACCCCAAAGACAGAACGAGGGAAAATTGAGGCGGAGGCTGAGCTCCATTTTTTCCTACGATCTGAATGTGATCGAGAGTGTCCAAAGTGAGTTCCGAACTGCCTGCAGGGAATCCATTCGCCTGAAGAAGGTAGGTAATGATATCGACGTACATATCGTCCGGTAGAGGTTTCGTGTCCGGTGTACGGAATCGCAGCGGCGGCATTTCGGTCTTGATCATGTTAAAGAGCGGTTTGACGCTATAGTCGTGCCAGCGCTCCAGGAACGAGTCGCCCTTCAGGGCAGGAAACTCGCCCTTGCCGTTCAAATTTGCCTGATGACACAAGGCGCAATTCGCCGCATACGCCTTTTGACCGCGTTCGGCTTGGCCGGAAGTATAAGCTCCGTCCCAAACTGTCTTCAGCGCCGTCTGGCTTTGGAGAAAAGCGAGCATGGACAGAAACAACGCGCCGATGTTAGAAGCCATGTTGCGGAAACTCTATCACGGACGTAGACGACTCACCGCGCGGCCGACCCTCAAGAATGGCTGACCATCTGGACCCGAGGTGTACCGATGTTAGTTGAAGCTGCCTGATACGAATGAGACCAATTGGGAAAACATATCGGCAGATGTTTCGCCGGCTGGTAGACCGTGTTACAAACATCGACTCCATCAATACACAGCTGGATGAATTGAAGATTCTTGCAGCAAGAATTCTGGTTCGGGACCTAAGAAAAGCGGGCACGTTAGATCAACTGGCGGATGCTGAATTCAAGGTGTTCTCGCAGTTCGGTGATGATGGAATCATCCAATACCTAGTCTCAGTCGTCGATATTCCGAACCGCGTGTTTATTGAATTCGGCGTAGAAGACTATAAGGAATCGAATACCCGGTTTTTGTTGGTGAACGACAAATGGAAGGGCTTGATCGTTGACGGGTCGCAGTCTCACATTAAATCCATCAAAAGTTCTGCTCTCTACTGGAAGAATGACCTGACTGCGGTCTGTCACTTCATAACCAGGGACAATATCAACAAGATCTTTACCGAAAATGGATTTACCGGAGAAATCGGCATTCTCAGCATCGACATTGACGGAAATGATTACTGGATCTGGGAATCTATCGATACCGTGAGCCCTTCGATTGTCATCGTCGAATACAACAGTGTTTTCGGGGCGAACCATGCGATTACGATTCCGTACGATCCCGAATTCAACAGAATGAACGCCTGCTTCTTCGGTTTGTACTGGGGGGCATCTCTAAAAGCGCTGTGTAGGGTGGCCGACAAGAAGGGCTACTACTTTGTCGGCAGTAATAGCGACGGAAATAATGCGTATTTTGTACGAAAGGACAAGATCGGTTCTATTAAGCCGCTGACGGTGCGCGAAGGATACCGGGAGTCTAAATATCGAGAATCAAAAGATCGTGAAGGCAACTTGACTTTTATCTCCGGACCCGAACGCCTTCGAGCAATCCAAGACATGTCGGTCGTGGATGTGGACGCCGGCAGCGAAGTAAAAATTAAAGAATTGATCGGAAGGTAAAAGGACAGCGAAATTGTCGGACAAATGACGGAAGTGAATATCTACTTAGATATGCTTGCCTTCTTTTTTCTGTACGTATTGTCGATGTCGGAATACGTGATCGTGCATGCGCTGCAGCCTGGCAGCTTCTCCCGTTTTCCCCACCGCATTAACGAAAGCTCATGCTTGCGCTGCGCTGAGTTCCAGATCTCTTCCAACGTATGCTGATTTAGATCACCGTACTTAGTGGATTCCCCGAGATCCATACAACATTTGATAACTGATCCCCCGCTGGAAATCGTTACATTTTCGAAAACAAAAGAGCAGAAGCCTCTGGCGGGAGCTACTGGTTTACCCGTGACGGGGAATGAATCGTTAAAGTGTTTCGCATGCCACGTGCGCACGTGATCGACACCATTCAAAACTTCCATCAAAATTAGATCCATGCTGCGATGCCTGCACGCGTCATCTGTTCCGTTATTGACTTCCAAGACGACCGGATGGCCCAGTTGTTCATTATTCTCGATGATGTATTTCGCATGCTCGATCACCGTTTCATACTTCGCCGGACGACGCATGTCTTCGAACGACTCTTTGTCACGACCGTCGATGCTCAGAATCATTTGGTTCACGACATTGGAGCTTAGGATTAAATCGACGATGTCCTTCTTCATCAGCGTCAGGTTTGTGTTGAGAATGATCCAGGGCCGAAATTGAGGAAAGCGGTCCATATATTGCCGCGTCATCGTGATAATTTCCCGCGCTTTGGGATGTAGTACGAATTCCCCTCCTATTGGCCATTCAAACGACCGAATACGATACCGACCGTTTTCGCAGAGCTCTTTCAGTAATTTTTCGTAAACGTTGATGTCGAGGAACCGCGCCCGGTCAGTCTTAACGATGTTGCAATATTTGCATCGCAAATTGCAGAGCTGGCAGAATTCGATCGATATATTGCGTATGGTTTCAATGGAACTGCGGCCTTTTATGACGCGATCGTACTTGATGGTATTCGAAACATGAAAGAGTGCCGGCCTGACCGTCCGGTGAAGAACACCTGATGCCAACCCCCCAAACCGGCTTTTTACCTTCGACGATATGTCTTGCAAATTCTTTAATCTCATCCGATGCGCAACACCAAACGGAGTGTAAGCTCGAGGCGTTTCTGAGTAAACAAGCGCAATAAAGAAACGGATACAATGCGTAACCACATGAAGAGGATGTTGGTTCTTTGCACGCTAGGGCTCTTCCCGCTCGCTGCTTTCATCGCCGTGTTCGTTCTCGCAGACACGCCCTCAGACGACAATGCTGAGTTTTTCTTCACCCGGCTTGCTTACAGTGAAAATGGTTCGCGCGGAATTGGACGCTTCGTGCCGAAAAACTTCCGCTGCCCGGAATTCGGCGGAGGCAACTTCTTCCCGCCGCAAGGATTGGGATGGTCCATGGATAGCCCAGGAGCGGACTGCAAATACATGGGCGGCATTCAACGATTGACGAACCTCCGGGTTTTTCCCAATCCCAACATGATGCGAATCACCGATCCAGATCTGTTCAGGTATCCGTATGCATACATCGTGGAACCTGGTGGTCTCGACTTAACCGAAGAAGAGGTACGCACGCTTCGCGAATATCTGTTGCGCGGTGGTTTTGTGCATGCCGATGACTTCTGGGGTCTCGATGAAAGAGCAAATTTCGAATACGAAATGAGACGGGTGTTTCCCGAATACCGCATGGAAGTCCTGCCGCTCTCTCACGAGGTATTTCACACTTTTTTCGACATCGACCAAATTATTCAGATTCCCGGCGAGCGCGCCGGCTGTTTGGGCCTGCGAACCTATGAAGTCGCCGACGACAAAGATCCGCGAGTCTATGGAATCTCCAACGATTATGGCCGGCTCATGGTCGTCGCTACCTACAACTCGGATCTCGGGGACGCATGGGAATACATGGATGAAAAATGCTATCCCGAAAAATATTCAGGCCAGGCCTATCGTCTCGGCATGAACTTCATCGTCTACGCGATGACACATTGACCCGATACGCTAGAAGACCAATTTCAAGCCAAACTGAATTTCCCGGTTGTGCGTGCTCGTCGTTGTTATTCTCCCTCCGGCATCGTTATAGGAACCGTCTTGAAGGATCGGCTGCATGTTGGGCTGGCCGAGATTGGTGTGGTTGAGAACGTTGAAGAACTCCGATCGGAATGTAATGGTTTTATTCTCCTTGAAGTTGAACCTTTTGAAGACAGCGAAGTCGACATTCACGAGGCCGGGTCCGATGATGGTGTTTCTTCCCACATTCCCGAGGAAACCCGGAACCGGAGTGCGCAATCCCAACGGGTTCGGTAGCGCGAACGCATAAGGATCGTACCAATGTTCCGCGGTTCCTAACTGCGTCCCGTTCGTGCCTACTCCGTGCGTGGGGTTCAAGCTCCTGCCCGGAACCAGATCCGGCCGGTCGCCGGCGCCGGAGTTCCCCGTTCGAGAATAGTCGAACATCAACTGGGGTGTCAGTGGCTGTCCGGACATGACCAGGGAGGTGCCTGAGATCTCCCATCCGCCGAGCAGCACCGAGGCCGCGCGACTGGTGAAGCGGAACGGGAACGGATAGGTGGCGCTCGACGAAAAGACGTGTGTGGCGTCATGAGCGGCACGTCCCCATTCCCGCGCGGAATCGTCCGGATCCAGGCTGGTCGATGGGTCCCTCTGACCGTTGTCACCGTTATTCAGACCGCCCTGCTGGTCCATGACCTTGGAAAAGGTGTAGGCGCCGGTAAACGTTACCCCGGATACGCCCTGTCGGATCACCTTCACTTGCAGGCCGTCGTAGTGCGAGTTGCTGTCATTGGTTTTCGTGCGGACGCGATCCCAGTTCGGGTTCCGGCGCGTGATGTCGAGTGTGCTGCACGCCGAGGCCGGATTCGGCCCGAAGCAGTTGGCAGCCGTCGTTCCTCTTGCCGGATACCACTTCTGCCCGTTCACGATTTCGTAGTTGGGGTAATTGAGCTGGATGTAACGGGTGATATGGCGACCCTGCGAACCGACATAAGAGATTTCCAGCATGTTCCGCTGACCCAACTGTTGCTGTACCGCGAGGCTGAAGTTGTATTTGGTGCCGGCGGGCATGGTCGGCCATATCGGCTCCATCTGAACGGCGGCAACATTTGCGAGTGTGAGCAATGGCGCCGCATTCGGGAACGTCGCGGCCAGCGTGGTTGTATCACGGGCTCGAAGGCGATGGAAGAAAGGCGGATACTTGGACGTTTGCTGGTTGAATGCAAACGGAACGATCAGGTCATGATAGATGCCAAACCCGCCGCGAACGACTCGTGTAGCCTTACTGTTCGTCTGCCAGGCAAAGCCAACCCGAGGCTGGAAGTTCTTATCTAGGGTTTTGAAAAACGACTTGATCTTCGGATAGACGGTTTCTGTGGAGTCCCGGATATCGAGCAGATTCGAGATCTGGTTGTTCGCATCCTTTGGGTCGGTCGTCGTCTCCCAACGCAGGCCCAGGTTCAAGGTCAGCCTCGAGCTCACCTTGAAATCATCTTGCATATAGAACCCAAGCATCGTTTGGCGGATGCCCTTGTAGCCCTCCTCTCCGAGCGGCACACCGCCAAAAAGCTGCGGCTTTGCCAGGATCAGGTCCTCGATGTTCCGAAAGGTGTACTGACCTCTCGATTCCGACTGGACGGTGTTGTTATTTTGGATGCGCCGGATCACGCCGCCCCATTTGAAGTTATGGCGGTTCTTCACGTAGGTCAGATCATCCCCGAACTCCCAGAGGTTATACACCCAGAACCGCGGGAAGGTGGTGTCGGATCCGACCTCGCTAATCGTGGGGGTTCCGCGCTCCTCGCCGACGGTCAGCGTTCCTATGATCTTGCCTGGAACGAACGTGAGCGTGTTCGCCAATTGCGACGTCGCTGTCGCGTCCGAGAATTGAGCCGACCGATTGAAAGCGACCCGGACCGCATTGAGTAAGGCCGGGGTATAGACCGTGTTGGATTGCAGCGTCACATACTGCCGGCGCGCCCGGTTTTGTTCCTCGATGTTTCCCAACACTTGTGGTTCGGTGTTGGTGTCGTCGTCAAATTGGTACCGGCCAAAGAGATTGGTTGAAGTCGTGAGCTGATGATCCAGCCG